>Ga0187863_10000372_pt1 | contig 38434 bp, 28 predicted proteins | sample June2016WEW_11_1_FD_132975 | JGI IMG/M metagenome (GOLD analysis project Ga0187863, IMG submission 132975) | Peatland microbial communities from SPRUCE experiment site at the Marcell Experimental Forest, Minnesota, USA - June2016WEW_11_10 | ecosystem: Environmental > Terrestrial > Soil >...
CTTCATCGTCCGCTCCAGGGCGGCCATCGGGTAGCAGTTCATGCATATCTCCAGACATGCATCTTGCTCCCTGGCCGCTTCTTAAAAAGCGGACATATCGCGTGTTAATTAGACCGGACATATCGTGTACCAACGACAGGATGAACCGCACAGAGCTCCCAATTGGACATTTTGTGTTATCTTCTCGTCACGTCGTGTTGAGGTGACCTATGAAGCTGATTCTGCTTACGGTGATCCTTGCATTTCCCCCGTTCGCTGCCCCGACCATTCACGCGCAACTCCGCGAGCCGGCACGGAGCCCTCAAGCACAGGACACAGATTCACAGCGCGTCCAAGGCCACGTGATTACGGTCAGTAGAAGCGGCGAAGCATATGCCAAACCCGACTTGGGGATTCTGGTTATGAGCATCCAATCGACCTCGGCGATTGCCGACGAGGCCGTGGCGGCGAACGCGCAAAAGGCCCAAGCCACGGAATCGGCTCTGGCCGGCCTTGGATTTGCTCCCGGCGGCTACCAGATTACGTCGGTGACATTTGGGCAGGGCGGGGGAGGGCCTCGTTTTCCCGGCCCGGCCGACATAACGGCCTACAATGCGACCCAATACGTCTATGTGTTTTTCGAAGCCGCCGACCTGAGCGACGTAGCCCGATTGACGCAGAAGTCGGCCGAGGTGATTGAGGCTCTGCGCAAGGCCGGCGCGGTTCCCGCCAATGCCAGCCCCCAGTTGGGCCCCGTTTTCCCCGGGGCGCCGGGTGCGCTGATTATCTACACCATCAAAGACCCCGTTGCCTACGAACACCAGGCCTTGCAGGTGGCCATTGCCCGTGCACGCGATGCGGCCCAGGACGTTGCCATGGGGATGGGAATTCAGATTGCCGGGCTGCGGAATGTCCAGTCCGGCTACCTCGGCGGCAACGTGATGCCGCGGTCGGGCCCGGGGCCTCTGGTGGGTCTAAAGTACCGCTGGTACACGGCGAAAAGCGATGAACTGGCGATCATCGCAAATGCCACCGTGGAATATGACTTCAAATAAGGCGTCCTCCCCCCCGCGATAACCGTGGTGGACGATGTGATGAGGGCGTTGTGTTGCGTTACCAGGAGCTATATGGCGTGCTTTCGAAGGGCGAGATCGTATCGGATGACGAGTGAACGTCGGTAATTCCGACTGTGGTTTGATCGGGGCTTGCCAGCAGATTGTCGCTCGAAGTGGCCCAATCTTTCTGCCGGGTCATCGGGTCACGCGGAACTTCCCTCAGGTATCCGGCGCTCACGAGATCGTCCAGGGAAGTGGGGCCCGCCTCTTTGTCGAGGGTGTACTGCTGAATCGCATTGCGCATCACGAAAAGATCATGCTTGAGCGCAGCCTCGTGCGCGCGAATCAGGGATTGCTCGTAGCGGCCCGCGCCGATGGTCGCAAGAATCAGAATGATCGACATGACGATCATCAGTTCCAGCAGCGTAAAGCCGCTGGATGTAGCCTGCGGGCCGCACGCGTCGTTCGCTCGGTGGAATCCTGTGCGCCTTTTTGCAGGTTTCGCCATGCATTTCCGAAAATGGGCCGGTCCGCGCATTACCATTCCGAATACTTCGTTCCGTCGAGGGCCGTGCCGGTGCTCTTGCTGTAGACGTCAAAGACGTCCTGCCCGCCCCAACTGTCGGAGTCCGCATCGTCCTGCACAGAGCGCAGTCCCCAATCCTTGGATCCTGTGAGTGGATCGACCGGGATTTCACGCAGGAATCGGACCTGCTTATCAGCCTGCGCGGATGTCAGCTTGACGCCTCTTACCAGAGTGTCCAGATCGGGTGGATAGCCTTCGGTTCCCGCGGCAACCTTGATCAGATTTTTGTCCGATGCGTCTTTGTAACGGTCGATCGCATCGCGCATTTGGCGGAGATCGTAGCGCAGGTCGGTCTCTCTGCGCCGCGTAACGCTCATGCGCGCCAGCGGCATGGCGACGGTTGCCAGAACGAGCAGGATCGAGCAGGTAATAATGAGTTCCAGCAACGTCATACCCGCAGCGGCTGCTCGGATTCGGTGTCGCCGCTTGGCGCGGTTTGTTGGCTCCGTGAGGATAGCCGACCGAATCGCCGAACTGTAACCAAGGCCGCTCATTTACTGCACCCGGATCGTAGCCGCTCCGGAAACAATCGGAATATTCTGCTGCTGCGAATTGCGCGCGTTCACCTGGAGAATCTGGATGTCAGAATTCCCGGGAGCCACGGCGCGCACCACGAATCCGAGCAAGGTGCCCGAGCCGTTGACTCCGGGTGTATTGGGCTGCCGCGTGGCCGATACAACGACTTCGCCGCGCTGCGCGTCGATCCTCTCGACGATGGCCATCTGTTGCTTCCCGCCCGCAAGGGAATCGCCTGAAAGGAACCCGCCCTCGCGGACTTCTTCCACCTGCACCACGCTCGGGTTGTAGTGGATCAGTAGGGGAATGGAGTACAGATCGTTTACGTTGGAAACAGCTAGTGCGAGAATCACGCGATCGCCCGGCTTCAAGGTGGACGCGGCCGGATCAAACCGCAACTGCGCTGCGGGAGTCGTACCGGGCGCCATCTGCGGATTCATTTGCGTTGCGGGCGCGCCTCCCCCCTTGGGGGGCTGCGGCATCGGGCTGGGGGCGGCTTGCGGTTCGTCGCTGTCCCGATAGACCCGGACGTTGGTATCGGTTCCGGCGGCCAGGGTGCGCAGATCGTCGGCGGAAATCGATGGGAAGCGGATCACATGAGGGGTCAATACGATCAGGACTTCCTCATCCGTAACCTCTTTGCTGATGTCCGAGGATAGATATTGTAGAAATGGGACCTGTGAGATTCCCGGAATTCCATTTAGGCTCTTGATTGTGTCGCGCTCGATGAGCCCGCCCAATACGCTCACTTCGCCGTCTTTGAGGCGGATATCGTGCTCGATTTTGCGCTGGCTGATCACCGGCTGCTGGATGCCGCCGATGTTGCTCTGGCCTGCGATGGAGGACACATCCACCGTGAGCTTCATGCTGACGTCGCCGTCGGGATGCACGCGAGGCGTGACGTCGATATTGACCCCCACATCGATGTATTGAAACTGCGTGTTTACGAGCGGGTTCACCACTCCGGCGCCGCCTCCTACGCCGACCCCGACCCCTGCTTGAAAGCTGCCGGTCGCAACCGGTACTCGCTGGCCGATCTTGAGCGACGCCTTTTGCCCGTCGCTCACGCGCACTTCAGGATCCTGAATGATTTGCGTATTGTTGTCGGTAAGGATGGCGGTCGCGGTCGCGCCAGGCAACGTCAGGCTGTAGTCCGCCGTAGAGAGGCTCCTCAGATTGTTGAGCGCGATCGTAGGCGCGCTCGCGGTGGTGGTCGATGTGCTGGTCGTTGAGCTGCTCGTGGACGTCGAGGTACAGGTGCTGCTGCTGCTATTGGGTTGCAAGGCGCAACGGGGATTGAATGTGAGGGCGGCGCTCTGTCCCGGCAGTATTCCCAGATTGCGCAAGCGGTCCCGGTTTGCCGACAATACTTGCACGTGGATCAGCACTTCCGGCTTGGCCTTGTCGATGTCCCGGATGATCTTTGAAGCCAGAACCAGCGTGTCGGGCGTGGCGCGAATGACGATGGCGTTCTGCGCATTTACCTGCTGCACCCGCCGCAGGTCGAGCAATTGGCGAAGGCCGGTCACGATTTCGGTCAGGTCCTGGGGGGTCAGGGTATTCGAGAGGTAAAATGTCCGCACTTCCTCGTCTTCGACATCCCGCCGCTTTTGCGGATTGTCCGGCGCCACAAAAATCACGCTCTGTGTCAGAGGCTTCCAGAACGCCTTGCTTTCGAGCGAAACAGCGTCCAGCGCCTGCTCAAGCGTAATGTTGGGAAGCTCCACCGAGATCCTTCTGGACGTGAAATCCGGGTCGAAAATGACGCTCAACCCAGCCAGTTTCCCGATCGTCTCAAAAACCACCCGTGCGTCGTTGGTCATCTTGAGATTAATGGGCTCAACCGAGATCGGTTTCAACCTAGGCGGCCCCTGCAGTAAGTCGTCATCATCGGAGGGATTGGGATTGATTTTCGTGGAGGCGTCGGCGGCTGTTTTCGCGGCGATCAGCCCCATTGTCTTCTGGATTTCTTGGTCGGCGGCAGCATTAGAGGGATCGATTGCCTGCGCCTTTTCAAACTCGGCCAGCGCCATTTGCAAGTCGCCCTTGTTTAAGGCCTTCTCGCCCGACTCGACGTGGAACTGCCCGGCCTCCATGCGCATTTTCGTCGCGCTGAGCTTGTACTCCGCATTGGTGGGGTCGGCGTGGAGAGCCTTCTCGTAATGATCGAGCGCGGTATCGTAGTCCTGTAGGGCCTCGGCCTTGCGGCCCTGTTGAAAATCCTGATTGGATTTCGGGCACCCGGCCAGAGAGATAACAGCACACACTAAGATGGACAGGTATACTTTGCGGTCCAGAAGCAATTATCCTCCGCCGGGACTGGGTCGAATCGCTAGAAAGTCTAGCATCCGGGTTATGATGCAGCAACAATAGGCGGCGTTGCCGCTGACGATTAGTTATCACGGGTTTAATTCGTTCGCATGACAATTGGGTAAACGTTAGCGCGCCCGCTGAGAGGGGGAACCGGAGCCACTACCATGGCTTGCGGCAGCTTGCGAACGAACGCTATGATAACAGGAGCGTGAAATCCAACTCAAAAAAAGGGGACTGGGAGGGCGTGAAAATCGTCGCCCAGAACCGCGCGGCTTCCTACAATTACACGCTACTCGACAAGCTAGAGGCCGGCATGATTCTGGTCGGCACCGAGGTCAAGAGCCTGCGCGAAGGCAAGGGCACTCTTCGCGATGCCTATGCCGAGATTCGCCTCGGGGAAGCTTGGCTGGCAAACTGCCACATTCCCGAGTATCTGCCGGGTGGCTTGCGCAATCATGACCCGCTCCGGAAGCGAAAGCTGCTGCTGAACCGGCGCGAGATCGACCGGCTGCTTGTCCAGACACAACAGAAGGGCCTGACCATCGTCCCGTTGAAGATTTACTTCCGGGACGGCATCGCGAAATGCGAACTCGCGGTGGCCAAGGGCAAGAAATTCCACGACCGTCGCGAATCCGAGCGCCAAAAAGAAGCCAAACGCGAAGCCGACGAAGCCATGTACCGCTCCCGTCGCCGATAAAAACGATATTTGCACCGAAAAGCGAAAGGAAGACATGCAGATTCAACTGGAATCCCAGCCGTACGCTTCGCTTGAGACCGATGCCCTGGTCACCTACGTTTTCGACCGGGACGACAAGTTCGGCGGAGTTCTCGCGGATATCAATGTCGCCATGAGCGGGCGCCTCAGCGCGCTCGCGGCCAGCGGCGAACTCACTGGCAAGACGCTCGAACTCGTCCTGATCCATTTCCCGCAAGGCCTCGCGGCGCAGCGGTTGCTCCTTGTCGGCGCCGGCAAGCCGGGAAAATTTGCTGTGTCCGATTTGCGTAAGATTGCCGGCACGGCGCTGCGCTATTTGAAAGCGCGCGGCGTGAAGAAAATCGTTTTTCTGGCGCGCGAAGGCGAGCGCAGCCCCGAGGCCGCGCAGTCCGTTGTCGAAGGCCTGGAGGCGGCAAATTTTGAATCCGATACCTACCGCACCGAAAAAAAGAAGCGCGAAATTCAATCCGTCTCGCTGGCTTGTTTCGACGGCGGGCTCGGCGACAGCCTGCAGACCGCCGTTGACCACGGTCGCGTGATCGGTGAGTCGCAGAATTTCGCGCGCGCGCTGATCAACGAGCCCTCGAACAAGCTCACGCCGTGCATTCTCGCGCAGCGCGCCGAAGCGATGGCGAACGAAGTCGGTCTGGGCATCGATGTTCTCGATGAACGCAAGATCGCCGAGCTGAAAATGGGTGCGCTCATCGGCGTGGCGCAAGGAAGCGCGGAGCCTCCTCGCGTGATCGTAGTGCGATACGAACCGCAGACGCCGCGTCCCGAAGCGCCTGTGCTGGGATTGGTCGGCAAGGGCGTCACGTTCGACACCGGCGGCATCTCGATCAAGCCCGCGAATAACATGGAGAAGATGAAGTACGACATGGGCGGCGCCGGCACGATGCTCGGCGCGATGCGCGCGCTCGCATACCTGAGGCCTTCGGTTGTGGTGATTGCCGTGATTCCTGCGGTTGAGAATATGCCCGGCGGCCGCGCCCAGAAGCCCGGTGACGTGCAGGTAGCTATGTCCGGCAAGACCATCGAGGTCATCAACACCGACGCCGAGGGCCGGCTGATTCTGGCCGACGCGGTTACATACGCCAAGAAACTCGGTTGCACCCATCTGATCGACGCCGCCACGCTGACGGGCGCGATTGAGGTGGCGCTTTCCAACGTCCACGTGGGCGCGTTTGGGACGCCGCGAGAGTTCCTTGACAAGTTCCTTGAGAGCGCGAAAGCGGAGGGCGAAAAGATGTGGCCCATGCCCATGGACGAGGAATACCAGGAGATGATCAAGAGCACCATCGCCGACATCCGCAACACCAGCACCGGCAAAGGTGGCGGCGCGAGCACCGGCGCGTGGTTCATCAAGGAATTCGCGGAAGACACGCCGTGGATCCATCTCGACATCGCGTCCACTTGTTGGGTGGACGAAGGGCGTCCGTGGCTCGCCAAGGGACCCACGGGCGTCGCAATTCGCTCCATCATCGATTTCGCCATGAAGCTGCAATGATGACCCATCCTGATATTCATGTTGCTGCACTGACGCTCAACGTTGCACGCCTCGTAAGCCTTCTAACGCTTCTGAAGTGTTTGGGTGGCGGGCGTCGAAGACCCAGCCTGAAAACCGCAAGGGTGGGGCGCCCAACACACCGATTTCGGTTGTCCTTCCGAGCTAACGAAGCGACGAGGGATCGCTCTTCGCAGGCGCCATCACATTTTTTCGGGGGCGCAGATGCCTAGCAGCGCTAGCGCGGTGACGAGCTGCTCGCGGACCAGCTGTGTGATGCGCACTAGGAAGGCGCGCTTTTCGGGGGCTTCTTCCGAGAGGATGTGGTGCTTGTGGTAGAAGACGTTGAAGGCTTGCGCGAGTTCGAAAGCGAAGCGCGCGAGGAACGCGGGTTCTTGGGTCGCGACAGCGACTTCGAGGCGCGCATCCAAGGAGCCCGCTAGCAGGATCAGCTCCCATAGATCATCGCCGGCGGGCGTTGTCAGGAATTTCGCTACGTCGATTTCGCCGCGTCCGATTTTTTGCAGATTCTCGGCGTCCACCGCCTCGAATTCCGGATGCTCGGCGGCGCCCTTGCGCAGGATGCCGTTCACCCTGACTACCGCATATTGCACGTAGGGGCCAGTCTCGCCCTCGAAGCTCAGCGCGTCTTTGAAATCGAACGCGATCACCGTGGAGCGCGTGAAGCGCAGCAACAAATAGCGCAGCGCCCCGATGGCGATGGCGTGTGAGATAGCCTCGCGCTCGGCTTCGGGCGATTCGGCGTGCCGCGCGTCGACTTCCTTCCGTGCGCCGGCTTCGAGCTGGTCGAGCAGGTCGTCGGCTTTCACGCCCTGGCCCTTGCGGCCGCTCACTTCGATGTAGGGCCGCCTAGCATCCTCGGGCGGAATGTCGTAGCCCATTTCCAGGGCGCAGCGCGGCGTGAGCGCAACCACGTTGTAGGCGAAGTGCTTCAGGTTGTCGGCTGCAAGGGTGTAGCCGAGGGCGCGCAGCGCCTCGACGACCACCTGCTGCGGGTATGCCTGGCGCGAGTCGATCACGTTGAATACTTCGTGCGCGTGGCCGAATTCGGGGTGCGCGGCGTTCTCGCGCGGCTCGCTCGTTGTGGACCAGACCGCGTGCCCGTCCGGGTGCTTGTAGAACGGCTGGTAGTAGAAATCGCGCGGCAACAGCCCGAATTTCCAGAGGTGGTTTGCGATGTCCTTGCCGACGTAGGTGACGGTACCGTTCGAGCGGACGATAATCTTTGCCTCGGCCTCTTCGTCATTGATTTCTAGGCTCTCGGCTTGGCCCTGGCCTGCCTCTGCCTCCTTCTCTTTCGCCGGCTGCATCACCCAGCAGCCCTTGTTCTTGCCCCCGGTCGCAAACTGGATGGCGTTGCGTTGCTTGAGCATCGCAAACGCCGCGTCCCAGAATTTCAGACGCAGGATTTCGCTTTCGCGGGTGAGCAGGTCGTAGTCGACGCCGAGGCGGTCGAGCGTGCGCAGGTGGCAGTGGGCAATCGCCGTGGCCACGACTTCCGCCATTCGCGCAGCCTCGCCGTGTCCTTCCTCGATCTCCTGCAGTATCTTGCCGCGGAGTTCGAGGCGGGATTTATCCTCGGCCAGGAATTGCGTCACGCGCGCGTATAGGTCCCAGCAGAGGTAATCGAACTTCGGCGCGGCGGCGAGCTTGCGGACTTGCTCGAGCGGTTTGGGCTCGATGTGCATGAAGCCAAGCACAACGTCGGCGACCTGCACGCCGGTGTTGTCGATGTAATTCTGCACCTCGACGCGTCGCCCGGCGTAGCGCAGCAGTCGTGCGAACGTGTCGCCCAGGACAGCGTTGCGCAGGTGCCCGATGTGCGCGGCCTTGTTGGGATTGATGCTGGTGTGCTCGACGACGGTTTTCGGCGCGCCGTCTGCTGCCTGCGCGGAGCCCTTGCCGACCTCCTCACAGGCACCGCGAAAGAATTCCGCGCGGTCGAAAAACGCGTTCAGGTAGCCGCCCCCGGCCACTTCCACCCGCACCACGCCCGGAATGCGCTTGAGCGAATTGGCGATCTCCTGCGCGAGCGCGCGGGGTGGCTTCTTCAGGCGCTTCGCCAGCTCGAAGCAGAGCGGCGAGGCCACTTCGCCCATGGCAAGCTTCGGGGGGCGCTCAGTGACGATGGGCACGTCGGTCTTGTACCGCTCGTGGATGTGGTGGCGCAGCGCTTTGCGAATCCGGTCCTCGACCGCTTTATACACGTGGCTCCTTGGCTTGTTTCAGAATTGGACGATGGAGAAGGCGTCGCGTGATTATAGGAAAACCGCCAGCCAAGGTCAAAACCGGAGTGCATCGCCCAGCGGTCCCGTCTTCGGTTGTCATCCCGTCCGCCGTAAGCCTGCCGTTGTCATCCTGAACGAGCGAAGCAATGAAGGATCTGCTTCTCCCGTGTGGTACTGCCTAGCGCTCATGAAACTCATCCATCCCGTTCCTAGGGGGGGCTCCACCGATTGCTTCAAATCGGTGCTGACCGCCGATGATTGCGGCGGGTATTCGGCATCGAAGTCTTTCGTGTATTCCGCGACGGTGTTGCTCTAAGGACCGCCGTTGCGAAGCGTCCAGTTTCAGGGAGCGGAATGCGGAGTCCTTCACGACAATCTCTCGGTCTGATCGCCCTTTGAGATCAGGGGGAACATCCATAGATCCGAGTGAAACGAGCTTGCTCCCTTTTTGTGTGACGCACACAGCGGTGAGCGCCCCTGTATTAATTCCGACAACTGCTCGCGGGTCTCAAGCTGGCTGAAATTCCTTTGCAAAATCCTCGACGAGCTGCAAGTACAGGGTTCACCTTCCTGGGATTCAACACCGCACTCACCCCTTGTTGGCCAACGGAGAAGCGAATTTTTAAAGCGATCCTGTTTTCGAGTCAGTGGATGGAAGTGCTAGCTAGTGCCGAGCGTGGGCGATGGCAGATTCGCGGGCGCGGGTGAGGATGAAGGCTTCGATTTGGCGGGCTTGAGCTGAGGTAATGTCGGAAGCAAAGGAGGGCATGCCGTTCGCACGGCGCATTCCGCCGCGCACGATCGGCTCGAACATGGCGTGGGTGGTCGCGTCCAGGTAGCGCAGATCGGGGGTCTCGCCGCCGCTTACGACGTTGCCGCCGTGGCAGCGCGCGCAGTAGCCTCCGTAGAGGACGCGGCCGCGCTCCGCGTCATCGGCGGATGCAGCCAGCTGGAACGTGGGCATGGGGACCGGAGTGGTGTCGCGCCGGTAAGGCGGGACGGTGGCTGTGCCGCCCAGCTTGAACGTGAGCAGCCTGCCGGAACCTACGTTGCCTTCGCCGTTGGGTCGGTGGGCGAGCACCATGGCGCCGCCCCAGCCAGACAGGACCGAGACGTACTGCGTGCCGTCCACCGAATAGGTCATGGGCGCGGCGGCGATGCCCACTCCGGCGTCAAATTCCCACAGCAATTTTCCGTCGGTGGCGCGATAGGCGCTGAACTTTCCGTCGCCGCGTCCCTGAAACACGAGATTACCGGCGGTGGTGAGCGTGCCGCCACCCTTGGGGACGGGCATGTCGACGTGCCAGGCCTCGCGCTGAGCCACCGGGTTCCATGCGAGCAGTCGGCCGGACGGGGACATCTTGTTCCATTGGTCGGCGACCGGGCCGTGATACGCGCGGAACGTGCCAGTATTCTGGTCGCGGGTCTGGTTCTGGCGGGCGGCGGTCCAATCCGGATCTACGGCGTGGATGGTGCTGTCGTCGAGGACAGTGAGATACACGAGGCCGGTGGTGGGATTGTAGGAGATGGGGTGCCAGTTGTGGCCGCCGTCGGTGGCGGGTTTGACGATGGTCGCCTCGGCCAGCTTGCGCGTGACGGGATTCTCGATGGGGCGGCCAGAGGCGTCGATGCCGGTAGCCCAATTCACGCTGGTAAAGGGATGCGCCGAGATCAGTTTGCCTGTTTGCCGGTCGAGAACATAGAAGAATCCGTTCTTGTTGGCCTGCATGATCACGCGACGCAGATAACCGTCGATCGTCAGGCTGGCGAGCATGAGCGGCTGCGTGGCGTCGTAGTCCCAGTTGTCGCTCGGGGTGGTCTGATAATGCCACGCCATCTCGCCGGTATCGGCTTTGAGCGCGATGATCGAGGCGATGTAGAGCGCGTCACCCTTGCTGCGGAAGCGGTCGTACCAGGGGGCGCCGTTGCCCGTGCCGGCGAAGACGAGATCGGTTTCGGGGTCGTAGACGATCGAATCCCAGGGGCTGCCACCGCCGCCCGCCTTCCACCATTCGCCTGACCATGTGGCGGCGGCCTGGCGCATTGCGTCGGATTCAAAGGGCTTGGACGGGTCACCGGGGACGGTGTAGGCGCGCCAGTCGAGGTTGCCGGTTTGGGCGTCGTAGGCCGAGACGTAGCCGCGGACGGCGTACTCGGAGCCGGCGTTGCCGATGATCACGCGTCCTTTGGCGATGCGCGGCGCGCCGGTGATCGAATAGGGCGAGTCGGGCGGCGCCGTGGGAACCTGCCAGTTGAGCGAGCCGGTTTTGGCTTCGAGCGAGATGAGCCGGTTGTCGAGCGTGCCGAGGAAGAGATGCCCCTTGTACATGGCGACGCCGCGATTGACCACGTCGCAGCAGACGTACTTGGCGTGGTCCTTGGGGACGCGCGGGTCGTAGTTCCAGAGCAGCCGGCCCGTGCGCGCGTCGAAGGCGTAGACGAGGCTCCAGGCGCTGGTCGTGTAGAGGACGCCGTCGTTGACGAGCGGCGTGGCTTCGAGGCCGCGGTTGGTGCCGAGGTCAAACGACCACGCGAGGCCAAGGCGGCTGACGCTGTGCTCGTCGATCTGGTGCAGGTGGCTGAAGCGCTGTTCGGAGTAGGTGCGGCCGTAGGTGATCCAGTTAGCGGAGTCGGCGTCGGCGGCGCGGAGGGCGGCGTCGTCCACCTGCTGCGGCGTGCTGTGCGTGCAGCCGGCGAAGGTGAGCAACGGAACAGCAGCCACAGTTAGCATTGCAAGACGCTCGACCAACTTCCGACGCATTCATTCCTCCGCAGCAAATTCCCGACCTGCTGTTATACAGGAAAACGGGCATCGTGGCACCGGCCCTGCGGCACCGGCAATGCCTTCTGCAATTCGGCGGCCACCTCGGGGTCTTCGTGGGGAAGGATTTTTGCCTCGTCATGGATAACGGTGACCTGGGAGCCAAAACGCGCGAACATCTGCGCAAATTCGAGGCCGATATAGCCGCCGCCGAGCACGATCAGGTGGCCGGGCCGCTTCGCAAGCTGGATGATTGTCTGGTTGGTGAGATAGCCGGAGGAAGCGAGGCCGGGAACGTTCGGGATGTTGGGGCGCGCGCCGGTGTCGATGAAGATTTTCTCGCTTTCGTGCGTGGTGCCGTCGACGGTGATCTGGTGCGGACCTGTGAAGCGCGCGTGGCTGCGGGAGAGATGCAGGCTCGGCCGCTTTGCCATCTGCTTCTGTTTTCCCTCGCGGGAATGGAGCACGACTTTTTCCTTTTGCGCGATGATCTTCGGCAAATCGACAGTGACGTCGCGGGCAATCACGCCCCAGCGGTTGGCGTGACGGGACTAGTGGGCCACCTGGGCGCGATGCACCATGGTTTTAGTCGGCGTGCAGCCAGTGTTGATGCTGAAATTGACGCGATTGTAATCGGTTCAGGACAATCCGGCTCGCCACTTTCCACCGCGCTCGCCGATCTCGGCTAGACGGTCGCCTTGATTGAAGAGCGCTCCCTCGGCGGCACATGCCCCGGGCGAGCCACAGAAATTATCGCGAATCATGCCGCGGGATTTGGTCGCTTTCTGGACTTTGCCGTGGAAGCCCGTGCCATTGCGCGGTCGGATGCGGATCGATGTCCTGAATAGAACAGACGCCCGCTCCCGTTTGCGAGACCCTATATGAGTATCCGGTGGGTGTCTACCCCACCATCGGCTGTTCCTTATCTCCCACTCGTCTCGCGTGCGAACGATGCCAGCCAACCTCTTCTCTGGAGGCGAAAATGGTTAACCGTGCGTTCGATCCCGGAGTACCGGGCGTTATCGAAGCCCTTCGAGATGCAACGCGTTCGCGGCACGCAAGGCTTGCCGCCAGCTCCGCCATGGTTCGGCTCTTTGACTCCGCATACACCGTTTCGGAATATCGAACCCATCTGGGCCGTTTACTGGGGCTCTTCGAGCCGCTCGAACGCGCCGTTGCCGACGCGACCGATCCCGCAGATCCTGGGTACGCCATTCAAAGATCGAGAGATCTCCGGGAGGATCTGCACATTATGGGCGCGACCGCGAAAGAGATCGACGCATTGGAGAGGTGTCATCAACTTCCGCCCATCGTATCGGCCGGTCTGGCCGGATACACCTACGTGATTCTTGGCTCGATGCTCGGTGGAAAAATCATCGTCGAGCGATTGCGCGCCGTTCTTGGCCCGGACGCGAGTTTTCTCTTCTACGGCGATGCGAACGGCCGCTCTGAAGCGGTGTGGGCGTCGTTTCGCTCGGAACTGGAGGAAAGTGGGGAAAGCGATGTCCCGATGATCTGCGCGACGGCGGTAGGCATATTCGACGCCTACGCGGCGTGGTTATCGGATCCGCCGCGACTGGCTGGCGGTCGCTGATGGTCCACCTCCAACAGCGCGATGCTCTTGCTAACCTCGATAGGTGCGCCGAGGAGCCGGTTCACATCATCGGGCACATCCAACCGCATGGCCTGCTGTTCGCACTCTCCGAGCCCGATTTGATCGTGCGACAAGTCAGCCGCAACGTTTCCGCTTTGCTGGGGACGTCTCCGGAAAGCGCATTGGGAAACTCGTTCGAGGGTGTATTGGGAGCGAAGCAATTTGAAACGTTTCGATCGGCAGTGCTAAGCGAGGTGCCGCTTACCGCGACTCTGCTTCGCGTGCCGGTGGGCGGCAGTGAGATCGAGATGCATTGTGTCCCCCACCGGCAAGGCGGCGTGCTAATTGTGGAACTCGAGCCTCTGCGCGGAGCTCATTCGCTCGAACCGCTCAACCTCGACGCTCACATCCGAATCCCGCTTACGCACATGGAGCTGGCGTCCGACATTCTGGAGTTGTCACGGCTGGCCGCCAAAGAGATCTGGAAGCTCACCGGCTTCGACCGTGTGATGGTCTATCGATTCGATCAGGGGTGGAACGGAGAAGTGATCGCCGAGACCGGCGGTCCCTCGCCGGTCTCGTATCTCGGCTTGCGTTTCCCTGCCACTGATATTCCTGCCCAGGCTCGACAGCTTTTTCTCATAAACCCCTTACGGACGATCGCCGACGTAGCAGCAACCGCGGTGCCCATCATTCCTGAGATGGGACCGCTGACGGGAACAGCGCTGGATTTGACCCGCTCTGTTCTGCGCAGTGCTTCACCGATTCACCTCGAGTATCTACGCAATATGGGCGTGCAGTCTTCTTTGACCGTTTCAATCGTCGTCGGACACCAGCTCTGGGGAATGATCGCATGTCATCACGCCTCTCCGCGCCGCGTGGATCACACGACCCGCTCGGTCTGCGAATTAATTGGGCAGACTCTCACTTCGCAGGTCGCTTTCCGGATCGACAATGTCGCTTTGCAGGCGCGGCTAACATCCCGCAAAGTGCTCGTAAGATATATGGCGGGCATAGAAATATCCAGATCTCGTATCGACCTAGAGCATTTTCAAAGTCCTCGACTCCTCGATCTGCTGGACGCGGACGGGCTGGTCTCCCGCATCGACGGAGTTCTATCGTCTCAAGGCACCACTGTGGAAGAAGAGTTGTTGCTTCCTGTTATAGGCAAGTTGCGGAAGCTCTCGTCGCGCGGCATCGCTAGTTCCAGCATCCTCAGCGCCCTAGACCCGGGGGCCGCGTCCTTTGCGAGTCAGGTGAGCGGAGCGCTGTACTTCGGGCTCAAAGAGGGGACCGACGATTATCTGCTGCTCTTGCGTCGGGAGCTAGTGGAGACAGTCATTTGGGCCGGAAATCCTGATAAGGCTGTCAGCACAGATGAACAGGGCCGGCTACGCCCACGGGTCTCGTTCGAGGCATGGCGGGAAACGGTGCGCGGGCATAGCCGGCCCTGGAGCGAACTCGAAGTGGAAAGTGCGCGCTTCCTGCGCGAGCAATTGCTCCGGCTGCGAGAGTCCCAGGAACTCTCACGTGTGAACAAAGCGCTGGAGGAGGAAGTCAAGGAACGAAAGAGAGCTGAAGCGGACCTGCAAAAAGCCAAAGAGACGGCCGAAGCCGCCAATCAGGCCAAGAGCAACTTTCTTGCGAATATGAGTCACGAAATTCGCACGCCGATGAATGGGATTATCGGCATGACGGACCTGACACTAGAAACGGAGCTCACTCAGGAGCAGCGTGAATTTTTGGGTATGGTGAAAAGCTCGGCGGATTCCCTGCTCTCCCTGATCAACGACGTTCTGGACTTTTCCAAGATCGAGGCCGGGAAACTGGATTTCGAAACCATCGACTTCCTACTGCGCGACACCCTGGACGATACCATCAAAGCCCTTGGCTTGCGGGCCCAGCAAAAGGGACTCGAGCTCGCCTGCCACGTTTTGCCCGAAGTTCCAGATGGTCTACAGGGCGATCCCACTCGTATTCGCCAGATTGTGGTAAACCTCGTTGGGAATGCCATCAAGTTCACAGCGGAAGGTGAAGTTGTAGTCCAAGTCGAACTCCAGGAAGAGTCAGAAGACGAAGCGACGCTGCATTTTACTGTTAGGGATACAGGGGTTGGCATTCCGTTAGAAAAGCAGCAGACCATCTTTGAGGCGTTTACCCAGGCGGACAGTTCGATAACGCGAAAATATGGCGGCACGGGCTTGGGTCTGGCGATTTCCTTCCGGCTCGTGAACATGATGGGCGGAAGGATCTGGGTGGAGAGTGACATCGGCCGAGGCAGCACGTTTCACTTCACGGTGCGATTCCGAATGCAGAAGATTTCATCCAGGAAGTACGGCCCCGTCGGTACGGAGATGCTCCGAGATCTCGCCGCACTGATAGTGGACGACAACGCTACCAACCGCCGCATACTTGAGGAAGCGGTACTGCTATGGAAGATGAAGCCGACGCTAGCCGAAAGCGGGCCGGAAGCGCTCACGCTCCTTGCGCGCGCGGATACTCGAGGAGCCCCTTTTGCTTTGGTTTTGCTTGACGCGCTGATGCCGGGCATGGACGGATTTAGTGTTGCGAAAAGAATTCAGCAGGATGCACGGCTCCCTCGATCAGCCATTATCATGCTGACCTCGGCGGGTTTTCGGGGAGACGCGGCTCGATGCCGGGAATTGGGTATTAATGCCTACCTGACCAAACCGATCAAACTGTCCGACCTTCTCCAAAGCGTCAAGGAAGTGCTCGGACCAAAAGCCATCGCCCAGGAGAATCACTCGATCGTTACGATCCACTCGCTGCGTCAGAACAGAGGGCGGCTGAGAATTCTCCTGGTCGAAGATAATCGCGTGAATCAAGTCTTGGCGATCCGGTTGTTGGAGAAGAGAGGACATGAAGTGGCACTCGCAGGTAGCGGCAGGGCGGCTCTCGAAGCGCTGGAGAAGCAAACATTTGATCTCGTTCTAATGGATGTTCAGATGCCCGAGATGGATGGCCTGCAGGCGACAGCCTTGATTCGCGAGGGCGAATTGAAGAGCGGGAAACACATTCCGATTATTGCGATGACGGCTCACGCAATGGGCGGGGACAGAGAACAGTTTCTTGCGGCAGGGATGGACGGGTACGTCTCGAAGCCGCTCCGGGTCGAAGCTTTCTTTTCCGCCATCGAGGAGGTCCTTTCGATCCCTGCAAAACCCTCAATCCTTCCATGAGAGGGCCGGTCACAGATTCAACCGTCGATGGGCGAGCAATGGTGTCGAGCGTTGGAAAAAATCAACCCGGTCGAACCGGAGAGTAAATCATTCGTCGTCATTGAGCTCACAGAGGGTCTTGCATCGGACCAAGTCGTGGGCCAACTGCTGCGTCATACGGGATCCCAAGCTCATCTGCGCGCTGGAAACGACGCAAGGGATCGATGTTCGCTACCACGATGTCGGCTACTACAAGGTGTCTTTCGAACTTTCACGGGCTTCATGGATGTAGGGCCGAGTCGCAAGGCCGCGAAGCTGGATATCTGACCTATGGGATGCTGGCCTTTCTGCTGTGCGGTTGTGACGTCTGGAAAGTGCCGATTGTTTGATCCTTGCTTTGCAGCTGAACACGGGTCGATGCAGGCGGCTCCGGCCGGGAGGGGGAATTAGGATGGCATTCGTGGACCGTCACAGCGCTACTTCTTGGATGTTTGTGGCGAGCGCCGATGGGACGGGGAGAGGCGAGCGGAGTGGCGGTGCGCGATCTCCGGGATCGAGTGGGAAACGCACAGGAACGCGATCACAAGTATCAATCCGATGATCATGTAAGCAGCCACCTAGGTGCCTCCCTGCCCACAAACGGCGTAGCGGGCTTAAGGGAGAGTGCACTTCATGTTCCAATCGCGATTTCCCATATCCGGTTGATTGCAGGCTAGTAACGTCTCGTGGGTATTTGGAATCGATGTCCCCCAACCAGACACATATGTCCCTGTGGATACAGTGGGTTGGGCCGGCTCTGCCTGGATGTCCAGGGCGGCGCGGGGCGGACAGAAGGCTGGCCCGAAAACCAAAGAGCGAAACGACACCAGGGCCCGGGAAACATTTGCCTAGAACCGAATCTTCAAGCAAAGCTAATAAGGTCTTAGTCCGACCGGTTTGCTCACCTCCGGGGTGGAAACCCCTGAGGCGGCGAAGCTTTTTGGGCACGGCTGGAGCCATGCCCTGACGAGCCCTGTTCATCGATAACTTCTAAGACGCCGATTTCCGGCGAGCGTTCGCACGGGCGGGCGTCGAAGCGGCGCCCGCATTGCTGGCTCCGTGGGGTTTGGGCCGGAGCGCCGCGAGAAAGCCGGCGAGCGGCAGGGAGTTGATCACGTCTTTTTTTTCAATCCAGCCGCGGCGCGCGGTGCGGACGCCGTATTGCATGAATGCCAGCTGATTGGCGCGATGGGAGTCAGTCGAGATAACGATCTTCACGCCGCGCTGCTTGGCGGCGCGGAGGTGGACGTCTTTTAGGTCGAGGCGCTCGGGGTAGGCGTTGCACTCCATTGCTACGCCGTGTTTGGCGGCGGCGTCGAAGATGTGCTCCATGTCGTAATCGAAGGGATCTCGTCGCAGGACGAGCCTGCCGGTGGGATGCGCGACGATTTGGGTGTACGGATTCTCGATGGCAGCAAGGATGCGGTCGGTCATATCGGCGCGCTCCATTTTCATGTAGGAATGAACCGAAGCCACTACGACATCGAGCTGCGCTAGGACTTCGTCGTCCAGATCGAGCTTGCCGTTTTTGAGGATGTCGACTTCACTGCCGGCGAGCAGACAGACACCCGGCACATTTTTCTGCGCGGCGCGGATTTTCTTGATCTGCGCGAGGGTTCGCTTTTCGTCCAGGCCATTGGCCACGGTGACGGCTTGGGAGTGGTCGGTGAGCGCGATGTATTCGTAGCCTAGATCGCGTGCGGCTTCGCCCATTTCCTCGATGGTGTTTTTCCCGTCGGAGGCGGTGGTGTGCATTTGCAGGTCGCCGCGGATGTCGGAAAGCTTTACCAGTTGCGGGAGGCGATGCTGCTCCGCTGCTTCGATCTCGCCGGTCATCTCGCGGAGTTCCGGCTCGATGTAATCCAGGCCGAGCTTGGCGTAAATCTCTGTTTCGGTTTTTCCGGCGACGACCTTGCCGTTCTTGACCGCGCTGAGGGCGTATTCGTTGAGCGTCCAGCCCATTTCATTGGCGCGGCCGCGCAGCGCCACGTTGTGTTCCTTGGAACCTGTGAAATAGAGCAGCGCCGCACCGAAGTTTTCTTGGCGGAGCAGACGCAGGTCGACCTGCAGGCCGCCTTCGAGTAGGACACTTACCTTGTTTCCACCATGCGCGAGGGTCTGGCGGATGTCCGGGTAGCGCAAAATATTTTGGGCGACCGCGTCGATGTCTTGCTGGCTGTCGGCGCCGGGCTTCATCGTTAGAAGAAGATCGAGGTCGCCGACGGTCTCGCGTCCGCGCCGCAGGGATCCGGCGGGCGTGACCGACTCTACTTGCTCACAGGCCTTGCCGATATAGGCGGAAAATCGCCGGGCCTCCTCTTCCGCGATGTTGATGCGCACACGGGCCGAGCCGGACAGGTTCTTGAACTGCTCCGCTGCTTGCAGGATGTTGTGCTCGCTCTTTTCGCCGAAGCCTGGAAGGTCGCGGAGCTTTTCCTCGCGGGCGAGCTTTTCGACCCCGGCGACCGTGGAGACGCCGAATACCTTCCAGAGCAACGCGACTTTTTTCGCCCCGAGCGATTGCAACTCGAGCAGTTCGAGGATTGTTGCAGGATATTTCTTCAGGAGCTTTTGGCGCAGGGAGTAGTCGCCGGTCTTCAGGATCTCGCGAATGTGCGCGGCCATGCCCTCGCCAATGCCGGGGAGTTCGCGCAGCTTGGCGTCGTCTTTGGCAATCTCCTCGATGCGCTCGTGCATTCCGAACAGAAGCTCGGCAACTTTTTCGTAGGTGCGATAGCGGCCGATGATGGCTCCGTCGATTTCGAGCAGTCGGGCAGTTTCCTGGAGTATTTTGGCGACTTCTCTGTTTTCCATGTGGCTTACGCTTTCTTTCGCTTCCCGGCAGCTTTCTTGCGCTTGCCGGCCAGGAACTTCGCGTAATAGAGAACCCCGGCGACCGTCTTCGAATCTACAATTTTGCCGGAGTGGATCCAGGTTTCGACTTCCGCCAGGGGCATGATCCGGGTGGTGATCTTTTCGTCTTCCTCGGGCTTGGCCCTTCCTTTGGTTAAATCCTCGGCGAGATAGATTTCCATTTTTTCGCTTAGCAAGCCGGGGGAGGGGTAGATATCGAGCAGTTTCGTGAAATGTCGCGCCGTGTAGCCTGTCTCCTCCTGCAGTTCGCGCGGGGCCGATTCGAGGAAGGTTTCGTGTTCTTCGCGATGCCCAGCGACGAGTTCCCACATATATCGCTTGGCTGCGTGGCGATATTGGCGGATCAGCAGGATGCGGCCGTCGGGGAAGACGGGAAGCACGACCACGGAGCCGGGGTGAACGATCACCTCGCGGACGGCCTCGATGCCGCCGGGCTCGAGGATGTGGTCGCGGTTGAGGGCAAAGACTCGGCCCCGAAATAATGTTACGCTGCTGGTTATCTTCACTGCCGCCGTTTTTCTATCCTTACCGGTCGCCACGCGATCTCCTTTGCCGAGCCTGCTTGGGGATTCTACCTTAACCGCGATCGGTCGGGACCGTGCTGCAAGTAACTTCTCTGAGCTTGGACAGATAGACCAGAGCTAGCTTTCCGCAACTCAGGTGGCGAGCGGTGAATTGGAAGAGTTCTGCGGTCACACCCGGCGCGAGAAGCGCCGACTACAGAGACCCAGTCGGTGTCTTTGGCTTCTCTATCCCGACGATGCAGCAATTGGTTTGCTAGCGTTCTGCCTCACGCAGATGGGCTGTTATTGAGAGGGGCCTTGGCGCGTTTAACCTTTTCGAGAATGTCATTGGCCCTGGCGGTCCAGATAAAGGTTTGGCTCGGCGATTATGTTCTTCGATATAAGCAGAGGATGCGTTCTTGGAGAGCTTCGACGCTGGTAAAAGACTCCGCGCCGGAGTTGATTCTCGGTCAGGTCGCCGAAGGTTAGGCACTCCTTTTCCATAACTGCTCGGAATTTCATCGCACTACACTAGAGCGAATCAGGCGGTTCACCGAAAGAGGCGGTCGGGCTCTGCACCCAGTTTGGCCCTGCAATCCCCACGAGAATCGTTGGTTTCAAAGTGGCATTCTTGTTTTAACATCGGTTATCGCGCGAGCGTCGCTTTCTATCACATCAAACGCGACCGTTGGGTACACGTCCTGGGTCGCTCACTTTTTTAAGTGTCGCGTCAATGGTTGGTGGGGCTTGACGCGCGCTCGGCCGTCATCTTGGGTGGTTTGCATGCTCTTTTGAAGTGTAGGCAGAGTTCACCAGAGCTCACCGGAGCGCCTTGCTACTGAGGCGGGGGTTCCTATACTCTGTCAGGCACAATTCCCATGGCAATCAGCACGGTTATTGTTGACGACGAACGACCCGCGCGGGACGAGCTTGCGTATTTGCTGAAGAGCTTTCCTGAGATTGAGGTGATCGCTCAGGGGAAGAACGGGCTGGAGGCCGTGGCGCTGATCAAGGAGCATGATCCGGATCTGGTATTTCTCGACGTGCAGATGCCGGGGCTTGACGGCTTTGGCGTGATCAAGAAGCTCGTGGAGCGCAAACTGCGCATTCCGCAGATCGTGTTCGCGACGGCGTTCGACAATTACGCGGTTCACGCGTTTGAAGTGAATGCAGTCGATTACGTGCTGAAGCCGTTCGATAAGGCGCGCGTTGCGAAGGCGGTGCAGCGCGCCAAAAAAATGGTGGAGGCGGATACTTCGCCCGTGGAGCGGTTGGAAACGCTGGTGGGGCAGCTGGGTGCGAACGCGCCGAAGACGAGAGCGGCGCAGCCTGTGAAGCTGCTGGTGAAATCGCAGGCGCGGCTGATCCTTGTGGATGCGGAGGATGTGATTTACGCCTCGATCGAGGATGGGTCGATCACGATTGTTGCCCGCGAAGCCGAAGGCACTTCGAATTACCGCACGATTGATGAGTTGGAGGAGTCGCTCGATGCCGACGTGTTCTGGCGGCCGCACCGATCGTATTTGGTGAACATCAATCACATCAAGGAAGTGGTGCCGTGGTTCAAATCTAGTTACATGCTGAAGATGAATGACAAGCGGGCCAGTGAAATTCCTGTTTCCCGGGGGCAGACGAAACGGTTGAGGGAATTGCTGAAGTTGTAGAAAGCGGCGGCTCGTGGCAAGTGACTTGTGACTGGTGCGAAGTGGAGCATCCTCACGAGCAAAAGTGCCGTCGGGGCGACGGCGCTACGACCTGTGGAGACCCTTTGCAGCGCTGGGGATTACAACGAAAGGCAACGGCGGGACTTGCGACACCGCTTGGGCAAAACATAGGGTTCCCTGCTCCTTATAAAGAGACCCACCGTCGGAAAACAAAGGGTAGGGCCTGCTGGCAAAAGCGTGTACCAGCAAAATTCCTGCTGTTTTGACGGCACAATGAAGGCCTAGGCCAGGCTAGCGCGGTTTGCGCAGGGATTTGTAGAGGTCGTTGGCGGCACGGAATTCGTGCTCGATTTCCTTGCTGGTCAGCCGCGTGCGCAAGTAATCGATGGCTTGGGAAAGCCGGTCGAGGGCGCGGGCGATGTTGTCGGTATTGGTTAGCAGGATGTCGCGCCAGACGGCGTAGGGACTGCCGGCCAACCGCAACGTATCCTGGAGGCCGGGGCCAGCCAGCGACAGGGGGAGGCCGGTCTCGTCGGTTTCGTCCTGCACCACCCGGGCGAGGGCTAGGGAAACAAGCTGCGGGAGGTGGGAGACGATGCCGACTGCCCAATCGTGGGTTTCGGGATCGCACCAGACCGGCTGGGCGCCGATTGCGGAAAGCAGCTGCGTGAATGCTTTCACGCGAGCGTCGGGGACCGTGTCGGCACGCATCAGGGCATAGGGCGCACCGCGAAATAATTCCGGGTCCGCGTTTTCAATGCCCGAGTGCTCTTTGCCCGCCATGGGATGACCGCCGAGGAAGCGCGCGCGGTTGTGAAAATGTTCCGCTGCGGCTGCGCATACCTCCGTCTTGGTGCTGCAGGCATCGGTGACGAGGGCGTGTGGATCGGCTGCTTGCGCGATAGCCGGGAGCGCTTCGATCGTCGCGCCGATGGGCGTTGCGATGTAGACGAGATCAGCGCTTTGAACTGCGCCCGCGATTTCGGTTGCGGCTTTGTCGATTACGCCGCGGGCGAGGGCGTGTCTGGCGGCGTCGGGACGATCGAAGCCGACCAGCGCAACGTCCGGGAATTGCTTGCGCAGGGCGAGGGCGAACGAGCCGCCGATCAGTCCGGTGCCCAGGATGGCGACGCGATGGAAGGGAAGTGTGGTCGGCATGATTCGTCTATTGCAGCACGATGAATTGTACGGCGCCGGGCACTTTGAGCAAAGTCGAGGGTCTACAACTCGCGGAAAAGTGGCCGCGAAAGCAAGGCCCTTCGCGCCGGCCGTTGGGTCGTGGCTGAAGCCACGACCCACAAGCTTGCACGCGGGTCCACGCGCGTGCGGGGGTTCGTGATCCCCCTAAACGCCCCTGCAGCTTGTGGCTCTTTGATGCCCGCAGAAAATCAAGCCCCACCCTTGAAAAGCACCGGGGGCGGGGCATTCGCAAAAGCCGTTCGATTTCAAGCAAAGGGAAGAGTCCCTCCTGATTTGAACAAAAGCGTAAGAGGGATTCTTCACGCAAAATCGGCGTTCAGAATGACGTTGTTTCGCTCTTTGCGCAAGCAAGCTACCTTGCGCCCCTTGCGCGGTGAAACCGACCGCATAGGTTTCTCGCCCCGCTGAAAACCGGCAAGCGTTACCCAAAAGCGCCGCCTACTGGCCGGCTTTGGCAGCTTCTGGCTTGATCCAGGACATTTGCTTGCGCAGCTCGGCGCCGACTTTCTCGATCGGGTGCGCCTTCTGCGCTTCAAGCATTTTGTTGTAGGACGGGCGGCCGGCCATGTATTCGAGGATCCAGTCGCGTGCGAACTCGCCGTTTTGGATTTCGGAGAGGACTTTTTTCATGGTTTTGCGGACGTCTTCGCTGATGACGCGGGGGCCGCGGGTCAGGTCGCCATACTTGGCCGTTTCGCTGACGAACTGGTGCATCTTGGCGATGCCGCCTTCGTAGATCAGATCGACGATTAGCTTTACCTCGTGCAGGCATTCGAAGTAGGCCGATTCGGGCTGGTATCCGGCCGCGACGAGCGTGTCGAATCCCGCCATGATGAGTTCGCGCACCCCACCGCATAGGACCGCTTGCTCGCCGAACAGGTCGGTCTCGGTTTCTTCCTTGAAGGTCGTTTCGATTACGCCAGCGTGCGTGCCGCCGATGGCGCTGGCGTAGGCAAGGGTGCGTTCGAAGGCATGGCCGCTGGCATCCTGGTGGATCGCGAGCAGGCAGGGGACTCCGCGGCCCGCTTCGTATTGACGGCGGACCAGGTCGCCGGGGCTTTTCGGCGCAATCATGGTCACGTCGATGGTTTTCGGCGGGACAATCTGGCCGTAGTGGATGTTGAAGCCGTGCGAGAACAGCAGCATCGCACCGTCTTTTAGATGGGGCGTGACGTCGTTTTTGAACACGGCTGGCTGCGTCATATCGGGTGTAAGCATCACGATCACGTCGGCGCCCTTGCTGGCCTCGGCTGCGCTCTGCAGCTTCCATCCGTCCTGTTCCGCGAGCTTGCCGCCGGTGCCGCCGGGACGCTGTCCCAGCACCACGTCGAGGCCGCTATCGCGCAGATTGAGGGCTTGCGCACGGCCCTGGCTGCCATAGCCTATTACCGCGATGCGCTTTGCTGCCAGCGCCTTACGGTTTGCGTCTTTTTCCCAGTACATTTTCGCCATCTGATTCTCCTTATCGCTTTCTTTGAATTCTTTTACACAGTTTACCAGGCGCTGGTTACGGCGCCCTCGGATGCCGATGACACGAGCTTTGCGTATTTCGCCATGACGCCACTCGTATAACGGGGCGCGGGCGGCTTCCATTGGGCGCGGCGCTCGTCCAGATTGGCGTCGACGTCGAGGCGGCGCGCACCGACATCGAGGGTGATGATGTCGCCGTCGCGGAGGAGGCCGATGGGGCCGCCGGAGGCAGCTTCTGGGGCGATGTGGCCGACCATCAGGCCGTGCGTGGCGCCGCTGAATCGGCCGTCGGTGATAAGCGCGATGGAATCACTGATGCCCTGGCCCACGAGTGCGCCCGTCACCGCGAGCATTTCGCGCATGCCCGGGCCACCCTTGGGGCCTTCGTAGCGGATGACCACCACGTCGCCGGATTTGATCTTGTGCTGTTGCACGGCCTCGAAGCAGGCTTCTTCGGAATCAAAGACGCGGGCGGGGCCTTTGTGAAAGACGCGCTCGTGGCCGGAGAGTTTTACGACGCAACCGTCGGGCGCAACCGATCCGCGCAGGATCGCGAGTCCGCCCTCTTTCTTGATGGGCTGCGCGAGAGTGTGGATCACTTGCTGGCCGGCGGCTTCTTTCGCGGCTTGGATCTCCTCGAAGAGATTGTTACCGGAGGCGGTGATGCCGTCGGTGAGCAGGCCGGCGTCTTTCAGGTGTTTCCCGAGCAGACGCATGCCGCCGGCGCGGTACATGTCCGGCGCGACGAAGCGGCCGCCGGGCTTGAGGTCGGTGAGGACGGGAGTCTTCGCGAAAATCTTGTCGAATTCTCCCAAGGTTAGCGGAATGCCTGCGTCGCGTGCGATGGCGAGCAAGTGAAGGACTGCGTTGGTGGAGCCGCCCGTGGCTGCCACCGACGCAATCGCATTCTGCAGTGCGGCGTGCGTGATGATTTGCTTGGGACGGATGTCCTTTTTCAGCAGCTCCATCACTTTTCCGCCGCAATCAAAGGCGACCTGCGCTTTCTTCGGGTCCACGGCGGGGACTTCGTTGGCGCCCATGGGGGAGATTCCTAGGAAGGTGATCGCGGTGGCCATGGTGTTGGCGGTGTACTGGCCGCCGCAGGCTCCGGCACCGGGGCAGGCGCGGTCTTCGAGTTCGACGACTTCCTTTTCGGTCATTCTGCCCGCTGCACAGGCGCCGACTGCCTCGAAGACGTCTTGAATGGTGACGTCGCGGTCGTGGAAGCGGCCGGGCATGATCGAGCCACCGTAGAGCGACAGGGAAGGAAGATTCAGGCGGGCGAGTGCCATCACCGTGCCGGGGATCGTTTTGTCGCAGCCGCAGAGAGCGACGACCGCGTCGAACGCGTGAGCCATCACGAAAAGTTCGATGGAGTCGGCGATTACCTCGCGCGAGATGAGGGATGCTTTCATGCCCTCGGTGCCCATGGTGATGCCGTCGGAAATGGTGATCGTGTCGAACTCGATGGGAGTGCCGCCTGCGGCGCGGACACCTTCCTTCACTTTCTCCGCGAGGGCGCGCAGATGGAAATTGCACGGAGTTACTTCCGTCCAGGTATTGGCGATGGCAACCAGCGGGCGCGCGAGATCGGCGTCGGTGAGGCCGGTGGCCTTGAGCATGGCTCGGGCGGGCGCGCGGGAAATTCCCTTCTTTATTTCGTCACTGTGCATGTCACTGGTCCTCGTTCTTCGTTCTTCCCTTGGAACGGATCGCATCAAAAACGTGCCGCAGTAGAAAGACACCCGAACAATAAAAAAGCCCCGCGGCCTGGGTTCAGGTGCGGGGCGCGAGCGTCTAAGCGTGGTTCAGACGGGCGGCCCCGAACGGATAATCGCTGCTACGATTACAGGGTGAATTCGTCGCGTCATAGAGTACAGTTTCATGCGCCAATCGACAATTGCTTTCCGCCGTAAGGATGTGCGCTCTTCCGAGCGCGCCCCGGCGGGCCGTTTGAAACGCTATTAGGACTGACCGGCGGTGATAAGTCAAATTACTCTTGCAGGGCGAGAGGTATAACAAATATTTATGCCACACGACGCTTGCCTGCGCGCGATCGGGCTTTCTATCTCGGCAAGAGTTGGCGGAGGGCTCGCAGAAGGCGAATCAAGCGTTGCTCGGCCAGCGCGGCCAGCGAAGACGGACTATTGACGCGCCCTGCGGGCGTTTTGTATAGTGCAGGCCTCTGATCCATGGTGGCGGAAGTATTTTGGGAACCGCGCGATGACTGCGACTTATTCACGATTCGCCTTGAGTTACCGCTTCTCCTTCGCGGGGCAGCGGGCCGGCGAAACGCGCGCGGAAATTACCTAGCAGCAGAGACCGCACAGAGTTTCGTAGAGCCGGCCGCGACCTTCCAACGGGGACGCGGCCTTTTTTGTTGGACGCGAGTGCCAGGTGAATGTAATGCTCCGGTCTCGGTCTGATTTGAGCGGGAGGCGCGACGGTCCCATGAAGATCGACGATTGGCGACGCAAAATCGATGAAATCGACGCGGAGATGCTGCACTTGCTGAACCTGCGCACCAAACTGGCGCTGAAGGTCGGCCGGTCCAAGACCGACGAAGGAGTGGCGCTGCGCGTTCCCGCGCGGGAGAAAGAGATTCTCAACCGGCTTAAAGCCTTGAACCAGGGACCGCTCGACGGAGACGCGATTGAGAAGATTTATCAGGTGATCTTCGACCTTTCGGTGCGCTCGCAGGAGCTTCAGGGAAATCCCGCCAACGGAAGAGGGAATCGCGCCACGGTGCGCGGCAGCCAGAGGAAGCCGGCGCGGGCATGAACGTCGAATCCAACGCGCGCGTGGCGTTCCAGGGGGAACGCGGCGCCTTCAGCGAGGAAGCGGCGCGCAAGCTTCTCGGAGAGCAAATCACGCTGGTGCCGCGGCTCACGTTTGAAGCCGCATTCCGGGCGATTTTTGAAGGTCTTGCGGACTATCTTCTGGCGCCGATTGAGAATAGCCTCGCGGGCTCGGTGCACCGGTCGTTCGATCTGCTGGTGGACAGCAATTTGAATATCATCGCCGAGGAAATTATTCCTATCGCGCACAACCTAATCGGACCACCGGGCGCTCGGTTTGATGAGGTGCGAGTGGTTGAATCGCATCCGGTGGCGCTCGCTCAGTGCGAGCAATTTTTTATCGAGCACCCGCGGCTGAAGCGTATCGCGACCGAGGATACCGCCGGAAGCGTGCGGGCGGTGGTGCAGGCGGGAGATCTGACGCGCGCGGCAATCGCGGGGCGGCGCGCGGCGGAGATTTACGGGGGCACGATCCTGCGCGAGCACCTCGAGGATAACGGCGAGAATTATACGCGCTTCTGGTTGCTTTCACCGTCGACTGTGGAGCCGGAAAATGCCAACAAGCTGTCGCTGTTTTTTCAGCTGGATCACCGGCCAGGTGCACTGCTGCATGCGCTGGAGCCGTTCGCGCGCCGCGGTATCAACCTGATGAAGATCGAAAGCAGGCCCGTGCACGGACGTCCGTGGCAATACCGCTTTTATCTGGACTTGCAAACTTCGCGAAGTAATCCCGACGCTGCGGCGGCGCTTGCCGAACTCGAGAAGCAAGTAGTGGATTTAAGGATTCTGGGTTCTTACGCAGCCGCGCAGATGCCGGGCGGCCCGAAGCAGTAGCGGAAAGCAAGAAAGACGAGGACAGAGAAATGATCGTCAACATGTTTGCCGACGCCACCAAGGAACAAATCGACCACGTGGTCGACCGGATCAAGGAATGCGGCTTTCAGGCGCACCTGATTCATGGCGAGGAACGAACCGTGATCGGGATCGTTGGCAACAGCAACAAGCATCGTCCGCAGCTCGAGGCGCTGCGAGCCGCGCCGGGAGTCGAGGAGCTTGTGCCGATTTCGCACCCGTTCAAGCTGGCTTCGCGCAGTTGCCGTCCGGAGGGCTCGGTGCTCGACCTGGGCAGGGACGTCACGATCGGGGGGGCGGAAGTGGTCGTTGCAGCGGGACCGTGCGCCGTGGAATCCTTCGAGCAGATCAACAGCATTGCTGCGAGCGTGGCGCGCGCGGGCGCGAAATTGCTGCGCGGAGGCGCGTTCAAGCCGCGGAGTTCGCCCTACAGCTTTCAGGGACTTGGCGAAGAGGGTTTGAAGCTGATGCGGGCGGCGGCCGACAACCACGGACTTCTCGTTGTGAGCGAGGTGATGGATCGGTCGCAGATCGACGTGATGCTGCCGTATGTGGACGTGATGCAGGTCGGCGCGCGGAACATGCAGAACTATCATTTGCTGCGCGCTCTCGGCGAGACGAACAAGCCGGTGATGTTGAAGCGCGGGATGGCGGCGACGCTCGAAGAGCTGCTGCTCAGCGCGGAATACATTATGTCCGGCGGCAACTACAAGGTGATCCTATGTGAGCGCGGGATTCGAACGTTTGAGACATATACGCGCAATACGCTCGATATCGCCGCGATTCCGGTGGTCAAGCAGCTTTCACACTTGCCGATTGTGGCCGATCCGTCACATGGCACCGGGCGGCGCGACAAAGTGGCGGCGATGGCTCGAGCGGCGGTGGCGGCGGGCGCAGATGGCTTGCTGATCGAAGTGCATCCTGATCCGGAGCGGGCGCTATCAGATGGCGTGCAGTCGCTCTATCCCGAGCAGTTCGCGCAGATGATGGATCAGGTACGGGCGATTGCGCCGGCGGTGGGACGCACCATCGCAAGCTCAGGCGCCGTCACCGTGAGCCACTGAGGTTTACAAAGTTCTCTGACGAGCCCGCCCGATTGGACCGACAGCCGAGAATCGGGGGCTTGCGTAAAAAGGTGCCCCAAGCAAGAGGCGCTGCGCGCCAGCTTTTGTGTCATGGCTTCAAACGACGACCTACAAAGACTTTGTGGTTAGCCAGGGTGGCCGTGCTGCGTCGTGGCGACGGCTGCGGGCGGCATCAGCATGGTGCGGGCGCCGCTCCAGACGAGCTGAAGGCCGGCGAATATGGCGATGATTGCGATGGCGACTTTGAGCTTGCGGGCGGGTACGCAGCGAGCGAACAGGCAGCCCACCAGCACGCCGGGAACGCCGCCCAACAGCAGTTGTTGGAGAACGGGGCTGCTGATCGAGCCGAACTTCCAATGAAAAGCCCCTCCAATCACTGCGAGCACGAGGCCGAATAGCAAGTCTGTGCCTACCACCTGGGGCGGCGTCATTTCCGAATAATTCAGCAGCAACACCGTGCCCAGCGCACCTGCACCCGCCGACGAGAAGCCGGACTCGACGCCAATCGGGAGCGCGAGCCACGGGAGCCAGCGGGAATTTTTACGCGCGAAGCCGGAGTTCTGCACGCGCCGAAAAAATGTCACGCTAGAAGATGCGGTAAGCAGAACGCCCAGCAGAATTACAACTACCGGGCTACCCGCATGGGTGCTGAGGAGGCGCAGCAGGTAGGTGCCGATCAGCAGGCCAGGAATGGCGCCTTGCAGGAGCAGCCAAAGGTAGCGCCAGTGGATGTGCCGGCCGGCCATGTAAAAGGGCGATGCGATCAGGCGGAGCACGCCGGCGAAAACGAAGGCTGTTCCGACTGATGCCGCGGCGGGCAATCCCACAATCAGCATGAGAGCGGGGACTGTGAAGCTGCCGCCGCCGATGCCTGTGAGTCCGACCGCCAGCGCAATCAGGAATCCGATTGCGGTCTGCATCAGCTAGAGCGCTCGGGGGCAGCCTGTTTTGAGGCGGTATGAATGCCGCATTCCAATTTGGTGCCGCCCCACCTGCCCGAGCGCGCGTCGGCGCCTTGCTGAGGAATCGCAGTGCAGGGCTCGCAACCGATGCTGCGGTAGCCCGTATCGTAGAGAGGAAGATAGTCGATTTTATTGTCGGCGGTGTACTTCCAGACCTGCCCCCAGGTCCACGCGGCGAGTGGGCTGACTTTCAGCAAAACTTTGCCGCTGGCGAGTTCGTGATACTCGGCAATTCTCAAGTTCTTGCGCGTGGGCGATTGCTCGCGGCGCAGGCCCGTGAACCACACGTCATATTGCCGCAGTGCTTCAAAAAGAGGCTCCACTTTGCGCAGGTTGCAGCATTTTCCGGGATCGGTGCGGTTCAGAATGCCGAACTCGGCCTCCTGCTCGGCGACGGATTTTTTCGCAGTGAGATTTCTCAGATTCAACTTCCAGGCGGTGGCCATGCGGTCGCGGTAGGCGTAGGTCTCGGCGAAATGGTAACCGGTATCAAGGAACAGGACCGGAATATCCGGGACGCGCTTGCGGAGAAGGTCGAGGACGATCATATCCTCGGCCTGGAAGCTGCACGTGAAGCAGGACAGGCCGCTATTTTCGGCGAGTGCGCGGTCGATTGCGGCTTCGGCCGAAAGGGGTTCGAACTCCTGCGCGAGCACGGGCTGGCTCATTTGCGCCTCTGATTCGGATCCGAGTGCGTGTCGCGCCACTTATAGAGCGCGTTGACGATCTGCAGGACGGCCCCTTCATCGCTCAGGTCGGTTTTTTCGAGCGCGAAGAAGGCATCGGAGCCAAAAATCGCGCGCACCCCTTGCGCCTGGTTTGTTCCATCATCGAGTGGCGCAAAGACGGTGATCGCCCCCGTCAGGCGATAGGCCTTGGTTACGGTGATGAGTTCGTGAGAGAGGAAATCCATAGGGCCGACCAGTTGCACGAACCATCCCTCGTCGAACAAGCGACGTTCGACCAACTCCGCGACGCGCGGCCGACCCTTGAGCCAGACGGCCGCCGATGGGTGCCCGAAGCGCAGGACGCGCTCTTCCTTGGTGCTTCGCCCTGTATGCGTAGCGGAATCGGTCGCGCGCGCAGCGGGCGAAGCAACGATGGCTTTCTCGATGATGCCGGCGGCAACCGTGGCGTTGGTGTGCTGGTCGATGATGATGAAGCTGCCCATCGTGCGGTTGACGCGATAGGGATCAAAGAAGAGAGGCAGGGTGGTCTTGAGATCGACTTCTGCGATGTCGTTCATGTCGAGGCTGAGTGCCGGTGACTTTTCGAGTGTGTTGATGTCGATGCGCTGGCGCACCTTATTCACACGAGCGCGCACGGTGCGCGTCGTGTGCTTTAGCAGGTAAATCTTGTGGAGATCAAGCGGATCGGTGTGCATCCAGACGACCGTGGCCTGGAATTCGGTGCCCGCCGAGGGGCGCCGCTCGTCCGACACGATTACATCGCCGCGGCTGATGTCAATTTCATCTGCGAAGGTTACGTTCACCGATTCGCCCGGACCCGCCTGCTCCAGTTCATCTTCGAAGGTCACGATGGATTTCACCTTCGTCTTCAGGCCTGACGGCATGGCCACGACCGTTGCGCCCGGGCGCAGGACGCCCGACGCAAGCTGGCCGGCAAAGCCTCGGAAGCTCGAGTCAGGACGAATCACATACTGCACCGGGAGGCGCAACGGTCCAGCCGCGGCGGAGTCGCTCACGCGCAAGCCTTCCAGATATTCGAGGAGCGCGGGTCCTTCGAACCAGGGAGTGCGCGGGCTTCGCCGCACGACGTTGTCGCCATCGAGCGCGCTCACCGGCACGGTGTAGAGACTCTTGATGCCAAGCTGGTCGGCAAACTCGCGAAACTCGGCAGCGATGCGCTCGAACACTTCCTGCGAAAAGCCAACGAGGTCCATCTTGTTGACGGCGGCGATGATGTGCTGTACGCCGAGCAGGTTGGCAATATAGGCATGACGGCGCGACTGGCGGAGAACGCCTTTGGTCGCATCCATGAGCACGACCGAGGCGTCGGCGGTGGAAGCACCCGTGGCCATGTTGCGGGTGTACTGCTCGTGACCGGGCGTGTCCGCAATGATGAATTTGCGCCGGGGCGTTGAAAAATACCGGTAGGCCACGTCGATGGTGATGCCTTGCTCGCGCTCGGCGCGGAGGCCGTCGGTGAGAAGCGCGAAATCGATGGGGCCGCTCGAGTGGTTCACGTTGCTTGTTTTGACGGAGGTGAGTTGGTCTTCCAGAACCGATTGGCTGTCATAGAGCAGGCGCCCGATCAGCGTCGATTTGCCGTCGTCGACGCTTCCGGCTGTGCTGAAACGCAGAAGTCCCTCGGTGGGAGCGACCAGTTGCGTGGGCTCGCTCACGTGGGCGGGATCCGAGGATTCAGCGGTTGGCTCGGCAGTCCGGGGCGCCATTAGAAATATCCCTCGCGCTTCTTGATTTCCATCGAGCCTTCTTCATCGTGATCGATCACGCGATTCTCGCGTTCGGAGCGGCGGAACAAAACCATCTCGTCGATGATCTTGGGCACGGTGTCGGCGTCTGAACGGATCGCTCCACTGCACGGGACGCAGCCTAGCGAGCGCATGCGGCACTTTACCATCTGCGTTTTTTCGCCGGGAAGCAGGCGGACACCTGTCTGCAGGAGGATTAGGGAATTGCCGCGCTCGACGGCTTCACGTTCCTTCGCGAAATAGAGCGGGACGATGGGAATCTTCTCCGCGTGGATGTAGAGCCATACATCCATTTCGGTCCAATTGGAGAGCGGGAAGATGCGGATACTTTCCCCCTTGTGATGCCTTGCATTGAACAGGTTCCATAGCTCGGGGCGCTGGTTCTTCGGGTCCCACTGGCCGAGCGAGTCGCGGAAGGAATAGACGCGCTCTTTCGCACGGGACTTTTCTTCGTCGCGTCGCGCACCGCCAAAGGCCGCGTCGAAGCCGCCTTCGGCGAGGCCGTCGAGCAACGAGCGCGTCTTGAGCAGGCCGCAGCACTTCTGCGTGCCGAGAGAATAGGGGTTGGCGCCTTCGTCGAGCGCTTTCCTGTTCATGTGGACCAGTAGTTCGGCGCCCACGTGCCTAGCGTACCAGTCACGAAACTCAATCATCTCGGGAAACTTGTAGCTGGTGTCGATGTGCAGAAGCGGGAAGGGAATTTTTCCGGGATAGAAAGCCTTCTGCGCAAGGCGCAGCATCACCGAGGAATCTTTGCCGATGGAGTAGAGCATCACGGGGCGGGCAAACTCCGCCGCGGCTTCGCGCAGGATGAAGATACTCTCTGCCTCGAGCGTCTTGAGATGTTCGAGTGAGGTGTGCACTTCCGGCTTTTGGGCGATTTCAGTCATTGCACGTGTTCATAAAAAAACCCGCTCCCGGCTAGTTCCGAGGGCGGGCTGAATTTGAGTCCCGTTGTAGTTCGAGCTTAGCTCATGAACTCCGCCGCCCCAACGGCACAGATATCTGCACCCTTACAACAGCAACAACAAGCAGTTAGAGGCGTAGAGTCCATATTTCAATTGAAAATGAGTCTACCTTGGCTGGGTCCTGACTGTCAATCGGTCGGAGGTTCGGCCAGGTTCGGCAGGTTCGGCGGAGGTTCGGTACAAGATATCTTGGAAGGGCCTGATCAATTACCCGACTAACCCTACAGAAAGCTAGCCTACGATCGCGGTCAGGTCGAGAACCTTCTCGCCGAGGGCTCGGTCCCCTTCTACGGTGACTTGTGTGCGCGCCAAGTCGCGATCAATCCCCTTGGTGAGGAGGCGCCAAGCCAGGGCCTCCGGCATGATCACTCGGGATGCAAAGCCCCCCTCTGGTCGTTTTACCAAACCCCATCCCGTGGATCCCCTGGACAGAAACCATTGCCCGCCGGATTTGCCGGAAATTTCGACAAGAAGCGCTGTTCCAACGAGGGCGTAGACTTCGCGGTAGGCGTGGGGCAGTCCCCGCATGAAGCAGTCAAGGACCGGGTGATAGAGATCGGGGGTCATAATTCCGGGCCTGTTTGTGGCGAGTCGAATCTGCTGCTGGTGATGCCAGCGCTCGGTTAATTCACGGGCGGTGTCAAACCAGTTCAAAGACTCTTCTTCTCCGGCCCAGCTGACGGCGAACGCGGCGGGGGCAAAAGGGTCAAGAGATTCGTGGAAACGGGCGCTTTGTTCGCAGGCTATTTTCATCATGTCGATCAGAACGGCGGGGCTCAGGCGGCGGTAGACGGTGACGCCTTGGCGGTTCAGGCGGTTCACCAATGTGACCAGGTCTTGAGGCGAACCGATCGTGACGGCTTCGACCTGACAAGAGTCTCGAACCAGGGAAAGCTTGCGAAGCGGCGTATCGAGCAAATGAGCTGCGACGTCGCGGACCCTCCATAATGGCGCGATGGTCTGAAGATCCCATTCGTGCGGCTCGAGTGAACCGAGTAAGTCGATCAATTTCTCGTCCACCCGGCGTAGGAGCGGAGCGCAGAGGATGGGCTCGAGATTGTTCGGCGGGGCACTCATGCTGGCTCCATCACTTTAGCAAAGCCGACCAGGATTCTGGATCCGTGTTTGCTATCTCTATTTCAGGACCTTGCTAGCCTCGGCTTGAGCGATCAGGCGGCCGGCATCGTCTGGGAGAAGGTACCGTCCACGCCCGAGTCGTTCGGCTGCGGCGCGTACTTGCGCGACGTAGTTTTCGTGGGTCCCATAGCGTTCTTCGAGCGACGGTCGAGGGTCAACGGAGGCAAGCCGTGCGGCCTTGGTTTTGGCGAAGGGAACAAAGCCACCAGCATTGGTGCGGATATGGCCTTTGTAGAAACCTCGAGCGTTGGTGTTCCAGCCGGTGTAGGTACCTAGAGGCACCTGATGCAGCACGCTGGCCACGCCCGCTACTTCATTACCGTCGGCGTCGACTCGCGGAACCACGGTGGGCAGACTCTGGCGGATCGTGGGCGGCTGCAGCGTGATGATGCCGGAGAGGTCGTTGTAATGGAATTGCGGTCCGAAGTCATATTGGAAGAATTGCGTGAGGATCCCGTCGGGAAGCGGCACTCCTGGAATTGTGGGAAAGCCCATGGCGGCTTGCGTGGGCGCCACCAGTTCCCCACGATCGAGACGCGGATATTGGCTCGGCGGAGGAAGCACGCCTTTGAAAACCCAATCGACAAGAGCTGTTTGCAGCGCGCGCAGCGTGTCGCTGGAAGGGTTGGGATTGGGCACCAGCTCACAACAGGACTGCAGCGGCGGATCGGGATCGAAGCCGCCCGGTCCGCCGCCGTGGCTCACGCCCGGGAAATAATAGCGGCGGACATTTGCGGGGAGCGGGATGTCGCGATCGGCGCGTGTGCCGACCAAGTCGGGCGAAGCTCGCAGATTGAAAAACTCCGATGAGCCAAACGTCTCCACGATCTTCGGACAGGTTTCAGTGGCCCGGCAGCGGTCGAGCAAACCGGCCGTGGGATGGCGCCGCGCTTGGTCCGGGTAATCTTCCCACCAGACGACGCCGTCGCTGCCGGGCTCATACATCGCCGCGGCTCCGCTGGGGGCCGCGAATCGGAAGTTCATGCTTTGGAGCCGAACGGCGATATTCGGATTGCCCCCGTCGAAGACGATTCTTCCGGTTTCATCCTGATTGAAGCCCAGATGAATAAAGCTGCGGAGAAAGTTTCCAGACTGCGAGTTGCCCAGGCTCACCGTCGCAGTGATCCGCCCGCGTACGGGATTGGCGAGCCCGGAATCGTCCTGGACGCCGTAGCGAAGGTACGAGTTCAGGTCGCGCGTTGCGGCGAAGCCTATGCCGTAGACTTTCGGGTCCTTGGCGGTGTAGACAAGCTCGTACAGGTAGGCTGGATTAAAGCCACCTTTCAGACAGAGCTTCCGTGGGTCCGGTTTGCCAGGAAAAGCAACCTGGCTGCAATCGGCAAACGCCCAGTCTGTGCCGCGCAGGGGAACGACCTCGCCGCTTTCTGAGGCTCGGCGCGTCAGTGTGGCATGGGACGTATCGAGGCTGGCTGGATCAGCGGTTCCTGCAACGCCGCCGCGAACAATGGGCAATGTCGTGGCGTCCGCAGGCATGTCGCTAAAGCGGGCGAGCACGCGCCCCGTGATGCTGGAACCATCGGGGTTCTTGGCCACCGGCACCCGCAGCGTCTCGAAACCGTCGGCTGGCTCGATGTCTGCTTGCCAGCCGCTGGTGACCAACACGTGGCTCTGCTTTCGGGCGTCAGCGAGGAATTGGCCAGCCGTCAACCTGATTCGACCGCGGTTCGGGACCAAGTAGAGCAGCAAACCGCTGGCTTTCGCCATGTCCGTCGGCTTAATGATGGTGAATGTCGCCACGTACTCCACCATCCCGCGCGCATTGCGTGGTGCCAGTTCGAGATCGGTAATGATGGCGTTCAACGGAAGTTGAGGGTCGAGTTCACCGTAGGCATGCCCGGTGAGCTTCTCGTATCCATCGAGTCCGAGCATCTCCGTGTGTTCAATCACGAGCCGCGTGATTCGAGCTTGCCCGGGCAATGCCTACACGAGAATGACCACGGCTGCCAGCAGGACCCTAACTGACGGGACTTGCATGTGACGCCTCCTCGGTTCGTTCCCCGAGTTCGATACAAGGTTACTACATCATCCCGGCATTGCTGAGGCTTCGGCCATCCGTCGTGATTCTCTCGTCAGCCGCTCTACTGGATCGGGTTGGGGAGCTTTTCGGCGCCGCGGATCTGTGCCATGGTCATTTTGTCTGTTTCGTCGATGATTTTTAGGAAGGCGCGCTCGCTCCAGCCCAGGCCTACTGCGGGGACGAATTCGGGTGTGTCGAGCGTGGTGTGATAAATCACGTGGTCGATGATGTGGAACGACGGCGCGTAGGGGCTAACGCCGCCTAGCGAGCCGCCGGCGTGGGCTTCAGGCACTTTGTAGACCGAGACGTTGAAGTCCTGCAGCGTCCTTTTCACGAGTTGCTGAAATTCGGGGCTGCCGCTTGCGAACCAGCGCCGCGCGCTGACGGCGTTGGAGGTCATCAGGTCGGCGTTGTACATGTAGAAGAGCGTCTGCGAGGTGTGCTCGGAATTCAGCACGACGGCCACCTTGCTCCAGTCGTGCGTTTTGACCATTAGGTCGCGGCCGGTTTCGCCGTGGTGATGATCGGGAAGGGCGGCAAAGACCATCGTGCGCGGGCGCTGCGTTTGCGGGATAGCCGCGTAATGGCGGGCGATATCGATGGCGGTGGCCATGCCGCTGGCGTTGTCCATGGCCCCCTGGAAGAAACTGTCGGTGTGGGCCATCACGAGGACTTCTTCGTCGGAGGTGCCGGGCAGGACCGCATAGACGTTCTGGCTCTGCACATTCTCGCGCTTTTCGATATCGAGTTGGAGGCTGATCTGGACTTTTTGCCCCGTGGCCAGCAGATCGCGTAGCAAGAAGCCTTCGTCCTGACTGATTGTCATGGTGGGAACGGCGTCGGGCCCGGCGGGCGCGCCTTCCGGGTTGAACTGCCCGTTGCCGGGCACGGCCATCACGTTGATGATCATGGCTGCGCCAGCTTTGGTGACGAGCGTGTCTGAATTGAAGATGCCGGCGCGGTCGCTCGCAGAGTGGCTGCGTCCCCCAGGCACGAAGGTGCTATAGACGAGAACGGCTTTACCCTGGAGGTCGCGTCCGAGCAGATCCGGCGCGGCGCCGACGCCTACCCAGATGGCCTCGGCCGTGATACCCGCTGGGGGTGTCGGCCGGGTTTCGTTGATGGGGAAAAGTGTCAGGAGCTTGCCGGTTTTGCCGCTTGCCGCTGCGTAGCTGCCTCCCCAGTGCGTGGGATACCAAAGTTCCTTGATCGTGAAGGGCTGGCGCGTGATTTCCAGGCCGAGCTTGCTGAATTCCTCCGCCATCAGGTCGGCGGTCATTTTGCCGTACTTGGTGCCCGGGATGCGGCCCCAGTACTGTTGGCCGTCATCCAGGCTTTGAAGAGAAATGGCGGTGAATTTCTTGATGAGCGCCTTAATGCGGTAGCCGTCGACGTCCTGATAGTCTTGCTGGCCGGGCTTAAGTGGGTAGTCGGGATACTCGCTGTCGTCGATGACGAGTTTGTCCATGTCGCGCGGCAGGCCGAGCCCATAGGTCTTTTCGACCTTCGCGCCGGGCCGCATCTGTGACATCGTTGGCGTGGCCGGAAGCAACGCCAGCAGGGCGATCGCAGCTAGGGGCTTCATAGGTCCAGTTCACCCTTGTCGTTTTGCGTTTAAGATGAGTGCGCCTCGCGCATTGTATGCCTGCGCCCACGCTCGGCGTAGGAAATTCGCCACCAAACAATGATGGTAGGACCGCACGCGTCAGTTCTTTGGGACGCGCGGATTGAATACAACAAAGCTCTCGCGGTTATCTCGCTGCCCTCCGTGTCTGGGTAATGGATTACGTATTCGCTTACGCTCACGGGCACGTCAACCGATACACCGCGCAAATCACGCAGAACCAAATGGTCCGGTACGTCACAGCTCAGAACAGCTTCACCGCCAAATCGCGGGGGTGCGAGCCGATGGGAATCAGCGTGATCAGGCTGCCGGTC
>Ga0187863_10000373_pt1 | contig 38397 bp, 30 predicted proteins | sample June2016WEW_11_1_FD_132975 | JGI IMG/M metagenome (GOLD analysis project Ga0187863, IMG submission 132975) | Peatland microbial communities from SPRUCE experiment site at the Marcell Experimental Forest, Minnesota, USA - June2016WEW_11_10 | ecosystem: Environmental > Terrestrial > Soil >...
GAAGGACAAACGATGTACGTCGTCGTGCCTTCGAGCGGCTCCAGGTTCAAGTCATAGGCGCTGCCGGAAAGAATATGCACTCCATGATTCCACATCGTCCCGATGCTCAGGGTTGTGTTCTCCCCAATCTCGCGCTCAATCTGCAAGCTCGCCTGCAGAATATAGGGCACGCGGAATTGAGGTGAAATCAGGGAAATGTCCGGCTCCTCGAACAGAGAGGAATTCTCCGGGAGGATATTCGGAAAACTTGGAGCGGGCGCCTGTTGGTTGGGCGGGCCTGAGGCGTAAGTGGCACTCGCCTCCGCCTGCTGGGATAGCAGGCCGTTTGAGACTACGGCGTTGCGATAGTTCAGCCCGTTCATGTTGGTATAGAACATGCCGAAGCCTCCGCGCACGACCGTCTTCGCCGCCGGCTGCCAGGCAAATCCCAAGCGCGGCGCCAGGCGTTGAAACTGGTTGGGGTATTGGCCGGTGAGCGGGAAAGCCGGATTTCGCTCCGGCTGCGGGTAGACCTGGAAGTCCTCGCGCAAGCCCATCTCCAGCGTTAACTGGGGCCACGCGCGGAAGGTGTCCTGCAGGTAGAATCCATAATAGGGCACAGCAAAAGAAAAAGTTGGGTTTCCCGCAGCCTGACTGAACGTGTTGTATTCGCCGAGCGCAAATGCCTCCAGATTCGAAAATTCATAACTGCCCAGGGGTGACCCGAACTCGACCGCCTCGTTCGGGTCGGCGCCGCCGTCATTGGTATCGGCATCCCGGGCGCGGTTGAAATCGAAGCCGAATTGCAGCGTGTGTCTCCCAATTCCATAGTCGATCCGGTCGGAAAGTGAGTATTGCCTTTCAAACACCTTTCCAATCGAGAAAGGAGAGTTGCCTAGAATGAAAGCGGCAGGGCTATCCAGGATTATCGTGGGCGTGTTTCGAGCCAGGCCGGTTGGCGTCGCACTCTCGTTGTCCTGGGAAGTGCTGGCGTGAAATTCGTTCAGCAGCTTGGGAGAGAAGGTGTGCGTCCAGCCCACGCTGGCTTGAAAGGTATCGACGTAGGCATTGGCCAGCGTCTGCAGCCCATAGTTGCCCACGGTCGGGTCGGTGATGACGCCTCCCGGCGAGTTGAAATGGTTAAAGTTTAAGGTCAAGAACAGACCATCGCGGAAACTGGGCTGATAATCCAAGCGGGGCGTAATCACCCAGTCGTCGCGCTTTCTGGCCTTGGTGCCGAGATTCGAATTCAGCGCGTGGATCGTGTTCGACACTTGCTGGAGGTAGATTTGATAGTACGGATCACCCGGGACCTGGGCCTGCCAATCGAGGTTCGGCACCGGCAAAGGACCGTTAGGCGCGGGCAGCGTCGGGGCCGTCGTCACCGAGGGTGGGAAAAAATTGGCGAGCACAAAAGCGTTCAGGTTCGAAGGCGTCGTCGACAGCGCCGAGTTGATCACGGAAATGGGATCGTTCCGCAGTTGCTGCTCATAATCGGCGAAGAACCATAAATGGTTGCGCACGATCGGTCCGCCCACGCCGGCGCCGAATTGCTGCAGATTGTCCTCTGCTTTCGGAATTCCAGCCGCCTCATCGAGAGCATCGTTGGCTCCCGTAGCGGAGTTCCGGTTGTAATAGAAGGCACTGCCGTGGAACGCATTGCTTCCCGACTGGGTCACCGCATTTACGAAGCCCGCTCCCCCGCCGTAAATCGCAGAGTAAGGGCTCACCGAAACTTGAAATTCCTGAATCGCATTCTCTCCATAAAGGTACGGAATGCGGTAGCGGCCGATGATGTCGGCAAAGTAATTGTTGGTCGCATTCGAACCATCCACCGTGAAAGCAGTGGATCCATTTCCGTTGGCGTAGCCCGAATCCTCGCCACCCTGCTGTCCGGCGACACTCACCAGGCCGGTGTCGCCGTCGTAGCTGGTGTTCGGAGTCAGCAGCATAAAGTCGGTATATTTGCGTCCGTTAAGCGGTAAGTCTTCGATAAGAGACCGATCGATGACCGTGCTGGCGGAGGATTCCTCCGGCCGCAGCAGCGGCGTCGTGCCTATCACTTTGACTGTGTCCGCGCTCGCTCCCACCTGCAGTTTGACCTCCTCCGACGTGGTGTTTCCTACCCGCACCTGCACCAAGGCCCGGACGCCGCGAAAGCCCTTTAGACTTGCCGTCAGGGAATACGATCCAGGCATGAGGACTGGAAACCGGTAGAGTCCGGCACGGTTGGTTTCAGCAGATTGTTCCACGCCCGTGGCCAGATTCCGCACAACCACCGCCGCTCCAGCCGTCACCGCTCCACTCTGGTCGGTCACCCGTCCGCCGAGTGCCCCGGTTAATACGACGTTCTGAGCCGCTAAGGGGAGCGTGCTTGCTACGACGAACCATGCGGCGAGACCAAAACGGGTTTTGAGCAGGCTTGGTATCGCGCTGAATGAGCAGAACATTTTCTTCGTTGTCGAGTTGATGTTCATCGAACCGACCTCTTGTGTCGCTGCCTCCCGAGTCCAGCAAGAGCTCCAGAAGAACTCAAGCGACAGAACTCACTACTATTGCGGATCGTACGAGCCGTGAACAAAACTGGGGCAGGTTGGACATCCAAGGTGTAATTGCCCTGCCAGGACAAATGATGTTCATGGGAGGCTGCCTACGTTCATTTGAGTTCTTCCCGTGAGTGGAATCATGTTCTCTCCCGTTATCAAAACCTGGGTCTGTCCCTCACCACCACGGCGATAAGCAGACCGTCAGAAGCAGCAGTTGGCGTAGCGATTTGTACTGCGGATCTCATCCCTCTTCTCCCTTCGGGAAGCTCAGTACTCGTTCGCAATGAAGAGCCCTGGCAGTACAGCGTCGCCGGCGGAGTACGGTGCTGAGCCGCGCAGGGGCGAAAGACTAGATTCGCCTCTGGCTGGAACTCCGACCCACTATACTAACGTCCCGATCGTTACGAAGAGTTAACACGCATGTGAATTTCGCATGCAAAAATCCACAGCCAAGGTAGCGCCATTGCGATTCTCCCCGAAAACGGAGACGTTCATTGACCACTGGTCGAAGAACGATCCTGAAATTTACAGGCACGAAAGTCTTCTTCTGTCATGGCCTGACGGATCTCGATGCTCCGGCTAGTCCAATGGGTACGCCACCCTGGCAATTCGCCACGCAGCCGGTGTCTGGGAGGGTTTTCTCAAGCTCGGCGGAGTCGCCAGCGGCGAGCCCGAGTGCGCATCCCTGAACTCGAACGGGAATGTGGTGTGCTTCGCTGTAGGCTCGAATTCGATGATATTCGTTCGCCGTTTCAACGGAGGAGCCTGGACGGCGGCGACTGGACCGGCTACGGTACCTCGAAGGATAGGTAAATGCAAATGTAGGGTGCACCTCACAAGCCGCAGGCGAGCTTGTTTGCGGGGTGTACGGCATCGGCCCCGACAACAACACATTTTACGCCGACGTCTTTAACGGCTCTGCCTAGTCGGGCTTGACCGCAATCGGCGGCACCGGGGTCGGCACGCCCTCGTGCTCGGCGCTGGGCACGGGCCAAGTCGTGTGCGTCATAATGGGCGTAAACAACAAGCTGACGAGCGTCGTCGGACTCTGAGCCGGCATCTAGGGCTCAAAAGCTTTTTCCAAAGGGTGAGCGCGTGACCGTAGGCCTCGCTCCAGTGCACTCGATGGCAAAGCAATCCACGGTGCTGCCTATGCCGTACCTCGGTACTCAGCGTTTTGCGGCCAGCTTCGGCAACGACGGCAAACGATTCGTCCAACTGAGCCACAATCGGGGTTGCAACCGGATCTCGGGGGCCTAGCGGCACTGCTTCGAACTTCTTTCATTTAGACCAACAAGCGGCATGTGTCATGCTTGGCTCACCGATTTCGTCATACGCTGGATAGCCGTCGGTTTGGGGAATGCCCTCGAACTGTCCCAGGAACCGCCTCTCGGGCCATCTCGTCCACGACCCAATCGGAAGTCGAACACCGCGGTTCCTCCGGGCGCGACTGTATTGCGGCAGGGGCGCTGAGACGACGCCGAGCCAAGCCTTCAAGAAATTGGCAGCCGCCCAGGAATCAAGCTTTAAGACATCACGACTTAGGTTCTCTTTGTGGATCCCGGCAGGGCCAAGGTCATCCTCAGTCCTGAAGAGCTTTCGCTTTTGTTGGGTGGGATCGACGTGACCAAAACCAAGCACAAGCGGTGGTACCGGAGGACTTACTCCGAGGGAAACGCTGCCGCGTGATTGTCCCTCAAAATCCGGAAAGGAATCTGCCGCTGTTCCGGCGGGACCAAAGCGATAGTGATGGCACATTCACATTGCACGATGTCCTGCCGGGTCGCTACAAGATTCTGGCGATCGAAGACGGCTGGGATGTGGAGTGGGCCGATACGTCGCTCTTCAAGGCCCGTCTCGACCGCGCTCCGAGCATAGAAGTTGCTCCGAACGGGACATACCAGACGACAGTCAATGTGGAAACCGAAGGAACATTTTGAGGGCCGAACTTGTGGAACCACTCCGCAGTCCCCGGTCGGTCTCCATCGAGGAGCCTGCGAACCGTCTCCGGACCTATGCTGTCGCTATCAACGGGTCCAGCAAGACGGGTGAAAACTTTCAGTCTGAGTACCCGGCTCTTGTAGCTCATGCCCTGCGACTTTTTACTGATAGAAGGATTTCAACAGTTACTGTCGTAAGAGGCAGATTTGGCAGGAGGGTGTTTGAATTCCTGAAGGGCCGAAACATGTCTCGGTGTCCAGATTGCGGGTGTGATCTCCCCAGCTTCCAAACACTCTGTTCAAAGTGCTTCGACGCGAGGGACGAGGAGATGCGTCAAGCTAGCAAAACACCCACCCGATTGGGCCTCAAAGTATTCGTCTCTCTGTTCATGTCCGGCGCTGTTTTTCTGTACGGCCTTCATAAATCCCTTCGCGATCACATGACCTTTACCGAGCGAGTGATGGAAATATTTCTATGGACGTTGGTAGCGTCATATTATGTTGTCCGCGTGTGGGGCAGCCGCGCACGGTGGAAGGCAATCCGGCGCAACCGTTCAAAGCGCTCATTGACCTGACGACTAGTGTAATCGGGATGTTTCAACAGTGAACCGAAAGTAACACGGACGGGCAGTTTAGGACCACTTAGCATTTCTGCATGTGCTAGTCCAATGGCAACCCTCACGACGCTTGCTCCGGAAAGGGTAGGTGGATGGCGCCGTTGCCGGAGAAATATGTTTGAGACCTTAGAAGACGCGTTTGAGAAGTCTAAGCCACCGCTAGATCGTGGATGGCCTATTTTGATGTACAGCTCCAACGTCGTCTCAAGTTCTTTCGCCTTAATTCTCGAAGGAAGCCAGGGCTTTTCTCGAGGACACGCACGGCTGTTCAGCCTCATCGTCTGGGCCGTCGTGTTTTTGCTATCTCTGACTTGGTTGGTAGCAAGCCTCAGATTGTCAGTTCCAATTTCCCGCCGCGATTGCGGGGTTCGCTTCACAATTTTGCAGGTTTTGTTCTTTCTGGCTGCCTTTCTTGCGGACATATTGCGATGACTGTCATCTAGGGCCTGCGGCCCGCGAAAGCGCATGAAAATTTCTCAGAGCCAAGCCATAATTCACGATGGCTCGGAGCGGCGAGATCGATCCAACAGTGGAGAGGCTGAAACCGAACGACTGTCTGATCCGGAGCGTGCGTGATAGAGCGAATAAATGGTGCTGTCTCTCCCTCTGTGGTAGCGGCGATAGCCCGAGACCCTGCTTAATGTAATCTGCGGCACGCTCTCCGCCCCCGCCAGGAGGAAGCCTATGGCGTATACGATAGCTGGAATTGACGTCCACAAAAAAAAGCTGGCTGTAGTCGTGGCTGACGTCGAAGTCGACGACGCATACCAATTTGAGCGCCGCTGCTTCGGAAGCAACCCGTAGCGTTGCAACGACTGGCGGAGTGGCTCATCGAGCAGCGGGTCGAGGAAGTGGTGATGGAGTCCACGACCGGCATCTCAACTAGCCGCGAATCGGTTCGCCGTCTTGTGGATTCAGCCGTCGAAGCGCCCCCAGCAACCCACGCGGTTCTCCTTGGGGGCGCTTCCGATACAGCCCTAGAGGACTTCGGGCCCGGAATTGTTTCCGATTTGCCCATCCTAGGGCACAGTTGACGTAGGGTGTCTGGCGAGACTGATGGGCACGCTTTGTCACTCGTTGCCCGATGGCTCAGGAGATCGACACTGCTCTCGTTTATTCGAGAGTTAAGCAGCAACTACCAATGGCGCACACGCCCGACGTCGACGTGCACGAAGTCCGAGCTACGATAGTACCCCACTCCTCCGCGATGCAGGAGCAGGGCTGCGTCACGCAGCTCCGCCGTCGGAATCCCAGGCAGGCGAATATCGATCGCTTCAGCCTGCATATGCAGGCTGTGCTGCGCCACGCCGGTGTGCGGGCTGCGCGCGCGCAGGAATTCGTTGCTCCAGGGTGTGCGGTAGCCGCAAATCACATCGATTTCACCACCGGAATCGCCGAGCGACACGGTCAGGTCGTAGAGAAGGTCGAAGAGGCGAGGATCGAAATGGTGCACATCTCCGGTACGGTGGTCGCGCAGATAATGGTCGAGCTCGTCTAGCGCCTGGGGGATGTAGTGATCACCGCGACGATAGATAACATCCAACCGATCGCCGGTGTGAGTGTGATAGAAACGCAGCCGGTATTCGTGGGGCGATGAGACCGTCGATTCTGTGCCGTGCCCCAGGGTCACCAGCAGCAAAGAAACAATCAGCGGGAAACAGAACTTACAATTTGCTCTGCGCAAGGTCTTCGCAAACGCCTGGCGTCCTTGCAAGAGCTTGACTTCATTGAACTGGAAGAGGGGCACCTGCATTAGATGCAGTCCAACCCAGATTCGGTGCCTTCATGCCGGTCCAAAGGCACGTCTCTAAGGATGTTCTTTGGCCAGCGCTTTGTCGAGGTCTGCGTCATACCCATAGATATCGTCGAAAAACCGAATCTGATTTTCCTCGTTCACCGTAGCTGAACCGTAGACGATTAGAACCGGAATTCGCGCGACGAGGTTAACCTGAAGATTGTTTTTCTCGCCGTTCATCGTGGCCTTCACCCGCTCCAAATCCCAGCCAGGATTGTTTCTCAATACCCAAGCAACGAGATCCTCCGGCTGCTCGACCCGAATGCATCCGTGGCTGAAGTCGCGGATGTCCTGCGAGAATAGTTCCGGAGCATCTGTGCCATGCAGGTACACGTTATCCGGATTGGGGAAGATGATCTTCACCAGGCCGAGAGAGTTCGTTGCGCCGGGCTTTTGCCGCACCATCAGGTGGAGCGATCTTATGCCTTCTAAAACCTCCGGGCTCACTTGATTGTCGGTCACGACCTCGCCTTTGGGCGTGACCACTTCAAAATTATGCTTGGCAATGTAAGTCGGGTCCTTCTGGATGTGGGGCACGATTTCGTTTCGCTGAATGCTGGGAGTCACCTCCCAGTAGGGCCGGAAGACCACGTGTTGGATCTCTTTCTCGAAGATTGGAGACTTGTGGCCGTAGGCTTTTCCAATGATGACGTTCTTGTAGAGAGCGACGGTGCCGTCCGGGTTCATCGCGCGCACACGATACTCCGGAAGATTCACAACCACGGGCGGCTGTGGAAAAGAGTGCGGAAGCCAGCGCCAACGTTCGAGCGTCAACTTGATCTGGCGAATGCGGACCGCCGGTGGCGTATTGAGTTCATTGATCGTGCGAGGGTCAAGGTTGCCGGTGGGAGTTTCCCCATGCCTGTCCTGGTAGTGCTTCACGCCTTCGACGAGCGCTCCGTCGTAGATGGTTGCAGTCGGATTCAGTTGTACGCCTGCAGGAATGTCGCCGATGGTCTTGAGAAACCACCCCAAGCGGACCACGCCAGCATAGGGTTGGCCAGGGCGCACAGTTTTTGTGACCGTTGGTAGCTTCTGTCCGTCGTCTTGCTTTGCGTATCCTTCATATACCGGCAAGAGCGCGAGCAGCTTCCGGTAGCCCAAGAAGGGCGGTTCCAGCTTCTGGATTTCGGCGGCTGGCTCCCCTGCATTCAGGATCTGGTTCTGAATGAATTCCGCTAAAGGGAGCTGTTTGCCCTCCGTGTCGAGCTCAAACTTGAATTCCTTGGGATTTACCCGACCACAGTGGATGGCGCGGATGTAGCGCATCGCCGAGACCGTAAGCGCGGTATCGAACGAAACCAAATCCTGTTCAGACGGCTTTTGCTCCAGCCTCAGGAGGCGGTCCTTCCATCGCGGGCCGTCGTAATCTTCGGGGTCGAGTCCTTTAGCGTCCGCATTTTGTAAGAGCCCGATCACGGCGAGTCCCTGGGGACGGACGCGGCCGTTCTGAACCCAAAGCAGAGAATCGCCGTTCGTCTCGTAAAGTTTGGCGACCTCTGTTTTGTAGGGTGTAAAGTCGGGCCAGCGGAGATCGGCATTACGACCTGAGTCCACAATGCCGCGAAGCGAAGGAAGACCCGAGGCGGACAACGTCTGGCCGGCAAGAGCAGGGTGCGGCTCCGCGAAGAGCGCAGGGAAGGTTTCGCCGCTCGCAAGCGACATTCCGGCAACGACTACGCTGGTTAGAACGAGCATCCACTGCGGTCGAGAAACGAGATTCCTCATAGCCAACCTCCGCTGAATGTTTTATTTGAGTATCGAAAGTGAATCCAGGTTCCACCTAATTGGAAAGATTCCTGGCGCCCGTATTGTCGCGACGTCCAAGTCGGAAATCCCGGGTTGCAACAGTGACTCTGGAATCCGGCGCAACTTCGAGCCGGGCTCGTGCAGATTGAGACCGTCGGGGGGGCTCGAAGGGAAGTTGGTTCAAGCAAGGCGAGACGGTTTTAGAATGTTGAGCGTTTTGAAGTCGAAAGGGAAAATCCGTGTTGAGAAAACTCTTGACGGCCATTGCGTTGCTCTCCCTCGCTACGTTGGCGCGTGCACAAGGATCGACCACTGCTCCCAAGCCGACGCTGATTAAGGCCGGTCGCATTCTCGACTTGCGCACTGGAAAATACCTCACCGGCCAAGGCATTCTCGTCGAAGACGGCAAGATAAGGGAGGTCGCTGCATTCGCCGACTTACAAACTCATCTACCGAAGGACGCGGTCGCCGTCGATCTCAGTAGGGCTACGGTGCTTCCCGGGCTGATCGATTCCCACGCTCATCTGCTCATGGCCGTCTCAGCGGCGGTCAATCCGAGCCACAACATTTTGGACGCGATCGCTGGCATGAGCGCCTCCCAACGCGTTCTGTTGGGCGCGCACATGGCTCGCGAGGATCTGGAAGCCGGCTTTACCACCGTTCGTAATGTAGGTCACTCCGGCGCAGATGGCGACGCGGCACTGCGTGACGCCATCGACGCAGGTTCGGTGCCGGGGCCGCGGATCTTGGCCTCCTGCCGCAAGCTCACTCCACCCGGCGGCCAGGCCGTGCGCCTGAACCCCGCTAACGCCCAATAGATCGTCGATCTTGAGTTTCTTCCGGTGGGCAGTGCAGATGAGGCCCGCCGGGCCGTTCGCGAGAATCTGCTTTACGGCGCGGATTTCATCAAAGTGGTCGCCGATGATGAGCCCCGTTTCGTAACCACAGAAGAGATGAAAGCTATTGTGGAGGAGGCGCATCGTTCGAAGGTGAAGGTTGCAGTGCATGCCACGACCGAGACCGGCATTCAAACGTCGATCGATGCCGGCGTGGATTCCATCGAGCACGGCGATGCCATCACTGACGCCATGCTCAAGCAGATGAAGGACAAGGGAATCTTCTTCGATCTAACGGAGACTTTTGCGGGCGGCCGGTTGCGGGCGCTGGTGCAGAAATCGGTTGTTCTTTCGCCGGAGGATGAGCGAGGGTTTGCGCAATATGAGGAACGCTCGAATCGAGAATCTTCGCTTCGCGAACAGAGAGTTCTCAAGTCCGGAGCGAAGTTCGCCATCGGGTCCGATATGTGGTTCGACGATCCGGGCAAGACTCGCGGTCAGGCAACCGCGACCATGTTCGCGTCTCTGCGCGACCGGGGAATGCCTCCGCTCGATATCATCCGCGCTGCTACCTCGAATGCGGCCGAGCTACTGGGTTGGCAGGATCGAATCGGCGTTATTGAAGCGGGCAAGCTCGCCGATCTTGTGGCCGTTTCCGGCGATCCTCTGCAGGACATCACCGAGCTTGAGCGAGTGAAGTTCGTGATGAAGGGCGGGGTCGTGGTCAAGAACGAAGTCCAGTAAAATCTGGTTGGTAGCAGGCGCATTTCTAATTTCGCACCTTACCATCGGGTCGAGTCATCCCGAGTGCAGCCATCCTTCAAGCGGAACCGGACCTCGCAAAGAAGTGGTTCTACCCATCTCATCGCAGGGGCCGTAGGGTCACGAACCGCTCAGGGGTAGGTCTCTACCCGAAAACGGGCTTCGCGGAGATCAGCAGCGATGTCCGCGAAGAGGACTTCCGCCCCGCCCGGGTCAAGTTCCGGATTGCCCAAGTTTCGAGCAATTGCCGAATACCTTCGGACTCCGATCTTCCGACCACATCACCATGGGATGGTTTCGTTTTCCCAGCGCGTGAACGTACCGGTAGGACCATCCGGGCCGAGCAGCGCAACCCGCACAACCTCGCGAGAGCCATCTTCGACAGAGGCCGTGCCCTCATATCCGTTGAGGTTCGTCTTCGTGAAGCCCGGGGTCACTAAGTTGACTTTGATTCGAGTCGACTCCAGCTCGATCATCATGGCCAGCGTCATAGCGTTGAGAGCCGTCTTGGACGCAGGATAAACGGGACTGAACATCGCGTGGTAGGGAAAGGCCGGATCGGCGTTCATGGTCAGCGAGCCCACCGCGCTCGAGACGTTGACGATACGGGCATCCGACGAGTCGCGGAGAAGCGGCAGCATCGCCTGGTAAACGGCGAGGACACCGAATACGTTGGTTTCCCACACTGCGCGTATTTCATCGAGCGATGCGTTGCTCGCGAGGGTCATCTTTGCGTACTCCCGGAGAGATAAGTTGCCCTTTTTCGTATTCGAGATAGCCGCGTTATTGACAAGCAGGTCGAGACGGCCAAACTCCTTGCGGATGCGTTCCGCCGCGGCGGCGATCGAAGGCCAATCCGTTACGTCGAGCTGAAGCGCGATGGCGCCCTGCCCGATCTCCTTGGCCGCGTCCTCGCCGCGCTCGAAATTGCGCGAGCCGACCACGACCGTGAGACCGTTCGCCACAAGTTCCTTTGCCACCTGAAACCCGACGCCTTGATTGGCCCCGGTGACCAGGGCAACGCGTTTGCTCTGCATCGATATCTCCTTTTAGGTTCAGGCCTGGAAGTACTGCATATTCTCAAGATCGGCGATAAGGCCAGGCCTCGTCGGGTTCCATCCCAACTGTATCCGTGTTTGCGCACTGGAAGCCGGCATGTCGAACCCCGCGAACATCGCGAGCCAGCCAAAGTGAGCTTGCGCCTGCTCTGGAGCGAGGCCGACCACTGGCACCTTCAACCCTCTGCCAATCACCGCAGCAATTTCCCGCATCGCGATCCCCTCTTCAGCGACCGCGTGGTACCGACTTCCCGCTTCGCGCTTCTCGAACGCGAGCCTGTAGAGGTGGGCAACGTCCTGAACATGCGCCGCCGGCCAGCGGTTGCGTCCCTCCCCTATGTACGCCGACACTCCTTTCTCGCGGGCCACTTGGACCGCGTAGGTGATCAGGCCCTGCTTGACCGTGTCGTGGACCTGGGGCAGGCGCACCACCGACACGTTCACTCCGCGCCCGGCCAGGGAAGCTCCTGCGACTTCCGAGCCTTTACGAGGATTTGGGTGGTTGGCATCGAAATGATCCTCGGTTGCAGGCTGACCTGGAACAGCATTGCCCATTCCGGTTCCGGAAGTGATGAGGAGCGGGCGGTCCGACCCGATGAGCGCGGCGCCGAGAGCCTCGATTGCGTGCTTGTCCTTTTCACAGACCGCGGCGAACTTCGAGAAGTCCTGGCCGAAGGCGCTGTGGTCGAAGGCGAGGTGAATCACGCCATCGGCCTGGGCGGCGCCGCTGCGCAGGCTTTCCATATCTTCAAGGTTCCCGCGATGCACTTCGGCCCCGAGGGCGAGCAAAGATTGAGCGCCAGCGTCGCTTCGAGCGAGGCCGAGCACCTGATGGCCAGCGTTCATGAGTTCCCGAACAGTGGTATGCCCGATAAAACCTGTAGCACCGGTAACAAATACCTTCATCAATTGTCCCTCCTGAATTGTTGTGACACGAATGAAAGCGCGGACGGCTACCGATCCCCTTGACCTCGACCGACGGCGTCGAGACGCGCAAGCACTTCAGCCGGGATCGGAAGCGTCGCGGCCTTTAAATTCTCGCGGAGATGCGCCACGGAAGCTGTTCCCGGGATCAATAAGATGTTGGGGGAGCGATGGAGGAGCCAGGCCAACGCAACCTGCATGGGCGTGGCTCTGAGTGATGCCGCAGACGCGTCAAGTGCCGAAGACTGCAACGGAGTGAAGCCTCCCAGCGGGAAAAACGGAACGTAAGCGATTCCTTGTGCAGCCAGATCATCGATGAAGGCGTCATCGTTCCTGCGGGCCACGTTGTAGAAATTCTGCACGCACACGATCTCGGTAATGGTTTGAGCCTCCGAGAGCTGCTTCGGAGTTATGTTGCTTAGTCCGATATGACGAATCAGGCCCTGACGCTTCAGTTCGGCAAGCACGGTCAGCGGTTCCTCGATCGATTCCTCGCCAGGTTCCATGATTCCGCCAACCCGAAGATTGACGATATCGAGCGCATCGAGACCGAGGTTTCTCAGGTTGTCATGGACGCCTTCGATGAGCTCGTGGCGGGAGAGAGCATGAATCCAGGACTTGTCGGAACCGCGCCGAGCGCCCAATTTGGTGACGATCACGAGACCATCCCTGTACGGATGGAGAGCCTGCTTGATGATCTGATTGGTCACGTGCGGTCCGTAGTAGTCGCTGGTATCAATGTGGTTCACGCCGGACTCTACGGCCTCGCGAAGAACAGCCATGGCGGCATCGACGTCCCGTGGTGGTCCCCAGACGCCGGGTCCGGCGAGCTGCATCGCACCATATCCCATGCGGTTCATTTTCAACGATGTGGCAGGTAGAGTGAAACCGCCGGCAAGGTCAGCCTGTTCAATCATTTCCTTCCTCCTTAAGCTACTATCATTCGATGAAGGATCCTTCAGGTTTGGAGTTCGCATATGCCGGCTGACGCCGTCGTGGCATTCGAGCCAAGAAAGACGCCCCTCCAAGCGAGGTCGATGGTCACGGTGGAGGCGATTTCTGAGGCGACTATTCAGGTTTTGCTCAGTCACGGGGCAGACCGATTGACGACCACACGGGTCGCGCAGCGTGCCGGCGTCTCGGTGGGCACGCTGTATCAGTACTATCCCAATAAGCAAGCACTGCTGTTTGCAGTGCTCGAAAATCACCTAACCCACGTGATGGCAACGGTTGAGGCCGCTTGTGAGAGAGCCTGTCATAAACCGCTAGCCGAGATGATTCGAGAAATGGTGGAGGCGTTCGTCGACGCCAAGATGGACCGCGCAGACATCTCCGTGGCCCTCTACCGGGTCGCTGCCGACGTGGGTGGGCCCGCCTTGATCAAACGGATCCACCAACGGTCTCGGAAAACTGTTGCGGCGATGCTCGGGACAGCGTCCGACATCAAGTCGCCACCCGACAAATTCGCCATCGACATAATGCTTTCAGCCATGGCGGGCGCGATGCGTTCCTTGCTGGAGGCTGGACCAGGCCCTGCAACGGTCGGCAAAGCGCGAGAGCAACTCGTGCTCCTTTGTCAGTCCTACATGACGGCCGCGACCGCGCAACGCGTTCGGTGAAAGCACTCGCCGGTGTTAGCAACAGCTCGTTCGAACATTACCTGCCCCATGATTGGGGATCCGGAAGTGGTCGACAAACGGGCAACGCGGAGATCCGCAGCGCTGTCCCCGAACGCGACTTCTGGGCGCTTGCCGTCTTCTTCCACCATCAGTTGAGACGGTAACAAACCGGTGCTCGCATATACCCGCCCAGGTCATCCGGTCACTCCCATGACCCTACTCGTTATTTCCGCGAACAACGAAACGCTGGACAGAGCTAAAGAAGTTCCAGCACTGGCTCACGGAACTGTCCAATTTTGGTAGGCTGAGGGCTCCTCATTCGAGCACTGGGGGGGCACGAGAGCGGCGGAACCATAACTTGCGACCGGGGAGCTCCCTCGGCGCCTGACATTTCCAGTGCGCGCCTCGCGCGGTTCTTCAATGACTCGCATCGCTTTTCCGGTCATCGATTCACCGTCTGATGCGCTATTCTGGCGGTGAACGCTTAATCATAATGATAGAAACGGATGCGTGGCCTCGATAGGCTTCGAAGCGACGACTCATCTGCTCGTGGGGAGAGGCACATTCGCACCGCAATCGGTCGCGATTCTGCCGACGTTCCGCCCACGATGGGTGCCATGAAGGGAAAAGCGGATATGCAGCTGCAAGTTAGAGTTCGGGTCACGCCCTCCCAAGACTTGCTCCTTCCCGATGAGGAGTTTGGGGCGGACCAAGAGTGGTCCCAGTGTTTTGACGAGGCCCAGCAATTCGAGTGGGCCGCTGCGCAGCAGCAACAGCAGTAGTGAAGCAGGAAACAACCAGAAACTCCAGGCATGGCCGCATGAGGGTGGATGAGCGTACAAGTTGCTCTCAGTCATTGGACACGGTACCGTTACGACAAAGCGGTCTCAGTCGGTCCCCAGGTCATACGCCTGCGTCCGGCGCCGCATTGTCGAACGCCGATCCTCAGCTACTCGCTTCACGTCACTCCCGCCGGGCACTTTCTAAACTGGCAACTCGATGCCCACAACAATTATCTGGCGCGCGTTCTTTTCCCGGAGAAGACCAACGAGTTTGTGGTTGCGGTGGACTTGGTAGCGGGGCTATCCCCCATCAATCCGTTCGATTTCTTCCTGGAGCCGGGAGTGGCAGACTACCCGTTCGAGTACGCTCCGGATCTGGCTAAGGATCTCGAACCTTATCGTTCCGTCGACCCGGCCGGACCGCTGCTCCAGACCTTTCTCGGGAAGCTTTCCCGCGAGAAACGAGGAACGATTGGCTTTTTGGTGGACTTGAATGGTAGGGTGCGAGACGAAATTGAATATGTGACGCGGCTGGTTCCGGGCGTCCAGACATGCGAGCAGACCCTTCAAAAGGGCACAGGATCCTGCCGTGACTCGTCGTGGCTGCTGGTGCAGGTTCTCCGACATTTGGGAATCGCCGCGCGCTTCGTGTCGGGGTATCTGATCCAGTTAATCGCGGACGAGAGCGCGCCGTTCGAGGCAGAGTCGGAGGCCCCGAGCGGCCCGCAGACCGATTCTGCCGATTTCCATGCCTGGGGGGAAGTATTCTTGCCGGGTGCGGGTTGGATCGGGATGGATCCGACCTCGGGCCTGTTCGCAGGCGAGGGTCACATCCCGCTCGTCTGCACCCCGAGCGCATCGAAGGCCGCGCCCATCGAGGGAACGATCGAGCTGGCCAACGTAGACTTCAGCTATTCCATTTCCATTCGCCGCTTGAATGACCGATTGAATGACGCGCCACGGCCGTCCAAACCCTTCCGGGAAGAGGATTGGCTCCAGGTCGAGCAGGTGGCGCACCGCATCGACGCCGACCTAAAGGCGCAGGATGTGCGCCTGACGATGGGCGGCGAACCTACATTCGTCGGCATCGACGAGCCCGATAGCCCGCAGTGGAACATCGATGCTCTGGGACCAATGAAGAAAACTCGCGGCTTGGCTCTCATCCGATGCCTCCGCGAGAAAATAGCGCCGGGCGCGCTGCTTCACTTCGGGCAAGGCAAATGGTACCCCGGCGAGCCTTTGCCGCGTTGGGCGGTGAGCTGCTGGTGGCGCTCGGACCGCGTCCCCGTCTGGGAGAATATCGATCTCATCGCGCGCGAGAATCAAGACTACGGCTCGAACCTGGCCGATGCTTTCGAGTTCATGAACGCGCTCGCTCACCGGCTTGGGGTAAGCTCCGAAAACCTGTTGGCGGCCTACGAAGGCGGAGTCGAGTCGACGGACCCGGCAGGATACATTTTGCCCATTCGCCGCCGGCAACCCGAGGGGCGTTTGTGCTGGTCGAGCCAGCTGTGGTTCCCTCGCCCGGAACGTCTGCGATTGTCGCCAGGGGATTCCTCGATCGGCTACCGCATACCGACCGAGGCGATGCCGTGGGTAGCGCCGGACGAGGTCGAATATGAGTACGACACTGCGCCGTTCGCTGCGACATCTGAAGCCCGAATCAAGCTTCCATCCAGCCCGAACCGACGCATGGATCTCTTCCAGAAAAATCCCGTGGCCGATCCGCTACCGCCTCTTTCGCGATTCGCTGAAACTGCGCCGGAGCTAATCCGCCCGGCCCTCTGCCTGCAGGCTCGAGAAGGCCGCCTGCACGTTTTTTTGCCGTATGCGTCCAATCTCGCGGACTATCTCGACCTCGTTGCCGCCGTCGAGGATACTTGCCAGTATCTCGAGACGCCAGTATGGCTGGAGGGCTACCCTCCGCCTTCCGATCCGCGGTTGCGATCCTTCAGCCTCACTCCCGATCCCGGCGTTCTCGAAGTAAACTTGCCGCCTGCCAGCAACTGGGACGAACTCGAACAGATCAACAGCGTGCTCTTCGAGGAAGCGCGCCGTAATCGGCTGACCGCTCAAAAGTTCGGCTATGATGGCGGCCATGTCGCTACCGGCGGCGGCAGCCACATCGTGCTCGGGGGAGCGACCGTGCTGGACAGCCCGTTCCTGCGCCGTCCGGATTTGCTGCGCAGCATGCTGGCGTTCTGGCAGAACCATCCGTCGCTCTCGTATCTGTTTTCCGGCATGTACGTCGGCCCGACCAGCCAGTCTCCACGCCTGGACGAGGCGCGCATGGATGCCTTGTACGAACTGGAGGTCGCTTTTCGGAATCTGCCCGTAGACGACTGCCCGCCGGTCATCTTGGATGGATTGTTCCGGAACCTGCTCGTCGACGTCACCGGAAACGCTCATCGCGCTGAGTTCTGCATCGACAAACTTTATCCCCCGGAGGGTCGCGGGTTGCGTCTCGGTTTGCTCGAATTGCGTGCCTTCGAAATGGCTCCGCATGTGAGAATGGGTCTTATCGAGATGCTACTCATCCGTGGATTGGTAAGCAGGTTTTGGAAACGTTCGTTCGAAGGCGCCCTGGTACGTTGGGGCACCGCGCTTCATGACCGCTTCATGCTGCCGCATTTTATCCGGCGCGACTTTTTCGATGTGCTTACCTGCTTACGCGGGTCTGGCTACAACTTCGAGGAGAAGTGGTTTGCGGCGCAGTTGGAGTTTCGCTTTCCGAAGATCGGATCGATCGCTGCAGAGGGCATTGAACTCGAACTGCGCCACGCCCTCGAACCCTGGAATGTTCTCGCCGAAGAGACCACGTCCGGTCAAACGGTTCGCGCGGTGGATTCGTCCTTCGAGCGGATTCAGGTTAAGTTGTCTGCGTTCACCACTGAATCCCGCTATGGAATTACCTGCAACGGCCGCAGGGTGCCACTCTATTCCGTGGGCGAACCTTCGCCTGGGGAACAGTCTCCCGGTGAAGCTGGAGTGGCTGTAGCGGGCGTGCGATATCGCGCCCGAAAGCTCTCGGAGGTGTTACATCCAACCGTTCCCGTGCATGCGCCCTTGACCTTCGACGTGATTGACCGCTGGAAACAGCGCTCCCTAGGCCGGTGTGTCTACCATGTGGGATCACCCGACGGTCGCGCCTACACCGCGCGCCCCAGGACCGCGACGGAGGCCGAGGACCGCCGCCGGCAGCGCTTCCAAGTATCCTGCCCGCCGCCCGGGCCCATGGCGGTGCCGGAGGAAGAGACTCACCCGATTTTTCCCATGACTCTGGACCTGCGCTTTCCACCGCCCGGACGGGAGACCCACATCGAGAAGCCTGGACTTGTCCCATGACTGTGGATCTCTATCAACCTCCGCTTTACTACGGACATGCCTACGACGAATCGTCGGCCGACGGCGTGACTCCTCGCCCACACTGGACTCATCTGGTGGAGTCCCTGCGGGCGATCGGCCACGAGGAACTGGAACGACGGTGGGGCCGTGCCGAGCGCCGGATTCGCGAAAACGGGATTACCTACAACATCTACGGTGATCCACTCGGGGCCAGCCGGGCTTGGAAGATCGATATCGTTCCGCTCCTGATTGCAGCGGAGGAGTGGCGCTATCTCGAAGCGGGCATTATTCAGCGCGCCCAGTTGCTCAGTCTGCTGCTCGAGGATCTCTACGGAGAGCAGGATCTGCTGGCGCGTGGCCACTTTCCTGCAGCCCTTCTCTACGCCAACCCCGCATTTCTGCGGCCGCTCGTAGGGGTGCGGGTACCGGCGCACAGCTATCTGCATATGCTGGCCGTCGATCTGGCCCGCTCCCCCGACGGCCAGTGGTGGGTGTTGGCCGATCGCACGCAAGCGCCTTCGGGCAGCGGCTATGCGCTGGAGAATCGCATCATCGTCGCCGACGTTTTACCCGATCTGTTTCGCACTTCGAATGTGTTGCGACTCGCTCCATTTTTCCGCGCGCAACGCGAAGCGCTTACCAAGCTCGCCCAACGCGACAACCCGCGAATCGTATTGCTCACCCCGGGTCCGCTCAACGAGACTTACTTCGAACACTCTTATCTTGCGCGTTATCTGGGATTCACTCTAGTGCAAGGCAAGGACCTGACGGTGCGCAACCGCCGCGTTCATCTCAAGACCGTCGACGGACTGGAAAAGGTCGATGTGATCTTGCGCCGTGTGGACGATAGCTTCTGCGATCCTCTCGAACTCCGGGGCGACTCCCTTCTCGGTGTACCCGGCCTGGTCGACGCCATCGTGGCTGGAAACGTGAAGGTGGCAAACGCTCTGGGAAGCGGTTTGATTGAGACTGCCGCGATCATGCCCTTCCTTCCCGGCCTCTCCACCCAATTGCTGGGCGAGAAGCTTAAACTCCCGTCCGTCGCTACCTGGTGGTGCGGGCAGCCGTACGCGCTCGATTGGGTGCTTGACCATCTCGACTCGGTCGTGGTGAAGCCGGCGTTTCCCTCGAGCGGTATGGAGCCGGTCTTCGGGGCCGAACTCCCTCACGCCGAGAAGGGCAAGTTTGCCGAGCGACTGCGGGCCCACCCGCACGAGTACGTGGCGCAGGAGCAGGTCGCTTTGTCCACGGCGCCGGTATGGGATAACGGATGTCTCAACTCGCGCAGCGTGGTGCTGCGCACTTACGTGCTCAATACCGGCGGGGGGTGGATTGCGATTGCGGGAGGGCTGGTAAGAGTCGCCGAAGCGGAAGGATCGGTGGTCTCCATGCAGCGCGGCGGCCACAGCAAGGACGCTTGGGTTCTGTGGGATAGCCCGGTCGATACCTTCAGCATGCTGCGGCCGCGGCACGAGCCGGTCGAGTTGCGCCGGATCTCGCGGGTTGTGCCGAGCAGTGTCGCCGACAATGCCTTCTGGTTGGGCCGATATGTCGAGCGCGCGGAAAACATCGCCCGTATCTTGCGCGCCATGATCCCTCGCATACGGCGCGCAGAGGAAGCGGAACTAGGCTGCCTGATCCGCCTGCACCGATGCCTGCAATCGAGGCACAGCAAATTGCCAAAAGCCAAACGACGGCGAGCGACCTCGGTTGAACTGGAACGGGAAATTACCTCGCTATTGACAGATGCCAGTCGGCCTGACGGTCTGGCGTGCACCCTGGCCGAGGTATACCGGACTGGCGGCACGATTCGCGAGCGCTTGTCGGCCGATATGATGTTCCTCATCGGCCAGCTGCGGGACTCGATTCAGATCGGGCACGACACGCCCTTTCTGGAGTATCCCAGGATGTTGACCGATTGTTTGGAACTACTTTCTGCATTCTCCGGAATGGAGCGGGAAAACATCAACCGCGGTTTGGGCTGGCTGTTCATGACGATTGGCCGGCGGCTGGAGCGGGCGATCTATCTGACCCGGCAACTCCGCGAGATCACTACGCCTCTGACCGAGCAAGATTGGTTGCTTTTGGACTGCTTACTCGAAGTTGCGGATAGCTCGATGACTTATCGGAGCCGGTACTATACGACCCTGCAGCCCTTAGCCGTACTCGATGTGCTCATGGCCGATGAGACGAATCCCCGTTCTTTGGACTTTCAACTGAGCCACCTCGCCGATCTCTATCAAAAGCTCCCCCGGCACCTCCCGGCTGACTTAAAAGCGATGCGGGCTGCTTTGGCATTACTGCGCAGGTTCGATTTACGAAAGCTAAAGTATCCATTGCCGGGGGCCGCGGCGGCGAATGGTTCCGATGGGCTCATCCCGGTTGCAAGTTTCCTGCAGAATCTGGAAGGACTGCTGCCTTCGTGGTCGAACAACTTATCGAGCCGATACTTTAGTCACGCGCGGACCTTGCCCATCACCATAGGCCAATGATCTTCAAATCATGATCTTCCAGTGATGATCTTCAACGGATGAGCTTCAACTCATGATCTTCGTGTAATGATCTCAAGACAATGATCTATAGAATTGTTCACCGGACCAGTTACAAATACAAATATCCGGTCTCTGCCGGAACCCACGTGGCGTGCCTGAAGCCGCGCGCTTTGCCACACCATCAGGTGACGCACAGCGAACTGCATATCCAGCCGCGCCCGGCAACGCGCACCGAACGTGTCGATTTTTTTGGCAACCTTCTTTGCTTTTTCACCATTCAGGATCCCCACAGGGAGTTGGTGGTCGAGGCGCGGAGCCAGGTGACCATGGAAGCGAATGCGAAGCCTTGGCCTGAACTTCCTCCGTCCTGGGAAGCGGTGGCCAGATCGCTTCCTGACGATCAGAGCCGGGCGGGTCTCGAGGCCTACCAGTTTGGATTCGAGTCGCCGCGCATCCGAGTCCGGCCTGAGTTTGCTTCCTATGCGCTCCAGTCGTTTACTCCGGGGCGGCCCATGCCAGAGGCACTTCTGGATCTGACCGCGCGCATCCACCAGGACTTTCGCTTCGATTCGAAAGTGACCAACGTCCGAACCCCAACCGAAGAGGTATTCCGGAAACGGCGGGGCGTGTGCCAGGATTTCGCACACCTGCAAATCGCCTGCCTCCGCTCTCTGAATCTCGCGGCGCGTTATGTAAGTGGATACCTTCGAACCTATCCGCCTCCGGGGCGGACAAGGCTGGTGGGCGCCGATGCATCCCACGCGTGGGTGTCGGCTTATTGTCCGGGAATCGGCTGGATGGACGTAGATCCCACGAACAACATGGTCCCCACGAACGGGCACGTGACCCTCGCCTGGGGCCGGGACTATGGTGATGTGAGTCCTCTGCGGGGCTTAATCCTGGGCGGTGGAGCGCATACGCTCAACGTCGCCGTCGACATGGAGCCCCTCGATTCCTAGTACTTGGCAATCCTGCCTGCAGAACTGATACCTTCTCATTGCTTCAGGCCGAGCGCACCTGGGGCACAGTCTCCACGATTTCATCCGTCCAGACTTTAAAACCCTCTAGGGTATATGGGCCAAAGGTGGTGGCGATGGCTACGTCGGTTGCATCGCGGCCGCGCGCGATCAGCACTCGTCCAATCCTGCGCACGTTGTTCCGCGGATCGAACGTGTGCCAGGCGCCACCGAGATAGACTTCCATCCATGCGGCGAAATCCATCAGGCCGTAAGGCGGCAGCGTCCCCATGTCGCCAAGGTATCCGGTGCAATACCGCGCAGGAATATTCATGCAGCGGCAGAGCGCGATGGCGAGGTGCGCGTAGTCGCGGCAGACCCCTACACCCTCGTTGAACGCCTCCCAGGCGGTTCGCGTGGGGCGCGCTTTCTGATAATCGAAAACGATATGGTTGTGAACGAAATCGCAGATCGCTTGGACGCGCGACCAGCCCGGCGTCATCTGACCGAATCTGGACCACGCTGCGTCGGACAACAGATCGGTCTCGCAATACCGGCTGCCCAACAGAAAGACCAGAGTATCTTCTGGCAAGGCCTGCAAAGGGTGCTGTTGAGCGGAGGGCGCCATCCCGTCGGTTTCTCCCGAGTCTCGAACCACCCCGGTGCTCGTCAGACGGATTCTCCCGATGGGCGCCACAATTCGGGTGCACCAGTTTCCAAAGCTGTCCCGATACGCCGTGATTGGCGTTTGCGGATCGGTGGTCAGTAGATCGGGAGTGACGATATCCGAGGCGCGAGAATAATGGACGTTGACCATAAGGATCATCGGCGTCTCTTGTGGACAGTAAAAGATTAATTCGTAGCCGACTTGAATCAACACGCAGGACTCCCTTCCACCCGCGATCTCAAAGGCGTTCCATGGTCGAAGACCGAAGGGCACGCGGACTCGCGTTACAACCGAACGGCCTCGTCCCGGAAGAAGATGCCGCCGCCCTTCCGGCAGTTGCCGCATTCCGCTTCGCCGTCACCACTTCCAGCCACGACCAGTTCCTATCTTATATTCCTAACTTATAGAGATGATGCGCCTTGCTGAGGATGGCGTGATGTTCACAATTGCTCGCTTCGGAAAGCGGGTTGGCCACCTGCAGAGCCGCAGCGAAATTCCTCCGAGCTGAAAACATCGCCCGGACCATCTTTTGATCACGATGCTGGCTGTGAAAGGATCGTAGCCCCGAAGCTGACGCGGAACAACTTTCGGTTTGCCCGTCACTCCAGCCGAACCTGCAATCGCCGCTGCGCGATGGGGAACACGAGCCGATTTCCAGGTGCTTGAAGATTTCTTAGGTTCCGTCGCACCCGAGCGAGAACGATTGCCCTCCTGGAGCCGATTCCTCAGCCGTTGCCACGATCGTTTTCCGGGCGAATCCACAACGCCAGCCGCGGGAAGAGAAAAGAACCAGCCGCATCATCGATAACGTTGACCTGGCAAGTGTAGAACCCCGGCTTCAACGCTTCGGGAGGCAAATCCAATTGAAATATTCCGGCTTTGCGGTCGCGAGCATTCAATTCTGTGAGTTCCACCAGCGAACTTTCAAAAACCTTGGCTTTGCCGCGAAAAAAGGCAACATTCCGTCAGCAGATGAATTCCGGGCGTGCCGAGTTCGCTGGTCTGAACCGATGCGTGTCCAAGCAGGAGCTGGATCTGCTCAAGCCTGTGCGACGCAAGTCGTGGGGAGCCAGATTCTTAATCTCAGCACGCTTCGCGCCCGCTTTTACCACGCGCCAAATCGCTTTGGGCGGGATTCCATCTCCCCCGATCTTATCGAGTCGACTTACTCTACGGAAGATCGCCCCTTCGGTGATGGCAGCCGCCGCAGTCCACTCATCGACGCGAGGTTTCGCCCACGAGCGACTTCGGGACAACCTCGTCGGAGTCTGCGCTAGACGTAACTTCCGCCGGGTTCGTCATCCGACCAGAATTCTTGGCAAGCATTTCACGGAACTACCGTTTGCGACGATCTTCGGTGAACGTGAGAGACTTTTTTTCTGCGACCCTCTGCAATTGCCTTCTCTCGCTCCGGCAAAGATCGCTCGGCGCAACAATAGTCGGGAGACTAAGAACAAAGAAAAAGACCTTCACTTCACTTCACTTCAATCCTTCTACGAGATAGAGATCGGACAGAATGCGGTGATAGCCATATAAGCATGACTTGCCGTCTCGCGTGATAAGGATGGGACCGATCCGGCTTACGCCGGCTGAATCGGAAGGCATGAGTTCCTTCCATAGCGCCCGTCGACAAATCCAGCCGATAGACTTTGGCGGGCAGATCTCCCGGCTTGTAGAAATAGATTTGCCCTTGCGTCGTCACTCCACTGAATCGGTTGCTCTCCCAGCTCAATGCCTGGAACGGCCTTAGGCTCTCCGCCTGGGCTCCCGTCACTACCGCGGCAGCCCCACTTTCCGCACCAATTCGGTGAAGCGCGGGTCGGAACGTATAGGATCAAGGAGGAAGTCAGTTTTCAGACCGTCCACTAAAAAGTCACGCTCCTGACAGGCAATGTTGAGCCACTGGAAAGCTTGATCTTTCTCTCCCAACTGGGCATAAAGTTCGGCAATCGGGTACGCGGGCAAGTAACCAGTCTTGCGTTGTGCCAGCCGGACCTCCAGGCCTTTCAGGAGTGCGCCTTTCCAGCCCGCTGAGCGAGAGCCCTGCTCCATCGCAGAAGCGAATTCAGATTCGTTTCGGTCATTGGAAAGTTGGCCATAGGCCTTCCATTCTTCGATGACCTGCGGGTACATGCCTTTCCCCCAATATGCGTAGAACAAACAATAGTGCGGAGGGGCGAATGTCGGGTTCTCCTCGGCCAGCTTCTTGCAGACTGTGATGGCGTCGTCGAACCGTTGTGCCATAACGTGGATGTCTCCGATCTGCTTGGTGATGATTCCTGACAACGGATCGAGCTGATGAGCGCGATTGATTTCCGCAAGGGCCTCCTGCTCTCTGCCACCAATCCTGCCTAGATCGTTCGCGTACCATTGGTGGGCGGTGGCATCATTGGGATCGAGTTCCAGGGCCTTTTGGTACTCGGCCTCTCCTCCCGCAAAATCCCAGTCGTACTCCATGTAGTTGCCGCCGAGAACCGCATGGGGATGAGCCAGAGTTGGATCGAGCTCCAGCGCCTTGCGCGCCGCGGCATTTGACTTCGGATAGGCTTCGCTTGGATTGCCACCGTAGGTGGGCAATACGGTATAAACATCGGACAGACCCGAATACGCCAAAGCGTAGCCGGGGTCCTTAGCGATGGCCTGATTGAAATAGGAAATTGCCATCTCCAGGTCCGCACGCGTCCGCTTGTTCCAGGTGTAGCGTCCCTTTAAATACAGCTCGTAGGCTTCCGGATTCTGCGTACCTTGCTTGGTGACCAGCTGCTTTTCGGAGCTACTCATGCCTGAACGCAACTTTGCCGCCAGATCGCCTGCCAGCTGCTGCTCCAGCGCGATGATCCCCGTGCTCTTGCCGCTGTACTGCTGTCCCCAAAGCTCCGTGTTGTCGCCGACATTGGTCAGCTCAGCGCTGACTTCTACACTATCCCCGTGCGGCGTCACTCGGCCGCTGACCAGCGCCGATACTCCTAGTTCATTGCCAACCTTCTGCACCTCTACATCTCTCCCTTTGTAGCGGAAGACCGAATTGCGCGACTTTACTTTGAGGTCGGGCACATGGGTGAGGTTGGCAATGAGCGATTCCGTAACGCCATCACTGAGGTAGTCCACATTCGGATCCCCACTCACGTTGGTAAAAGGCAGGACGGCAATCGAATCAATCTGCGTGGTTCTGCCGGATCGCATGTACCACGCGAAAGCTGCCCCCAGCACGATGACGGCGATGCCTGCGGCAATCCAAATCCATGTCTTGTCGCGCTTCGCCTCCGGCGCCGACTGTACCGCGATACGGCTCGATTCAGTTTGACGCTTTAGGCGCTTGAGGTCAGCCAGCAAGTCAGAGGCGTGCTGATATCGCGTGTCCCGATCTTTCTCGAGCGCCTTGTCAATGATCCGTTCCAGTTCCGGATGCACCTCGGGGTTGAGGCGCGCCAGCGGGGTCGGCGTCCGGTTCAGGATAGACTCGAAGATCACACCCGAAGTATCGCCGCGAAACGGCAGGGTGCCCGTCCCCATTTCATAGAGCACCACCCCGAAAGAAAACAGATCCGTGCGAGCATCCAGTTCTTTTCCCCGCACCTGTTCTGGTGACATGTATGCGACCGTGCCGATCGCCGTGCCCGGGCTGGTTAGCTGCGCGGAGGCGACGTCTGCCGTAGCCTGCAACATCACTGCACTTTCAGGGATTCTTGAGCCGGCAGAAGAAACCTTCGCCAGTCCGAAGTCGAGAATCTTCGCATGACCCAACGCCGTCACGAAAATGTTCGCCGGCTTAATGTCGCGGTGGATCACGCCCTTTGAGTTCGCCGCATTCAGCGCATCGGCCATTTCGATCCCGAGGGCGAGCACGGTCTCGCTCTCCATGGGCTTGCCGCCAATGCGATGCTTCAGCGTTTCGCCCTCGAGAAACTCCATGGCAATGAACGACTGATCGCCATCTTTGCCGATTTCATAGATCGTGCAAATATTCGGATGGTTCAGGGCAGAGGCCGCACGCGCCTCGCGGCGAAACCGTTCCAAGGCCTGCGGGTCCCGCGACATTTCATCCGGCAGGAATTTGAGGGCCACGAAGCGACCCAGTTCGATGTCCTCGGCCTTGTAGACCACGCCCATGCCGCCACCACCAAGCTTTTCAAAGATGCGATAGTGCGAGATGGTTTTGCCGATCATTCGATGGCAGCTTTCGGATCGCTTCATCTTACGGACACAGCAAAGGCCAGTCAACGAAATGGCGGTTCTTACACGGTCGCGTTGAATCCGAGAATACCGTGGTGCATTAAGAGCTAGCTGCGGGAGTGGCCCTACCTGATTGCGGTTCGGGAGAAGAGACGATCACTCCCGCTTGGTCGGCAAGCCTTACCGAATCGGGTTACGTCAGAGTTGCCCGTCATCCCCCACAAGCGTCGGCAGGCATTCATGGAACTGCCTCTCTGGCCAGCAATCGGTGAACCGTGAAGCGACGGGGGACGACTGTTTCCTGCCATCGGCACGCTGGCATCACTGCAGCCTCACGTACTCCACCGTGGACTCTTTTATCATCCAGTTTCGGTAGTTGCTTATTTCTTTGGGGTACTGAACTCCGCCAGCAAATTGGCAAACTCCGGTCGGTGCTGGAGGTTTCCGAACTCCGGTTCTCTACGGGCTTGGTCAGTGGAAGAGCCTTTCTGAAATGCCTCGCGCAGGTCCTTCAAAGCGTCCTCTGGTTGATCGGTGAGCGCGTGCACAATCGCCGCCTGATATAACAGGTCGACACTATTCGGGTCAAGACCGCGTGCGCGGTTGACCCACTCGAGCGAGTGCGCTCGATCCCCTTTCTTTGCGTAGTAACTTGCCAAGTCGCCCATCGTGCTGGCCTTCCTCGGATTTACCTGCAGCTCTTTGTATGCCAAGGCAATGGCCTTGTCGTAAGTTGACAGGGACTTCTCTTTTTGAGCGTTCCAGCGATAAGCATCCGCGAGATTGCCGGTAGTTTGTTCATCGTTGGGGTTCATGGCCACGGCTCTTTCAAACATCGGTACAGACTCGTTATAGCGTTGCAAATAAAAGTAAGACGTACCGACATTGGAGTACAGATCTGGGCTGGGTGTCATCGCAAGGGCCTTCTGGAAGTATGGTATGGCCTCTTTGAATTTGCCCTGACTGAAGCAAACTGCTCCCACATTCTCATAGCCAAAACTAATATCGGGCGCGAGTTCGATTACCTGCTGATAGGCCGTGAGCGCCCGGTTATAATCTCCGAGTTCGTAGTACGCGGTCCCGAGCGCGTTGTAGTTCGTCCAATAATACGGAGCTAGCTGAATCGCTTTCTGATAAGCCGAGATTGCTTCGTTCTTTTGGCCTGATCTCAAGTAAGCCGCCGCGAGCCTACGGAATCCTTCGTCGGAGTTGGGGGCCAGATCCACGGCTCGTCTCATCTCCTCGACAGCCTCCGCGGATCTGCCTGTGCGAAGGTATATGCTGCCCATCGCCAGGTGCACTTCTGGTAATGAATCATCGATCTGCTGTGCCTGCTTGGCGGCTGCGAGAGCCTTGTTCACCCAAAACGGTTCTTTCTTGTCCCCATACATTTCTAAACTCGCATCCGCGATGCCCGTATAGGCCAACGCGAAACGCGAATCTTTCTTCAGAGCATCTTCATAAAGACGCAGCGCGCTTTCGATCTCTTTGGTGCTCTGCTGGTTGCGCATGATTTCGCGGCCGCGCAGATAGAGATCGTATGCCTCCACATTCTCAGTGGGACGCTGGACCCCCGTGCTTGTCTCGTCGGGGGGCGTGCCGCTCTCGATCGCCGCGACGATCTTGGCGTACATCTCATCTTCAAGGGTAAGCAGGTTTTGCGATGACCCGGAAAATTCACCGCTCCACAGTCGTTGCCCACCACTGACATTTTCCACATTCGCGATGACGCGCATGTTTTCACCGTTGCCTTGAACCGTTCCAGTGATCAACAGGTTCACGCCCATGTTGCGCGCAATACTTTCAAGAGGCTGCGCCGGGTCGGTTTCCTTCGCCGAAGGACTTACAACAACGTGCACGCCAGACGAATGAAATAGCTTTGCCGTGAGTGCTTCAGCGACTCCGTCAGCGACGTACCCGAGCGAAGTGCGATCGCCCAGCACACGGAAAGGAAGAACCGCCACATACTTACCCTGCTCCAGGGTGGGTAGCCCCGCAACGTGCCTCGCTTCGGGCGCAATATGGCTGGTAAACAAACGGTCCCGAAATCGGCCAACATTCAGTACAAGAGTCAAGACGGCAATAAGCCCACACAAGCCACCCGATAGGAGCAGCCACTTGCGCCACGGGGATGTTGCCGATTCCTCCTGGGGTACGCTGCCAGTGGCTGCTGATGTTGTTGCCTTCCGCTTCCTGCTGGACGATTTGGTTGCTCCTTGCGCCGATGGGATTGATTCTTCGTCTGAGCCGCTTGGGACGGCCGTCTTACCCGACTCGGTGTCCCGTTTTAACCGCTGCAATTCCGCTCGCATGTCCGATGCGTGCTGATAGCGCAGGTTCCGATCCTTCTCCAGCGCACGGTTGATGATGTCTTCCAACTTTTCCGGCAGGTCTGGATTTAGCCTTACCGGAGCCACTGGAGCCCGATTGAGAATGGCATCGAAAATCAAACCGGAGGTGTCACCCCGGAAAGGCAACGCCCCTGCCGCCATTTCGTAGAGCACCACTCCAAACGAAAACAGGTCTGTACGAGCATCCAGTTCCTTGCCACGCACCTGCTCCGGTGACATATAAGCGACCGTGCCTAGCGTAGAGCCCGGACTGGTCAGGTGCTCGGCGCTGACCTCAGCCGTCGCTTCTGTCATAACCTCGGCAACACGGCCACTCTTTAGCGTGAGCTTTGCCAGCCCGAAGTCCAGAACCTTGGCGTGTCCCCGCTTGGTCACGAAGATATTGGCGGGCTTGATGTCGCGGTGGACGATGCCTTCGGCATGAGCGGCGTCGAGAGCGTCAGCCATCTCGATGGCTAGATTGAGCAGGAGATCGGTCTCTAATGGTCTGCCGCTAACCATGTGCTTCAGTGTCACGCCATCTAGGTACTCCATTGCGATAAAGCGTGTGCCGTCCTGCTCGCCGATTTCGTAGATCGTGCAGATACCGGGATGGTTCAGGGCGGAAGCGGCACGCGCTTCACGGCTAAAGCGTTCTAACGCCTGCGGGTCTTGCGCGACGTCGTCGGGAAGAAACTTGAGAGCGACAAAGCGCCCGAGTGACGTATCTTCAGCCTTATAGACGATACCCATCCCACCCCCGCCGAGCTGCTCAACGATTCGGTAGTGCGAGATGGTTTGGCCAATCATTCGAGAGATGGCCTTTCGGGTCGCTTCATCTTAAAGACGCGGCGGCGGCCAGTCAACGAATGACGGCTCTGCCCCAAGCGTCAAAACTGGAACACTTGCTTCGGGGGATAACCGGTGGAAGCGGCGAGATGACTCGCGGTGGATCGGCTACGAAGCGGACTTCGGGGACCACAAGAAGACCTCCGAGGGCAGGCGCCCGCAGGTCGTCATAACCCATGAGTTTGTGGTGCCCGTGACCCGAAAATAATTGCCAAACAATGTGAGGGGACTTATCAACTGATTTGCGTTGATCCCTGATTGTTATAATCGCGAGCAGTTCAACAAGCGGCACTGGAGAGAAATGAGAGGCACAAGAATCCACTGGGGGCGAATTCTGATCGGCGGGCTGCTTGCGGAAGTGGCTCTCATTCTCGCGATTGTTCCTCTTGGCTTGCGTCTCGGCGACAATTTCCTGCATTACACGGCTCCTCCCGGATCCTTCGTCATGTGCTTCCTGGGAGCGCTCTGGGTGTGTCGGCGGATCGAATCTCATTTCATTCTGCATGGGACACTGGTCGGAGTGGTGGCGGCCCTCATCTACGTTGGCTTGACACGCGCGCAGTCCGAACCTTTCGCATACATTGTGGCCCACGTGCTGAAACTCGTGGGCGGTGCCTGCGGCGGCTTTGTCGCCCAAAGGCGCCGATCACCGTCTCCGGCGGAAACCGTTCACGATTGATTCACCGGTTCCGGTTGACTGCCCAGTGGGGGATCCGACGTTTTCCGATCACAGCTACGAATCCGACCAGGACGGTCGGTTCATCAAGCGGTGGCCCAGGCGCAGCAGCATATCGCTGCAGGCTACCACGAACATTTGATGTCCTGACAATTTGCCCACTGGAACTACTGGAACTGTGGTCTCAAGGTTGTGCGCTTACAACCTCCGTTCCATCCCGGATTGCCTCTCATGCAATGCACGGGGCAGGCGCGACGGTATGGGTGAACATCATGCGGATTCCGTGCCTCGGCCGTAGGATCACCATCGGGCGAGCTTCGATCCTTTGGCCCGGAGCCAACTGAAAATCGTAGGTTCTGAGCAGATCACGCAAAATCATAAGGATCTGAAGCATCGCGTAATTTCCGCCGATACAGCCTCGCGGTCCGCCGCCGAAGGGAAGGAAGGTGAAGGGTGTGCGCAGCTTCTCGTTCTCTTTGGTGAAACGCGCCGCATCGAAATTCTCCGGATTTTGCCAATAACGAGGAGCATGATGCGCGCCATACACATACACAATGACCATCGATCCGCGGGGTATGGCGACGTCGCCCACGCCGTCGTCTGCGACCGCCATGCGGTCGACCATCCAGAACGGCGGGTAGAGGCGGAGCGCCTCCTGAATGACCTGAGTCGCAAATTCGAATTTGGGAACGTCGCTGTAGCCCAGAGGCGCGTCGCCGAGCATGGTATCAAACTCCCGCCGTATCCTCTCGAGGCAATCTGGACGCGTGCTCAAAAGATAAAGAAGCCACGATAGCCCATTCGACGAGGTTTCATGGCCCGCCACCAGAAGTTGCATGCTCTCGCTCAGGATGAGTTCATTGCTCATGCCTTCGCCATCACTGTAACGCGCATCCATCAGAGTCTGCAGCAGATCGTGGCCGGGTGGTTCGTTGCGGCGCTTCTTTATGTATGCGAGCAGAATGGCGTCCGCGCGGGTTCGCATGTCTTCGTGTTTGCGCAGTTCGCCCGAGACAGCGAACCAGGGATTCAGATAGGGCTGAAGGGTTTGCCGAACGATGAATTCCTGGACGGTGCAGATCGTCTGGCTGACAAGATCGATGTCTTCCTCCTTCAACCGTGCGCCGAATAGCGATCGCGCGACCATGGCGAAGGTAATCTTCATCAGATGGGGGTAGATATCGACAGGGCCAACACGAACCTGTTTGTCGAAACTCCGCAGCGACTCGGCGAGGGAATCCCGCATGATTGAGGACAAGACATCGAGTTGCTTTCGATCGAAACCTGTCTGAATCAGACGCCGCTGCGTGCGCCAGGCTTCTCCATGGGTCGTGAGCAGACCTTTCCCCAGGAAGTGGCCCATACGCTTTACTTGAATCTCGGATTTTTGGTAGTTCTCGGCATTGGTCTTCAGCACGTGCTGAATGACAGCGGGATCGATGGTGACGATCGCTTCCTTGAGACCACCCAAATAAAGCCGGAATGTGTCGCCGAAGGTTTCGTTGTACCGGGACAAAACCTGCACGGGATTGCGGGCCATGGCCCGAGAATCCGCGAAGCAGCGCAATCGGGAAACCACGGGGATCCGGGTTGCTGAGCTCATCCCCAGCCCTCCTGATCTTTATCTTTGCCTCGAACCGGAGAAGATTTCATGTTACTTGCAGGCAGTGGTGGCTGGGCAATGCGCAAAAGATAAACCCCTCAGAATCAGTTTTCCTTCCCCAGTTGCTTCAAGAGTATCAGATGATGCCGGATGGCCCCGGTCATGGTGGGCGTCTGCCGATAGGAAACGCCAAACTCCTCGGCAGTCTCCTTCACGATTCTGGTGAGCGCAGCATAATGGGTATGGCACACGAAAGGACATAGGTGGTGGACGACGTGATGGTTAAGCCCGCCCACGAGCCAACCAACAAGCGGGTTTTCGGTGGCATAATCGGCGGTTGTCGCGAAGATGTGATACACGCCGTTGTCAAACTCACCGCGGTCCGCGGGAAAGTAGGTGCTGTCGATGGTGTGCGTCGACTGGAATACGAGCGTTACGGTTAAACCGACGATCAAATTGACCGAGAGGAACGCCCCGGCAACCAGCAGAAATGATTTTCCCAGCACCAGCACCGGCAAAACAAGCATGTAGGTGAGGTAAAAGCCCTTGCCGGCAAACAGAATCGCGTACTCTCGCCGGGCATGTTTGGTGCGTCGCAGATATTCGTGGGTCGAGAAGAAAAAGCATTGGAAGTCCCTAAAAAATACGTAATCGAGAGAGAACAGTGCGTAAACCAACAGTGCGTAGATGTGCTGGAACCGGTGCCACGGCAAGCGGGATTCATAGGGCGTAAAGCGAAAGATGCCGCGTCCGGAAAGCGCGTCATCTTCGCCGTGGAGATTGATGCAGGAGTGATGGCCCCGATGATGGAGGATGCGCCACATGTACGAACTGATTCCGCACAAATCGAAGACATAGTTCAGGGTTTTGTTTACGAGCGAGCGGGACGAGATGGCGTTGTGATTGCTGTCATGGGCGATATTCAGCAAAAGGAATGTCTGTGCCAGCCCGCCTAGAAGGTAGAGGGCAACAAACTTCCATGAACCGGGGTTGAGCGCATACAAAGCAATCCAGCTCCCGGCGAGGACTGCCAGACCTGCAGCGATCTTGACCCGCATCGTCCGGTCCGCTTTAGGAGAAAGGTTGCGATCGCCAAAAAAACGATCCAGGCGGCTGCGCAAGACCTTCGGGAAGGAACAACCACCGGCGGGCTCGATCAGCGGCGACGCCGAGATTTCCGATGGTACAAGATCCGGTATCTCCGGCTCTCGAGCCATCTCGGCTTCGGTCTCGAACTTCATCGGCGCCTCCGCGGTCATGGTAAATTGGACCCGACGCATTCCACAAGTTACATGCGTGGCCCTGACCCGCGGCGAAATTGTTGCCGCGCCGTCGACGGTCTCGCGGGAGCATTTTATAGCGAGCCCTTAAGGGCAATCAATACACTTCGGCCCCGTCCTAAACTTTAGGACAAAACCGAAAATGCGCGAACGGACAAAGCTAAGGTGCGGCAATTCATCTCCAGGAGGCGATAACGCATGGCGTTTTCCAGATGCTTTGCTAATATTCCAACCAACCCTCGCTCGGTGGCGAGGGATGTTTCGTTTTACTGATTTGCATTCGATTCGATCTTGGAGGATCGCTGATTCATGACGGCGTCAATTCTGGACCACCTCGATAGGCTGGCAGATGAGCACCCGAGCAAGCTACTTTATTCCTACCTTGACGTAAACGGCGATCCGATCGAAACCTACACCTACGCGTCGTTTCTCCGTCGAGCGCAAGCGATCGCCGGACATTTGCGGAACGATGGTCGTTTCGCGGCCGGCGATCGGCTTCTGCTTGCCTACCCACCGGGGCTCGAAATGATCTGCGCCTTTTTTGGTTGCGCGCGCGCCGGATTGATCCCCGTGCCGGTCTATCCCCCCAGTTCGCGTGGCTTCCAGAGCGCCCTGTACAAGACGGTCCACATCGCAAAGGATTGCCAGGCGGCGGGGATCTTAACGAGCCGAAATTACCACGCATCTCTCAAGACGAATCTGGCCCGACGTGGAGTCTCGGCGTCGGGCGTCGACGTAGATTACATTTCCGGCCTTCCGTGGATCGCCACGGAGGATTTCGTGGACACGATTTCAGACCGCCCACCTGCAGATCCTTCGAAGATCTTGTTTCTCCAGTACACGTCGGGTTCGACGATGGAGCCCAAGGGCGTGATCGTGACCCACGAAAACATCCTGAATACCTATTCGCTCGTGATCGACCATCCGGCGCCGGTCGTCGTTTCCTGGCTTCCGCAGTATCACGATATGGGACTGATCGGTTGCTACCTATATCCAGCACTGAAAGGCGGCACGACGTACGGGTTCGCTCCCATGGACTTCATTCAGCGGCCCATCCTGTGGTTCAATGCCATCACCATCCACCGGGCCACTGCGGCCGCTGCCCCCAACTTCGCCTACGACTATTGCTTGCGCGCCGGGAGGCTTACCAAAGAACGCCTGGAGGCCTGTGATCTCAGCTCGCTTCGCGTATTGATGTGCGCCGCCGAACCCGTCAAACCGGATACCTACACCCGGTTTCTCGAAGCGTTTCAGCCCTATGGACTCAAATCCGAGAGTTTTCATGTCGCCTATGGGCTGGCCGAGAATACTTTGGCGGTCTCCCTCGGCGGTCGCAACATTGTTTCCGTCAACAAGCGTGCCCTGGCGCTCGGCAAGGCCCGCCTGACGACCGAGGTCTCAGAGATCGACGGCGCCACGCAGATTGTCAGTTGTGGAACCTCGCTCCCGGGTCTCGACGTTAAGATCGTGGATCCGCAGGGACATTTCTCCCTAAAGCCGGAATGCATCGGCGAAATTTGGGTGGCCGGAAGCGGTAAGTGCCAGGGTTACTGGAATAATCCTGAATTGACTCTAAAGCAGTTTCGCGCGCGGCTCGTCGATGATACTCCCTATGACGACGGCTACCTTCGGACCGGCGACCTAGGATTCATCCACGACGGCGAACTCTATGTCTGCGGCCGCATCAAGGACATGATTATTCTCCGCGGGCAAAACTATTACCCCCAGGACATTGAGAACGTGGTGGAGAAATCATCCAGCCTGATACGGCACAATTGCGTCGCCGCGTTCCAGATTCAAGAAGACAGCGAACCTGCGCTGGCCATCGTCGCCGAAGTCAAAAATCCTAGGGCGCTTCCCGAAGCCCGAAAGATAGCCGCAGCGGTTCGGAATTATCTCAACGTGGAAGTGGCGATGATTTCCTTCATCGCGCCTCGTGCGATCCCGAGAACGAGTTCAGGGAAGATCATGCGCCATAAGACCAAGCAGATGAGGCTGCAAGGTCTGTTCACCGTTCTCTCCGAGTTTTCGCGGGAGAAGGACGCCGGGAATTCCGATTCCGACATACATTCCTCTTTCGCCGAATTGAAAGCCCGGTACAACCTGACAGGTCGGGAATCGTACAACCTCGTCGAAGCCGGACTGGATTCTCTGGATCTCGTTGTATTCACGCATGAACTCAAGGAACTCCTGAAAGATAAAGGCGCCGAAGTGCTGGCGAGGCAGGTGGATATTGGTGTCATTCAACGCGTCAGTGTAGCCGAGCTGTTTGGACTCGCCGAACAACTGGAGCGCGCTCCCGAAGAGGCACTGGTTCATCTGCGCCGTTCCCTTGCGGCTTTCCGTGAAGCGCAGTGCGCCGCTGAGAAACAGATGATGAGCAACGACAGGAAGCTCATCTTCGAAGCTCCGGCGCCTCCGCCCACGCCGAAGATACCGGTGCTGAATCAAGTGCTGCTCACGGGCGGGACAGGCTTCATAGGGCCATTCCTCATCAAAAGCTTGCTCGAACAGACGCGGGCGAAGGTCTATGTTCTCGTCCGGTCTTCGGAAGAAATGCAGGGCAGGCAGAGACTGAGAGTTGCGATGGAGTCAATGGGACCCTGCGGAGCAGCCCTGATGGAGATGTTCGAGGCCCGCGTGATCCCCGTTTCCGGCGATCTCGGGCAGCCAAAGCTTGGCCTGATGCCGCACATGTGGGATTTCCTCGCGAGTGAAATCGACACCGTGCTCCATAACGGTGCAACCGTGAACTACCTGTTCAACTACGAGCTGATGCGTGACGCAAACGTGCTGGGAACCAATGAGGTCGTACGATTGGCTTTCGAGGGAAGACCCAAAGAGTTCAATTATGTCTCGACCACCTTCGTGTTTGGCTGGGCGGTTAAATCAGTCTTGTATGAGACCGACCTGAACGAAAATATGGAGCTTCTCGATTTTGGATACAGTCAGTCGAAATGGGTAGCGGAACAGGTGGTTGTCGACGCGCGCAGCCGGGGACTCTCCGCGCGGATTTTCCGGCCGGCTCTGGTAAGTCCTTCGGTCACGGGCGGAGGGAACAACTTCGATATCGCGGTTCGCTTAGTTGCCTTTATGGTGAATCACGGCATTGGCGTCGATACTCTCAACCAGGTCAGCTTTGTTCCAGCCGACATTGTGGCCAACAATATCGTTGCGATCTCCACCACCCCCGGTACCGCGAATCAGACGTACCATGTCGTTCGGGACGATTATTCGAACATGATGGATATTACCGGGCTCATCACCAAAACGACTGGCCGCCAATTCGAAAACTTCAGCCTCCCCGATTTCGTTCCCGAGCTGATCCGGAGATGCCGCAAAGAGGATCTTCTCTTTCCCCTGCTCGACTTTCTGGTAGGCTCGGTCGATAACATCTCCGCGATGGAGTTTAAACGGTATGACAGCTCTTCCTATCAAAGGGCTCGCGATGCCTCCGTGTGGGGCAAACCGGACCCGTCTCTGGAAGATACGGTGAACGGCATTCTGAAATTTATGTATCGCAAGGGGATCATTTCAGTCGCGGCTCGTGAGGCCAGCGCGGTGTCGCCGATCTGCGAGCGTGAACTGACCATTGAGACCCATCGCAGAGGGATTGATTGCGGCGCCGATTGCCTCCAGTGCATGGCCGAGGCTGCGAGATCCTGAGGGTATCGAGGGGATTCCGAAGCTCGAGCCTCGCGGCAGCTGTGAGATGATCGCGGGTGATACGTCGCCCTTACTCTTGATCAACCCAGCAACGATGGGCTTCTGGACGGCGCAGATACATGCTCAGCTACTTCTTAAACACGAGCTTCTCCGTGATCCGCTGGCCCGATTCCAAGGTGCCTGTGGTGGACAGTGTCATCTGCTGCCCATCGGCGGAAACCTGCCACCGATCGGTTTGAGTGACTTGCGCATCCCGCCGGTAAATCGCATCCACGGTGTGAGGATCGACAAGTTCAAGCGTCACGTTATCGTTGCGCGAGTTTTTTAGATCGTATGGCTTCCCGTCAAAACGGGCGGTATAGCTGAAGTCACCCAGAAAACGGACCCCGCCGTTTCCGTCCGCTTCGATCTTGAGCACCAAACCTTGCCGCAAACGGGTCTTGCTGAGATCCTGTGTCCACTCGCCTGCGAACAGGTCACTGGGGACCTTCGCCCCTCCGCTGCGCGTCCACACGGTGATCTGATCGGGATGGCCTGCGGTCGCAGTCGTGGTGATCAGCTCGCTTCCATCCTTCGAAAGTTGTTCGCGAACCATCGCCACAACCGTTCCGTCCTTTTTTTCCTGGACCTCCGCTTGCCTCTTATCGATCCGGCGGAGAACAATTTGATTGAATCCGAGATTGCCGGGGGCGGGCGAATCGTGTCCGTTCCGAGTCGCAGTAAAATCGAAATGTTTTTCGCCTGACATGACCACATGCGCTCCGTCATGCAGATGTGTAATGGAGAGCCGATTCGGAGGTTCCAGGCTAGACTGCGCTGAGATGAGCGTCCAGACGCCAAGACGAGGGTCTGGCGCTCCAGATTGGACGGCGGCAAGCAGTCCGAACAACAATAAGGTAGGAATGGATCCTCTCAAGCCGATGCGGAGAGTTTAGCAGATTCACATCGCCACCGATCGGAGCCGGGCGCAAGTGTATACTCCCGACACAAAGCGCGAACCTACGAAAGGCTTCGGGACGAAGCGCCTTTTCTTGTCTCTGCCGGTCTTCGCTGCAACCGCGAAGTTTCAGGGACGACGTTCTTGTATGACATTATGAATGCGATGCATGTGCGGCGTTTTTGGGTATCAGGGATCGTCCTCGCAGCAACCATTGCACTTCTTCCATTCTCTTTTCACGCCGAGCGCCACCTGGAGACCGCAACCCGCGTCGAAGGCAGCCAAGCTGAGGCTGTCCGGCAGGAGTTGGCCTATCGTTTTCGGTCGCCGTTCGTCGACCAGGTGGTCCTGGTGATCCAGGGACTTCCGCCTGCGGATTCGGAGCAAGGCGGCCAAGCGTTAGAAACCATCGTGACGGGACTGAGAGACCAACCCGGGGTTTCGGGCGTGGTGTCCTATCTCGACTCGCGCGATCCGATCTTTCTGGGCCGGGGAGGGGGAACGTTTGTTCTCGTGGGACTCATGTCGACCGACGCTCCCGTGGAGTCGCTTGTTCCGAAGCTTCACCGGTTGGCAGGCTCGTTTGAAAATCAGCTGCGGGGCCGTGATCCGGCGGTTAAGCTCGAACTCACGGGCGAGATTCCACTGAATTTCGACATTCGGAAAGCGAGCGCCGACGACGTGCAACGCGGTGAAAGTCTGGTGATCCCCGCGACCCTCGCACTTCTGCTGGTGGCTTTTGGAAGCCTGATCGCCGCCCTGATTCCATTGGCGGTTGGCCAGCTTGCCATCGCGACCACTCTGGCGATTACGGGA
>Ga0187863_10000375_pt1 | contig 38338 bp, 36 predicted proteins | sample June2016WEW_11_1_FD_132975 | JGI IMG/M metagenome (GOLD analysis project Ga0187863, IMG submission 132975) | Peatland microbial communities from SPRUCE experiment site at the Marcell Experimental Forest, Minnesota, USA - June2016WEW_11_10 | ecosystem: Environmental > Terrestrial > Soil >...
AAGCCGCTTCTGATGCGGGAACATTATCGCATCGAGTCGCTCGTCAGCCATGATCTTTATGACACGCTGCTGCAACTCGGAGCGCTTCTGAAGACGCAGGCGATAGCTGTCGTCCATCTCGAGCCCTTGTGCTTTCGTGATGTTGTCCTTGATATTCGGATGAAACTTGCCGGAAGAGATGATTTCCTCGAGCGATTTAACGGGCGGGTTGCCCGCGGCAAGATAAGCGTTGATTGCCGGCTTAAATTCGTACAGATGAACGCTGATATCAGAGGAAAGCTTTCCGCTATCGAGATCTGGGGTGTTCAACTCGACTACCGTTGCGCCAGACCTCTTCAGATCCGCGACCGCTTGGCTCGCGATAATATTGACCGCGTCGTTGATGGGTGCAATGCCGAAGAAACTGCGTAATATGCCGATGCGCTTGCCCTGCACACCATTGGCCTTCAAGAATTTCGTGTAGTCCTCCTCGGTATTCCCGACGCTCCATGCCGTCGCCGGGTCGTTAGGGTCATAGCCGACGAGCACGTTTAACATCTTCGCCGCGTCAGTAACCGTGCGGGCGAGCGGACCAGCGGCATCCTGGGTGAATGAGTACGGGATAATACCGGCTCGGCTGACGAGACCGAGCGTCGGGCGAATACCCACGATGCTGTTCGCCGACGCTGGTGATCGGATGGAGTTGACGGTGTCGGTGCCAATGCCCGCAATCGCGAAATTGGCAGCCACACCCGCGCCGGTACCACCACTCGACCCGCCAGGCGTGCGGGTTAGGTCATAGGGATTGAGGGTCTGCCCTTGGATCGAGCTAACCGTTTCACCCCAGATCGCGAACTCGTGCAGGTTGACCTTAGCGAGGATGATTGCGCCCGCGCTGCGCAATTTCTGAGTAATTGCCGCATCGGTGACGGGAGTGTATCCCGCCAGGCTGAGCGAGCCGCCCGTGGTCGGCATGTCATTCGTGTTGACATTGTCTTTCAGCAGCACTGGGATTCCATGGAGCGGGCCAACGAACTTCCCGGTCCTGCGGAAATGTTCATCTAGCGCGGCCGCCTCTTCCAAGGCCCGAGGATTGAGAAAGATCACCACATTGAGCTTCGGGCCCGCCTGGTCGCAGGCCCGGATGCGCTCCAGATAAGCCTGCACCAACCTTACGGATGTGAGAGCGCCGGACTTGTACGCCGCTTGCACATCGCTGATCGTGGCCTCATCGAGATGAAATGGTTTGACTGAATTCTGCGCACCAGCGCCGTTCGCCATCAACATGACCGTCCCAGACATCAAAAGGCGCATAAATTTCATATGAACTCCCATCGCGGGTAATTTTTATCCAACCGGGCTGGATGCCTTAATGGTTGCGGCGGGGGCCATGCCGCTACTATCTCTGTCCCACCACCCGCCCCCAAGATTTAGCATGTGGTAGTACGATCACGTTGCGCCCCAGATTCTCAACTCCTATGAATACGGCTTCCGCGTACCGATGATTGTGATCTCGCCCTACGCCAAGCTGGGTTACGTCTCACACGTCATACATGATTTTGGAAGCATTTTGAAATTCATCGAGTCGATCTTTAACCTGCCATCGCTGGGGTACGGGGATGCGCCTGCCGACAATCTCTCCGACTGGTTCAACTTTAGCCAGACTGCGACTCAGTTTCAGACCATCCCGCCGCCGTCCAACGCCGCGCAGTGCAAGAGTGACCCGAGTCCCGCCACCGATCCGGACGACGACTGAGAGGCGCGTAGTTGAGAAAGGAAGTAGCGCGTTAAGTCTCTTCTTGGTCACTAGCTATTCTTCGGCTAGTCCCCCGCACTGGTTGCTGGCTCCGTCTCTGGTTTGAATCGAGAATCCCACCAGGCCTGGACGCCTTGACGAGCCAACTTGTAGATCGTGCCGCGATTCTCCGAGATGACTTTCCACCAGGCATAGCGGCCAAGCATGGGGAAGTAGATACCGCGGAAACAGAGGCGGGCGATCAAGATGTTTATACGGAATCCCAGCGGTTGGTCGGCGATCGAGTCCACAGCCTGAGCGATGGCTTCCGGACCGTAGGCGTGAGACCAGCCGTAGTTCACTTCTTCATGGGCTTCATCGATAGTCATCTTCAGCGGAGTGTGGGCCATGGCGAAGGGGATGAATTCCTGCCAGTGCTTAGGCCGGGTTAGGCGGCCGGCAACGTCGAGACGCTTGTAGAGCGGTGTTCCGGGCAAGGGAGTGATCAGGCCGAAAATGGGGAGGCCCGGGGGCCAGGTCCGAACTTGCGTCAGCGTGCGTTCTGCGGCTCCTACCGTGTCATTGTCCATGCCGAAAATGAATGAAGTGATGGCATAGACGTTGCGCTGGGCCAGTCGCTCCAGCACCGCGGGATATTCTTCCGGCTTGTTAAAGCCCTTGTTCATATCTTTGAGGTTGGCAGGATCGATTGATTCCATGCCGATGAAGATCCACTTCCCACCGGAAGCTGAGATGAGGTCAACCAGTTCCTGATCGCGAAGGAGGTTGGCGCTGATTTGTGCGACCCAATTCAATTGCGCGCCCGCGGCGATGATGTCGCGCAGGAGAGATTTCGTGCGCTTGAGGTTGATGGCGAAATTGTCGTCGATGAAAAAAACAGCAATCTGCCCACGCTCTTTCCTGGCTCGCGCCTTCAGGAGCAAAAGTTCGTTTACGACGCTTTCATTGGTACGAAACCGAATCGAGTCGCCGAAGAACCCGGTGACGGTGCAAAACTCGCATCCGTAGGGACAACCTCGTCCGGATTCGACGGGGACAATGCGAAATGTCCCCCAGCCCTCGCCGTGTTTCTTGAGCCAGTAGTTGAAGGCCTTGGGCACGAGATTAAATTGCCGAAGATCGATCGTGTCCCAGGGAATTACGGGATATTGCTTGAGAGAGGGCTTGAGTTCTTTGCCGGCGGCATCGAGCGGCGCGTAAATGTCTTTTAATTCGCCGCGAGCCGCGTCGTTCACGATTTCCGGCCAGGTATGGTCGGCTTCTCCGAGGGCCACTGCGTCAGCGTGACGCGGGCCACCATCCCGGCCGAGGGCTTCGTCCGCCATTTCCGTGACGTGAGGCCCTCCCATCACCACTGGCACACCGGCGGCGCGCACCGCGTCCGCCATGCGATAGGCCTTGGCGATCATTCTGGTCATGGCGCCGATGCCAACCAGATCAATATTTTGTTCGCGCACGTAGCGGGCGATGCCCGCTTCGTCCATGGGCTGGGCATTGCCATCGATCAGCACGACTTCATGGCCGGCGGGAGTAAGGGATTGCAAGAGAAACATCCATAGATGCGGCATGAAATTGCGCGTAACCCCGTTGTCGGGGTTGTAGAGTAGAATTTTCAATAGTCGCCTGATTTCTGCTTGCGATGGAATTCGTGCGCCCAGAAATGCGCCTAGTAGGAATGTGGCTGGGTCCGAAACTCATCTTACAACCAAATGACGTGGGCGACGGATAAATGATCGGCACCGTACACTAGCGTTCGAGATCGGTCAAGGGTGTTCCAAGTTGATCATAGGTCTAGCACCTTTGGCTGGGCACGGAACAGGGTAGCGGGCTTAGAATGAATGAACGGATAACTGGAAAGTCTGAATTAGCATCTAAATCGCAAGTGTCGGCAATCTTGCGTTCAACGTTTTGGTAAAACCTAGCATGAGGTCTGTAACGGTTATGAGAAGCTTCAGGATTTGTCTGAGTTATGCTGTACTGGTTGGAGTGCTGCTGGGCGTCGCGACTGCCATGCCGTTGAATTCATCGGCACGCGCCGTGATCCCCGCAGATTTGCAGCAGTTGATTTCCGTGGATTTCCGGACTCTGAAGGACTCGCCGACCGCGATGCAACTAAAGCAGCAGGTGCTGCCGGATAACTTAAAACAGTTCGAGGCGGCGCTGAAGGGAATCGGAATTGACCCCGATAAAGACGTGGACACGCTGGCATTCGCTTCGTTCCGCACTCCGAAGATGGGAGTCAAAGGCGTGGGCGTGGCGGCCGGCCCCTTCGCCATGAAGGCTGTCCTAAAGAAGATGACGGTGCAGAAAATTAAACCGACGAAGTACCGCCTGGCGAATATTTATCCGATGGACGGCGGCATGGTGATGTGTTTTCTGGACGAAAGTACATTGCTGTTTGGAGAGATATCAGCTGTGAAGGTGGCGCTGGATACGCGCGACGGCGAGGTCTTAAGCCTCGATACGAATCAAACGATGGCCGACATGATGTCGAGTGTGGATTCTTCCCCGGTGTGGAGCATCCTGGATCAACTGGGAACTCAAAACGTAATGCGATCCGCTCTGGGCGACGCGGCCAAGATTGCCGACTATGACACCATCAAGAAGCGGCTGCTGGGATCGCGTTACACCATGAGTTTCAATTCAGGCGTGAACTTCGATTTGACCGTAGTGTCTTCCGATTCCATGAGCGCGGCCACTTTGTCGTCGCTGGTGAAAGCGGGACTGCTCTACAAGAAGATGAGCGCCAGCGCTCTCGAGAAAGTAGCGATGGATAATACCAATGTGGATTCCGACGGCGCAGATGTGAATTTCCACTTCAAATCGACGGACCAGCAGTTTCAGTCAATCATGCACTCAGAGTTGTTCGCGGCAGTTTCGCACTAGAGTTACAACACCTACCTGGCAGGCACCAAGAAACTGAGAGAAGCGTTTCTTGGTGCCTTTCTTTTGTGTAGAGCCTTCTCCGCTGGTGCCCGCCCTGTTTGCGAGGGCAACTCTCACTTTGGCTTGCCTGCGGCTCGTCTCGTGCGGGCCCAGCCTGCTTTTACCACCTGCTGCGCCCGGCCGATGGCTAGCGCGTCTTCGGGAATATCGCTGGTGATGCAGGAGGCGGCCGCGACGTAGGCGCCTTTACCCACACGCACCGGCGCGACCAGAGTGCTGTCGCTGCCGACGAAAACTCCATCTTCTATAACGGTGGTGTATTTGTGAACACCGTCGTAGTTGCAGGTGATGGTTCCGGCGCCGATGTTTACGCTCTCACCGATTTCGGCGTCGCCGAGATAAGTAAGGTGGTTGGCCTTCGATCCCTTACCCAGTTTGATCTTCTTGGTCTCCACAAAATTGCCGACGTGTGCGCCCTCTCCGATGTCGCTGCCCGGGCGCAGATGGGAATAGGGCCCTAGGATGGCGCCGGGGCCTACCCGGGCTCCATCCAAAATGCACCCGGGACGAATGAGGACGCCGTGACCAACGTTGGAATCGCGAATCACGGAGTAAGAGCGAATGCGGCATCCAGAGCCGATGCGCGAGCAGCCGAAAATCTGAACAAAAGGTTCAATCACCGTGTCGTTCGCGATTTCGACCTCGCCGTCGATCACGCAGGTTGCGGGATAAAAAACAGTGACGCCGTTCGCCATTAGTTCGTTACACTTGCGCATCCGCATCTGACAATCGATGAAGGAGAGTTCAGCGCGGGTGTTCGCGCCAAGAACTTCGGCGGAGTTTTCTGTCTTCCAGACGACGACGCGCTGCCGCGTCTTGCGCAGGATTTCCGCCATGTCGGTTAGGTAATACTCCGCGTGGGGGTTGGCGGTGCAAAGCTTTTTGGCATGTTCAAACAATACCGGCACCTCGAAAACGTAGAATCCGGCATTGATCTCATGAATCTTTTTCTGAGCGGGGCTGGCGGCCTTTTCTTCAACGATAGCCTGGACCTCGGCGCTGCGAACGTTCCTGCGAACGACGCGTCCATATCCAGTGGGGCGGTCGAGGTCGGCGCTAAGCAAGGTCATCGCAGCCTGCTTGTCGAGGTGGAAATTCAACAACTGCGCGATGGTCTGAGGCGTGATCTGCGGGGCGTCGCCGGAGAGAACGATCACGTAGTCGTAGGCGGATAGCGCCGATTGCGCGACCATCAGAGCGTGGCCAGTACCCCGCTGCTCAGACTGCAGGACAAAGTTTACGCCGGTGTGGGCGACGGTAGTCCGCACGAGGTCGGCTTCGTGGCCGATGATGGCGAAGACGTCCTCCGGTGGAACGACCGCTGTGGCTGCGACGATGACATGCGCCAGCAGCGGCTTGCCGCCGACTTCATGCAGTACTTTAGGCAGTGCTGACTTTAAGCGCGTGCCTTTACCAGCAGCCATGATGGCGATGGCGACACGAGATGCGGCCGTCCCGGACGTCTTTGAAGAGGATGCGTTTCTGGATTTCTGCATTCGCCCCACTATACCTTGAGCCGGAACCGTACAGAAGAGGGATGCCGTATTCCTGACGGCTATCTCCCCTCCCGCAAGCATAAAATCCTCCGGCCACAGATAGCCGCAATCTGCACCACCAGAGATCAATCAAACGGAGGAAGAGATGCCAAACTACGTCATCGAGCGCGAGCTCCCGGCAGCGGGTCTGACGGCCCGAGCAGGTTCTGGCAATTTCACAGAAGTCCTGCGGCGTTCTGGGGGACCGGGGTCCAGAGATTCAGTGAATCGAGAGCTATTGTCACCCAAGACGAGATCTACGGTATCTACATCGCGCCAATGGAGCGATGGTGCGAGAACACGCCAAACAGCGGCTTTCCGGCGAACCGCGTTTCAAAAGTAAAACGGATCATCGATCCAACTTCGACGGAAGCATGATGTCGTTACCGCCTAAAGACCCAATCCTCCATCTACGGCAAGAATCTGGCCGGTGATGAACTGGGGCGCCGTAGCGAAGAAAAGAACGGCGGCAGCGATATCGCTATCGCGGCCGTTGCGCTGCATAGGAGTTTGTTTGGCCATGCGGCGCATGAAGGGTGCGGCCGCCTTGTCGCCGAGGTCGATCATGCCGGGAGCGACCGCATTGACAGCGATCTCCGGGGCCAGGGCTTTTGCCATGACCTTGGTAAGCATGTGCAGGGCGGCCTTGGAAGAACAGTAATGGGCATGCGTGGCCCAGGGCCGCAGGCCTCCAAGTGATCCCATGTGAATGATCTTGGCCGCAGTTTGTTCTGAGGACTTCGGTCCGCTTCGTTTTCGGCGCATCCATTTCAAGGCCTCGCGCGACACCAGGAATGGTCCACGAGTGTTCGACGCGAACATCGCGTCCCACTGATGTAGTGTGAGGCGCTCGAAGTCGGCGGTGGCATAGTTGGCCGCATTGTTGACAAGGATGTCAATGCGGCCAAGCTCCAGTCCTGCATCCTTCATCATGGACTTGATGCTGGTTTCTTCGGTGACGTCGCAGTGCAGCGCGAATGCGCGAACACCGAGGCTCGAAAGATCGACGACGGTGTGCTGCGCGTCGCGGGCTGAATTGCGAAAAGTGATGGCAACATCCGCTCCGGCCTGCGCAAGCGCGAGGGCCGAGGCTCGTCCGAGACGGCGGGCGCCACCGGTGATGAGGCAGGCTTTGCCGCGTAGCGGCTTGGGATCCGGCGAGATCATTTTCGGATTCTACTCCTGGCGTTTTATCCGCGAATTCATTCCCCAACTGGTAGGACCATTCGTGCGCGGCAGTTCGCTTCTTTTCTCTTGCCAGAGGGTGAGGAGGCAACGATACAATCGCGTCGTGCCAGAGTCCCGCCAAGTCGTGGTTTACTCGCGCAAAGGATGTCATCTTTGCGAGCTAGTGAAGGAGAGCCTGGTGAAGCTCTCGCGCCGCGGCGGTTTTACGTGGCAGGAAGTGGATGTTGATACCGACTATGAACTGCGGCGACAGTTCAATGACGAAGTGCCGGTCGTGTTCATCGACGGGCGGAAAGCCTTCAAGTACCGGATGGATGAGCGCGAATTTCTACGCAAGCTGGCCAGCTAGATCGGTTCTTTCTGCATTCATTTGCCGGTTCGGGCATCCCATACCGGCGCGCCCTTGGCATCACGGAACATGAGGGTGTCTTCGCCCTTCACCAGTTCTCGTGCCAGGATCACGTCCGCTCCTTCGTGCTTCACTTTCGAACCGGTAACAGCAATTTGGTCACCCTTGGTGAAACTGATGCCCATCTCCTCTTCAAACGGTTTGGGGCACACATAAACGTGGATCTTTTCCTCACCCAGCTTGAGGATCAGTTCCGTGAAATCTTTCCTGGCTCCCACGGATCGGAGGTTCACTTCATCGATCTCCCCCTTGGTTTTCATCTCCGCGCGCAGGTCATAGTTGGGCAGGCTGGTGTCTGCTGGTTGGGCCTTTTGTGAGAGTCCCGGCGTTACCCAGAGAAGCAAAGACAACCCGACTCGGGAAAGCGTCTTGATGCTCTTATAGGGCAGGATGAAACGCGGAAGGTCGAGCGACATGGCTCCTCCTCATGGTTGCCCGATCACCCAACGTGCACGCGAGATGCCTCTCTAGTCTCGGCATCACCTTCGATAATACGCTCGTCGGTTCTCGGGTTGCCTGACTGTTTTCGCTAACGATAAGGCCTGTTACTCACGGGTTTCGAGGGAGACAGAAGAATCGTACACCCTGAATGAAGGGATCGTTGACGAAAAATCGTGGTCGCGCTGGTTAACAACTGAACGGCGCTAAGGCTTCCCCGCGAGGCCCAATCTCAACGCTTTCCGCTACAATCATTCCGCCATGTTGCGCTCCGAACTATACGCTGATCCTAAAAACATCTTTGTGCATGATGCGATTCTTGCTTCCTGCCAAAAGCGGGGGCAGAAAATCGCGCTGGTGGATGTTTCGTGCGGTCGGCGTCTGAACTACGCGGAATATGGAGAAATGGTGGAAACGCTGGCGCGCGGGCTGGTTTCGGCCGGGGTGAGGCCGGGGGAAGTGATTGCTATTTTCTTGCCTAATTCGTGGGAGTTCTGCGTGGCTTATCACGCGGCCACGCTGGCGGGAGCGATTCCCACGCTCCTGAATCCGACCTATCGCGAGCGAGAGGTGCGGTATCAGCTGGAAAATTCCGGCGCGGTATTGCTGATCACCGATGCCCCGAATATCGCTGGCGTCAATTTGGCGAACTTGCCGGAATTACGAAGGGTCTTTTGTACCCGGGAGCAGGGACCCGGAAGTCAGCAATTTTCCAGCCTGCTGAAGCCGGTGACCGTCACGCTGCCACGGCTCGATCACGGATCGCAGGAAACTTTGGCGGCGTTGCCATATTCCAGCGGCACGACAGGCCTACCGAAGGGAGTGATGCTCTCGCATTTCAACCTGATTGCCAACGTCTATCAGTTGCTGGGTCCGGGTGCGGCCCTGCTGAAGCCAGAAGATAATCTGCTTTGTTTTCTCCCGCTGTATCACATTTACGGGCTGAACGTGGCGCTAAACCCGATGCTGATGATGGGCGCGACGCTGGTCCTGATGCCGCGCTTCAATCCCGGGCAGGTGTGTTCGCTGCTGACAGAAGAACGGATCACGACAATGCTGATGGTTCCACCGGCAATGAACGCATTGTGCTTTGCGGCGGAGGCCGGGCAGTTTCCCACGGATCACAAGGTCCACTGGGTGAAATCCGGAGCGGCGCCGCTGGCACCGGAGTTGCCACGAAGGTTCACGGCGCTGACTGGCATCCTGGTATGTCAGGGTTACGGGATGACCGAGGCATCGCCGGTGACCCATGTCGGCTATCTGGAGCCGGAACTTTATCGGCCAGATTCAATTGGCCATCCGCTGGCGCAGACGGACTGCCGTGTGATTGGGGTTGAGAATGTTGCTATGGTGGCGCAGAGCGTGTCGGAGGTTGCTTCCGGCGAACCCGGAGAGCTAGTGATGCGAGGTCCGCAGTTCATGCGAGGTTACTGGAAAGAGCCGGTTGCTACAGCCGCAGTTCTGCGAGATGGATGGTATTGGTCGGGGGACATTGTCACTCGTGACGCAGAAGGCTTTTTCCGAGTAGTAGATCGGCGAAAAGAAATGATCAAGTACAAAGGATTTCCCGTGGCTCCGGCAGAAGTAGAAGCGGTTTTGCTGGAACATCCTGCGGTACGGGAGTGTGGTGTGGTAGGACGTCCGGATACTGCGGCAGGAGAAATCCCAGTGGCGTTTATCGCTCTACGCGACGGATTTGTGAGCGGCAAGAAGATGGAAGACGAGTTGTGCGCTTTCGTTGGGGAGCGGCTGACTCACTACAAGCAGCCGCGCCAAGTGCATTTTGTGGAGGTCGTACCCAAAACGGCCTCGGGAAAGATTCTGCGGCGGGAGCTGAAACAGTTCCTTCGCTGAACGGTCGAAAGTCCATCACGTGGTTTCCGTTTGGAGAAGTTAAGAAACCAATCAGGCCTAAGGGTTTATTTGAGATTCGCATTCCATTTGCTAAGTGGGGTTTAGTTGCGATAGGATCACTGCCCCATGTTCCGAATCCTGCTGCTGTTTGTCAGGCGGTTGTGGCTGCCATTGGTGGTGTTTGCCGGATTCAGCCTGATGTGTGTGCTGGTATACCGTAGGCTCGAAGGTCTGACGTGGCAGGATGCACTGTTCTGGATGATTCAGCCGCACGCCATCGATGTTAGGCGAGTACACAATTCGACCAAGCTATTCTCGATCCTTGTGTATTGCTGCGTCTTCGCGTTTCAGATCTGGGTGGCGGAACGAGTGGCGGTAACCATTTTCAACCGGCAGGGAATGGAGGCCTGGAGAACCATGGTGAACGACGTTAGCATTGAAAAACTTCAAGATCACTTCATCATCTGCGGCTACGGACAAGTAGGACGCACGGTGGTGGATCAGTTAAGCCGGCTGAAGATTCCTTTTGTGTTGATCGAGACCAACGAAGGACTGTGCCGCGAGTTGCTGAAAGAAAAAGTGCTGGCCATTCAGGGCGATGCCAAACGGCAAGACGTGCTGCAATCTGCTGGAATTTCGCGGGCGCGCGGAGTGTGCATTGTGATCGACAATGACGCCGATAATCTATACATCACGGTGACGGCAAAGGCGCTGAATCCGAAGGCTCGCATCATCACGCGGGCCGGGCAGTCACGCTATGCGCAGGCCATGCGCAATTCGGGCGCGGACGAGGTTATTATTCCGGAATACGAAGGCGGACTCATGACGGGGCGGATGATCGCGAAGTTTTATCCCGCCACGCAGTCAAATCTGCAGTGACGACACGCTATTTCTCCACGCCGCTTTCCCCTGAGATCTTCTTGGTGGCCAGAAAGCTCCAGATGGCCTCGTTGGCGTTAATCGCGTCGCTGGTCTTGCCGACTTCTTTTTCGGTCATGTATTGTTCGCCGCTAGGCCACGTGTTGCCGCCACCCTTCACGCTGTAGAGCACGACTTGAGCGTTGTCTTGGCAGCCGCTGTAAGTGTAAGTTTTCGTTTCCTTGCCGCCTTTTTGTAAGGCGGGTATTTTGTCCTGCGCCGGCTTTTCTCCGTAGCGGTCGAACTTAGCCCAGGCCTTGGCGCTGTCTTCGGCAGAGAGCACGTGAAACTGGCCCGGTTTGTAAGTGCCACCATTGTCAGGAACGATGGGATCGTCGGTCCCGTGTATGAAAAGTGCACTAACAGCCCGCGAGGGGATGCAGATCATCGTTTTGGGCAGAGCCGCCCCAACCGCGGCAATGGCGGCGACGCGATCAGCCATGTTGCAGCCCACTCGCAACGCCATGAAGCCGCCATCCTCCAAGCCGGTCGCGTAGATGCGGCGCGTATCCACTGAGTACTTTAGGGCGAGTGCATCCAGCATCTGGTTGAGGAAGGCAACGTCATCCGGGGGCTCGGGCCGATTTCTGTTCGCCTCTGGATTTTCTCCTCCGCTTTGGCCGCCTCCTGGAGAGCCTCCACCACCGCCGGGATAACCTCCTCCTCCTCCCGGCCACCCACCCCCGCCGCCGCCCCACCCTCCACGCCGTCCACCTCCGCGTCGCTGCATAGGCGCTGATGACTGCTCCGTCCGAACTCCCATGTTCCACTGTCCGCGCGTGGCGTTAGGGTATACCGCGATGATTCCGCCTTTCTCTGCCACTTGGTTGAAGTGCGTGAGCCGAGCCATGTCGTCGGCGTCCTGATTGCGTGCGTGCAGAAGGATCACAACCGGATAGTGTCGCTGCTGATCATAGCCCCTTGGCAGGTGCACGACGTAGGTGCGGGAGACATTGTCGACGTCGATCTTTTCCCGCGTTTCCTGCGCCGGCGAGCAAATCACAAGCGTTAGCATCAGCAGGCAGGTGGTAAAAATGCGCTCCCGTCGAGGCCACAACCGAGGATGCGTTTTCATTTCCGTCCTTCCAGCGTTCTACTTTAGGAATGTGGCTCCACGACTTTCAGCGAACCTGTTCTGGAACGCCCGTGCTCAATGGGGTGAAACCCTGTAGGCTGCGTTAGGTTTAGCGCCATCCAATCGCATAAGAACCTAGAGTATATCGCCGGGTTGCTAGCGGAGATCGAGAGTTTTGCAAAGTTTTGTAACGCCTCAATTCCACAGGCGGGAACTTTTCTTGCGAATATCCGTAGTGATGATTGACTGGGCACTGGGCTTAAATCGGCGTCTGGATCGGGAGGATTTATGGACGGCAACTTGGTCGGGCTGGCTGCAGTAATTATGGTGTTTGGGATCCCGATGGCGGCCATGTACACGTTTTTCAGGGTGCGCAAACTCCGTAGCGAACGGTTGGCGGCGATCGCGCGAGGCGCGGATGTGCCGATGCAACCGGAACTCTCTGAGGCAGCCCGTTCGCGGCGCTCAGGAATTCTGCTGATGGCCGGGGCGCTCGGCTACATTGTGACTTTCGTCTTGATCGGACGACAGGAGCCGGATGCCATGATCGCGGCGACCTTCGGCTTGATCCCGCTGGCAGTGGGCATTGGCTTCTTTGTGGACCATGCTCTGATTTGTCGGGATGCGAAAGCCCGCTGAAGCTTCGACGCCGAGAAGTTTACGAAGCGGTGACGAACTTATACTGGGCGTCAGTTAAGGGAACGACGCTCAGTCTCCCCTGTCGCACCAGGGGAGAATCGGAAAACAATTTGTTCGCCTTCACCTCTGCTAGAGTTACGGGCTTGGCGATCGGTTTGCCAGCCTTGATCTTAACCTGAGGAGTCTTTGGGTTGCTGGTATCCACCGACACTACAGTCGCAGTTCCGACTGCGCTTTTCTCGTCTCCAGTGTGGTAGATCACCAGGTCTTCTCCTGGCTTCATACCGCGAAGATTCTTCAGCGCGACAGGGTTCGTGACGCCGTCCCAGACCGTGACGTTCTCGCGTTGGAGATCGGCAAAGGAGTATACATTGGGTTCGGTTTTTAGGAGGTAGGGCATAGGCAAAAGTTTACTCGTTGCTCGATTTAAGATTCACAAGCCCGCATTTCTGCTGTCTGCTAATTTTTGCTCGAGGCTTCAGATATCGGCAAAGACTGAATATCATTGCGGCTTGGCCCCGGGATCGGCAGGCGGCGAAGTTTTGTCGTCTTTCTTCTCTTGGGGACGGCTTTCGTAAATCGAATATTGACCTTGAGGACGTTTTAGCTTAATAGTGAAATCCAACTTTGCTTTGTTTACTTCATAGTCTTCGCCGAAAGTCTGGAATCCGGACGCCAGAACCTGCACACGCAGCATGCCGTAAGGGACGCCGTCAAAGCTGGTCTTGCCATCGGCGTCAGTTTTCAATTCGAGGTCGCCCCTGCTTTGCTTGCCGCTCGCGCTGACCGGATGCATAATCACGGCGGCGCTACGCACCGGTTTGCCGTTATCGTCCTTGATCACGAGAAAATTCAGAGTGGCAGTTGGATCTTCTGCTTTGTCCCGCTGCGCCACGGCCACGCCGACGATAGTCAGAATCAGGAAACCCTTGAGAACCATCCGCGGCTTCGTTGTCCTCTTCAGTCGCCAATTCCGAGTTATCCCAATCGATTTCATATCTGGGTATTCAAGCGACTGCGAAGTGCGTAGGGAAGAGCGCGGAAGTGAAACAAATACGGCACCGAACTTAGGGCTTTACGACAGATCGAGCCTTGCGATCCACGCTCGTCGGCTGAGACCCGAGCTGCACCAGGTCGCTGGCAACACGAGCGGTGTTGTGCCGGGCGACGCCGGCTTCTTCCAGATAGTCCCCGAGAACCGGAATTACTCCCAGGGCTTCGATGGCCTCGAGGTCGGCGACGATCTGGCAGGCGCCTTCAAGGGCATACTTGGCCTTAAGCTCCGCGGAAACGGGCGCGCGGTTGATCAGAGCGTAATCGAAAATCTGTCGGCCGGCGTGCCGGTTGAGAGCTCGGATGTGATCCGCGGCGGTGAGGCCCAGGCTTTCATTCGCCTGCGTCATCAGGTTGCAAATATAGACCTTGGTTGCTGGCGAATTGACAATGGCATCGACGATGCCATGCACCAGCAGGTTAGGAATCAGGCTGGTGAACAGGGAGCCGGGACCGATACTGATGATGTCAGCGCCGGCGATGGCTTCGAGGGTTTGCGGCAAGGGATCTACATCGGCGGGTACAAGGAAAAGCTCTTTTATACGAACTTTGCTGGCGGTAATCTTGGTTTCACCACGGACTCGAGTTCCGTCTTCCATCAAAGCTTCCAACTCGATATTCGATGTGGTGGCTGGGTGAATGTGACCCCGCGTCAACAGGATCTCTGAAGAGAGGCGCACCGCTTCGGAGAAGTCATGAGTGATGGAAGTCAGTGCGGCTAGGAACAAATTACCGAAGCTATGACCCTCGAGGCCCGAGCCCTTGTTGAATCGGTGCTGAAAGAGCTGCGAGAGAAGAGCTTCATCCTCGCTCAGGGCGACAATGCAATTGCGGATATCGCCCGGCGGGAGCATGTTCAATTCCTTGCGCAGTCGTCCGCTGGAACCACCGTCATCGCTGACGGTGACGAGGGCGCAGAGGTCCCGAATGATCGGTGTATCAGGCCGGGAGGCAGCCATCTCGGTGGGAGTCAGAGCGAAGCGCTTGAGTCCCTTGAGCAAAGTAGAGAGTCCGGTACCCCCACCGATCGCGACCACGCGGAGACCACGCTCGCGCGTGACTTTCTCCAAGGTCAAAAAATCTGAGATTTTGGTTTCCATCGAGTGAGTCTCGATTGTCGGCCTGACTAATAAGACTCGTCTTCCCGAAAGACGCCTTCCGGCGACGAAAGATCGGCCGCGGGATCCGGGTACAAAAGCTCGGTGAAACGAGGATCTTCCGCGAGGTTATGGAAGTCCGTGTCATTGCGCGCCTGGTAGCGCAGGCTGGCATTCAGGCGAAGCGCCTCGTCGAGGTGCTTAAGCGAATCTTCAACGTGGCCGGTAAGACAATCGAGCGCCGCCAGCCCATAGATAACGAAATCAGTCTTAGGCGCCTGCTGAATGAGTTTCTCGATATGCTCGCGCGCGGTTACGTAGTCTCCGACATTCATGAGGGAGACCGCGTAATCGAAGTGCTCTTCGATTGTCTTGAACTGGGTTGTGGTCGAGCGCTCCAAGTGCTGGTTGCAGATGCTGAGATGGATTGCCGCCCGGTCCGCCAGCTCCTTGCTTCCTCCGGCGAGAACCTTTTGAAACATCGGCTTGGCTTTGTCGAACTTGTGCTCCTGTAAGGCGCGCAGGCCGGTCTCGTAATTTTGCAAGGCTTGGGAGACTCGCGGATCGTCCGCAATAGAGGATTTCTTTGGATTAGCCTTTTGAGCCATGTGAAGAATTTTTCCTGTGCTCGTCGTAATAGATACTCCTTAGCATGAACCTCGAGGAACTGATTCTCAAGTATCACTCAAAGCTCGGGTGTAGGGCAATTGGCAGCGAGATAGTCGCGAGTCGTGAGTGCCGAGTGAGGCAACGGTGTCGTAGTCGGTCAGGCGAAGGATCTCTTCGCTTTGGTAATCGGAACTCGGGACTAGCCACTAGTTCATCGTGGCAGTTGCTTCGAGATCTATCTGCTTCCACTCGCCCTTGATAATGCCGGCCCGAATCTGGCTTGCGGTTTTCCCAGCTTCGTGTTGCTTGTAAGAATAATAGAGTTCCTTCAAACAGGTACCGCATCGGGCGCCGTGGGTGTTTTCAAAACAGCTATGCAGGCTGTTGTGCCCCATGCGGTCGCAGAAGCAGTAGCAGGGCTGCTGGTGCAGGATGACAGGAATCTTCGCCGCCAGCTCATAGGCGTGAGTCTGATAGGGATATTGAGCGTCCGCTCCCCAAAGTTGGTCTTTGGTGAGGACGGGAGGGAGCTTGGTCCCTTTCGGCGGAGGACCATCGTTGTACGCAGGAATACCGGTGCCTTCTTCTAGCTGAGGAGCTGCCCACAGAGAAGTCATCGTCAAGGTTACCAACAGAAGCGAGGCTAGGGTGAGCGCACGGTGCACAAGCTTGCGTCGAAGAAATCGGGTCGCGGACATAGCGTCTCCTAAGGCTTTTACATTTTAACCTGCTTTTTGAACGGCGGCGAGAGGGCCGAAACCAAGTAATAAAGACAGCGAAAGGGAGGGCGTGATCTGTATACAATAGGGGAACGCATGACGCAGGCGCAAGGCACAGAGCCGCAAAATCGAACAGACCGGAAGCTTCCGTCGGCAGCAATCGGCGGAGCACCAGTGGGAGGGATTCGCTTGCGTCCGGGGCTGGGAGTTTGGTTGCGTGATCTGATCCTTTCGCTGGCCATCTCGGCATTCATCATCGTATTCATCTACCAGCCCGTGAAGGTGGAGGGCACCAGCATGATGCCGTCGCTTGAAGACCAGGAGCGAATCTTCGTGAACAAGTTCGTCTACCGGCTGGAGCCTATCTCACGCGGAGATATCGTCGTGTTCCGTTATCCGCGCGATCCTTCGAAAAGCTATATTAAGCGCGTGATTGGTGTGGCCGGAGATCGCGTCCGTATCGACGGCGGACAAGTGTACGTGAATGGCGAAGCGCTGGATGAGGACTACGTGCCGCGCGCCTATGCGGATACACGATCGTATCCCGAGACAGTCGTACCGCCGAACTGCTACCTCGTGCTCGGAGATCACCGGTCGATGTCGAATGACAGCCGCGATTTCGGGCCGGTGAATCAGAGCTATATTTACGGCAAGGCCGTGTTCGGGTACTGGCCGATGGACAAGCTGGGGCGGGTGCGATAGACCTTCTCTCGTTTTTGTTTAACTCGCCATCTAAGCGAGATTTCCACATCTAAGCCGCGTTCCGTGCTTGGTCCTGACCGCAATCCCTGATAAAATTCCTCAAATCCACACATTGGAGCGAGAATGCAGGCTATCCTTGCGCTGGAAGACGGGCGAGTCTTCCGAGGCAAAGGCTACGGCGCCAAAGGCGAATGCTACGGCGAAGTCGTTTTTAATACTTCTATCACTGGTTACCAGGAAATCTTCACCGACCCCTCCTATTCAGGACAGATTGTTGTCCTGACCAATCCTCAGATCGGCAATTACGGCACAAACCATGAGGACAACGAAGCCACCCGTCCGTGGATCGAAGGCCTGGTTGTGCGCGAGTTCTCGAAGGTGAGTTCCAACTGGCGCTCATCGCAGGTGGCCGAGGAGTATCTCGAACAGTTCAAAGTGCCCGTGCTTTCGGATATCGATACACGGTCACTGGTGCGGCATCTGCGCGATCACGGCGTGATGCGCGGCGTAGTCTCGACTCTCGAAAGCGATGTGGAGAAGTTAGTGGCCAAGGCGAACTCGATTCCGAAGATGGACGGTACCGATCTGGCGAAAGAGGTAAGCACCAAGCGGTCGTATGTGTGGGAAGTAGGCGAACGCTCGCACGAGCCAGTGGCGATGGTGGGGGTTAAAGATGAGCCAGCTCGCTTTCATGTAGTTGCTTACGATTTTGGAATTAAACAAAATATTCTACGTAAATTACGAGGCGAAGGATGCCGGGTAACGGTGGTCCCGGCGCAGACCCTGGCGGAAGATGTACTGGCGTTGAAGCCCGATGGAGTGTTTCTGTCGAATGGTCCGGGTGATCCTGAGCCGTGTACGTATGCCGTGGATTCGATCCGGCGGTTGATGGGACGACAGCCGATCTTTGGCATTTGTCTGGGGCATCAACTCGTTGGCATCGCGCTCGGCGGGAGGACCTTTAAGCTGAAATTTGGACATCACGGCGGGAATCATCCGGTGAAGCAGTTGAAGACCGGGAAGATTGAGATCACGGCGCACAACCACAACTTTGCGGTGGACCCGGATTCGCTGGCTCAGAGCGAAGTTGAATTGACGCACATCGACCTGAACGACCAGACGCTCGAAGGCCTACGGCATCGGAATCTGCCGCTGTTCAGCGTGCAATATCACCCGGAAGCCGCGCCCGGCCCGCATGACTCGCATTATCTGTTCAAGGAGTTTACGAAGATGATGGAGGAGTGGCAAGGTTGAAGAAGGCGCTCATGATCGCCTGCTGCTTACTGTCGGCGGCTTTGGCCATGGGATCCTGCGTCGAGGTTGAACTGGCCAAGCCCCCGAAATCCTCGAGCCAGGTCCGCATTGTCGTTTCGCTGGAAGGACACCCAGCGAGCCGCGTCACGGTGGACTTCTGCACGAATGGAGGTCGCTCCTGCCGCACTGCCGTAACCGGCGACGATGGCGTCGCGGGCGCGCCCTTATTAACGCACGGAGAGTATTACAGTGTCGTTGCCATGCTCGACGATGGAGCCGCCGGGAGCCTGTTGTTGCAGGTATCCGATATAGGCAAGGCAACGACGACCTTCTCAATTGATGTGACTGGCTCATTCCATGCCACACAGAACGGATTGGCAGCCACTGATGGGCTACCGATCCGCGAGCGCTTACAGGCCTTCCAGGGACTTCTGCGAGACGCCTCAGGAGCGATGATTGCAGGCCCCAGCCTCAGGATCATGCGAAAAGGATCTGACGATCATGCAGTTGTTCAGAGCTTAAAATCCGACGCGACAGGGGAGTTTTCAGCGCGACTGGAAGATGGAATGTACATTGCTTTCTTTTTATTTCCGGGCTTTCGCACCCAGGTCGTACCGTTCGAAATTGCAGCACAAGCGAAGAAGGAATTGCTGGTCAATCTCCCAGTTCACCAATGCTGAGGGAACCTAAGGTGATAGTCGAACGCTAAATGCCCAAACGGACTGACATCTCTAAAATCCTGATTCTCGGCTCCGGCCCCATCGTCATCGGCCAGTCGGCGGAGTTTGATTACTCCGGCACGCAAGCCTGCAAGGCGCTTAAGTCTGAGGGCTATGAAGTGGTGCTGGCCAACTCCAATCCAGCGACGATCATGACGGACCCGGAGATTGCTGACCGCACCTACATCGAGCCCATGACGCTCGAGTATCTGGAAGAGATCATCCGCATTGAGCGGGAAATGTCGCCGGGCGCGGGCTTTGCCGTGTTGCCCACGGTCGGCGGGCAGACTGCGCTGAATCTGGCGATTGAGCTTTCCGACGGCGGTGTTCTTGAAAAATATAACGTGAGCCTGATTGGCGCGAATGTCGCGGCCATCAAGAAGGCCGAAGATCGTCTCTTCTTCAAGGACGCGATGCAGAAGATCGGCCTTGACGTGCCGAAGTCGGCCCTGGTGAACAGCACAAAAGACGGTCTGGAGTTCGCAGGCAAGATCGGCTTTCCCGTGATCGTGCGGCCATCATTCACGCTCGGAGGCTCCGGAGGCGGCATCGCCTACAACCGCGAAGAGTTGCTTGAGGTGCTCACTCGCGGTTTGGATATGTCTCCCGTGCACGAAGCGCTGATCGAGGAGTCGGTGCTGGGATGGAAAGAATTCGAGCTTGAGGTGATGCGCGACACCAAGGACAACGTCATCATCATCTGCTCGATCGAGAACTTCGATCCCATGGGCGTGCACACGGGTGATTCGATCACCGTGGCTCCGGCGCAGACGCTCACGGACCGCGAGTACCAGGCCATGCGCGACGCATCGATTGCGGTGATTCGCGAGATTGGAGTGGACACCGGCGGCTCGAACATTCAGTTCGGTGTGAATCCTGAAACCGGCCGCATGGTAGTGATCGAGATGAACCCGCGCGTCTCACGCTCGTCGGCGCTGGCCTCGAAGGCCACGGGGTTCCCGATCGCGAAGATTGCGGCGAAACTCGCTGTTGGCTACACCCTGGACGAAATTCCCAACGACATCACGCGCAAGACTCCCGCATGCTTCGAACCGACGCTCGACTACGTGGTGGTGAAAATTCCGAAGTGGCAGTTTGAAAAATTCCCCGGAGCGGACGAGAACCTTGGCGTGCAGATGAAGTCGGTGGGCGAAGTCATGGCGATCGGGCGCACCTTCAAAGAAGCTTTGATGAAAGGTATTCGCTCGCTCGATACCGGAAGGCGCGAGGACGCAGACAAGATCGAGCCAAAGATTCTGACGCAGCGGCTGGTCACGCCGCATCCTGAGCGGCTGGCCTATGTGCGCTACGCGCTGCGGCAAGGGCACACGGTCAAGCAGATCGCGAAGATGACCTCAATGGATCCATGGTTCCTCTACCAGCTCAAGGAGATTAATGACATGCAGCTGGAGCTGGAGAAACATCCGATGGAGTCGATTCCCCCCGCAGTGCTACGCGAGGCCAAGCGCATGGGCTTCTCCGACGGGCGGCTGGCTAACGTCTGGCGGCTGGACGGGCAGGAGAAAGTGCGGCACCTCCGCAAGAAACACGGCATCTTGCCGGTGTACAAGCGCGTAGACACTTGCGCCGCGGAATTCGAAAGCTTCACGCCATATCTTTACTCGACCTACGAGGACGAAGACGAAGCCGCGCCCACCGACAAGAAGAAAATCGTCATTTTAGGCAGCGGGCCTAACCGCATCGGGCAGGGAATTGAGTTCGACTACTGCTGCTGTCACGCCTCGTTCGCGCTGCACGAAGACGGTTACGAGACGATCATGATCAACTGCAATCCTGAGACCGTCTCCACCGATTACGACACCAGCGATCGCCTCTACTTTGAACCACTGACTTTTGAAGATGTGTGGGCAATTTATCAGCATGAGGCTTCGAAGGGGGCGTCGGTCGGCGTCATCGTGCAGTTCGGCGGGCAGACGCCCCTGAACCTGGCTTTGCCGCTCAAGGCCGCGGGCGTGAATATTATCGGTACTTCTCCGGAGTCGATTGATCTCGCCGAAGATCGCAAGCACTTTAACAAGCTGCTGCAGGAACTCAACATTCCTCAGGCCGCTGGGATGATGGCCACGTCTCTGGAAGAAGCGCTCGAGGGCGCAAAGCAAGTCGGCTATCCCGTGGTGGTGCGGCCTTCCTACGTGCTGGGTGGGCGCGCCATGGTGATTGCCTACGATGAGGAATCCGTTGTGCGGTACATGAAGGAGGCGGTCGAGTACTCCCACGACCGTCCGGTGCTAATCGATCACTTTCTTGAAAATGCGATTGAAGTGGACGTGGACGCGCTCTCCGACGGTGAAGACGTGGTGATTGGTGGAATCATGCAGCACATCGAGGAGGCTGGTATTCACTCCGGCGATTCTTCGTGCGTGCTTCCGGCAGTGGATATTCCGCAGCCGTTGCTTGATCAGATGCGCGACTACACCTTCAAGCTGGCGCGTGTGCTGAAGGTAGTCGGGCTGATGAACATTCAATTCGCCATCCCGCGCGGTGATGAAAGCTCGTCGAGCAATGGCGCAGAGGGTGGAAAAGTCTACGTGCTGGAAGTGAACCCGCGGGCTTCGCGCACGGTGCCTTATGTTTCGAAGGCCACCGGCGTGCCGATGGCGAAAATCGCGGCGCGCCTGATGACCGGACGCAAGCTACGGGAATTCCTGCCAGAAAACATCGAGCGCCGTTCCGATCTCGATACCGGAAGTTGCTACTACGTGAAATCTCCGGTGTTTCCCTGGAACAAATTTCCCGGCGTCGATACCGTGCTCGGGCCGGAGATGAAATCCACCGGCGAAGTAATGGGTGTGGGCGACAGCTTCGGCGAGGCCTTCGGCAAGGCGCAATTGGCCGCGGGCCAAAAACTGCCGACACAAGGAACGGTATTCATCAGCGTGACCGACCACGACAAGCGTCACGTGGCTGAAGTCGCGCGCAGGTTCGTGGATATGGGTTTCAAGCTGGTCGCCACTTCCGGCACGGGAGACGTGATTGAAGCCGCTGGCATGAGAATCGAGCGCGTCTACAAGGTAAAAGAGGGACGTCCCAACGTCGTGGATCTTATCAAGGGCGAGCGCATTCATCTCATCGTAAACACTCCCACCGGCCTCGAGCCGTGGTTTGACGAGAAAGCCATCCGGCGCGCTGCAGTAACCGCGCGCATTCCCACCATCACCACGCTTTCAGCCGCACGTGCGGCTGCGGAAGGCATCGCGGCGCTGCAGCGTGGCGAAGTGAACATCCGGGCACTGCAGCAGTTGCACGCGGAAAGAACGGTCAAGAGCCGTTAAAAGCCATCGCAGGGGCGCGCATCGCATGCGATACTGGTTGCGAGGCTTGGAATGCTACTTCACGGTATTTTTGCTCCCATCACCACGCCGTTCTATCCTGACGGCAATGTGTACTTCAAAAAGCTTGAGAGCAACGTTGAGCGCTATTCGCGCTCGCCCTGCGCCGGCATCGTCGTGCTGGGCTCGACGGGCGAGGCCATCCTGCTTTCCGACCAGGAGCGGCGCGATGTGCTGAAATCTGCGCGGGAGGCGGCTGCGCCCAACAAAGTTCTCATCGCGGGGACAGGGATCGAGTCCGCCATCGACACGTTGCGCCTGACCGAGTATGCCGCCGAAGTGGGCTACGACGTGGCCATGGTCCGCACGCCGCATTACTACAAGAAGCAGATGCAGCCGGCCAACATCTTGGCGTTTTACCGCACCGTGGCCGATCGCTCGCCGCTGCCAGTGATCATTTACAACTTCCCGCAGGGCACCGCTTACGACATTCCGGCCGAACTCGTAATTGAACTGGCGGATCATCCAAATGTGATTGGCATTAAAGAGTCCGGCGGGGACGTAGAAAAAGTCCGCAGGATGGTCGCGGGTACGCGTCACATCCAGCGCAGTGTCACCGTGACCGAGACATTTGAGGCAGTTACGCCTCGCATGCTGGCCGCTGCGCCTGCTGGCTCGGGCGCAGAGGGCGGGGAACTGGTCTCCATTGCAAGTTCGAGCGGGTTGCCCTTCCAGGCGAAACCTTCGTCATCAGCTGTTACTGTTGTCGGCAAGATGAAGACCCGCCACAAGCAAGTGGGATTCCAAGTGATGGTGGGAGCAGCGGACAAACTGCACGCGTCCCTGGAAGTTGGAGCGGTGGGGGCAATTCTCGCCTTCGCTTGTTTTGCGCCGACGTCTTGCTACGAGATCTACGCCGCGTGGAAAGAAGGCGATGCCGAATTGGCGAGACTGAAGCAGGAGCGTATTGCTCGCGTCTCGCAACGCGTTGTAGGCGACTTGGGCATCCCCGGGGTGAAATACGCGATGGACTTCAATGGCTACTTTGGTGGCCCGGTCCGGCTACCGCTATTACCGCTGACCGGTGAGTTGAAAGGTGAAGTGGAGCGACTACTAGCGGATGTAAGGAACTAGATTAGGTCGGCGAATCTAGGCTTTCGTTGCAGGTCACCCTCGAAAATTGATTGTCCCTTGTGATCGACGTCCCATCCTCGTATACTTGATTCGAACGAACGTTCGACTTACCGATCCACCTATGGCAAGCCCCACAGCTATGCGAGTTTCCCCGCAGCGGCGTCGTGCCACGCCCGAGCCGGCTACACGCTTTGACCGGCGGCTGGCGGAGATTCTCACCCACGCCACCAACGTCTTCTGCGAGAAAGGATACGAGGGCGCTTCCATGCGCGAGCTTTCGCGCGCCAGCGGAATGTCGCTGGCCGGGCTTTATTACTACTTCGAATCCAAGCAGCGTTTGCTCTTTCTGATACAGAAGCATACTTTCAGCACCATCGTGCAGCGGCTAAAAGGACGATTGGAAGGCCTGACCGATCCAGAACAGCGGATTCGAATCTTCATACTGAATCACCTGGAATATTTTCTGGCCAACCCGGCGGCTATGAAGGTGCTCTCCCATGAAGCAGACGCGCTAAACAATGGTTTCGCTTCGGAAGTTGCAGCTATCAAACGGGAGTACTACCGGGTTTGCGTGGGGCTGCTGGACGAACTGAAGCGGGATCGGTCTTTGCAATTTTCCACGCGCATCGCGGTCCTAAGCCTCTTTGGCATGATGAATTGGATCTATACGTGGCATAACCCGCGGGTCGATGCCGACGCTGAGCAAATCGCCAGCGAAATGGGCGATATCTTTTTACGTGGTGTTATGCCTGGCAAGTGCACAAATGATCGCTTGCGCGCACTGAACCGGGGCAGAATTCATTCGACAGCAAGAAACGAGCTTAGAATAACAAAAATATAGGGAGCGACGAACATGGCGACCACGATGCAGCCAGCGACCGACGACACCACCAGACTGCTTGTCAACTACCGCACCAACGGTGGCGTAGCGGTCATCGAGATGTGTGATCCCCCAGCCAACACCTATACGTACGAGATGAACCGGCAGCTGGATGAGGCTATCTTGCGCGCGCGTATGGACAACGACGTCCACGTCATTTTGCTTACTGGAGCCGGCGAAAGGTTTTTCTCAGCTGGGGCGAACATCAAGATGCTTTCCAGCGTGGATCCGACTTTCAAATATTACTTCTGCCTCCACGCCAACGAAATGCTGCTGCGCCTGGAGCACACACCGAAGCTGGTGATCGCGGCGATCAACGGCCACTGCGTGGGCGGTGGACTGGAAATTGCGATGGCCGCTGACATTCGCATCGCTCGCAAGGATGCGGGCAAGATCGGTTTGCCAGAAGTAAATCTCGGCGTGCTTCCCGGCACGGGCGGGACGCAGCGCCTGTCGCGGCTGGTGGGCAAGAGCAAGGCCATCGAACTGATGGTCACGGGCAACACCTTCTCGTTTGAAGAAGCGCAGGAACTCGGCATTATCAATGACATTTACGAGCGCGATGGCTTCATGGAAAACATAATGGAGTATGCCAAACAGTTCTGTCCGCCGAACAAAGCGGCCAAGGCTGTGGGACGCATCAAGCGCGCGGTGCAGACCGGATGGGAGATTCCCATGGAATCGGCGCTGGCGGTGGAGCGCGAGAATCAGCAAATTCTTTTCCAGAGCGAAGATGCGAAGGAAGGTTTGGCTGCGTACGTGGAAAAACGGCCGGCGGTTTTCAAAGCAAAGTAGTGGGAGCCCTGAAGGGAATTTCTATGCCAGGAAAAGTAGCAAAAATCGGAACCTTCAGCGATTGGATCGGGATGTTCAACGACTGGCGCAAAGATATCGGCGTCAATACGAACGACATCGAAGCCTTCCATTTCGACACCCTTTACGGTGCGATCGATACGGAAGAAATCGAATTCGGTTCGTACAAGGGGCGCCGTAAATGGGAGAACCTGCGCCAAATTCCTACTCAGCAGATGCGCGATGCACTGATGAACATGATCGTGTATCAGGGCGACACTGAGTTTGCCAGCGTCGAGCAGCAGCGCAACCTGCTCGAGAATGCGCCCACGGACTGGGATCGCCGCGCCATAACCCGCGTCATGATCGAAGAAATGCGGCACGGCTGGCAGATGTGCGCTCTGCTGGTGGATCACTTTGGTTATTCCGGCAAAGTCGAGGCGCAGAAGATGCTGGAGCGGCGAGCCTTCGATAACAAGCGGCTATTGGGCGCGTTCAATGTGGATGTCGACAACTGGATGGATTTCTTTACCTACACAGACTTCGTCGATCGGGACGGAAAATTCCAGCTGCAGATGCTGAAATATTCCGCCTTTGCACCCCTGGGACGGTCGATGTCCTATATGCTGCGCGAAGAGGCCTTCCACATGGGCACCGGAAACGACGGCCTGCGCCGCATCGTGGAGGCGGGGATCGTTCCGGGTTGGCTAATTCAAAAATATCTCAATAAGTGGATTTCCAGTTCGTACGATTTGTTCGGCACGGATCATTCTTCGTCGGCGCATTGGGCCTACGTCTGGGGAGTAAAGGGCCGCTACGACGAGCCTAAGAACGACCAACCTCCAGACCTTGACGATCTGAACGATTACAACCGGAATCTCTATCGCAACGAAGTCGCGGGTCTGATCGAGCGCTTCAACGGTTCGCTGAAGGCGGGACAGCCGAAGCTTTATGCCCCGGATATCAAGTTCAATCGTGAAATCGGGCGTTGGAAGGGGCAGAAGTTCCACGCGCAGACAGGCGAGCCACTCGACGACCGAGCCTACGAAGAACATCGAAAAGACAACATGCCGTCTCCGGAAGACAAAAAACTTCTACTGGAAATCATTGCCAACGAAAAGAGGTGGATTGCTGAGAAAAGCGGTGCCCGCGATCCACTGGCCAGCATCGGCGAAGTCCGAAAATCGGCTATCAATCTGTAGGACAGCTGCTTCTATCACAGAGGCACGATCAAATCAAAATGACAATTGCCGTGGAGTCTAAATTCGCTCGCCTGACCATTGACAGCAGCTGTTCCGCGGTTCGAATCGCCTTGCGCAATCCCGCTTGGAACGTGATCGATATCCCCATGATGGAGGAGTTGGCACAGGCTCTGGTAGACATCGAGGCGCGTTCGCAAGTTTCACTGATCGTGCTGAGCGGCGAAGGTACGGCTTTCTCCGCTGGCGTCGATGTGGCTGCCCACACTCCTGACAAAGTCGAAGCGATGCTGCTGAAGTTCCACACTGTGATCCGTGCTTTGGTCGCTTCCAGCAAAGTCACGATCGCCGCGGTGCATGGAAATTGTCTTGGTGGTGGCGCGGAACTCGCCATGGTTTGTGACATCGTTTATACCGCCGCCTCCGCACGCTGGGGGTTTCCGGAGATCAATCTGGGCTGCTATCCACCGGTGGCCTGTGCGGCGCTGCCTGCACTGGTTGGGCAGAAGCGTGCTGCGGAATTGATCTTGACCGGACGAGCGATCAGCGGGGCAGAAGCGGCAGAGATCGGGCTGGCGAACCGCGCTTTCCCGGAAGAGCAGTTGGCAGCTGCGATCGAGGGTACGGTGCAGGAAGTTTCCAGAATGAGCTCTGCTGCGCTGGCGGTGACCAAGAAAGCTGTCTATGCCTGGGATGCGATGCACTTCGACAAGGGTTTGGCGAGAGCTGAGAAGATCTATCTGGAAGAGTTGATGAAAACATCCGACGTTCAGGAAGGTATCAGGGCGTTCATGGAGAAACGCCAGCCCAGGTGGGCAGGGAAGTAAGCAGGTATGGATTTCGAGATCACACCTGAAGAAGTGAAGGCAAAGCTCGACCAGGGCGAGGAATTCACGCTGCTCGACGTGCGCGAGCCGTGGGAGTTCGCCACGGCGCACATGGAAGGAGCCAAGCTGATTCCCATGGGTGATGTTCCCGCTCGCGCCCATCAGGAGCTTGATCCGGAAGATCACATCGTAGTGATTTGCCATCATGGAGTTCGGTCAATGAATGTGACCGCCTGGTTGCGGCAACAAGGGTTTGAGAAGGCGCAGTCGATGCGAGGCGGAATTGACTCTTGGTCCAGACGTGTAGACGCGGACGTTTCACTGTACTGAAGGTTGACGCGCTCCGGAAGTAAGTTCACCATTAGCCCTCCGCATAGCGAGCACTGAAAACCTAGAATGAACGACTTCTCCGTGAGCAGCACCGAGCAGTTGGGAGCTATCGAATGATCACCGACTGCCACGTCCACATTGAGCCGATGGAAATGCTCAAGCCTCAGGCGCTGAAACTGATGAAAGAGAAGCGGCCGAATTTCGACCAGATTGTCGAGTTCTGCCGCTCGCCCAAGGCCTTCTTGACGTATCTGGATGCGTGCGGTATCGACCGTGTCGTCCTCATTAACTATGTGGCGCCCGAGGTGATCGGTTTCACCAACGGGGTGAATCAATTCATTGCGGACTACGTCAAAGAAGATCCCAAGCGCCTGCTGTCATGCGGGAGCCTGCATCCGCGGCACACGACGAACGTTCTCGCCGATATGGAGCAGTTGCTCCGGCTTGGAATCCGCATGATCAAGATCCATCCCCCGCACCAGCTTTTGTTCCCCAACGACTATCTGCACGGAGTTAAGGAGCTAGAAATCATTTACCGGGCGGCAGAGGCGAACGGCGTGCCAGTAATGTTTCACACGGGAACGTCGATTTTTCCCGGAGCGCGCAACAAATATGGAGATCCCATGCACGTGGATGACGTCGCCGTCGACTTCCCCAATCTGAGAATCCTTCTTGCCCACGGTGGACGTCCGCTCTGGATGCAGACGGCGTTCTTTCTCGTTCGCCGCCATCCGAATGTCTATCTTGATATCAGCGGCATCCCGCCAAGAGCCTTGCATAATTACTTCCCACGCCTGGAACAGATTGCCCACAAGACCCTGTTCGGCACCGATTGGCCGGGTCCGGGTGTGCCCGATATCAAAGAGAATCTGGAGGAATTTCGCGCCTTGCCGCTAGCTGAGAGACTACAGCAGCAGATACTGAGCAAAACCGCTTTGGCGATTTGGCCCGCCTGAGCGCTTATCCCGCCTGCCTTGGTAGGCAAGCGCGTTTTGGCGTATAAAAGAAGAAAGTTGCAATCCGCGCGCCCCAAGCGCGGTCCCGCAACGGTTTTCAATCTTGAGCGAGACACTATGCCTAGCGTGATTAGTACTCCTACGACTAAGGGTCTGGAAGGCATCGTAGCCACAACCTCCAAAATTTGTTATATCGATGGCGACCGCGGCGTCCTTGCCTACCGGGGCATCGACGTCCACGAACTCGCTGAGCATTCGACTTTTGAGGAAACCTGCTACCTGCTTTGGTTCGGCCGGTTGCCGAATCGTAGCGAACTGATTGATCTTCGTAGCCGACTAGCCAAAGAACGTCACCTTGATCCGGCGATTATCCAGTTTCTTCGTGATACACCGCGGACCGCTCTGCCCATGGATGTGCTGCGTACGGCGGTTTCGGCGCTGGCCTTCTATGACGCCGACGAGAAAAACAATGATCACGAAGCCAATGTACGCAAGGCCATCCGGCTGACGTCGCAGATCGCCATGATCGTTACAGCCTACGACCGGATTCGGAAAAGCAAGCCTCTTGTTGAAGCCGACCGATCCATCTCACACTCGGCCAACTTTTTGCTGCAATTGAACGGCTCCAAGCCGTCTGCCACGGCCGAGCACGCGCTCGATATCGCTCTCATCCTGCACGCCGACCATGAACTGAATGCGTCCACATTCGCGGCCCGCGTGACTGCGGCGACTTTGTCAGACATGCATTCGGCAATCACTTCGGCCATTGGTGCCTTGAAAGGACCGCTTCACGGGGGAGCCAACGAGGCCGTTTTCCGCATTCTCGAAGCGATTGAACGCGAGAACTCGGATCCCGTCGGGTATGTGCGTACCATGCTTGCGCAGAAGAACAAGATTCCGGGCTTTGGCCATCGCGTGTATCACACGGAGGATCCCCGGGCCACGCATCTGCGCGTCATGTCGCGTGACTTGGGCGCGTCCAGCGGACAACCGCAGTGGTACGAGATGTCGGAAAAAATTGAGCAGTTCGTAAGAGCGGAAAAGAAACTCAACGCTAATGTCGACTTTTACTCCGCTTCCACCTACCGCACGCTGGGTATCGACGTGGATCTATTTACCCCTCTATTTGCCGTCTCGCGCATCAGCGGTTGGACTGCACACGTCATCGAGCAACTCGACGATAACCGCCTGATTCGGCCGCGAGCGGAGTATTTGGGGCCGGATTATCCCAATCGCTACGTCTCGATTGAAAAACGCTGATCGAATCGATCGGCCGGAGCCCAGGGCAGTTCTGGAAAGAGCGCCTTTTGGCGCCGATTCTATTCTGTGGCGCGATCGATTGGACTGAGTTACCGAAAGAAAGCAGGGTAGAATGGAAAAGGTGATGCGCCGCATTTACCTCGATAATAACGCCACCACGCCGGTTCTGCCGGAGGTGCTCGAAGCCATGCGCCCCTATTTGGGCGAGCATTTTGGCAACGCTTCGTCGATCCACCATCACGGCCAGGAAACCCGTGCTGCGGTGGAACGGGCGCGTGACTCGGTGGCTTCGTTGTTGGGTTGTGGTCCGGCCGAAATCGTATTTACCAGTGGCGGGACCGAGAGCGACAATCTCGCTGTTGCCGGCTTAGCCGGCGCCGGCGATCACGTTGTTACCTCAAGTATCGAGCACCATGCTGTTCTGCACAGCTGCAAGCATCTCGAGCAAACCGGTTGCGAAATAACGTATCTCCCCGTAGATGGCCGCGGCCTGGTAGATCCCGATGATGTGCGCCTCGCGTTGCGCCCTCATACGAAGCTAATCTCGGTCATGATGGCCAACAACGAAACCGGAGTGCTGCAACCGGTCGACGAGATCGGAAAAATTGCCGAGGAGGCCGAGATTTATTTCCACTTAGACGCAGTGCAGGCTGCCGCCAAAGTTCCGATTGACCTGAAGAGGATTGCCTGCGATGCGCTGTCGATTTCAGGCCACAAGATGCATGCCCCTCAGGGCGTGGGCGCGCTTTATGTTCGCAAAGGTACTCATCTGCAACCACTGTTTTACGGTGGAAGACACGAGCGCTCGCGACGCGCTGGTACCGAAAATGTTCCCGGAATCGTGGCCCTGGGTAAGGCTGCCGAGCTGGCAATACAAGGCTTTGAGGGTGGTGACGATAAGAAAATGGCTGTATTACGTGAACGTCTCGAGCAGGGAATTCTTGCCCAAGCCGAAGAAGCTGGCGTGAACGGCGAGGGCGCTCCGCGCGTGCCGAATACAACGAATATCTACTTCGAGTACATCGCAGGCGAGGCGATGGTCATCTCGCTCGATCTAAAGGGCCTTGCAGTTTCCACAGGCGCCGCGTGTTCGTCGGGAGCGATTGAACCGTCGCACGTGCTGATTGCCATGGGCTTGCCCGCCGGCAGAGCTCGTTCCAGCATCCGCTTCAGTCTGGGCAAGCAGAATACGGCAGAGGATATCGACTTTGCGCTGGCGCTTGTGCCGGAAACTGTCGCGCGGCTGAGAGAACTTTCGCCAAGTTACAAAAAGCAAGCCGTTAGTTTCTAACATGCCAATTCCCAAGACAATTGCCGTAGCTATGTCGGGCGGTGTGGATTCCTCCACCGTCGCGGCCATGATGCGCGCCGAGGGGCACAACGTCATTGGCCTGACCATGCAGCTCTGGAACCAGCGGAGGCTGTCAGGGCATGAGGGGATGCTGGAGGCTGTGACCGGCCGCTGTTGCTCGCTCGACGACGTTTATGACGCACGACGCGTGGCCGAGCACATCGGTATTCCTTACTATGTGGTCAATCATGAAGAGCGTTTCGAGCGCGATGTGGTGCGTCCCTTCGTGGCCGAATATCTTTCGGGCCGCACCCCCATACCCTGCAGCCTCTGCAACAATCACTTGAAGTTTGATCAGTTGCTCGTCGTCGCGCAGCAGATCGGCGCCGATTGCGTCGCCACCGGCCACTATGCCCGGGTTGAGTACGGCGGCTCCCGCGGTCGCTGGCTGCTCATGCGCCCGGCCGACCGCAGCAAGGACCAGACTTATTTCCTCTTCGGCCTCACTCAGGAGCAGCTTAGCCGTACGCTTTTCCCGCTGGGCGACATGACGAAGCCTCAAGTGCGCGAGCTCGCCCGCAAGCATGGTCTGGCGCTGGCGGAGAAGCCAGATTCGCAGGAGATTTGTTTTGTCCCAAACGGCGATTACAAGCGCTTCATCGATACCTACCTGGCTGAGAGCGGCGAGTCTTTACCCGATACGGCCGGTGAGTTGGTAACCGCGAACGGAGAAGTAATCGGCGAGCACGGTGGCATTCATAATTTCACGGTGGGCCAGCGCAAGGGCCTGGGTGTCGCCACGGGATCGCCGCTCTATGTAATCCAGATCAACGGGGCCGATAAGCAAGTTGTGGTTGGAGGCGACGAACATCTTTATTCGCGGGCCCTGCGTGGTCGGCGAGTTAACCTTATCTCGGTTGAAGATCTGCACGAGCCTATGCGCGTCTCGGTGAAAATTCGCCATCGACACGAAGGCGCTCCAGCCGTGCTTCAGAAGATTACGCCGGACGAGGTTCTCGTGACCTTCGATCAACCGCAGCGCGCCATCACTCCAGGTCAAGCTGCCGTTTTCTACGACGACGATGTCGTTGTCGGCGGAGCCTGGATCGCTTAGAACTCCTGTGAGCTCGCGGCACTTTACGATTGCGCGAATATAATTCGCTGCATGGCGTCCTCAAGTCCCACGCTGCCGCCATCTGGAAGTCCGTTCTTCTCGTCTACCCCATCTTTCTGGAGCCGCGAATCCAGTTCTTTGAAACAGGGAATCAAGACCGGAATCGCGGGCACAATCACCTATGCCATCTATGCGGGCTGGAACCTGCCGCAGGGATACTGGGCAGTATTTGCGGCGCTCGTGGTGACACAGGCGAACGTCGGGGCATCCTGGAAAGCGGCACCCTATCGCACCATCGGTTCCACCAGCGGCGCACTGGCGGCGGCGCTGCTGCTTCCTTTGTTAGGCACGGGAGTGGTACGCGCGGGGATTGCTCTCTTTCTGCTGGCTTCTTTCTTTGCCTACCTCACTGCTATTCATCCTGGCTTCAGCGCGGCGGGATTCACTGCGGCCCTTGATTCTGGTCTTTGGCGGTTTGCAGGAGCCGTGGCGCGTGGCCTGGCTTCGCGTGCTCTATACGGTATTGGGTGCGGTGATCGCTTTTGCGGTAGGAGTGCTGGTTTGGCCCGTGCACGCACGCGAAGTCTTGCGCAGCAAGATTGCGAACCTTCTGCAGGGTGCCGGCGAACTTTACACCGCAGTTATCGCAGCTGCGCTGCAGGGCGTGAATAACGAACCACAGATTCGCCAGCTTGACCGTCAACTGCACGATCTCCGTCGGGGCATCACGCAACAGATGGACGAGGCGCGTAGCGAACTAGCGTTTGCACGTTTTAATGCGGGAGCCTATCAGGCCTTCATCGATCAGACGGATCAGGTTCGTCGTAGGCTGACAGCGATGGCCGAAGACAGCAGTCTCTATGTACATGCGAAAGTTCAGCCCGAGCTGTTGTCTTCGCTAGCTGCTTTGGTCGCGCGTACAGCTCCCGGTTTCTCCGAATTGGCTGAAGCGGTTCAGACTCGGCGCAAGGAACTGCAGTCTGCGGAAGACATCGAGCGGGCGGTGCATGATCTCGACGCAGACTTGGCCCGTCTTCGTTTGCAGCGCGCTACAGCCCCCTTCGCGCTGGATCGAATGTTGCCTTTCTGGTCGTTCGTTTTCAATTTAAGGGAAGTGGCGCAGGACTTGAGACAACTGCGGTTGGCGCTAGCCGAGCTTGACTAAGCGGGGCTCTTGTAACGAAGAATCTATAGGCGAATCGGAGGACGAAGCGCAACCGCGGAGGGAATCAAGAAAGCTTAGGCCCGGCTAAATGGCGCCTGAAAAAATAGACGGTCACAAAGAAGGTCGGATGGAGTGAGCAGTATTACGGAGCAGCTGTTGGATCAGATGAACATCTCGTCCTGCGGGACGGGACGTCGCGTTCCCCGGCTGTCACCATTCTTCCGGCTGCGGTTCCCCAGCAGGAACTCAACCCCCGCGGTTACGCCCCTAACAATCCCAGACACCTGGCGCACTGGCGAGACCACGGTCTTGGTCACAAGTTCGGAGGTATGTTCCACGCGATCAAAGGTGCGAGTGAGCATCTCGTCAGCCCGAATCACCTGCAGGCGGGCGCGATCCATAACGTCGCTCACTGTGGCATCCACTCGCTGCACCTCAGAACGCACAGCGGACGTTGTCTGCACCAAATTATCAACCACAACTTGCACCTTCGGACGCAACTCGACAACGTGGTCCAGGATCTGCCCCACCTTCGGTCTCAATTCTGTCAGCATCGAATTCGCCGAATCAATTGTGGGCAGCGCCTTTCCTTTTACTTCCCCGATCACTCCTTCCAACTTGGCAGTCGTTTTTCGGACAGCCAAGTACAAAGCGACGAGGATTCCGGCCTGTAGGATAACTGCTGCTGCGGTCACTGCGATAAACACTGGGACGAGATTTTCCATCATACGAAACGCTCCTGCAGAGAGCTTGGAAGCCGCTCCAAACTACACACCCTTTGTGGGTGCGGTTTCGGTGGTGGCTTCCTGGTAAGCTTGTCGTCCCGCTTCGTATGCCGCGCGGAACTGATCTTTTTGCTGATTCACGGCTTCGCGACCCTTATCCACCCACCCCGCAGCCTGTTCACGAGCTTCACGGGCTCGGTTGCGAACGTACTCGCTACCTTGCTCTGCTCGCGCGCGCAGTTCCTCGCGCGTCTCACTTCCCGCACGCGGAGCGTAAAGAACTCCGATCAAACCACCCAAACCGACCCCGGCCAGGAACCATAAGAAGCTGCTGCCATCGCGTTCAGACATTGGACTTGCCTCCTGAATAAGTGCTTGATTACTAGTCGGATGGTAGCACTGGCATGCGGTAAATACAATTACGGCGGAACCCGTAGGCAGGCGTCCGCCAGACCGCAATTGTCAGTAAAAACACCGCTTACTTCTGGGTGGGATTCGCAGGCGCCGGTGTTACCGGTTGAGTCTTCACGGGAGCCGACTTCTCGCCCTGCAGAACGGATCGCGGACCGCCACGCTTTATGGCGTTGACGGAAAGCGTCACGGAAGTCAACATGAACAGGACGGCTGAAATAGTCGTGGCTTTGGAAAGCGCCGTGGCTGCGCCGCGCGGCCCAAATGCCGCCTGGCTTCCCTGTCCGCCGAATGCCGCGGAAATGTCCCCAGCCTTACCGCTTTGCAAAAGCACAACAATAATCAGAAACAGGCATACGATCACGTGAATTACGGTAACGAGAATGATCATGGAAGTCGCTAGATCCTAATCCTTTGGAATGATGGTATTTGGTGCGAAGGGGGAATTTGAACGACTCTATGACGCTGATAACACTTAACTTATTGATTCTACGTCCGGCCTAAAGGCCCCAAATCCCCACAATCCCGATCTCTCTTGTACGTTTATTGTACGGCGACTTGTACACCGAACGGGGAAGCAAGATCGCACCACGCCTCTTTGCTTCATGACTAGTCTGACAGCCGCGCCTCTCCCGGTCAAGCCTTAATCAAGGCGACACCACGAATCACTATTCGAGCTCCAAACGCAGGACATCGCCCTCCCGTTGTGAGTCGGAGCGTGCGTGTCCGCCGGCAGAAAACACCGTCATTCGCCCCGTTCCTGTCACATAGTACTGCCACTCATCCTCATTCGGATGCCAGTGGAGTTCGCGCAATCCGCCAGGCTTCAAGGTCACAATTGCGGCGGCCATTGGTGGCGGGAAAGTTTTTCCGATCGACAATCTTTACGCTCCCGCCGACGCTTACCAAGGTAGCTTACGGGCTGATCTCCCTGAAGCCCGTTGGTCGGAGGCACTGCTGCCGAAGGCAGCCGAGCACCGATGAGACTTCCAAATCGCGAATGGCGATCGGCCGCCTCGCTAAGTGGCCGTCGAGTCGAAGCGACTTTGGCTGAGAAAATCGGCGACAATCCACGCCGCCCCGGTTATCGCTAGATTCTGCGCATTGCCGGCCCAATTGATTAGCTTATGCGGATCGGCAAAAGGAGCTGGCAGCCATACCAGCAACCCGAAGCCGATCAGCATGGTTGTCAGTAAACGCGACGCTAGCAGTGCTGAATGTCCGGAAAGCATCGCGATTGCCGCTAGTGCCAGGGCAATCGTGGTGGTTATCGCCCAGAACATTTGTCCGGGAGGAATCCACTTCGGAACGAACTCTGCCGTTCCGGAAAGGTAGACGAGTTGTTCGAGTGTGAATGAAATGACACAGATTCCAAAACAAACATACCCGATCCGGGCCTCCCGTGCCGCTCGTGCCGAATTGTTGCGGCTAACCGACGCGTATACAATCAGTGCGCCCGAGACCAGAGAAAACTGCTCGAAAAAGTTGCCCCACCGATCATAAATCTGCGGTGTGGCAACGATGTGCGGCGCCCAGAGCAAAGCAAAGACAAGGTAGATGCTACCCAGCGCGAAAGCGCCGGCTCGCACCGTTCTAGGCCACTGAATCGCTATGCCACCAAAGAGCTCGATAGCAGCGGCAATGTATACGAGAATCTCGCGGTGAGGAACGTTCCCAAGCGCCCGGATCTGCTGCCAATTGTTAAAGTCATGCCAGACCAAGCTGATCACGGCGAAAGCGACGGCAGCCAATCCATACACGTGACGTCCGAGATAGATTTTCATCACCTCATCCTTCGTGTGCGTGCGATGTTTTTCGAAAAGACCATGCGCTGAACGCGTGTTTCATGGGGTGCTAAGGAACTTCGGCAGATTTTCTGCTGCGCGGCCCATGGAGCGAGCAAGGCTTAGTTTGGCGACGTTGTGGGAGAACACGCTGTTGATATAGTCAAGCTCAGCGCCTGCCAGCGCTTCCTGCGATTGAACCAGTTCAACACTGTCGGCCACGCCTGCCTCCACACGCTGCCGCGTGAGATCGAGAGTCTCCTTGGCGACCCGTGCATTCCTCTGCGCCACCTCCACCTCGCTCGTTGCCGCGTCTAAGTCTAGATAGACTTTTCGAATGTCTCCCTCTACTTGCAGTTTGAGATCTTCGAGTTCGGCCCGTCTTTGCGTTAAAGTGGCGTCGGCTTGCTCGATATCGCCGCCCGTCCGGCCACCCTCCCAGATGGGGAAGCGCAGTGTCCCAGTGACTGAGAACGTACCGTGAGACTGGGACGGATTGGTTCCGATCACTCCATAATCGGCGTTCACTGCAAGGGAGGGCAGCCGTTCAGAGCGCGCGCCAGACCGGGCGAGTTCGCCGGCCCGGACTTGAGCCGCCGCGGCCTTTAGATCCGGACGTTGCTCGAAGGCCTGTCTGAGTGCCTCCTCCATGGTAATCGGCGGCGCAGCCGAGAAAGGGACGTCATCGGAGAGGTCGTACTGGTCGTTGGGCGGCAACCCGGTCATCCGCGCCAGGTTGATCTTCTGCTTCGCAAGGTCGTTCTGCAGTGAAGTTACTCGCTGCTGTTGGGTGAGAGCTTGCACTTGGCTGCGATCGACATCGACCTGTGCCACCACTCCTACAGCTCGTTGCTGTGCTGCCTGTTGATAGAGAGCGTTAGCTGTGTCGAGTTGAGCAAGAGCTGATTGCACTCTGGCTTTGTCTGCAATGACCAAAAGATAAGCTCCCCCAACGGCTAATACCACGAGATCGCGAGAATCTTGCGCCGAGAGTTGGTTTGCATGGAAGCTTTCATTGGCCGATTTGTAGTTTTTCCAAGTTGTGAGGTTCACTACGGTTTGCGTGAGACGGGTCCGCAAGTCAATGTAGTTGTAGGGCCCCAAAATCGTTGGCAAATTGAATCCTTGAATCTTAAACTTGAGGCCCTCGGCCGCCAGGCTGGTCTGCTGGACGGTTTCGGCCAGATCGCCGGTGAGGTTGGGGAGTAGTACGCTGCGTGCCACACGCATTTGCCCATGCGCCTGACGCACAGCTTGGGCGAGTCCTATCGCTCCAAGATTGTACTCAAGGCCGCGGCGGATGGCGTCTCGCAAAGACAGCTTGCCGGAGAACGGCATGCTGGAAATACCAGATGTGCTTCCCGAGTAAGCCCCTTGAACTTGAACCGTGGGATTGAGCGTGTTGACGGTGGTCGCAACTCCCGGAGTGGATGACTGCGTGGCCGTCACTGAGCCGCTCTGACCGCTTCGGCCCGACAGCGGCAACTGCGTTGCCTGCGTGCCCTGAGATTGGGACGGCGCTGTCTGTGCGGATGAGTTTCCGACTGCAAAGCAAATGAAGATGCTCAGGAGGATCACGGTGGCACTCGTCTTCAGCGGTCTCGGTCGAGTGCTCAGTTTCGTCTTCCTCATAGACAATTGACCGTTGCCTTTCTTTCTTAACTGAGTTGCTTGCCAAATCGCCAGACGCTGAGCGAAACCAGGACGATGGTAAAAATCAGCAACGCGAGGAAATTGGGCCAGAGCGCGACGATCCCACTTCCTTTGAGCATGCCGCTGCGGGCGATGGTCGCGAAATGGTGAATGGGATTAAGGATCGTAAAGGACTGCATCCATCTCGGCATCGCTTCGACAGGGTTCAGAGCTCCCGATAGAGAAGACAACGGGGGGTTGATGAAAAAGGCAGTCAGCTGTGCTTGCTGCGCCGACTTGCTGAAAGTTGCAATCACCGTGCCAATACTGATTCCGGACAAAATACACAACATGCCGCCAAACAAGACGTAGGGCAAGCTGCCGTGAAACGGGATGTGAAATGCGATTTTGAGTGTCGCAACGCACATCAGCATCATTATGCAGAGCAAGGCAAATAGTGGCACGATCTTGGCGATGATGATCTCGGTCGTGCTTGCGGGAGACATGAGCAGTTGCTCCATCGTCCCGGTTTCGCGCTCTCTCACCATCGCTGCGGATGCAACCAATGAACTGTTCATAATCATCAAGAGACCGAAAACACCGGTCGCAATGAACCAGGAATCAATCAGGCCTGGGTTGTAGATGTAAGCCGGCATGA
>Ga0187863_10000376_pt1 | contig 38317 bp, 33 predicted proteins | sample June2016WEW_11_1_FD_132975 | JGI IMG/M metagenome (GOLD analysis project Ga0187863, IMG submission 132975) | Peatland microbial communities from SPRUCE experiment site at the Marcell Experimental Forest, Minnesota, USA - June2016WEW_11_10 | ecosystem: Environmental > Terrestrial > Soil >...
ACCTGCAGTGATCCAGCCCATGGGATGGGCAACGCTGCGCTGTGTGCGGCGTATACCGTCTCCAGGCCGGGCCAGTAATAGGCAGCGTAGCCTGCCAGCCCGATACATCCCGTGGCAATCGAAAGCGGCGCGCTGAAGGAAAGCTGCCAGATGAACAGAAACGAGATGAGCCGCCCCCATTTTTTCGGCCCATAAATCTCGTTCAGATAGCGATAGGGTCCGCCCGACCCCGGCATTGCTGCGCCCAGTTCCGCAGATACCAGCCCGTCGCATACCGCTAACAGAGCGCCCACTACCCAGCCCAGCATGGCCTGTGGCCCACCCATCGCGCTCAACACCAGCGGCATGGTGATGAACGGCCCCACCCCGATCATGTCGATCATGTTGAGCGCGGTCGCGCTCCCCAGCCCCATTCCGCGGATCAAGCCGGTCGAACTCGAATCGTTTTGCGAGAGGGACTGCATCTTTTCGGTACGCTCGGTAACCGTCACTGCAGCTATGGAAGAAGCAACATCCTGCCGCTGACCTGCCGTTTTTCAAACGCCGCATGTGCCTGAGCGGCGTCCGCCAGTGGATAGGTTCGGTCGATTCTGATGGAAAGTTTCCCCTGCTTTAGCCACCCTACAAGCTGCTCCACATAGCGGGGGTATTCTTTGAAATAAGGGCTTCCGTTCGTGCGAGTAAGAAACAGCGATCCTTTTTCCTGCAGGGTCATAAGGTCAAACGGAGGCACGTACCCGCTGGACTGGCCGTAGATCACGAGATATGCCCCGGGAGCCAGGCTATTGAGGCTGGCCTCAAATGTATCTTTACCCACTCCGTCATAAACAACATTCACTCCGCGGCCTTCCGTGATCCGCCTGGCCTCCTTGGCAATATCAACCTCTTTGGAAATGATGACCTCGTCGGCCCCAGCGTCTCTGACAAATTGGGCTTTCTCTTTGGTCGAGGTAACGCCAATGACCCGGCCCCCACGCATCTTTGCCATCTGACAAAGCAGAAGTCCCATCCCTCCGGCTGCTGCCTGGATCAGGCACCAGTCTCTTTGCTTTACCGCGTAGGCGAAATGTGTAAACGCATAGGCCAGGAACCCCTGATTCATGCCCGCCGCCGCTTGCTCGATCCCGATGCCGTCGGGGACTGGAATGAGCCATGCCGCAAGAGCAAGGGAACGCGTGGCGTACGAATCTCCTGCGAAAACTACGCGATCTCCCAGGTTGACATTGCGAACTTCGGGACCGACTTCCTCAACGACCCCAACTCCTTGGCTGCCTAGAGTGGCTGGCAGGTCCGGTTCCCCCGCGCGGCCACGCCGGTAGAACGCTTGTCCGACAAGTTCACCACGTCGTTTCTGAACATCAAGAAAGTTAACGCTGGCCGCCTCGACTCGTACCAACACTTGTCCCGGACCAGGAGTTGGCACGGGAAGTTCTTCCCACTGCATGACATCGGGACCGCCGTAGGAATGAATGCGAATGGCGTGCATTATTCTTCGTTTGTCCTTTCTCTTACACCACCATTGGCCGTGCCAACTGCTACTTCTTGTGCCCGGCGCTCAACAGATTCACATACAGCCGCACCGCTCCCGGCACTCCCACCGGCAATTGCCGGAAGAACGCGTATCCCGTGTAGATATATGTTCCCTTGCCGTACTTTGCCTGCAGAAGCCCGCCCTTCTGCTCTGCTTCGCCCGGATCATGGCAAGCCAGCAGCGGCCTGAAATGGTCATCCCATTTGTTCATGAAGTAGAGCCCGCGCTCCTGCACCCAGCCGTCAAAATCGCGGGCCGTGATCGCGTTCGGATAGTGAAACACCTCATCGTCAGGCGCCAGAATCTCCACCGGAGCTTCTTCCACCGAAACTCGCGCGCGGCTTAGTTCGGAGGGATACGGCGTGAAATGTCCGCTATTAAAATCTCCGATGCCGGTATTGTATTGCACCACTAGCGTTCCTCCCGCCGCGACATAATCGAGCAGCTTCTTATTATTCGTGACCACATCCTTCTGCGTATCGTAGGCACGAATGCCCAGCACAATCGTTCCGTACGAATTCAAATTCTCGCTTGCGAGTTTCTCCGCCGAAATCAACGTCACGTCCATTCCCACTTGTTTTAGTACCGTGGGGATATCATCGCCAGCGCCCATGATGTAGCCAACCTTTAAATCGTGCGGCACTTTCACGTCCACGATGCTCACCCGCTGCACCGCGGGCTGATAGTAATAAAAACTGCCCAGGTCTTCGCGACTCACCAGCGTGTAGCCTTCGCTGAACTTCTCGCCATCCGCTTCCAGCACGGCTCGCACGCGGGCTCGACTTTCCTGCCAAGCGGCAGGAAAGATCTTGAACTGAGAATCCTGTTTCTTGCCGCGACCTCTGAAACTTACGGCCTGTTGCTCCGGCTCCGACCTCCAACCCGCGGGGAGTTGCAGCCGCAATGTGGCGTGCGCCTCGCGGTTCAGATTACTGGTCGCGCCCACTGTGACGGTCGAACTGGCGCCGTTGTGGGTCGAGATCACCTGCGTTCCCGGCTCCAGAGCAACCGAAAAAGCTGGGACCACAGCCAAAGGTCGCGCCCGTTCTTTCCCGGCATCGTCCTTGAAGGGTGCTACGACGGTCGCCCCGATCCCGTCCTTTCCGGGTGCGCCGCTTGCATTCGCAAGCGAGTACTCCACCCGAGCTCGCAACACCGGCGGTGGAAACGGCAGCGTCGCATATTTTTCGTTGTCGACGTAATTCACGCTCTCGGTTTCCGGATTGTCGCGATGCCAGAAGGGCCGCGTGTATTCCGCATCCTTCGGCGCCTTCAATCGAAACACGACGTGGACATTTTCGCCGGGTTTGATCGCGACGCGTTTGGTCTTATCGGAGATCGTCGCCCACCCCTGAGGCACCTCCAGCTTCAAACCATCGACGAACAGCCGGTCTTGCGAACCATTATGAAAGTCCACCGCAACCAGAAACTCCTGCCCCGGCGAGACTGTGGTTATCGCCTCTGTTTCTTTCGCCAAATCACCACCGCTTGGCTCGGCGCGGGAAACTACAGTAGCCTCCAGGCTCACGTTCAGAGCGTCGTTCAGTGCCGCTTCTGCCTGGTCGCGTTTTTCCTCGAGCCGCGCCAGCAAGTCAGACCGAACCGCGGGGTTCACATCGGCTTTGCCCACTTCGGCGTAAGCCTTCCTGACTTCGGCCACAACTTCCAGGAGAAACTTGGCAGCCGCGGAGAGATCATTCGTCTTTGCCCTCTCGGTGGCCTTCGCAACGTTACTCGCAATTTCGGTCAATTCGTGCCGCAACTGCGGGAGCTTCGATTCTTCCGGCACCAGCCGCTCAGCGAGCCCAGGTAACGTGGTATCCAATCCATCAAAAAAATCTCTTTCATGGCCATTCTTATCCAGTTTCGCACGCTTAACCGAATCCACCAGCTTGTAGAACGTGAACCTGTCCCCCGGATCGACAGTCCAGTTTGCGGATCCCTGCGACAACTGATGCCGCAACCCCTGCATCGCAAATTGCACATACGACATGCCCAGATCTTCGCTCGGCTCGCCCGTATTCAGTCTTATCGTCCAGTTCGCATCGGGACAGGTCATCGCTCCAAAGCCGCACACATTGCCGATGTAAACCTTCTTGGCCTGCCAGGGTTGGAGTCCCCGTGCGATCTGCTCGGGAAACCGCTTCGGATCGGCCGCTGCTCGGAACGCCTCTTGGGTCAGAATGCTCGAAGCCTGGTGGTGCCCGTGTCCATCACGCTCGGTTCCAGAGAAGCGTGCCACCAGAACATCCGGACGGAACCTCCGAATCACGCGCACCATATCGGCCAGTGCAATATCGTGACCGCCCCACTTGCCGAAAGTCTCATCTGCACTCTTCGAGAATCCGAAGTCAGCCACCCGAGAAAACCGTTCCTGCACTCCGTAATATTCGTCCGCCGCCAGCAGTTCAAGCGTGCGCAGCACACCCAGCACGTCCGACAAATTACTGCCGATTTTGTTCTGCCCACCTTCGCCGCGGTTCAGTGTCATTAGCAGGACGCTGGCGCCGTGTCCGCGAGATTCCAGGGTCAGCATTCCCCCGTCTTCGTCGTCGGGATGCGCGACCGTCTGCATCAGAGCCGCAGTTGTTTCCAGACGCCGCAGCATGAACCGCAGGCCAGGCGTGCCCACATTTTGCGGGATTTCGGAGGGAGATCCCTGATACGGGAGTTGAGCAAAGTCCGTTACCAACGATTGTTGATTCTCAGCAGGTTGCTCCGCAGGAACCGGATACGCGGCGCCCTCCCCCGTCTGCTGCGGTGAGGCGATCAGCAGCAAGGGACACATCACCAGCATCATGAAGAACGAAGTTTGGACTGATGCAGTTCTTATAAAAGGCTGGAAAAGCCGCTGCGGGCGGCTCGCGAGATTAATGGCTTCCAAATATTTCACCCTACAAGGATGGGGCCAAGCCCCGCTCGGACGCAAATTCTTTCCCCATGTGCACCGTTAACATTTAGGTAAGTGCGCTTCCGTTCAGTTCTTCGACCAGCCCGGCACGATGCCGGTCATGCGCGCGTAGGCGACCAACTGACCCATGTGCTCGTTGGCATGAACGAGGATACGGAGGTAGATTCCATCCACCGTCGAATCCCGGTCGGCGCTATGGACTTTACGCTCAAGGTCGCTGGGCTTTAGCGCCAAATGAGGCCGTCGTATCCCTGCCAGATTCCCTCCGGTGCGGTTTGGGCGAACAACAAGGCCGTGCTCCACAAAAGCCAGAGCAAGAATGTCCTTACCACGCATGTTTTCACTATGCGGCTCCTCTCATGATCAGCGTTGCACGCTACTGGTTACCAACTCCTGATCCGCCAGCCCCACGCGCACGCGCAGAGTGCGCGGTATGAAGAAAAACGTCAAAAGAGCCCCGATCATCAAAATCCCCGCAATGATATACAAGGCAGCAGATTTGTCTGGTGAAAAATGCTTCGCCCAAATCGGAATATTCGGTCCAACATAACCACCTAGATTACCCACCGAGTTCACGATGCCAATCCCGGCAGCGGCCGCGGTCCCGGCCAAAAATGCCGACGGCAACGGCCAGAACAACGGCATGGACCCGATGACTCCCAAGGTGCCCACGGACAAGAAAATGATCGCCAACACCGGATTCGAGGCAAATACTCCGCTCAAAACTAAACCCACCGCTCCAGCCACAACATTGGCCACATAATGCCATCGCCGCTCTCCGGTTTTGTCCGAGTGATGGCTGAGGAGAATCATCCCGATAACGGCCACGCCATACGGTATTGCAGTAATCAGGCCAACTCGAAGATAGCCTTTCAATCCAAACGCCTTCACAATCGTCGGCAGCCAGAACGCAATGCCGTACAAGCCGATCATCAAAGTGAAATAAATCGCGCACAGCACCCAAACTTTACTGCTAGTGAAGGCGTCCACTAGTTTGTGCTCGGTTTTATGTTTGTCTTCGGCTTCGAGACTTTCAGCGAGCAAAACTTTTTCCGCCCGGGTGAGCCATTTTGCTTCTTCAATGCTACTGTCCAAATAAAAGATCACTAAAAAGCCAACGAGGATGGAAGGGATGCCTTCTGCCAGAAAAAGCCATTGCCATCCTGCCAATTTCATTGCTCCGGAAAGCGTGTCCATAATCCAGCCGGATATGGGATTACCGACCACCCCCGATGCCGCGATCGCGGCCACAAACCAAGCGGTTCGTGTGGATCGGAGTCTTGAGGGGTACCACAAGGTCAGGTAGAAAATCACTCCCGGGAAGAAGCCGGCTTCGGCCAGGCCCAGCAGAAATCGCATGGAATAAAAAGACCACTCGCCCTTTACGAAGATCATGCATCCGGAGATGACGCCCCACGAGATCATGATCCTGGCGATCCACATTCGCGCGCCGAATTTCTTCAGCAGCACGTTGCTGGGGACCTCGAAAAAGAAATAACCGATAAAGAAGATACCAGCGCCAGTGGCGAATGCCGCATCGCTCAACGATAGATCTTTGAGCATTTGCAGCTTGGCAAATCCCACGTTGACCCGATCGAGGTAGGCCAGAATGTAGCAAAGGAAAAGAAATGGAACTATGCGCAAGTCGACCTTGCGATAGGTTCTTGCCTCGAAACCTTCCGCGAGCGTCATACCCTCACGCTTTCTATTCAGTTTCCGATTTAACTCAGACTGTAAGGAAAGTTGAGCACCACTGAGACCAAAGAACTGAGCCTGAGAACTGAGAGATTACCCTACTGTCCGCGCCCCTCCTTGAGCGTTTCTTGACACGTACTTGCTGCCGTCAGCACTTCGTTGAACGCCGTTTCCTTACGCAAATTCTTCAAAAGCGGATCTTCCAACAGCGCCGAATATGCACAGTAGTTCTGTTGCACGGATGCCTTTAGCAGCCGCAAAGCGGCTTCGTTCTGGCCACAATAGGCCAGGAGGTCCCCCACGTGATACCAAGCCTCCGGATCCGCTTCCGTCATTACGGACGCTTCCTCCTGCCGTACAATTCTGTCCATATCGGCCGGCCGTTGCGGTTGCGTGCACGCCACCAGCAACTCGCGATGGTAGGTGGGAGATTTTCCGACGCTCTTGGCTGCCTGCCGCGCCAGCAGCACATTTCCGGAAGTTAAATAAACATAGGGAGTCGCCCAGTTGGCCCATTCGGAGCCCGAGTCCAGGTGTATGAAATCCATTGCCCGGTCCGTCTGGCCTAATTCCATAAACGCCCAGGCACATGATCGCAAAGTGAAGTTTCCTGGATCCATCGACCGTGCCGCATTGCACTCCTCAACCGCCTTTTCCTGCATGCCGGCGTAACGCAGCACATAGCTGAGTGCAAAATGAGCCTCGCCGCTCTGCGGCCGCCGCCGCACCAAATCAGTGGCAGCGTCATAGGCGCGCCCCAATTCGCCACGCTCCACCCGGTTGACGATCAAACTGCTGGCCGCCGCCACCCGGTTTGGATCCAGCGAGAGCGCCCGTTCAAACGCGGCATTCGACCGCTGGAACATCGTCTCCCCGCCTCCGCCGAAGTGGGAATCGTAGTAATAGCGTTGCCCCAGCTCTTCCCACGCCGGAGCGTAACTTTGATCCTCTCCCACCACATGTTCCAGCACCGCGATCGCGTCTTTGTTGGGCTCGGGATCGTGAGGCAAAGCCAGACTGTGCAGGTACAGGTCGTAAGCTTCCTGACTCTTCGGGCGCGATGCCGCGCTCAACGTACCCGCCGCAACGCCCAGTGCAGGCAACAGTCCCTGCTGTACCTGGGTGCTCAACTGCGACTGCAGAGAAATCAAATCGTTCACCGACGCGGTCGCGTTTCCCTGCCACAACAACCGGTCGTTAGTCACGTCAATCGCTTCCAGCGTCACCGTCAATTGTTCGCCCTGGCGCATGAAATGCCCCATGAGCAACCTGCCCACGTGCAGTTGCTGACCTACTTTGTGCGGATCCAGGTCCTGCTCCACATACTTCCGGTTGACCGACGAAGGCCGCACGTCCAGCGACCGGGAATAGCTCAGAACCTTCGTCAACTCATCTGCCAGTGCGAATCTGAGGTAATCCACACTGATATCGCCGTTCATGTTTTGCAGTGGCAACACCGCGATCGCATTCTTAAGCTCTGCGCTGGCCACTTCCCGGTGTTTCAGCCAATAGGCTCCCACCGCCGCCAGCACGGTTACCAGCATCGCAAGGCTCCCCAGCAGCAGCCAAAACTGCCACCGGCTGCTGGTGCGGCCAAAAGTCTTGCTCGCAATCCGGAGCTTCGAGGAGTGCATTCCACTCTTCATCTGCCCCGACTCGTTCTCACGCTTGAGCTGTTGCAGGTCCGCCTTCATCTGCGCGGCGCTCTGGTACCGCTCTTTGCGGTCCTTCTCCATCGCCTTGCCGATGATGCCTTCCAGTTCCACCGGCACTTTGGGATTCAATTCTCCTGGTGGAACTGGCTTGTCGTGCAGAACCGCATCGAGCGTCAGCAGCGAATTCTTGCCCGAGAACGGTTTTTTCCCCGTCGACATCTCGTACATCACCACGCCAAACGAAAACAGGTCGCTGCGGAAATCGATTTCTTCGCTCCGCGCCTGCTCCGGCGACATGTAAACCGCCGTCCCTGGAATCACACCCACGGCGGTTAACGAATTGTCCAGCGCCACGCCGTCGCTGTCGGTGCCAACGTTATGTACCAGCTTGGCCAGCCCGAAATCCAACACCTTTACCTGCCCGGTTGGAGTCAGAAAGATGTTCGCCGGCTTGATATCCCGATGCACGATCCCCTTGGCATGAGAAGCCGCCAGGGCATCCGCCACTTGGATGCTGATGTCCAGCAGTTTCTCCGTCTCCACCGCGTGCCCGGAGATGCACTGCTTCAGGCTTTCGCCCTCCAGCTTCTCCATCACGATGAACGGATGTCCGCCGTTATCTTCAATGCCATGAATGATGCAGATGTTGGGGTGATTCAGTAGCGACGCCGCCCTCGCTTCCCGCTCGAACCGTTCCAGCGATTTGGGGTCGCCTACAAGATTTTCCGGTATGAACTTCAGCGCGACGTGCCGTCCCAGCTTCAGGTCTTCGGCCTCATAGACCACGCCCATACCACCTCCCCCCAGTTTGCCCAGGATGCGATAGTGGGACACAGTCTGACCGATCATGAAAAGACGACCCTCCCGACCGCGGTAATGTTAGGCCCCGCCAGTGATCTGGGTCAACTGGACTTTCCTCAACAGATTAGATGCTGCAACCGCCGCCTCCAAGAAGGGTTTTGCACCGCCCGGTGTCCCGAACTGACAACCGCTATGTCCTTTTGTGAGCTGGGATTGTGCCCGACGGTAGCGGCCAGGATTACTATGAATCTAGCAGGCTCAACAAACAGACTAGCTTATGGAGCAAAAATTCAAAACTTCTTCCGCGTGGCAGGGGGCGATTCGTGCTCGCGCCGAGGAAGTATATCGCCGAAGCGGGGCGGTGGAGGGTCACGACCTCGAAAACTGGCGCCAGGCGGAGGCCGAAATCATGCGCGAAACCGCTCCGCCGGTTTCTTGCCCTGCTGTTGTCATCAATGTGGAAGGCGTGGTTTACACCGCGGAGTACAACGTCACTGACGCCGGCGGATACCTTCCCGGGGAGTGGAAAACTGGCGACCGAATGCCCGTCCGATTGGAGGGCGATCGGCTTTTTCTTCGAAGGCCCAATGGGCGGGAGCTCGAGACCAGCATTGTCAAGAGAATTGGCTAGGGACATAAAACGATGCTGTCATCCCGAAAGCGAGGGATCCCTGCAACTCTGCCTGCGCCATTCCCGGCTCCGGGGGGGGAATCTACTGCGCCCCCATTCTCCTATCCCCCATACAACGCGGCCGACGCTCCCACCCACTCCATATTCTTGTTCTGATCGACGCCCATCATCAAACCGCGCCCCATGCGGATAATGGTGAGCACGGCCTGCAACTGCTCCTGCCACACATACATCACCCGCACCTCCGCCTTCGTCGAGCCAAACGGAGTCTCGATCACCGGCTCAAAGTGCAGCCGTTCCTGCAGAATATAATCCGCTCGCTTCTCCGCCGGAAGCGCTTCGATATCTTCTCGGCTCGGCGCAATCACCACTCCCAGCCCGGCAAAGGAATACAAAGGTTTTAACGCGTAGTTATGCAGATCGTCGGGGATCTGGTCCACCTTGTCCAGAAACCAGGTCTTTGGCACCGACTCGTGCCGCAGATAGGGAATGGAAAACTTGCTGATGCGAAAATACCAGTTCGGATGCCCCGCCCATTCCACGTGAAGATCGTCTCGCCAGTCGAATCCCAACTTCACTTGCTTGCGCTGCAGTTCGTCCACAATCGCCCGGTTATAGATCCTTCGTATCGGAACTCGTCCCCCGTTGCGTTCGTAGTAAAGTTGCGTTCCATGCTTCTTGATTGCCGCAATATCGACGGTGCGAACGCCCAGCATCCTCTCCGTCAACAGAAAATCGGGCAGCGTTTTCTGTGTCGTGGGATGAATCTCCATCAGGATCACGTTCTCGGGGTCCTGCGTGCCTACAATCGCGGCTCGCAAGAGTTCGCGATAAGACTTTTCACCGAGGCCGCTTAAGAAGAACCGGAGCCGCTCTCCACCCTCAAATCGATCCAGTCCGAACACATCGATGTAGCTTTGCGCCAGAGTCACTTGATAGGCATACAGGGAAGGGAAGGCCTGCAGCTCCACCAGCTTGGGCTGCAACTCGCCGCGTGCATCCCGGACCAGTCCAAAATCCACCTGCACAAACAGCGGGCGGGCGGGCTCATCTGGAACCCGGAATTCCGGTGGAATCGAACCCTCCGAACGCGCGCAATACTCCGGACTCTCTACCAGTTGCCGGATCAGTTGCTTTCCATCCTCCGCCATCCGGTCGAGCAAGGACTTGGGAAAGAAGCACGGAGTCTCCGACAGCCGGAACTGCACGTGCGTTCCGCAAGCGTCATCGATGCGCCGTAGAAATGCCTGATACTTATCGGGAGTAAATCTGGCGTTGAACTGTTTTCTCAGGAAGGGAATCATTACTCGCGGATTTCCATGCTGCGAATGAGTCCGTCTTCTATCGAATACACATGCTCGACCATTCGATCCAGGAGTGTACCTCCGTTTAGATCGCGAACTACTTGGTGAACCCCGACCACAACTCGTCCCGTCTCATCCAGCTTGAAACTCTTTGGCTCGACGCGAGGGTCGACGACGCCCCATTGCCGCGTCCAATATTCACGAACGCCGGCACGGCCATGAACCGTGCCGCCTTCCGTGCCATTCGGCCACTCTACGTCGGGCTGCATCGTTGCCAGCGCAGAGTCAATGTCACGAATGTTGAATGCCGCGTACGCTCTTTTAAGCACCGCGATCTTGGAACCTTCGCACTATCACCCCTGGAGTGTTGCAGCTCTACGCTTCCACCAAAAACTTCCCATCCTGCATGATCTGCTGGTCGTCCACCCAGATATTGAACTTCCGCCCCACGACATCAATATGCGTAGTGGAGTCCCACTCCGCTCCGGTGTGTGCTCCGTACGGATTTCCAAACGCAATATGCACTCCGGGATACTTCTCGTCCTGCAAAATCTGCCCGATCACATTCTTCAGGTCAATGTTGGTCCCGATGGCAAACTCGCCCACGCGGTCGCTATTCTCGTCGGTGTGCGTGTACCTCCAGAAGTCATCTTCCAGTTCGCGGTTTTCCGAGTGCGCCTCTGTGAGCCGGTTTTTCTTCATGTGAATGGTCAACGGTGTCTCCTGCAGATTGCCAAACTTCGTACACAGATAATCGCCGACCACGCCATCGATCACGAACGTCCCATTCACCTCGCCCGGCGTGGTGAAAATCTCTCCGCCCGGCAAGTTCCCCCACTTCTCCGCACTGATTATTCCGCTGGTCTTCAACCACCGGTAATTGGGATTCAAATCGGCCGTCAGGTCCGTTCCCGCCGCTGTTGTCGCCCGTACCCGTTGTGCCTTGCGCACCATCGCGATTACTTTTGCGCTCAGCCGGTCCACTTTCAGAAAATCCGCGCGCATCCCTTCCAGCATGATCTGCCGGTTGATGTTCACCATGTGCGCATGCCGGATCTTGCGCCGATTCACCACATCCGTCATCTGCATCCGCGAACGCAGCTCATTCCGCTGCGCCCACACCGCAAAAATGGAAACCCGGCTGGTTTCGAGATCCGCGAGAATCTCCGGTGGCAAATCCTTCAACGGCCGTTCCGCCAAATCTTCCAGCACCCAAATGCAGTGCGGCGAACCGAGCCCCTCCAACTCCTTGACGATCGCCGCCGCAATCCCGATCGTCGCTTCATCGGTGATAACGCAGACTTTCTCTTCCGGTTGTATGCGCAGACAAACACCGATAGCGTTGCGCGCGCCAGGAGCGTATTCAGGATCGACTGGAATCGGCTTTCGGTTTCCCCATCCTCCGGAGTGTTGAGGAAGGCCAGGAGCGACGGTTGTATCTGTTGGAATGGTCATCAACCTACTTTTCTCGTGGAGGCCGACTCCTCTTCCGCCAACCCTGCCTCCGTCTCTTCCACGATGAAATCGACAACTTTCTTTAAATCCCCAGTTTCCTGGAACACACGTAATTGCCGGTCGGCGCCGCTGCCCTCGTCCAGCATCGTATGGACGTATTCCAGTTCCTCGCGCGAGTCCAATTCATCCACCACATCGTCCACGAAGTCCAGATATTCGCGGATCAAATCCCGGGCCGGCACTTCCGTCTGCTTGCCAAAGTCGATCAGCTTTCCATCCATGCCATAGCGCGATGCCCGCCACTTGTTCTCCATTATCAGCGCCCGGCGATAGAGCCGAAATCCCTGATTTGCTGTATGCAACTTATACAGTTTTGCCACCGTCGCTTGAATCAGCGCCGCTAGCGCGATGGTCTCGTCCGCGCGCATGGGGATGTCGCAGACTCGAAACTCGATCGTATTGAAGAAAGGATGCGGCCGGATGTCCCACCAAATCTTCTTCGCGTTATCGATGCAATTCGTCTTGATCAGCAGCTTGATAAAGTTTTCGTATTCTCCCCAACTGGGGAAATAGTCTGGAATATTGGTTCGCGGAAACTTGTCAAACACTTTGCAGCGATAGGATTTCAGCCCGGTATTCATCCCTAGCCAGAACGGCGAATTCGTCGAAAGGGCCAGAAGGTGCGGCAGAAAATATCGGGCATGATTCATCATGTGGATCGCCGTCTCGCGATCCTCAATTCCGATATGCACATGCAGCCCGAAAATCAGATTCGCCCGCGCCACCAACTGCATGTCTTCGACAATATTCTTGTAACGGTCGTCAGGATTGATCTCCTGGGTGCGCCAGTCCGAAAACGGATGCGTCGCCACTGACGCCAGTCGCAGCCCGTTCTCCCGAGCCAGCCGGATAATGTCGCGCCGGAGCATCTTTATTTCCGCTTTGGCTTCCTTAATGTTCTTGCAAACCCCAGTCCCCACTTCCACCACCGACTGGTGCATCTCCGCTTTGACCCGCTCCTGCAGGATGAGCTGGCCCTTCTGCAGGATTTCGGCCTGAATATGCGACCGCAGATCCCGCGTCTCCGGATCTATCGTCTGATATTCCTCTTCAATCCCGATGGTGAAAGTAGGCTGCATTCAGTTTTCTCTTTTTGTCATTCCGATTCTTCTTTTGTCATTCCGAGCGAAGCGAGGAATCTGCTTTTCGCCGGCAACGCCATTGCTCCACCATGGTCCCCAATTCTCGCGCTCTTCGCGAAAAGGCGAGCAAACAAGTCTTATCAGTATAACAATCGCACCAAGAATTCTGATTAGAAGCTGTGGTGAGGCGAGAACCAGGACAGCCAAAAGAAGAAACCCAGCAAAAGAAGCATCAATCCGCTCAAGCGAATGGAAAGCGCGGAGAACAAACCACGCAGCCAATGTCCAGGCGAAAATGCCCGGCACAATAAGATGATCGCCACGAACTCGCGAATGAGAATCGCGCCGATACCAGCCCAGACGAATGACTCACTCAGTCCGCAGGCCACTGCGCCAAGCCCGGTCGCCTTTTGTGCCGTAATGCCCCTGAATGCATATCCGATGCCATCAGCGCCGGAATCCATGGTGCCGACGCCAGGCGCCACGCCCCAAAGAAACCGCTCTTTCTTCAGTTCGTCCAATTAAACCACGTCATTTCTACGCCTCTCATTCCGATCGAAGTGGCATGCGACGAGAACCAGCCTATTTCGGGCCTTTGTTCTGCGCCACCCGCGCCCTCACCAGTTTTTTCAACAGCCCATCCGACAAGGGCTTGTCGAAGGGAAAGTGCAGCGTGCCTTTCGAGACGCGAAACTCTTTGAGTTCTTCCTTAAACGAGTCAAGCGCCGAAGAACCCAGGGGGAAGAAACTGCAATGATTAGTGAACGCAGCGAATGCCACGAGCCCCCGCTTGTACTTGAAAGTTGGAATCCCGTAGCTGATTACCTCGGTCGTCCCCTCTGGGACGACAGACCGAATCACCGCACGCATCCGTTTCAAAGTGGCGCGAGCCGGCTCCGGCACGCTCGCGAGATATTCGTCCACGTCCTTCGGCCGAGCATTGCCTTTGGCTGCAAAACCGCCACCTCTGGAAGTCGCTTTCTTCATAAGAGAACCATGTGGAGACAGCCGCGGCTATCCGCCGAACGAAGCTCGGTTGCGGCTTCGGAAGCCTACTTCGCCGCCTTCCCCCGCTTCCGCTCAGCCACCCACTTCGGCTCCCCCTTTCGGGTTTGCTTCGCCGGTGCCCCCGCCAAAAATGCAGCCCAGCGTAACTCCCGCGCCGGATCCTCCCCGGTCAAGGCCATCTTCATCGCCATCTCCGCCACTGCCTTCACAATCCAATCAAAATTCTCCTGCCCCACCGACGTAATCTCCGCATCCGGCGCCGGATTCAGAAAATCGATCGCATACGGCACTCCGCCCTCCACCGCAAACTCCACCGTGTTCAAGTCATATCCCAGCACCCGGCACAGCGTCAGCGCATCCTTCTCGATGCGCTCCTTAAGCGCAGCCGAGGATGGCGACGGATTGCCCTTCACATAGCGCTCGTGATGCGGCAATCGCGGGTCGTATTTCATGATGTGCACTTTTTCCTGCCCCACCACGTAGCAGCGGTAATACTCTTCAAACACCACGCCATGCTGCAGCGTCATGCACAAATCACCCGTCTCGTTATAGTGTTGGAAGAATTCCTCCGGCGAATGCACGTGATATACATGCTTCCATCCGCCACCGGAATATGGCTTCAGGAAAGCAGGGAAGCCGACATAATCAAACAGATCCTGCCAGTTCAAGGGATAGATTAGGTTCCGCATCGACCGGTCCGTCGTGCCTTCGGGATGCTTGTTGTGCGGCAGAATCACTGTCGGCGGAATGGCCACCCCCAGCTTGTGCGCCAGCGCGTAATTAAAAAACTTGTCATCCGCCGTCCACCAGAAGGGATTGTTCACGACGATGGTCCCATGCAGCGCCGCGTTTTTTAGATAAGCCCGATAGAAAGGGATGTCCTGCGAAATCCGGTCAATGATGACGTCATATTTCTTGGGCTCATCCATCCGGATACCGCCAATCTTCACAAACTCCGCTGTAACGCCCGCAACGGCCATCCCGTTGATCTTCTCGACCACAGCCGGCGGAAATGTATTCTCCATCCCAAATAAAATTCCAATCTTCTTCATCCCATCCCTCTCACTTTGTCATTCCGAACCGGGCTGAAAGCCTGGCGAGGAACCTGCATCATTTTCCGGGCTGCCATTAGCGCGCTCCCCTAAAAATGCTTCTCCGCCATCCGCAGCCACAGCGGCCAGTCATGCTTCGAATTATCCCCGTAAATATCCAACCAGTGCGGAACCGCTTTGCCATTCAAAATCGCCGAAAACTTAACATTCTGGTCCAGACAGATATCCCAATCCGCCGACCCCAGCACGATTTTCATCTGCCGGTAGCGGCTCAGGAACCAGTCGTCATTCTGATTCGGCAGAAAATCCGGAGGGCAATTGAAGTAGCAATCGTCGTCGTAATACCCATCCAGAAATTGATGGATATCAAACGCGCCGCTCATGCTTACGCAATGCGTCACCACATCCGGATGCTTCAGGGCAAAATTCACCGCGTGGTAAGCGCCAAAACTGCACCCGGTCACCGCCAGTCGCAGCGCCTGATTCTTCCAGCGGACAAAGGGGATCAGTTCATGCAGAATGTAGCGCTCGTACTGCAAATGCCGCAGCACTCGCACCTTGGGATGCACTCCCCGGTTGTACCAACTCTCCGTGTCAACGGCGTCCGGGCAAAACACCTGCAACTCGCCGCGGTCGATTTTCGCGCCTAGCACGCCGATCATTCCCCGGTCTTCATACTCGAAGAATCTTCCCATGGAGGTCGGAAACACCAGCAGCGGCGTGCCAGCATGCCCGAAAACCAGAGCTTCCATATCGCGATTCAGTTCCTGGCTGTATCCCTTGTGATATTCGCGGTTCATTCCCGGTGGTCCAACAGACCGAGTATCTTACCTGAACCCAAACCCATTCAGCCTATTTTTGTCCTCGGAGCACGGCGCGGCATCCAAATGATATCGTGATACGAGATATGTCGTGGAAGGTCCCAAAACTGATTCCGCGCTCTGCCCCTACCATTCTTCTCATCCTCACGCTTGCCGCCGCCAGTGGATTCGCCGCGGTAAGCCATCTCGTCTCTCGCTATACCGCAAATCAGCAGGGGCGAGGTCGCAAACTATACGCCCAGGGTCAGAGTGACATCCAGACCGGCCGCTACGAAGACGCCATCGCGACCTTCCGCGCCGCTCTCAGCTGTGATCCCACCAACTCCCAGTACCAACTTAGCCTGGCCCGCGCCCTGCGCGACAGCAATGACCCACGCCGACTGGACGAAGCCGAGTCTTACCTCCTCTATCTTTGGCAACGCACGCCGCAAGACGCCGCCATCAACCTGGCTCTCGCCCGCGTCGCAGCCCATCGCTGGGACATCGAAGCGGCTACGCGTTATTACCACAACGCCATGTACGGAGTGTGGGACTCTGATCCTGACGGCAACCGGAACCGGGCCCGAATCGAACTCATCAAGTTCCTGCTCCAGCGGAACGCCCGTGCCCAGGCCGACTCGGAACTGATCGCCCTCGCCGCTTCCTTGCCTCTCGACCGCAACGCACATCTCCAGGCCGCACAACTTTTCGAACAGGCTCGGGACTATTCCGGCGCACTCGCCCAGTATGAACAAGTTCTAAGAATCGATCCGTCCAACTCCGACGCTCTCGCCGGAGCTGGCGAATCCGCCTATCGCTCCGGGAACTACACTGTCGCCCAACGTTATTTGCGCATGGCAGTGGATCACAATCCTGAAGATTCTGCTTCCCGCCAGCTTCTTGCGTCCACCGATTTAGTCCTGGGCGCCAATCCTTTTCACAGTCACATCTCTGACGCGGAGCGCAACCGCCGAATCACGGCCGCCTTCGCTCAAGCTGAAGATCGTCTCGATCATTGTGCGCAACAGTCGGGCGTCGACCTCAAAGCTATGAATAATCCGCCGTCCTCATCCGCGCTGCCGGGGCTTCGGGCGCGCTGGTTGCTCACTCAGCCAGACCTGAAACTGCTCCGCTCTCCTGCCGAAACCGATCTGCCGGATGCGATCATGGACGTCGTCTTTCAAATCGAACAGCAAACCGCCGCTACCTGCGGCCCGCCGGAAGGCCTCGACTTGGCGCTATTACTGATCTCCAAGAAGCGCGAGGCGGCAAGTCAATGAGCAATCCCGCGCCAGTCGTCAATCCTTCCACCGCTTCCTCGTCTAGCTCCGTGACGCGAGGGAAGGCTTCGCGACGGTTGTTCGCTACGATCGAAGGCGTCTTCAACGAAGAAGTATTTTTTCTGATCTTGTGTGTCTTCATCGGAATCTTCTCCGGCTTGGCGGTAGTCTGTTTCCGCCTTGCCATTGACTGGACACACCTTGCCCTGCTTGGCCCGCTCCCGCAAACCCATAATTGGCGGCTCCTCGCGGTTCCTTCGCTTGCCGGCCTGGTGGTGGCCGTACTCGTACTGCATGCGTTTCCCGGCATTCGCGGCAGCGGCGTAAACCAGACCAAATCCGCACTTTATATTTTTAACGGATTCATTCCATTTCGCACCGCCATTGGAAAATTCATCTGTGCCGGTATCGCCATCGGCTCCGGCCAATCGCTGGGTCCGGAAGATCCCTCTCTGCAAATCGGAGCCAGCATTGCTTCCGCTCTGGGACGTCAGCTAGAAATCTCCCGCGAAAAACTACGTCTGATGGCCCCGGTCGGCGCCGCAGCTGGCCTGGCGGCCGCTTTCAACGCTCCCATCTCTGCCGTGCTTTTCGTTATTGAAGAGGTTATCGGACGCTGGAGCGCTGGCATTCTCGGTTCGGTCGTTCTCTCCGCAGTTGCCAGCGTCGTCATCGTGCGTTCGTTTCTCGGCAGCGAGCCGCTCTTCCGCATTCCCGTCACCGCCTTCAAAGGCCCTAGCGAGCTCCTGGCTTACGCTGTCCTCGGCATCGTCGGCGGTCTCGCCTCGGTTGTATTCGCTAAATCCATCGGCTATCTGCGGCCTCGCCTTAAAGCTCTGCCGCGCTGGACACAATATTTTCAGCCCGCTCTCGCCGGTCTGCTCGTCGGACTCATTGGGTTTCTCGGGTTTCCGCAGGTCATGGGCGCCGGCTACGGCTCCATGGACGAGGCCATGCACGGCCAATACGCATGGAAAGTTCTCGCGCTCCTCGCCGTTTTCAAGATTATTGCTACCACCGTATCGTTCGTCAGCGGAACTCCCGGCGGCATGTTCGCCCCCACGCTCTTCATCGGAGCCATGCTCGGCGGCGCTGTTGGCGGCGTCGAACACATTTTCTTTCCGCATCTCACCGGATCCGCCGGCACTTATGTTCTCGTCGGCATGGGAGTCTTGTTTGCCGGATTTCTGCGTGTACCCATGACTTCGGTGTTCATGGTTCTCGAAGTCAGCGGTAACTACGAGATCATCGTTCCCGTCATTGTGGCCAACACTTTTTCTTACCTCGTCTCCCGCGGTCTGCAAACCGTCCCCATCTTCGACATGCTCACACGCCAGGATGGTCTTATCCTTCCATCGCTCGAAGAAGACCGCGAAGAAGCCATCCTGCGGGTCGAAGATGCCATGCTTCCGGTTCCAATCACAGTCCTGAGCGCGCAAGACTATGTGGATGCCAATTTCCGTCGTGTCCAGGATTCCACAGAAGCGGCTTTCCTGGTGCGCATGCATCCCAGCGGCTGGAATATCACCACTCGCGAAAAACTCCAGCGTCTGTATCAGGAAGGCAAAGGCGAACTAACTCTGGCGTCGGTGCTCCCAGCGCAATCACTTCCCAGCCTCTACCCCGATCTCCCTCTCGATTCCGCAATAGGGCATGTGAATGACCACTCGCTGATCCCGGTCGTCAATCGCGCCGATTCTCGCCGCCTAGAGGGCGTCGTTTCCCGCGACTCTGTGTTTCGGAAATATGGCGGCAGGAGCGCCGTCGAAGTTCCAAGCGCAACTTGAGAATGGCAGGGTAAATCTTGAATACCTGCGCCGCGAACTTATCGCGGGTCTACACGCTTATAGCCTGTGTACTTGATGATTTCTCTTATATGAACCGCCCCCGATCGAAACTGAAGGGTGTCATCCGACCGCGTGTACGCCGGAAACCAGTAGTGATCGTCCACATGCTGCTGCCCGGCGTAGCTGAGGTTGTACTGGGGCAGATCGTCGATCGTCAGTATCAACGGCATAAAGGTGCGGACGTCTTCCATGTCGTCCTGGGTCAGTTGAATTCCGCGCAACGAAGGCTGCGCCGTGAACATGACCACCTCTTGCCGTCTTCCTTTCGCATCGTAGGAAACGGTGGTCACCTCATGGAACTCGCCGGTCACGGTTTTGCCGACGAGAGTTTGCATGAGCACGTCCTGCGTGTAGGCGTAGTGCAGCGGGCTTCCTGGGTAGCCGATTCGGCGGCGCCGAATTTCTGGATCACTTCCTGCACACTCAAAGTTCTTGGCGCAGCGGAATCCAGCAAACCGTTTCCCTCTTCGCAGTTTGTCTGTCCCTGCACCGAACCATGCAGCAACGAAAGGAACGTGAATCCTCCCAGCAGGAAAAAATCAATTTCCAGGACCGCGATTCGAACTTTTCGCGAATCTTGGTTCCGGAACGGAGCAACCGGTTCGCCCCCGATATGGAGCCAGTCGTCTTTTCCATATCCTCGTAACACCTCGGCGGCGAAAACCATACATCGGCGTCGGCGAGCGCGCAGATTCCCCTAAACCCGTGCGGTTTCCTGGTTTTCCATATATGTGCAAACCCTTTCTCTATTGCCCCTCCTGACTTGCCTAACTCGAATCCCAGGCGCTCTGATTTGGTATGGCGATTGCCCCTACTACCTGCGGAAGCCATGCATTTCGCCGAGTTCCGGCTTCTCACTAGGATCATTATGAAGATCACAATTTTTGCGTTTTGTCTTCTCTTCGCCACCGCCTCCTTCGGACAAACCGCCGCCAGCGTGGTCAGCAACGTCCCGCAGCCGACTGTCATTCCGGACCATCCTCAACACGCCTCCCAGCATGCTATGGCCGCGGAGAACAGTCTTCTCGGAACCTCTGCCTACAGCTATGCCCAGGGCGAGCAGCCGGTGGTTGAGTTCGGATCCCTTAAGCAGGAAACTCCTCTCGGCGACGTTGCCCGCGCCTACAGGAAGGGCCATGTCGTCGACAAGAAGGCTGTTAAAGTTCTGGAGAACGATTAGCGTCAGCTTTTGTGGTCGACCTAATGGGCGGAAATCTACCGCTCGATCTAGGTGTAGAGAAGTTTCCATGCAGGACTACTCGCCGGTTCCCATCATCAGGGCCGGCGACGTCGGTTTTGGGGAACCGGCTTCGTTCTCAACCGTAATGGCAAATGCCTTGGCCTCAGTACCCGGCGGGAGCGGAGGATTCACCACTGTCGCGCTCCCGTGAGAGTCAGGCTTGAACATTCCCGCCGGAATCGGATCTCCGCTGGTCGGAATCAGCCACAACTCATAAGCCTTCTGCGCGGGCAGAGGCGGCATGTTGTTGGCGAGAAATACCAGGCTGCTGCGGTTCCTCAAATAAAAAGCTTTGCCCTGCGGCTGGGGCTGGGTTTTCGCCGCCACCAACGTCATGCGCTGCGCTTCGGGCTCAATAATCGGCGCCGCGATCTTTCGCAGTTCGTCCAGTTGCCGGGCGTTTTCAGCGGCCTCCGAGCTCGCCGACGCCAGCGTGGAGCGCAGCGTGAGATTCTCACGCCACAATGACAGGGAGAAAACGAACACAACCGCCGTCGCAGCCCATCCCAGCCATCCCCACCAACCCAGGCGTGGGACGGTTTGCCGCGTGATTACCGTCCGAGGTTCTCGAGCCACGGCGTCGAGCAACCGTTGCCGCGCGCGCTGAGGCGGCCTGGGTCCCGCCGCCGATAAAGCCAGCAGGGCGGTATCACCCCGCAGTTGCTCGAGCTCCACCCGGCACGACGTGCACGTCGCCAAATGCTGGGCAAGCTTCGCCCGATCCTCTCCCGTCAACGCATCCAGCGCGTATAAGGCGAGATCCTCGGCGTATTGTTCGTGCTCCGTCATTCTTTACTCAAACAAATTCCAGGTAGGGACAGCCGCCCTCCGCTGCCTGCGGAGCGCGGCTCCGCGACTCGCTCAAGTCTGAAACGCCTTCCGCAGCGCGATCAAGCCCGCGCGAATCCGCGTCTTCACCGTACCTAGCGGTTCTCCGGTCTTGTCCGCGATCTCGGAATGGCTCATGCCTTCCCAATACGCCATCTCCAGAGCGCTGCGCTGCGCCGGTGCCATGGCTCCAATCACTCCACGGACCTTCTCCGCTGCCCGCGCACGTTCGGCCTCACCAGCCAAGTCTGGCGCGACCGACAGCACCACATTTTCAATATCTGTTTCTGGACGACGCTTTCTGAGGGAGTCGATGGCCCGGTTCCGCGTGACAACCGCCAGCCAGCTTCCTAAATTTCCGCGAGCCGCATCGAACGCGCTGGGGTTGCGCCACAATTGCAGGAAGACTTCTTGCAGCACGTCTTCCGCGGCTCCGGTATCTCCGAGCACTCGTAGAGCGATGGCATACACCACCGAAGAATAGCGATCGTAAAGCTGCGCCATCGCTCCCTGATCGCCGGTTTTCAGGCCGGTGACAATGGCCAGATCCGCCGGAACGTCTTGTCCTTGCGGGCTCGACAAACGCTCTCGCTCTTCCTTAATAGATATACGCTTCTACCGGCCCCGGCGGATTGCGCTCGCACGTAACCCAAGCCCAGGAAGCCGGTTAGATGACGTCCCAGCTTCAAAGGGTGTGGCGAAAACATAGCAGCCAGGTGGCGTCGCGGGCAAATTCGCCCTATTGGCTGAGTTTGATTGCGAGCTGCCTCTCCGGCTGCGTCATCTGACTCCAGAGTTTCTGTAAGTCATCCTGCAGTGGCAAATTGTCAGGCTGCTTGTGCAAAGCCATCGCAAACCAGCGGTAGGCGGTCGGCAAATCGCGCGGTGTGCAGGTGCCGGCGGAGTAGAGCGCTCCGAGAGAAATCATCGCCTTCACATTGGAAGCCGCCGCCGGCTTCAGCAAACGCAATCCTCGGTCGCAATCCTGCCGCACGCCGCGCCCGTAAATGTAACGCTCCGCCTCTTCCGTGGGATCGACCGGCGTAACTGGCGTTGGCTTGCGCTCGCGCACCGGCGCCTTGCTGGAGACATCGGGCTTGGGCTTGTTCGCTGGAACGTCCGCGTCTGGGGCCGGCGCCTCGGAGCTCTGCGTCGAGTCGGCTTGCGACTTGGTTGAGCCGTCCGGGGAAGCATTGGCCGGTGGCGTGTTCTGTGCCGGTGCAGCAGCCGTGTTTGGAGGAGCGCCGCTCGAAGGAATGCTGGCCTGCGGGCTGGTGTCCGCTCCGCTCACCGCCGGCCCACTCGCCGTTGCTCCACCGCCCGCCGGCGCGGCCGCAGCCCCGCCTGCCGCACTCTCCGGTGCTGCTGGATTCGAATTTGCCGGGTTCGCCGGACTAGGATTCGACGCCTCGGGGGTCGCAGGCGCCGGCGTACTTCCGGAGCCCGCAGCATTCGGTTGAGACTCCGCCGCTGGCGCAGCCTTCCTGTCGTTTGTCAGCCAGTCAAACCCTCCCTGCTTCCAGCGCAAGTATCCGAATCCTCCCGCCAGAACCAAAGCGACTATCACTACAAACAGCTTGCCCCACCCCCGTTTCGGTTCTTCATCATCTTCCAGCAGATAATCCGCATTGCGCGAGGATCGTCCCCACAGATCGTGACCGCCCCCGTGCTCATGATGCGAGCCATGCGCCTCCGCGCCTCGCCCATCTCCCGGCTTGTTTAAGCCGAGAAAAGAGGGTCCAGTAATCACCGGGCTTGTATCGACCGACGGAGCCACGCGGTCCTCTGCGATCGGAGCTGTCTCTCTTCCAGCGCTCACGGGAACCCTCGGAATACGGGCCTCCGCGGACGGACGAAGGGGCGTCGGTTCTGCCCTCTTTTGCGCAGGCGTTGGCGACGCCGGCGCGACAGTGCCGGAAACCAGCGGCTTTGCCACCAAACTCGCTCCGCACATTCCGCAAAAGCGGTTGTCCTCGGAATTCTCATTCCCACATCGTACGCAGCGCACCCATCCTCCTTGATCCCACTCCTTAGATTAACTCCTCACCCCCATATCCCGCGAGTACGATGAAAATTCCAGTTACGTCCATAATTCCCCCATGATGCATTACCCCGTCCCTGCGATGCCAACTGCGATCTGCCAACTGCCAATTGCATTTCATGCTATGCTGCGCAAAACTTAACATCTCCACCTTAGGACGCTCCGTGCTGGTTGAACTGCGATTGGAAAATTACGCGGTAATCGACAATGCAGCCGTGGAGTTCGCCTCCGGACTGAACCTGCTGACCGGAGAAACTGGGGCTGGCAAATCCATCCTGATCGATGCGCTGGCGCTCCTGCTGGGCGACAAGGCGTCGAGCGAAGTAATCCGCACCGGTGCCGAGCGCGCCGTGGTTTCGGCGGTCTTCGATTGCGAAGGCAGCGTCGAGGATTCCGTCGAGGAGATTTTAGAGAGCAACGGATTAGACGAATCCGAAGACGGCTCCCTGATCGTGCGCCGCGAAATTGCTCCCGGCGGCAAAGGCCGCGTCTTCGTGAACAATCAACCGGCGACCGTGGCTGTTCTGCGCCAGCTTGCGCCGCACCTCGCCGTCATCCACGCCCAGAATGAATCGATCCTGTCGTTCGATCCACCCGCCCGCCTGGAATTGCTCGATGGATTTGCCGGAAGCCAGTTGGAGCCGACAACAGCGGCGCACGCGGCGTGGCATGACATTCGCGCCCGAATCGAAGAACTGGAAAAGGGCGAGCAAGACCGCTTGCGGCTGCTGGATCTCTGGCAATTTCAGAAGCGTGAGATTGAAGATGCCAAACTGCAATCCGGCGAGAACGAGCAGCTGGAAACAGAGAAACGGGTCCTGGCCAACGCAGAAAGGATTTACAACGCGGCCATGCAGGCTTTCGATCTGCTTTACGAAGGCGATGCATCCACCTCTGCCTCGCTGCGCTGCGCGCAGAAACAAATAGAAGAGTTGGCTCGCTACGAGCCCAAATTTCAGGAAGCCCTCGTCGCTCTCGAAACCGCCCGCATCAGCGTGGAAGATGTAGGCGCCACTGTCCGGGATTACGCCGGGGGAATCCACGCCTCGCCCGAACATCTGGCAGAAGTGGAAGACCGCTTGGCATTGCTTGATCGCCTGAAGCGCAAGTACGGTCCCGCCTTGGACGATGTAATTAACTTCGGCGCCGACGTTGCCTGCAAGCTTTCCGAGATCGAAAACAAAGATGAGATTCTGCGCGAGTTGCGTGCGGAATTGGCCAAGGCTGCCACCGAATACTTGCGAACCGCGAGGGCGCTATCCAAAAAACGACAGGACGCCGCCCGCAAACTAGAGAAGCTGGTCGAGGCCGAGATCAACGATCTGGCGATGAAATCGACGTTCCGCGTCGATATCACAACGTCCGAGGAAGAAGGGAACTGGTCTGCAACCGGCATCGATCAGCTCATCTACATGATCGCGACCAACCCCGGCGAACCCGTCCGTCAGCTGGAACATATCGCCTCGGGAGGGGAATTGTCCCGCGTCATGCTCGCTTTGAAAGTGAGCGTCGAGGAAAGTGTGGCGCGGGCTTCCTCGCCTCCGAAAGCGAAAAGCACTCGCGTGGCGGCCCAGCGCACGATGGTCTTCGACGAGATCGACACCGGCGTCGGCGGCCGCGCTGCCGAGGCCGTCGGCAAGAAACTGAAGTCCCTCGCACGGTCGAATCAAGTCCTCTGCGTCACCCACCTGCCGCAAATCGCCACCTTCGCCGACCACCATTACGTGATCGAAAAGAAAGAACGCAACGGCCGCACCCGCACCACCATCCGTCTCGTGACCGCCGAAGAACGCACCGAAGAAGTCGCCCGCATGCTAAGCGGGGCCAAGCTTACCGACACCTCTCGCAAACACGCCGAGCAGATGATTAAGGCGAATGGGTAACGAGACGTAGAGCGAGCATCCACGCCATTCGCTGCGCCCAATCCCCACCCACTGCTAATCCCCGCCGTTTCTGTGGCTTACGTTGACCAGATGGGTCCTTTCCAGTAATTTATAAGCACCCGGGAAATAGGATGGTGTAACCTGACTATATTCCTATTCAAGCCCTATTTTGCATCGCACAAGGTCTAGGGAAGATCATAAGCGGTTGGGAGTGGAATGGTGCCGAACAGCCAAGGGAAAACGTTGCTTTTACTTAAGCCGCGCGGCTTCTGCGCCGGCGTCGTCCGGGCCATTGATGTGGTCCGCATCGCCCTCGAGGCCTTCGGTCCGCCCATCTACGTCCGCAAGGAAATCGTCCACAACAGCTTCGTGGTGGACGAACTCCGTGGCAAAGGCGCCATCTTCGTCGATAGCGAAGACGAAGTCCCCAACGGTGAGCGCGTCATCTACAGCGCGCACGGAGTATCTCCCGAGGTCCGCGAACACAGTGCTCGCCGCGGTCTCCGCGTCATAGACGCTACTTGCCCGCTGGTGACCAAAGTCCACGTCGAAGCCGTAAAGTTTGCCAAAGAAGGCTATTCGCTGATCCTCATCGGACACCATGATCACGATGAAGTCGTCGGAACCCTGGGCGAGGCTCCTCTCGTGACGCAAGTCGTGGGCAATCCGGAACAGGTCAAGGCGCTCTCAGTCCCTGATCCAAATCGCGTAGCCTATCTAACCCAGACCACGCTGAGCCTTGACGAGACCAAAGACATCATCGCCGCCCTCAAGCAAAAGTTCCCCAACATTAAAGGCCCGGCGGCGCAGGATATTTGCTACGCCACGGAAAACCGCCAGGTCGCGGTGAAGCAGGTAGCGTCGGAATCTGATCTGCTACTGGTAGTGGGGTCGGAAAATAGCTCAAATTCCAATCGTCTGGTCGAGGTCGCGCGCAAACTGGGCACGAATGCTCATCTCATCGATAGCTACAGGGATATTGAGTCTCAGTGGCTGGTAGACGTGAAAACCATCGCGCTCACGGCGGGAGCGTCCGCGCCGGAATGCCTGGTGGAGGAAACCATGAAATTTCTCGCCACCAAGGGGTTCGATAACGTGCAGGAACTGGAAGTGATGCCGGAAAACGTCCGCTTTGGGCTACCGCCGGAAATTGTTGAAGCGATTGCTGCCGCCCCGGCCAGTGCTACCGCGGATTAACGGAGCCGCACATTCATGAGTACACACTCCCCCGACGCAAACTCAGCTTCCACCCCTCAACTCTTCTTCGGCAAAATCGACGGACTGGTCGATCGTGTGTCGGCCGCAATTGCTGCCGCCCGTAGACTTCTTTTCTCTGCCCAGCATGAGGATGGATATTGGTGCGGCGAACTGGAAGCTGATACCACCCTCGAATCCGATTACATCCTGCTCCACACCCTGCTCGGGACCGGCGATCCGGAGCGCTTTCGACGCGCCGCGAACTGGATTGTTCGACATCAGAATGAAGACGGGGGATGGAGTATCTATCCAGCGGGACCCTCGAACATCAGCGCGTCGGTGAAAGCCTATTTCGGACTGAAGTTAGCAGGGTTTGCCGCGAACCATCCAGTGCTGCAGCGGGCTCGGAAGAAAATCCTCGAACTCGGCGGGGTCACCGAGGTCAACACATTTACCAAGATCTATCTTTGTTTCTTCGGCCAGTACGATTACGACGCGGTCCCAGCGATTCCGCCAGAGATCGTCCTCTTTCCCAACTGGTTCTGGTTCAATATCTACGAGATTTCCTCGTGGTCGCGCGCCATCCTCGTTCCACTCTCTATCTGCTATGCCAAGAAGCCGTTCAAGAAGATTCCGCGTGAGATGGGCGTCGAGGAATTGTTCGTGGGGGGCATGCTGAAGTCGCGCATGCACCTGCGCTGGTCGAAAAAGCTGATTTCGTGGCGCAATTTCTTTCTCTGTCTTGACCGCACGACGCACTGGCTTGAGCGTGTGCACATTCGCCCGCTGCGTTCGATCGCGCTAAAAAGAGCAGAGAAATGGGTGCTCGAGCGCTTCGAGATGAGCGACGGCTTGGGCGCCATCTATCCCTCGATGATGAACTCCATCATCGCTCTCCGCTGCCAGGGATATTCGCTGGATGATCCGCAGGTGATCCGCGCCCTCGACGAATTCGAAAAGCTTGGGATCGAAGAAGGCGACACTTTCCGCATGCAACCGTGCATGTCTCCCGTCTGGGATACAGCCTATGCCGTGTTCGCGTTGGGTGAAGCCGGGGTGCCCGCGAACGATCCGCACATGGTGAAGTGCGCCGATTGGATTCTGCAAAAGCAGGTCCGCAATCCCGGCGACTGGCAGGTCAAAAACAAGAAGGGTAAACCGGGCGGATGGTACTTCGAGTTTAACAACGAATTTTATCCGGATGTCGATGATACTGCAATGGTTTGCCTGGCGCTAAGTCGCGTCGAGCATCCCAACGGACGCTACCAGCGTGAGTCCGTGCAGCGCGCCATTGATTGGATCCTTTCCATGCAGTGCAAGAACGGTGGCTGGGCTTCGTTCGACAAGGACAACGACCGCATGGTGTTTCAGTATGTACCCTTCGCCGATCACAACGCCATGCTTGATCCTCCGACGGTCGATATCACTGGCCGAATCCTCGAGATGATGGCGACCTACGGCTACGATAAGAACCATCCCGCCGTGGAGCGTGCGATCCAATTCATTCGCAAGGAACAGGAGCCCGACGGCAGCTGGTTCGGCCGATGGGGCGTCAACTACATCTATGGCACGGCGTTGGTGCTTCGTGGCCTCGAAGCCATCGGGATCGACGATCATGAGCCCTGCGTCCAGCAAGCCGCCGAGTGGCTGCGCATGGTGCAAAACCCGGACGGCGGTTGGGGCGAAACCTGCGGTTCCTACGACGATCCCAGCACTCGCGGCGTCGGCCCCAGCACTCCATCGCAAACCGCGTGGGCAATCCTTGGATTGCTCGCCGTTGGCGATATTCGCAGCGATTCCGTCGCTCGCGGCGTCGCCTATCTGCTAAGCACTCAAAAGGATGATGGTTCCTGGGACGAGCCTTATTCGACCGGCACGGGTTTTCCGCGCGTTTTCTATTTGCAGTATCACCTCTACCGACAGTACTTCCCACTGCTCGCGCTAACCACCTACGCCAAGGTGATGGAGAAGAATGGCAATTAGCGACTGGCAATTAGCTTTCGGCCCGGCGGGGCTAGGCGTGGCGCAAAAAAGTTTGATCGCCCCACTGCTAACTACCAATTGCTAATTGCGATCCTGCGATCCAATGAGAGCTTTCGTCACAGGCGCAACCGGATTCATAGGCTCTCATGTGGCCCGCGTTTTGGGCGAGCAGGGCGCCGATCTACGCCTGCTGGTTCGCGCCACCAGCAACCTGAAGAATCTCGAAGGTCTCAAGGCCGAGACTGCGACCGGTGACCTGCGCGACTCCTCCTCGTTCGAAAAAGCAATATCTGGCTGCGACGTCGTATTTCACGTCGCCGCTGACTATCGCCTGTGGGTACAGGATCCCGCGGAGATGTACCGCTCCAATGTGGAAGGCACGCGTGCGCTTCTGGATGCCGCGCGCAAGAATGGCGTGCGCTGCATGGTGTATACCTCCAGCGTGGCCACGATCGGCTTCACGGGTAACGGTCGTCCGGCTGACGAAGATTCTCCCGTCTCCGTCGCCGATATGATTGGTCACTACAAGCGTTCCAAGTTCATGGCCGAGCAGCTCGCTATGGAAGCGGGCCGGAGTGGCATGCGCGTAATTACCGTCAATCCCACCACCCCCGTCGGGGAGCAAGATGTCAAACCCACCCCTACGGGACGAATCATCGTCGACTTCCTGAAGGGCAAATTTCCCGCCTACGTAGAAACCGGGTTGAATTTGGTCGATGTTCACGAATGCGCCCGTGGACACGTCGCCGCCCTGGAGAAAGGCAGGACCGCCGAGCGCTACATCCTTGGCGGCGAAAATCTTACCCTGAAGCAGATTCTGAATAAGCTCGGTGCCATCTCCGGCTTACCCTCGCCCAAGTTGAAGCTGCCGTACTTTGTCGCCTATGCCGCGGGTTTCGTGGACGAAACCGTCTCCGGCCGCTTGCTGGGCCGCGAGCCCCGAGCCACCGTCGAAACCGTGCGCATGGGAAAGAAGAAAATGTGGGCCAGCTCTGCCAAGGCCGAGCGCGAACTGGGATGGAAACTGGTACTTGCCGACGACGCCTTGCGTCGCGCCGTAGATTGGTTCCGGGCGAATCACTATGTCTAAGATCGCCATGGTGGCTGCACTGGAGCGCGAAGTCGGCGTGTTCATCAAAAACTCGCCTCGCGTTCAGCGCGTGCATGAAGGCCGCACTTTCACGTTCTTCGAACGCCGGGACGCCGTCGTGGTATGCGGCGGCATCGGCCTGACGGCAGCGCGCCGCGCTGCCGAAGCCGTGATCGCCTTATATCGTCCCATGCTCTTGCAATCCGTAGGTTTTGCCGGAGCTCTTGATACGAACCTCTGCGTAGGCGATCTCTTCTCGCCTTCCCAAGTTCTGGATGCGCGCGACGGAAGCCGCACCAAACTCTCGGGTGGAGAAGGCACCCTGGTCACCTTTATGGCAGTGGCGGGAGCAGAGCAAAAAGCCAAGCTGTCGCAGGCCTACGGAGCCCGGGCCGTGGATATGGAAGCTGCTGCTGTGGCCACAGCTGCCCAGGCTCACGGAATTCCCTTCGGCGTGGTCAAGGTGATTTCGGATGAACTGGATTTTGAAATGCCTCGAATGGCTGACTTCACCGACTCCGAAGGCCGCTTCCTGACTACGAACTTTATCCTCTTCGCCGCACTTCGCCCCTGGCTCTGGAGCCGCATAGCCGTCCTCGCTCGCAACAGCAGCCAAGCTGCGGGAGTCCTGGCCGCGTATCTGGAATCGTTTGGCAATGAACTCGCAGCTGCCGCGCCTACGACCGCGTTGCCAAGCGGAGGCCACAAATGAACTGCCGCCCGCTGATCCCGTTCTTTCTGTCTGTTGCGACGTGCTCGCTCGCGCAGTCAACGCCCGCTTCCGTCTACGCGGAAAGTTTTCGTCAAGGCCCGACTCACATCGTCGAGGAGAAATTTGAGGTCAAACTCACGCCTCAGGATCCAACTTATCGCGAGCGGATCAAAGACTCTGGTGGAACCGACCGGTACGCGCTTTCCATAACTCCGCAGGGACCCGAAGGGGACACCGAGATTACCTCCTGGCAGATAAAATTAGTCGACCTGCATCATCCCATGTACGACAATGTATTGCTGTCGTCACAGAACGCCTCGTCGGATCCGAAAGATCCTTTGTGGCGTCTGGTTCCAAGCGGCTTTGCTCGAGTGCCCGTCACTGCAAAGCGAATCATCAAGGTGGACAGTTTTTATGTCGTCCTCCAAGTCAAGGCGTATCACTTCACTCCCCCGGATTCGCCGTACCTGGATTCGATGAGGCTTGCAGTCGAGTTCACCAATACCGACCCACGGGTCGCGGAGGGTTCGCAAAAGTAGGTTGACGGGAAAGACGGGTATGAAGCGAAACGGAATGCATCTCATCTAAGAAGAAGACCTAGGAATGGCAATTGCCGATCAGTTCGCGGTTCACAACCAAACCCAGTCAATCCCCGCCACCATGCTGGCGGCAGTGTACCGTGCCGTAAACGACGTTCGCCTCGAAACCGTTCCCGTCCCACAAGTCGGCGCCGGAGAGTTACTGCTGCGGGTCCACACCTGCGGCGTCTGTGGCACGGACCTCAAGAAGATCGCCACCGGCTCGCATTCCGCTCCTCGCATCTTCGGCCACGAAACCTCCGGCGTGGTAGCGGCGGTTGGCGCCGGAGTGCGCCAGTTTGCCCCCGGCGATCGCGTCGTGGTTTTCCACCACATACCCTGCCGCCAGTGCTATTACTGCCGGCACCAGACCTTCGCCCAGTGCGCGACTTACAAAAAAGTCGGTTGCACCGCCGGGTTTGAGCCTTCCGGGGGAGGTTTTGCGGAATATGTCCGGGTGATGGACTGGATCGTGGAGCAGGGCACGGTACGCATCCCGGAGGGCATCTCATTCGACCAGGCTTGTTTCGTGGAACCCGTCAATACCTGCATGAAGGGCATCCAAGCCCTGCGCTTGCAGCCCGGAGAAACCGTTTTGACGATCGGGCAGGGTCCGATCGGCATCATACTGAGTGTCTTGGCCCGGCGGGCGGGGGCCTCCGTTATTACTTCCGATTTGTATGCCGAGAGGCTTAAAATAGCGAAAAGCCTTGGATTACAGGATACGGTCGACGCGTCGAAGCAGGACGTGGCAAGTGCAGTGCGTGAGCGGACCGAGGGGCGCGGCGCAGACGCGGTTATTTTGGCTGTGGGTGGTAACGGATTGATTCGTCCTGCAATGGATGCGGCCCGTCCGGGAGGGCGCGTATTATTGTTTGCGCAAACCCAGCGTGGCGAGGCCGTGGTGGATCCGGCCGCAATCTGCGTCGATGAGAAATCATTGGTCGGGTCGTATAGCGCGTCTGTGGATTTGCAGGCTGATTCTGTTCGTTTTGTGATGAACCGGGAAATGGACTTGGAACGGTTGATCAGCCACCGGTTCCGGCTGCAGGACAGTCCGCGGGCGTTGGAACTTGCGGTTCATCCGCAGTCGGCATCAATGAAAATCGTGATTCAGCCTGGGAGCACCTGGAAACTTGGGTCCCGGGAAGGAAGCTCGCATTGAACGGAAAAATGACGGCCGCCGTCTTGTACGGCAAAGAAGATCTCAAAATTGAACGAGTGCCGATTCCCCGGGTGGAGAAGGGGGAAGTACTTGTTAAAGTCCAGGTCGCTCTCACGTGTGGGACCGACCTCAAGGTCTATCAGCGTGGTTATCACGCCCGCATGATTGTTCCTCCTGCGCTCTTCGGTCATGAACTGGCTGGCGTAATCGAGGAGGTAGGCGAGGGCGTGCTCAGCTTCAAGAAGGGTATGCGCGTGGTGGCACTCAATTCCGCGCCCTGCCAGATGTGCTTCTACTGCTCCAAGCACCAGGAAAACCTTTGCGAGGACCTGCTTTTCAACAACGGAGCTTACGCCGAGTATATCCGCGTGCCGCGGCGCATTGTCGAAGCCAATATGCTGGTCATTCCGCCCAACGTCACCTTTGAAGATGCCGCTATGACCGAGCCTTTGGCCTGCGTGCTGCGCGGCTTGCACGAGACCGGTGTAGAGATAGGCGACACTGTCACCATCATCGGCGGAGGCCCCATCGGACTCATGTTCGTCCAGGTGGCTCGCGCCATCGGTTGCAATGTCATCTCGCTGGTGAAGCGCGACGAGCAAGTCATCGCCGCCAAGCACATGGGAGCGCACGAGATCGTGCAGACCGCCAAAGTTCAGAATGTCGTCGAAACGGTGCGAGCGCTCACGCCACAGAAACGCGGCTGCGATGTAGTCATCGAAGCTGTGGGCCGCCCGGAAGCCTGGGAGTGGGCCGTCGAAATGGTCCGCAAAGGTGGCACGGTCAACTTCTTCGGCGGATGCGCCAGCGGATCCAAGGTGCAACTCGATACCAATCGTCTGCACTATTCGGAGATCACTCTGAAGGCCACGTTCCATCACACGCCGGAAACCGTGCGCCGCGCCTTTGGCCTGATCGCGGCCAAGAAGATCCGTCCGACGGACTACATCACCGGCGAGGCCCCGCTTTCCAGTTTGCAAAAAGTGCTTCGCCACATGCTGAACCGTGGAGGCGACATCAAAACCGCCATCATTCCCGGCCACTGAGAGACGGGTCTCCCAGTCGCAAAGTTGGTGCTTGTCAGTCCATAGGCGCGGGAGATGATAGCCCCGGACGTGAGTCCTGGGTAAGCCTCCCGAAAGACGGACGAGCCCCGGAAGGGCCGCACGAAATGTCAGGTTGGCTCGGGCGCGACCTCGCATACGGGACCTAGTGAACAAACACTGAATGACTGCTGCAACCGGTACCGACTCTCGCTTTGTAACTGTGCCCGCGAACGCCGCCGGATGGAGCCATCTGCCCGCAGAATACGCCATCCCCCAGTCCGCCCCTTCGCTCCAGGAATCCCAGAAATACTGCCAACGCTTAGCCCGCTCGCATTATGAAAACTTCTCCGTCGCCACCTGGTTCCTGCCCAAGCAGCTCCGTCAGGATTTCCTGAACGTATACGCCTATTGTCGAATCTCGGACGATCTCGGCGACGAAGTCGGCGACCCGATGGTATCGATCGCCTTGCTCGATGAGTGGCAGGGCCAACTCGATGCCTGCTACGAAGGCAATCCGCGCCATCCGGTTTTTGTCGCGCTGTCGGAGACCGTAAGAAAATTCAGGATTCCGAAGCACGAATTTTCTGATCTCCTCATCGCCTTCCGCCAGGACCAAACCGTCGCTCGATTTGAGACCTTCGAAGACGTCGTCGCCTATTGCCGCTATTCGGCAAATCCCGTAGGCCATCTCGTCCTCTACCTGTGCGGTTATAGCGACGCCGAACGACAACAACTCTCCGACTACACCTGCACCGCACTGCAGTTGGCCAACTTCTGGCAGGACGTCTCCGTGGATTGCGCCAAGGGACGAATCTATATTCCGCTGGAAGATTTGCGGCATTATTCCGTCACCGAGGAAGATCTGGCGCAAAAGTGCAATACCGTGGCCTTTTGTGACATGATGAAATTTGAAGTGCAGCGCGCCCGCGAATGGTTTCGCCGCGGCTTGCCGCTGGTGAAAAAAGTAGATCCCCAATTAGCCGTGGATCTTGAGTTGTTCAGCCGAGGCGGACAGGAAATTCTGAACGCCATCGAGCGCCAGCGCTTCGCCGTTCTTGGAAACCGCCCCATCATCTCCAGGCGGCGCAAGTTCGCCCTGGTGGCCCGTGCCGCGCTGGGCAAGCTCTTATGAGCGCTGGAGCGCAGCCCGTGATGGTTCCCTGGAGCCCCGCTCCCGCGCAACTCACCATGGCATATTCCGTTTGCCGCGGAATCACCCGTACTAACGCCAAGAATTTCTATTACGCTTTTCTGGCGCTGCCGAAACGCAAGCGTCAGGCGTTGTCCGCTGTGTATGCTTTTATGCGCCGCTGCGATGACATCGCCGACGATCCCGGTCTCAGCGCTCCCGAACGCCGTTTCAACTTGGATTCCTGGTTGGATGCTCTGCACCGCGCGCAGCAAGGCCAGCCCACCGACGACCCGATCCTTCTCGCCCTCACCGATGCGCAACGACGCTATTCCATTCCGGCTGGCCTGCTCGACGATCTTGCCCTCGGAACGGCAATGGATGTCGTCGATTCTGTGGTTGAAGATCAAAGCGCGCCGATTTGTGCAGCTTCGTCGAGCCCTCAGCTCACGGTTCAGTATCAAACCTTCGAAGATCTCAAGCTCTACTGTTATCGCGTCGCATCGGTCGTGGGCCTCGTCTGCATTCACATCTTCGGATATCGCGACCCTGCCGCCGAACCCCTCGCCGAGCAATGTGGCCTTGCCTTTCAACTCACCAACATCATTCGGGACGTCAAAGAAGATGCTGCCATGGGGCGCGTGTATTTGCCGGAAGAAGACCTGGCAAAGTTCGGTCTGTCCGCCGCGGAATTGCTTGACAAACCAGACGCCGCCCGCTTCCGGCCCTTGCTCGCGCTCGAAGCCGATCGCGCCCGCGAAGGTTACCAGGCCGGCGACGAACTGATTCCGTATATCTCAGAAGATAGCCAGCCCGCTCTCTGGGTACTGATTAGCATCTACCGCAAGCTGTTAGAAAAAATCGCGGAGCGACAGTACGACGTCTTCAGCGGTAAAGTGACCCTCACCGTCGGCGAAAAGCTGCGGATTCTCGGGAAAGGTTTTCTGCAGCGCATCACCTGACGTGCACACTTTGTCACCCCGAACCGGGCGGAAAGCCCGGTGAGAGCCTGCCCTGAGCTTTGCGAAGGAAACCTGCCGTTCTTTGCAGCGGCAATGAAGCAGTCGCGTTGATAGCACGAGGCGATGAGTCAGAACCCCATTCCACCTTCAGTAGCCATCGCCGGCGGCGGCCTCGCCGGACTCGCTGCGGCCTGCGTGCTCGCGGACTCCGGCCTCCGCGTCACTCTGCTTGAGCGCCGCCCTTATCTCGGTGGCCGCGCCTCTTCCTACGAGCATCCAGGAACCGGCGAAGTGGTGGACAACTGTCAGCACGTGCTCTTCCGGGTCTGCACCAACCTCATCGAGTTCTACCGCCGCATCGGCGTGGAAGATAAAATTCTCTGGTACGATGACATGACCTTCATCGAGCCCGGCGGCCGCTCCAGCGTGCTGCACGCCTCCCCGCTGCCGGCTCCGTTGCACACAGCGCCCTCGTTTCTACGTTTTCCATTTCTTACGGTAAGAGACAAGCGCGCAATCGCCCGCGCCATCGCGTCCCTGACCCTCACCGCACAGCCGAACACTGGAAAATCTTTTCTGCAATGGTGTCGCGACCACGACCAGACCGAAAATGCTATCGAATGCTTTTGGAAACCAATTCTCGTCAGCGCCCTCAGCGAACATCTTGACCTGATCTCAGTTTCTTACGCAGCCCAAGTCGTCCGCGAATCCATGAAGTCGCCCGCCGCCCGCCACATGGGTGTTCCCAGCATTCCTCTCACCGACCTCTACAACCAAGCCGGAGAGTATATCCGCACCCGAGGCGGCGAAATTCTCTTGCGCACTTCTTTGCAAACTTTTTCGTCGAACTCGTCAGGCGTCCAGATTCGTATCACCGATCAAGATAAGAAAGAACGGGAAGCGTCCTTCGACTATCTGATCCTCGCTCTCCCCTTCAACACCGTCGAAGACGTCCTTCCGCAAACTCCCGCCGCTGCCCCTCTGCGAGAAGACCTCACCCACTTCGAATCCTGTCCCATTACCGGCATCCACCTGTGGTTCGATCGCCAAATCACCGACCTCGACCACGCCGTCCTTCTCGACCGAACCATTCAATGGATGTTCCACAAATCCCGTTTGCTCACCACTCGCACCGTAGCCGGTTCTGAACCTGCCGGCAGCTACATCGAACTCGTCGTCAGCGCCTCGAAAAGCCTCATCGACAAGTCACGCCCCGAGATCGTTGACCTCGCCCTGAAAGAGGTCCGCGAGTTTTTCCCCGCCGCCCGCGATGCGGTCCTGCTGAAGTCCGCCGTGATCAAGGAAGTCCACGCCACCTACTCGCCCCGCCCCGGCATCGACGCTCACCGTCCGCCGCAGTCCACCGCGTGGCCCCGCGTCTTCCTCGCCGGTGATTGGACCGCCACCGGCTGGCCCGCGACCATGGAAGGCGCCGTCCGCAGCGGATATCTCGCCGCCGAAACCCTCGTCCGCACCGCGGGAATCGGCGCATCGGAAATGGAAAATAAAAAGTTCCTCGCTCCCGATCTTCCCGCCTCCGGATTCATGCGCCTCTTCCGGCCCTGACATTGCGCAGGATCAGCACTGGAGACAGCGTTTTCCCCGTCACTCACAGGCGTGTCCCGGCGCACAGACAAGCCCGCCCTCGGCTGGAAACATACACACTGGATATCACTCCGCCATAAGTTTTGATGGAGGTCTCCATGCTTCTGAGCTCGACTCTTGCACTCCTCTTGCTGATCTCTCTGCTTCCCGTTTCCCTTGGCCAGAAAGCTTCCGGTGGTCCGTCCCAGAATCCACCAGGGCGCATCCCCCTCGACGGGGCAAAGATTTTTCAGTCCCACTGTGCCGCCTGCCACGGAGCCGATGCCCGCGGCCATGGCCCAGCCGCGGCTGCCCTGAAGCAATCGCTTCACGACTTAACCCTGCTCTCGTCGCGAAATAGCGGGAAGTTTCCTTACCAGCAGGTCAAGGAGATCATCCAAGGAAAGCAACCCACCCAGGTTGCCCACGGCAGTAGCGAGATGCCCATTTGGGGACCAATTTTCCATCAGGTCGAAGCCGACCAGGACTGGGGAGAAGTCCGGCTCGACGCCGTCACTAAGTACTTGGAATCTCTCCAGCAGAAATAGCCCGGCAGGACGGCCAGGACTGCACCGCACCATGATGCGGACGGCGCCAGCTTCAGGCGCTAATTGTGCCCGACGCGCGCTTCAATCCGGGACACAAATCTCGGCGTGTGGCTTTTCATTATCTGCTTAATTCCGGGCCTGAACTCGTGCCACAGATTCGTTCCCGCATCATTGCCAACGGTTGAACCAAAATCGCTAAAGGGCTGCCCAATCGGGCGCCTCCAATACGGACGCGAAGCTGTATCCGCAGCCGTCGAAGCCAGCGCCCGCAGCAGATAGGAAGTGTTCAGCCTGCCCTTGCCGGAATCATCTCGCGTCACCAGAACTCGAGACGCCGCATACGTGGCTCGGCTCATCAGCCCGCTGCTGGAAGGGTGGTGGTAACACAACTTCGAAGATCCCCGGGCCAGATACTTGTCAAAAATGGTCTTGGGTTGTTTCTCGCCAGGTTCGGCTGGCGTGGCCGCGAATGCATCAGCTTGCATCAGGTTCACACCGACGGTCGCGCCGGGTTCCAGTGGCGAACGTCCTTCCGCGAAGAACGCATCAGTTTTTTGGCTTGGAGCTGCACTCTGCACCGAAGGGGCATCAGGAAGCGAGTGATCTACGTTCTGGCAAGTTGCAGCGAAGCCCGTCACCAAGACAAACGCAACGATCCCAACCTGTAAAACTCGTTTCACCATACCCCAGTCCCTCAAGCGTCAAGCTTGTGCGCGGCGCTTGGCGACTTACCCAATAACTCACCCCAATTAACAGCAACCCGAGTGCCAATCTTCCCCGCGGAACCACTGAGGGGAGAAGTGGGGATTTGATGGATGACACGAGATTAGAGGTTGCTTTTTTGAACCAACTCTCCACTTCCGACTGCCCCATTTGACGATATTCCACAGCCTTATCCGACAATTAGCCAGAAAAGCCTTGTCATTCGGAATCCGGCTGAAAACCTGTTTTCGGGATGTCCACTCCCCGCCGCACAGGGTTGCCTTTTCGACACACTATGCACAAACTTTCCTACAAACAATCAGTTGAGCCATCGTAACCAGTAGCCCATCGTCGTGACCCCAAGCCATCCCCGGAACTTCCCCAGTGGTGCCGACTAACCGAAGTTCGTCACGGAATGGTCGTGAAACCACCTAAGTCTTTCAAAATCAGTTCAGGCTGTCGCGAAGTCTGCACTACATTTTGAAAGTGATTTCAGCCGTTCCGGCAGGCTGAGGCC
>Ga0187863_10000379_pt1 | contig 38206 bp, 36 predicted proteins | sample June2016WEW_11_1_FD_132975 | JGI IMG/M metagenome (GOLD analysis project Ga0187863, IMG submission 132975) | Peatland microbial communities from SPRUCE experiment site at the Marcell Experimental Forest, Minnesota, USA - June2016WEW_11_10 | ecosystem: Environmental > Terrestrial > Soil >...
ACGGTTTCGAGATGTTCGAGGAGCGTGGGGCCTTGATACCAAGGGGTTCGCGAGCCGGAGCTGACGACGTTATCGCCTTCGAGCGCACTGATCGGAACGCTGAGTACATTCTGAATGCCCAACTGCGCAGCCAGCGCGAAAAAATCGGTCTGGAGCTGAAGAAAAACATCCTCGCGGTAATCCACCAGATCCATTTTGTTCACGGCGGCCAGCACATTCGGGATTCCCAGCAGCGAAGCGATGTAAGCATGGCGGCGGGTTTGCGGAAGCAGGCCTTTGGTCGCGTCAATTAGCACGATAGCAAGATCGGCGGTGGAAGCGCCGGTGGCCATGTTGCGGGTGTACTGCTCGTGGCCGGGTGTATCGGCGATGATGAATTTGCGGCGCGCGGTGGCGAAGTAGCGGTACGCGACGTCGATCGTGATGCCCTGCTCGCGTTCGGCGCGCAGCCCGTCGGTGAGCAGCGAAAAATCGATGGGGCCGGCAGCGCGATTGATGCGGCTTTTTTTCACGGCAGAAAGCTGATCTTCGTAAACGGATTTGGAATCGTGGAGCAAGCGCCCGATCAGCGTGGATTTGCCGTCGTCCACACTGCCGGCAGTGGTGAAACGCAGCAGATCTTTCTGCAAATCGCGGTTGAGGAAGGCTGCGAAGTCTTCGCGTAGTTCCTGATGGGCGGCGGGCATGGTTAGAAGTAGCCCTCCCGCTTCTTGAGTTCCATCGAACCTTCTTCATCGTGGTCAATCACGCGGTTCTCGCGCTCCGAGCGCCGGAAGGAAACCATTTCCTCGATGATTTTGGGGACGGTGTCCGCCGCGGAGCGAATCGCGCCGGTGCACGGCACGCAGCCAAGAGAGCGCATGCGGCATTGCACGATCTGTGTCTGTTCGCCCGGCAGCAAGTGATCGCCCGGGTAGCGCACGACGATCGAGCCGCCGCGCATGACGACTTCATGATCGCGTGCGAAGTAAAGGGGAACGATGGGGATTTTTTCGGCGTGGATGTAGAGCCAGATGTCCAGCTCGGTCCAGTTTGAGAGAGGAAAGACGCGAATGCTTTCGCCTTTGTCTATGCGCGAATTGAAAATATTCCACAGCTCGGGGCGCTGGTTTTTCGGATCCCACTGCCCTTGCGCGTCGCGGAACGAATAAATGCGCTCTTTGGCGCGTGATTTTTCTTCGTCGCGTCGCGCGCCGCCAAACGCCGCATCGAAGCCGCCTTCGGTAAGAGCGTCGAGGAGGGATTTCGTTTTCAACAAGCCGCAGCATTTCTGCGTGCCGAGGGAGAAGGGGTTCGCGCCGGCCGCGAGCGCTTCGCGGTTCTGGTGGACGATCAATTCCGCGCCGATTTGCCGGGCGTACCAATCGCGGAACTGAATCATTTCCGGGAATTTGTAACTGGTATCAATGTGCAGGAGGGGAAATGGAATTTTCCCGGGGAAGAATGCCTTCTGCGCGAGTCTTAGCATCACCGAGGAATCTTTGCCGATGGAATAGAGCATCACCGGCCGGGCAAACTCCGCCGCTGCCTCGCGTAGAATGTAGATGCTCTCCGCTTCGAGCGCTTTCAGGTGGCTGAGCGCGGGCGCGCCTACCCGGGCGCTCTGCGAGCGCGGGACCGCGGGACGTTCCGGTTGTTGCAAGAGTTCTTCTGATGCAAAGCTCATTTTCTCCGCCGTAAAAACAAAAAACCCACCAACCGGGTCTTCCGGTGGTGGGTTGATAAAATCCTGGAGTGCGATTACTTAGATTTTTGGGTTACCCACCCGCTCGGCAGACGCATGCGCGCATCTCTGTACAACAACAGGTACAGACGCACACGGCGTGGGCGGAATGGGTGTTGACCTTCACAGCCATAGGCTACACAAAGCTCCGGACAATCACAAGGCTAGATTTCGATCTCGGTTGCCTTGTCCGCGCGCAGCAACGACGCGGCACTAGGAATTAGTGCGCCCAGATCTTCGCCGGGTCGGTTTCGTAGGGATATACGTGAACCATCCAGCCAAAGATCTGCGGGAACCAACGGCCGCCGGCCTGTTCGCACGCTTCCTGAGTTGCGATGGAGCCTTTAAGTCCGAATTCCTTAAAATTCGCTTGCTGTAACGAAGTGCCCCTCGGAGGCAGGCACAAATTGGTGTGCTTGTGCCAGCGGGCGATGCTGAGAGGAACGCGCGCGTTTAAATCGTCTTCAGTAGCGAATTTGCGATCGGTGTACATGGCGCCCACCAGCTCGTAGCCGTCGCTTGTTTTTTTGTAGAGCAAGGACGTGGGATGCGCCGGGTCGAACTTAAAGCTCGCTTCGAGAGCATACGCATAATTCGTGAAGTGATATTGCGGCTGCGGAACGTTGGGCCCGAAAATCTTGAAGCCGTCAGCGAGAGCGACGCGATAGTCCTTGTATTTTTCGATGGCCGGCCGCAATTGCGCGAGTATTTCCTCGGCCCGCTTTTCATCGGCCGGGTTCGCAAGCCGCAACGTGGTCATATACATGTGCGCGCTCATCTCGTCCATGTCGTGATCGGACATGGCATCATGAGCTGCCTTGGCGGCGTCGGGGTTTTTGTCCGAGTCGTGCTGGCTCATGTCCATTCCTGGCATGGAATCGTGACCTTGCGTTGGCGAGGACGGGGAATTTTGCGATTGCTGTGCGGGCAGGGGCGACACACAGAACGACGCTGCGGCCGCCAACAATACAATTGCGGACTTCTTATCCGTTATTTTGCCGATTATATTGTGAATTAAGTGGCTGCTCATAGCTTAGCTCCTATTAATGATACGTTGCAGCGGGCGGAATATTTCGAGCGAATCGCGCGGCGTCGCGAATAAGCAACGTTACAAAGCGGCCACTAGTAAAAAAGAGAGAAGGCTCGGGGGCCCAAGCCTTCTCATGGGGGTACATTGTTATGACAAATAAGGCGCGGCAGCCCGGGGTGTGTCCCAAACGGCACGCCGAGCTATCGGCCATAGTAGTCAAACCCTAAGAACGGCGGTAAGTTGCAAAGATGGTGGGCAGGCCTCGCGAGCAAGTCCGTTTTAGCCGATGAGATATTGATTCTGTTGCGTTTGCAGGACGGCAGCGTTTTTGGCCGCCGCGCGGTGCGCAGCGGGCCATTCACCGAACGGAGTCCAGAGAGTAACTCGAAGCAGGGCCTTAAATTGGTAGCAACTTTCGTTCCACACGCGTCGTCCAATGGTGGAACGCGCTGAGAGATTTATTTGCTATTTCGCGCCGTGGACTCTTGACGGCAGCGTTGAAATCTGTAAACTGCGATTTTCCATTATGGCGACGCTGGCAAACCCGATCGAAGACCCGCTGCAGGAATTTGAATACCCGCAGCGCGAGGCGGCCTTTTTCTACGGCCTGTTTCTGCGCGGCCATTCGGCCGAGGAACTGCGTAAGGACATACAGGTCCCCGCGATAGTATTGGCCAAATGGGATAAGGAAACGGTGCGCGAGCCGCAGCTGCGGCCGCTGCTGGAACGGATCGTGCAATACCGGCAGCACGTGCTGGCAATTTTCGAGAACCTGATTTGCCACGACGCCGCTACGCAGAAGCTGCAATAACCCTCGTTACTGAAACAACCGCTCCGGAACAGCGCGGTTTGACATCTGCGTGTCCCCAAGTATCATCAACAGAGTGGCGAAGGAGTTCGCCCTTAACCGCTGTCCCTCTTGCGCCGGGGCAGATGATGACTCCTGACAAGAACCTTGTCGCGGAGTCATGTCGCCGGCAAGGTTCCTTGAAAAAAGCGTAAGCGAAATCTGGCGCAGCCGTGATTCAATGGCGCGATTTTGCGCGAAGTAAAGGGAGAAGCACGCTACACCATGATGAAATATGTGATGGTCGGCATAGGCGGCGCTATCGGCTCGGTGCTGCGTTTCTGGGTGAGCAGCACCCTGGGCGAGCGAATCGGGGCGCGCTTTCCACTCGGAACGTTCGTCGTGAATATCACGGGGTCTTTCTTGATTGGCTTCATCGTGACGCTGCTGGCGAGCAAGGCAGACTGGGATCCAAATTGGCGATATCTGATTCCGATCGGTTTTATCGGGGGATACACGACTTTTTCCACATTCGAGTTTGAAACTCTGCGAAGCGTGCAGGACGGGAAATTACTAGTCGCTTCTTTAAACGTGATTCTGAGCGTCGCGGTGGGGTTTGCAGCCGTGTGGCTGGGGACGGTCGCGGGGCGATCAATCGAGTAAGAGCTCTTGAATTGCGCGCCAGCTCGATTTCGTTCGCGCTACGCTTTCTTCATGCCCAGCGCTTTCACGTAGAACAGACGGACGTATTCCTTCAACATGCGCCGGGAGCTGAACTGCGGCGCGACGCTCTTGATGGCGGCTTTCATGACGCGCACGTATTCGTGCGGGATCTCGTCGTCCGGACGCCGGTAGTAGAGCGGAATGATTTTCTCCTCGAGCAGACGATAAAGGGCATCGGCATCCGCGTAGGTTCGATCGCCGTCTGTTGCGTCGCCACCAAAGGCCCAGCCGTTTGCGCCGTTGTAACCTTCCAGCCACCAGCCGTCGAGAATGGAAATACTGGGCACACCGTTTGCGCCGGCCTTCATGCCGCTGGTGCCGCTGGCTTCCAGGGGAGGCAGCGGATTATTCAGCCACATATCCACACCGCGCACCATGCGCGCGGCCAGATGTTGATCGTAATTTTCGATGAATGCGATGCGCGCGGCGAAGTTTGGATCGCGTGCGAGTTGGAAGACTCTTTGGATTAGTTGCGCTCCGGCATTATCGGAGGGGTGAGCTTTGCCGGCGAAAATAATCTGCACTGGCTGCAGGGGATTGGTGAGAATAAGTTTCAGGCGATCCAAATCATGAAGGATGAGGTCGGGTCGCTTGTAGCTGGTGAAGCGGCGCGCAAAACCGATCGTGAGAATTTCGGGATCGAGCAAGGCGCCAAACGCAATCACACTTTCGGCGCGCACGCGCTTTTTTTGCCATTCTTCGCGGGCGCGCTCGTTGATTTCGTCTATCAACAATACTTTGAGGCGATTGTGCGACCACCACAGCTTTTCGTCGGGAATATTGTCAACAGCTTCCCACATTTTTAATTGGTCCTGGTCGCGAATCCAACCCGGGCTGACATATTTCGCGAACAGCGGCTGCAGCCACTCCGGGTCCATCCAGGTGAGCAGGTGGACTCCGTTGGTGATGGCGGTAATCGGGACGTCCTCGACTTTTTTCTCCGGCCAAATGCTCTTCCACATCTCCCGGGCTACTTCGCCATGTTTTTTGCTGACAGCGTTGCAAAAGTTGGACATGCGCAGCGCAAACACGGTCATGTTGAACCCGGCGTCGGGATTCGCGGGATTGGTTCCGAGTTGGAGCAGACCATTGCGGTCGGTGCCGAACTTATCGTAGTGGCTGCTGAAGTATTTTTCGAACAACGGGAACGGGAATACGTCCGTGCCGGCTGAAAGCGGTGTGTGCGTAGTGAAGACGGAAGTTTCGCGGATTTTCGCCACCGCTGCTTCGAACGTGGTGCCGGCTTCCACCAGTGCGCGCGCGCGTTCCAGGAACGCGAATGCCGGATGTCCTTCGTTGATGTGCACCGCCGCGGGATCGATGCCCAGTGCTTTCAGGACGCACATTCCGCCGATGCCGAGCACGATCTCTTGCCGCAGGCGCTGCTCGGGATCGTTGGTGTAGAGCCGATGAGCGATCGCACGGTCCCAAGGCTGATTGGTTTCCACTTCGGTATCGAGCAGATAGACTGGAACGCGGCCAATGTCAGCGCGCCATACGAGCACATGAACGGGAGGTTCGAAGAATGGGACCTGAACTCTAAGCGGTTCATTGTTTTCATTGAGCACCAATTTGATGGGATCGTAGGTGCGGTCCAGAGTCTTTTCGTCGTCTTCCTGCCAGCCATCATCGCGGATTTTCTGCGAAAGATAACCGCGGGAATAAATCAGACCCACGGCGACCATGGGGATGGCAAGGTCGCTGCATTCCTTGATGTAGTCTCCGGCCAGCACGCCCAACCCGCCGGCATAGAGCGGGAGCGAATGATGGAAAGCGTACTCGGCGGAAAAATAGGCTAGAGGAGCCCGCGGCGTTCCGTATTCGGTGGTGAACCAGCCGGTTTGCGACGCGATGTTGGCATCGAACTCCGCCATGACGGCGTCGAAACATTCCAGAAACTTCGGATCGCGGGCAGCGTTGTCGAGAGTCTCCTGAGGAACCAGCGCCAGCATTCGCAGCGGATTATGGTCGCTTTCGCGCCAGGCTTGTTGATCCAACGCGGGGAATAATTCGCGCGCTTCGCGATGCCAGCTCCACCAGACATTATAAGAAAGGCGCGCGAGCCCGCGAATGCGCGCCGGCAAATTGGGAAACTGTTGAGCGGGATCTGAACTTTCGGCCATCAATGTTCTGCACCTCGTGATAGTCGCCGGGTCGTTGCGCTCTTATAGCGATGCCCTTGTCCCGCGGTGAATTGCTGCAGACAGAATGGGGGCGAAGCCTTCTGGTCCCGCGCGTTGAAGAAAGGGATCGTACACGTTTCGCGGGCACAAGCCACGCACATTCATCGCAGCGTGAAACCAATCGTGCAACGGAAACGCGCTCCATTAGCTGGGGAAAAGCGCGCGTGAACTGAGGAATACTTCCGTGTTGACGACACGTCATTGTCTCTTACGGACTGCGATTTGGGGAGTGGATTTTAAGCAACTCGGAGGAGTGTTGCGCCAGGTGTTGACATTCCCAAACGCAGGCACGCTGCGAGCGTTGTGCTACAAGTCGTCATTTGCGGAAGCAGCAGCGCTGTCGTAAGATGTTGAGAACAGGCAGGCAACAAAACAGTTCCCCGGTAGCTCAATGGTAGAGCATTCGGCTGTTAACCGAAGGGTTGCTAGTTCGAATCTAGCCCGGGGAGCCATTCTTCTTCCTGAATCAAAATCACTTACGCAACATGTGACAAAACCTCCCTGTGGGTGCAATAGGGTGCAATTCGGCCAAGGAACGGGTCCTGGGCGATCCCGGAATCCGGCGCGGTCAGACAGAATCTTTGAACTGAATCGGCGCAGGCGACATTGCGCGAACGAAGCTAGGAGCGATCCTGATCATAACGTCCCGCGGACCGATCGTAGACGAAGCGACGCTGATAGAAGCTGTGCAAGCCCACCGCATTGTCGCTGCGCTCGATGTCTATGATGCTGAGCCTCTTCCAGCCAACCATCCGCCCCGAAGAGCCCCTAACATGGTGTTGACGCCCCATCTCGGCTACGGGGTGCGCGAGAGATGGGAGGAGTTCTATCCGCAGAGCCTGGAAAATGGGCCCGCTTTCGTGGACGGGAGGCCGATTCGGGTGACGAATCCTGAGGTGCTCTGAGTCGCCTCACAAGATTCGACACATGTTCACAGCGTGTCCTTTCCAGCCGCCAAATCTTTCCCCTTGAACCGCACCAAGTCCCGCAGGAACAAAAGGGGAGTTCAAGCCGACGTTCTGCTGGGGGGAGCTGCGCTGATCGAGCGAGTGCGCGGGAAAAGCTACGAAGATACGCGCTGAAGTAAATCAACCATTCTCAAGAGCTGGTCATGGTAGCTGCTTCATTTCAAGGTTCTTGTCAGAATGCTCGGACCTTCCTCGCGATACATGCAGAGCAAAGCCGCAGGATTCACGCACACGAAGCTCGGACTGTAGTTTCTTCACAACCGCTTCACTGCGGTCGCCCGCAATGCGACGAATTAGCAGTTCGGCCGCTTCAATCCCCAGCTGATGCTTGGGCAATTCCACGGTTGTCAAACGCGGCCTGAAGACTCCCAGCCAGGGATAATCGTCGAAACTCACCAATCCGAAATCGTCGGGGCAGCGCAAACCCATTTCTGCTGCCGCCTGCAGCAATCCCACCGTCATCAGATGGTTCGCCACATAAACCCCATCCGGCCGGTGCGAAAGCAATGCATGTCCAGCGCGTAATCCGGATTCGATCCGGTAATCTCCCTCGATCACGAGTTCGGCTTGAAATCGCAGCCCTTCCGCCTTCAGCGCATCACGGAAACCCTCCCAGCGCGCCACCGCGTTGCTTACCTTCCGCGGGCCGCTAATCAGACCGATGCGCCGCCTTCCGGAACGCGCGAGGTGGCACACCGCATCGTAGGCGCCCTGGTAATCGTCGGTAATCACCGCATCTTTGGTCAACTTCGGATACGTGCGCATCACCAGCACAAACGGAATGTTAACTTCTTTGATCATTTGCCTCAGCGATGGCCGAAAGTCCTGGGCGGCTTTCGTTAGCAAGATTCCATCTACGCGTTTGGAAAGCAGCAACTCCACAGCAGCTTCTTCCTTGTCGAGATTGTCATCACTGTTGCACAGCAGCAAGTTGTACCCGTGACGCTGCGCGGCATCCTCCGCGCCGCGCACAACCATCGGGAAAAATGGGTTGGCGATATCCGGCACGATCATTCCGATGGTGTGTGTCCGCTGATTCGCCAGGCTCCGCGCAATCAGGTTCGGTCGGTAATTCAGCTTGCGGATCGCAGCTTCCACACGCTTGCGCAGTTTTTCCCCAACATGGTTCTTGTGATTGATCACCGCAGAGACGGTGAAGACGGATACGTCTGATTCGTGAGCGACGTCATAGATGCTCGCGGTTTTGTTAGGCTTGTTGCGTTTCATTTTTTCCAAGGAGGCCATAGGCTACCAGCCTTGTCCGGGGGAAAGACCGTCAATTCTGGAATTCCTCCGAGTCAGCTCCATGAAGTGCGTAGATGTTCATGGCGCGAGGCACGTGACCGCCGCTTTTTCGCTCCCGTGGTAGCCGAGTCAATCGCGCGCCTGTCCTCAAGACGTGGACTCTGTCTGTTTTCCGCGACGTGTGGGGTCTGGGTCGCAGACGCTCACTCCTCCAGTGCTACGGAAAACTCATCGGTCGCTTGGAACCGTCGAGCGGGCCATTGTTCCTCGCGCAAGAGCGGGCTTCCGCCCCTGAAGCTGCGGGTCCGCCGCTTGAGCGCTTAGCGTGCTCCACGCGACGCGACCGAGACAAGGGATACGGCTCGCGATCTTTGCCCAGCCCGTCAACCTTGTCGTCCGCCATGTGGCGCACCTAGACCGTCCTAGAACGCGAGTTTGAGGCCAAATTGAATAATCCGGGGAGGAGCTGTCGCTTGTGCGAAGCCGAAGTTCGATGCGTTGATGTTCCCTTGCACATCTTCAAATTGGACGTGATTGAAGATGTTAAAAAATTCCGCGCGGAACTCCAGATTGAATCTTTCGGTCAGAGTGGTGTCCTTCACCAAGGCCATGTCCCAGTTATTGATTCCGGGGCCGTTGAAGAAACGACGCTTGGAATCGCCCAACTGTCCCAGAGTCTCCAAACTGAACAAAGAGGTGTTGAAATACGGAAGTCCCGAACGTGGGTTCGTGATGTGCAAAGGTCCGGGAGTGTAATTCGGCGTGTCGACATCGTTGACGATCGGACCGGTGAACGCGGTGCCAAGCAAAGAGCGATCATCGGTCTCGTAAATGATTACGGGGACGCCAGTCGCAAACCGCGTAATGCCGCTAATTTGCCATCCATTGGTCAGACGCTTGGGGCCGTCCAGCAGGTCAATGGGCAAATTATAGTTGTAACTGCCAACGAAGTTATGGGTTTCGTTGAACGCCGAGAGTGCTCGACTCGCCGCATGGTTCAAGGGGTTGATCTGTTCGCCGTAGCCGGAAGCATCATCGAGCGACTTGCTGTAGGTGTAACCTACCAATGTCTGCAGGCGCTTGGTGGTATGGCGAAAATTGATTTGAAGCGAGTTGTAACCGGAATTGCCGATCGTGGTGAAGTAACCGTTACTCTGGAAATTGTCGGAGTTGGGTGAGTTAAATCCGTCGAGCACGCGAGTCGTGGCAAATGAGGTCACTCCGGGAAATCCAGGAGCAGTCACGCCCGGCGCCAGAGTAATTGGGTTGCCTACGCCCGGATCCTCGCCGCCGGGCCCGCAACTTGAGCTGCCGGGAGCCAGGTTCGGGTTGACCTTTCCAGGCAATAACGCGGGATTCAGTAAGAAAAGACATAGCGACTGGCTTCCGATATTGGACTCGAGCGTAGAGAGAAGCCGATGTCCCTGCGTCCCGACGTAGCTGACAGTTAGCAGCGTTCCCTTGGAAAACTCTCGCTCGATCGACAGCTCATAATCCTCCGCGTACGGCAGTCGGTTATGAATGTCAATGGCGGGCGAGCTGACGATAGGGAGCAGCACCGACCAGTTGAGGGAGTTGTCCGGATTGCTGGGGCTGGCGTTCAGCGGAGGGAAGTCTACCGGGAATCGCTGCAGCTGACTCACGCCGTTCTGGCGATCGACAAAAGGAGTTGTGAACGATGGAGTGTTCCCGACGTAGAAAAACCCGAACGGCGCGGCGCCGATCTGATTGAAACTGGTGGCTCCCTCGAACGAGTTGTAGAACATCCCGTACCCTGCACGAACACTGAATTGGCCGGGGCCGCCCGTCAATTTGGAAAGAAATCCGTCGCTGGCGCTTGGCGAGTATGCAATGCCAATGCGTGGCGCAAAATTGTCGTAACGCACAGGAGCTAAAGTGCGCGGAATTCCCGGGTCTCCAGCGAACACCCAGCCTGTAGGTGAGCCCGGAAATGTTGCGGATTGCTCGCCGGGAACAAGAGTCTCAATTTGGTTGTGTTGTTCCGACCAAGGGGTACTGACGTCCCACCGCAACCCATAGTTCAGCGTCAGATTGGAGCGGACGCGCCAACTGTCCTGTCCATAGAGGCCTGCGTAATGGCTGCGCCCGTTAAAGGGAAGCGCGGCACCCTGCACAAACTGCGCCGGCGCACCAATCAGAAAATCGGCAAAATCTATGCCGGTCTCGCTGGCGGTGGTATACACAAAATTGCCGTTAGCTACGTTGGACAGCTCTTGAGTCAGCTGGTTGTAGTGGTACGCTCCGCCAAATCGCAGAGTATGCGTCCCCACCACCTTGCTGTAGTTGTCCAGCCATTGGAAAGTGTTCTCGACGTAACGATTCGGCCGGCTGGGGACGCCGACTGTGAAGGACTGGAAGTCCAACTCTGGCACGCCCTGGATGGCGGGATTTTGCACGTCGATACCGAGTGTGTTTGAACCGGTGGTGAATCCAAGCGAATCCAAGGTCACCGCACCACCGTTTGCGGGCGAGTTCACCAGGATGTTATTGCGCACGAACTCGAAGCGCGCCTCATTGACGGAGGAATTCCCCAGAGTCTTGGTGGCGCCTAGATTGACAACCTGGGTACGCCCGGTGCCGCTGGCAGCAAAGCCCGGGACGTTAGCCGTTGGATAGGGATTCAGCAGGCTGTAGTTGTCGAAGAAATAGTAGGCGGAAAGCAGACCAAACCGCGTGTTCGCATCCATCCTTCCGCTGGTCTTTGAGTCATTGATAGTGAGAGCTTCGGCGGTAGTCTGGAAAGCCGTGCCATTATTAGGGGTAGGGATAAACGGCAGGATATTCTTTGCCGGTGTCGAGAATGCGGTCATCGGAATTTGCGCGTTCGGGAAGACACATACAGCCGAACTGGTGCATCCAGGAGTGTAATAATTCTCGCCGGCAGAGACGGGGTAGCCCAGCTCCCCTTGAAGCGTTTGCGCCCACGCCGCACCGCCTACGGTGCCGGTCAACAGGCTCGCGCGATCCGAGAAATCGCCCTTGTGTTCAGCTTCGGATGGCACAGCAACTGCGCCGGTATTCACCCCCTGAACCACGCGGTTACCCTGATAATCTGCAAAGAAAAATATCTTGTCGTGTTTTACCGGTCCCCCCAGCGTGCCACCGTACTGATTCTGGTGATAGACGCCGCGTGATGCCGGACCGTTGAAGACATAGTTGGCCGCATCAAGATCAGTATTGCGCAGGAATTCGAACATATTCCCGTGGAATGCATTGGTTCCCGACTTCGTGATCACATTAATCTGACCGCCGCTGTAATTGCCATATTCCGCGTCGAAGTTGTTGGTCAGAATCCGGAACTCCGCGATGGAATCCAGGTCGGGGATTACCGCGGTTCCGCCGAACCCCGGCTCCTGCACCGTAGCTCCATTCAGCAGGAATCCGTTATTTGCTTCACGCATGCCATTGACGGAGAGTCCTCCGGCATTGAGGTCGCCCGATACGAGCGGCATAACAACACCGGTCGAATTGAAGGGACCTGCAAGAGCGCCGGAGAGCCCGGACGATGTGGAAACGACGCCGGGCTGAAGGGCCATCAGGTCAGTGTAGCTGCGCGTGACGAGCGGGACGCTGGTCATTTCTTCGCCGGTAATCACTTCACCCATCTGCGTATTCTCAGTGTCCACGTGCAACGTCGAACTGGAAACCTCAACCTTCTCCGACGTCGCCCCGACTTGCAGCGTCACGTCAACAACCAAGGCCGAATTCACGTCGAGCACAAGGTCCGTCTGGCGATAGGCCTTAAATCCGGTTTGCGTCACGTCAATCACATATTTTCCCAAAGATAATTCTTGGAACGAGTAAAAACCCTGCGAGTTGGTGGTCTGCGTCGTGGCCACACCGGTATCTACGTTGGTAGCGGTAACGGCGGCACCAGAGACAATTGCGCCGCTCTGGTCCTTGACCGTTCCGGAGATGCTCGCTGTCACGCCTGCGAACGCGCCCGCGCTGAACACCAGGACGATCGCGACAAGGAGCACCGCGCCCGTCGCCTGCCCTTTGCGAGAGTGCGCGCAGGGTCGCATCTCCCGCAGCGCTCGGTTCTGCCGGACGCCCGCGGCCACGTTCCGGCGACGCAAGAATCGAAAGAGAACAATCAAAGATTGCAAACACCTGACTGCCTGTGAGCTCTTGGTCATGTCCGCTTCTCCCTTTCCGGTTTTTCGACGAGCATCACTGCCGCGTTCGTGCGTCGTCCACTGAATGCATGGGCTACGGAGAAGAGCGTCCCCAGCCGCAACAACGCGGGCGACGCCCAAGACGACAAGAACATCCGCGACTCTCCGACTGTTTTTTGGATAGTTGCTAAGCGCTTATAGAGTGAACTGTTGTTATGTGTCAAGCGTTTTTCCTAATTAATTTAGATATTTTTGTGAAGCAGCCATTCCAGCGTGCTCGCATTCGTAAAAGGGGTTAGCGTAAATGGCCGCGCTGTAAGCACACCCGAGCCAGCAATACTTCGCGAATCGCCGGGCGTCCCTAAATGGGCGAGTTGCAACAAAACACGCCCAAGCCGCGCTCGCGAAGTTTCAAGCACGGATTCGACGGATCATCTCAGATTGTCTGGCGGCGCATTCGAACTCGTGTCGACCACTAACACGTTGCTCGCTGCCGCCGCCTGCGCAGTCCACTTAAGACCGAGACCCGCGTCCTAGTCGAGCACCTCCTGCGTCTGCCGTTTTTTTCGGTCGGCCCCAGAAATACCAGCAGGCGCCCACTCCCATGGCAGCAGCGCTGGCGATCGAATTCACCCAAGCCGAGCGCGGAAGGCTAATCACCGCGAGAAGGAAAAAAATCCAAAGCAGCGCTGCGAAGCAGAGAGGCCGTGAGACCTGCAGTGTGCCCGGGCCGGCAGACGGCCCGGATTCAGGCGCAAGGTGTTCCGCTCGCTGCGGGTGGTCTTCTGTTTTGGATTTTCTGCTTGCTGCCCAGAGCGCGGCGGCCACCACAATTCCGTAAACGATGTACATCGTTAGAGTGCAGATTCCGGTGATCACTACCTCAACCTTGGCCCAACTCGTGAAAGCTGCGGCAATCAGCGCCACGGTCCAAATAGCGTTGGCAGGGACCTTGTGGACGCTGATACGAGCCAGCCACGAGGAAGCAGGAAGCTGCCCGTCTCGCGCCATGGCCCAAACCATGCGCGTCAGAGTGGTGACGTTTGCCAGGGCACAGGCAAAAATAGAAATAAAGACCAGCAACATTGCCGCGTCTGTGACGTACGGCGGGAAATAGTGTTCCATGATGTAAAGCAGCGGTGTGGAATGCGTGCTGGCAATGGCCAAGGAAGGAATCGCGAGCGTAAACCCGATAAGCACGGGAAACCCCAGAAACACTGAGGCAAGCTCGGATAGAATGATCGCCATGGGCACTCTCTGCTGCGGCATATGAGTTTCCTCCGCAACATTCGCAGCGGCCTCAAAGCCCCCGATCGTCCACGCGCTCATCAGCGCGGAGGAGGCAAACGCAGGCAAGTAGGCGAGCCCAGATGGCTGAGCAGGATGACTGAACAAGAAACTTACAGGATGAGTTTTGCGAATCAGAGCGACGGCGAGCAGGAGCAAGCCAATCGAAACCGTGCCAAGGATTTCCGCCACTACGGAGAAATCATTGACCAGGCTTGCGAGTCGAATGCCGAAGTGATTGATCAAAGAAATAGTGAACAGGATTGCGACGGTGGTCAACACCACGTTCCGATTTGTTTCGGCAAGGCCCAGATAAGGGACGAGATAATTTGCCATGGCATAGCAAACGCCGGACATGCCGGCAATGAATTGCACAATCATGATCCAGCCCGCCCACCAAGCCAACCGCTCTCCCGCGAGCTGCCGCGTCCATTGATAGGCATAGCCCGAGAGCGGGATTTGCCGCGCGAGTTGCGCAAAAACCAGCGCGACCAGGAACTGTCCCGCGCCAACGATGAGCCAAGTCCAGATAAATGCGGGACCGCCGATTTGTAATCCCGAGCCGTAGTTTGCGAACAGGCCCGTGGTAACTGAAATCACCGAAAAGCTGAGCGCGAACGCTGAGAAGTACCCCAGGGACCGTTTAAGCTCCTGACGATATCCGAAGCGCTCAAGCACCTGCTCGTCGCTACCAGGCGTTGTCGTTTGGACTTCGCCGGATCCTGCTGCCATAGCACCTCACCTAGGCTCGACGAGTTGCGCGCTGAGCTGGCGCTCTTTCTTGAAGAGCCTGAAGCGTGTTGCGGTTTTCGACGGTCGACAAATATGTTCAGTTGTGGCCCAATCAAAGCGCTTAGTTCACGTCAAACAGCTTCAGCACATTTGTCGATCTCCTCGACGCAATCAGAATCGTTCTCTAATGTGGATCGAACTGCGAAGCGCCTTGCTCAAACTGCACCAATCGTCTGATTCCGCCTCTAGCCGTTATGTGCAGCACCGTGAAATCTGTCACAAACCTTTCCAACTCACGCGCTGAAAAGCCTAATCATCTTTTCCCGAGAGTCATCGATGTGCACTTGCATTGCCTGGCGGGCCTCGGCTGGTTGATGTGACTCGATGGCTCGAAGGATGTCTGTATGGCCGATCCATCCCGGTACGGTCTGGGTGCAGAGCGTATCGAGGCGAGCTACGTAGTCGAGCATCAGGGATAGCTGGCTGCTCACTCGCTGGTTGCCGGCGATTTCGGACAGCCGGCGATGAAACGCAACATTGGCCAGCAGTATGTCCGCCAAGCTAACCGTAGCGCCAGATTCGAGGGAGCCGACGGCGTGCAGTTCCTGGATCTGTTCTGCCGTGGCTATTCGCGCGACCTTTTCCGCGGAAAAGCACTCGAGCAGTTTGCGATATTCGTACATGTCCACAATGTCGCGCACCGAAATGGGAGTTACCATGAAACCCTTGCGGGGAATGCGCGATAACCATTTGTCCTGCAACAGGCGTGTGCAAGCTTCGCGCACGGGAGTCCGGCTCGTTCCGCAACGCTCCGCCAGGTCCAGTTCTGAAAGGAACTCCCCCGGAGACAGCTTGGCCGTCTTCAGCCATTCGTGCAGAATGCGGTAAACGCGCTCGACTTCGCCCAATTTGTTCGTCTTACTTCGAGTTGCGATCTTCAATCGAACACCACCGTTTTGTTTCCGTAAAAGAGAATGCGATGGCTCAGGTGCCATCGAACCGCTCGCGCCAGAACCATGCGCTCCAGGTCGCGGCCCTTCTGCACGAGATCTGCTACTTGGTCCCGATGAGAAACGCGGGTCACGTCCTGGTCAATGATCGGTCCCTCGTCGAGTTCCTCGGTCACGTAGTGGCTGGTGGCACCGATCAGTTTCACGCCGCGCTGAAAAGCGGCGTGATAGGGTTTCGCACCGGTAAACGCGGGCAGGAAGGAATGATGGACGTTGATGATCCGTCGCGGGTACTGCTCCACAAATGAGGGTGACAAAATCTGCATGTAGCGGGCGAGCACCACCAAATCAATATGGTTCCGTTTCAGCGAATCGATTTGGCGCTCCTCGATCTCCGCCCGGTTCTCGGCCGTTGCGGCAAAGTGCTGGAATGGAATTCTGTAGAAGGCCGCTAGTCCCTCGGCGTCCGGATGATTGCTGACGATCATTGCAACCTCGCCAGCCAACTCACCCAGCTGGTAGCGATGCAACAGGTCGAGCAAACAGTGCTGATAGCGGGAAACAAAGATCGCCATCCGCAGCCGTTGTGACGACCAAGCCAGCCGCCAGCTCATCTCGAACTCGAGCGCAATTGCGCCAAATTGCTCACGGAATTCTTCCTCGCTCAGATCGAATCCGTCGAGCGACCACTCCACTCGCATGAAGAACATGCCCGCGAAATTATCCTGGTGTTGATCTGCGTGCAGAATATTCGCGCCGTGACCATGGAGAAGCTGCGCGACACTGGAGACAATTCCGCGGCGGTCAGGGCAATCGATCAAAAGTATGCCAGAACTCAAGAAAAGCTTGCCCCCCGTCCGTAATACTTGTAGTATACCACAAGAATTACGAAAATATTATGTGCGGAATTGTTGGTTTCTTTTGTAAGTCTGGCGCTGCCCCCCAGCCGCTCGGCGAAGTCCTGCTGGCGATGCTGCAGTCGCTCGCCTGCCGCGGCCCAGACTCGGCCGGCGTCGCGCTTTACGGGGTCCCGCGGCCCAATCGGCTCGTGGCCCAAGTGAAGCTAGGTGACAACGGCGATAACCTTAAACGCTCCAAGGATATAGAGACGGTCGCGCTGCAATTCGGCGCGCAGGATCTGGCTCAAACGGGTGCCTATCTGCGCTTCACATTCAGGGAAAACGGCGATCTCCGACCGTTCATCTCCGCGATCGAGTCCGTCTCCGGGAACGTCGAAGTGGTCAGCGTGGGCCGTCGTCTGGAGATTCTCAAACAGGTGGGTTCTCCGTCTCGTCTCGAGCAAAGCTTCGGCATATCGCGATTCCACGGCGAGCATGGAATCGGTCACACTCGTCTTTCCACCGAATCAGCGGTGGATCTCAGCCATTCGCAACCTTTTTGGGGGCACGGCTATCCGGACCTCGCAATCGCTCACAACGGCCACATCACGAATTACCATCAACTCCGGCGGCGTTACCAGGAACACGGCGTGCGCTTTTACACCGAAAATGACTCCGAAGTTGTGGCGATTTTTCTGGCGGAGAAATTGACCCAGGGCCTTACTCTGCGCGCGGCGCTGGAATCCATGGTCAATGAACTGGATGGGTCTTTCAGCTGTTTGGTAGCGACCGAAACTGCCCTGGGCTTTGTAAAGGACGCGTTCTCGTTCAAACCGCTGCTCTACACCGAGACGGCCAGCTTCGTTGCTGTGGCCACGGAAGAAATCGCCATTCGCGATGCCTTTCCGGGAGACTACGTCGTTCGCGAAGCACAGGCCAAAGAGGTGCAAGTATGGCAGAGGTAGACGCAGCCGGGCGCAGCGCTCGCGAAGTCAACGCTGCGATCCGTGAGCTAATCGCGGAATCCAGCACCGATATCACGGTGCTAAACCCCGGGGCGCTGCACAATTTGGCGGTCGCCATTCTGAGCGGAGTTCACATACGCATCGCCGGCAGTGCGGGCTACTACTGTGGCGGATTGGGCGATGGCGCTTCGATAGAAATCGAGGGCAGCGCCGGATGGGGTCTTGCCGAATCCATGCTAAGCGGAACAATACGTGTTCATGGCAACGCGGGCAGCGGCGCGGCCGCGGCGCTTCGCAGCGGAACGGTCGTGGTGCACGGCGATGCCGCCGCGCGGCTGGGCGTGTCAATGAAAGGCGGCGAAGTGATTGTTGCCGGGAATTGCGGATATATGGCTGGCTTCATGGCGCAGAAGGGCACGCTCATCGTTTGCGGTGACGCCGGAGAGGCGTTTGCGGACTCGATGTACGCCACAGTTTGCTACGTTGGCGGAAAGATCGCCAGCCTGGGAACGGACGCCGTGTTGACTGCGCCAGACACGGCGGAAATCGAATGGCTGGAAGCCACGTTGAAAGCTCAGCTTCCCTCAGAAGTGCGCCGCAGCAAGCCCGCAGCAGCCGATTTCAAAAAGGTCATCGCCGGTAGAAAGCTTTGGAATTTCGACAAGCGCGAGTGGCGCACCTGGCAGGAGGCTCTCTAGCGTGGCAGAACTGCAGACCAGCGGAATTTTTGCGCCAGGCGTGATCGAGGACATTCAGGCCAAGGCGGAGTCAGGACTCTATTCCATTCGCGGATTCGGCACTCTGCGCGAGCGCCGCTGGGCAACATTCGACGATCTTACTTTTCTTCCCTGTTCTCTCACACGTATTCCTCTGGAGGGCTATCGCGAAAAATGTTCCACCAAGACCGTGCTGGGAACTCGCTTCGCAAAGAAACCCATTGAGCTTGATATTCCAATCATGATCACCGGAATGAGTTGGGGAGCGCTCTCCTTCAATGCCAAGGTTGCGCTGGCCAAAGGCGCAGCGTCGGCTGGTTCGTCCAATACCACGGGCGACGGCGGGATGCTCAGAGCAGAACGCGACAATAGCCGGACGCTGATCTACGAAGTGCTGCCCTCTCGCTACGGAATCAATATTCACCACATGCGCGAAGCGGATGCCATTGAACTGACGATCGGACAAGGCGCCAAGCCCGGAACAGGCGGTCTGCTGCTAGGATCCAAAGTCTCCGACCGCATCGCCGAACAGCGCGATTTGCCCACCGGGGTTGACCAGCGCAGTCCAGCCCGCCACCCAGATTTCCTGGGGCCAGACGACATGATCATTAAGGTCGAGGAATTGCGCGAGGCCACGGACTGGCAGGTGCCTATCTTTATTAAGATGGGCGCCAGTCGCGTTTATGACGACGTCAAATTGGCCGCCAAGGCGGGAGCTGACGTGATAGTTGTGGACGGTATGGAAGGCGGCACCGGAGCGTCGCCTGCAATTTTCCAGGAGCATACCGGGATTCCCACGCTCGCTGCGGTTTGCGAGGCGCGTCTTGCGCTGGAGGATATCGGTCTCTACGGCGAAGTTCAGTTAATCATCGCCGGCGGGATTCGCGACGGCGTAGACGCAGCCAAAGCTATGGCGCTCGGTGCCGACGCTTGCTACATCGGCACGGCATCCTTGATCGCGCTCAATTGTAATAAGCCCATCTACGAAGACGACTACCGGGCGATCGGCGCGGCTCCGCACGCATGCCATCACTGCCACACGGGACGATGCCCGGTTGGTATTACGACGCAAGATCCGGAGCTGATGAAACGGCTGGATATTGACCAGGGCGCAGAGCGGGTTCGCAATTTGTTGCGCGCGATGACTCTGGAAATTCAGATGCTGGCGCGCTCTTGCGGAAAATCGAACGTTCACCATCTCGAACCGGAAGATTTGGCCGCACTCACGCTGGAAGCTTCGGCAGTCTGCGGCATCCCACTGGCTGGTACCAGAAAGGTGTTCGGCAAGTAATGTCCTTCTTAATTCCGTGTCCGAATTGCGGCAAGCGTTCGGTGTACGAATTCCGCTTCGGCGGAGAAGCACAACCGCCGCCACATCCTGATGCGCCGGCGGGGGACTGGCAAAAGCATCGGTTCAATCGCGTAAACGCCGCGGGCGTGCAAATCGAATGGTGGTTTCATCGTTCCGGTTGCCGCCAGTGGATGCAAGCAGTTCGAAATACAGTCTCTAACGATGTGTTGGAATCATTTTTACCGGGAGGCAAACAAGAGTGAAATTCCGGTTTCACGACAAGACGATCGAGGCGCAGCCAGGAGATACCGTCGCGGCGGCACTCTATCGCAGCGGGCAGCGCATCTTCAGCCGAAGTTTCAAATACCATCGGCCCCGTGGCTTGCTGTGTGTCTCCGGAAAATGTCCCAACTGTCTGATGAATGTGGATGGTATCCCGAACGTGCGCACTTGCATCACCCCTGTCCAGGAAGGGCTGAAGGTCAAGGCGCAAAACGCCTATCCCTCATTAGAGACCGACTTCCTCTCTGTTAGCCAGCGCTTCGACTGGCTGATGCCTGTGGGCTGGTATTACAAGACTTTCACGCGTCCGGCCACCTGGCATGCCGTCGAACCGGCGATTCGCAAAGTCGCCGGCTTGGGCGAAATTTTTCCCAGTGGCCCCAGGGAATACGAGCACGCATGGACGCACGCGGATACGGTCGTGATTGGCGGCGGCTGGGCGGGAATGCAGGCCGCTCTCGCAGCGGCCGAACGCGGTGAACAGGTGGTCTTGATTGATGACCAAGTGGCGCTCGGTGGGCAGCTCTGTTATCGCAAGCGGATGGGCCCGAGACCGGATGACGCCATCGTCCGCATTCGCGCCGCAGCGAACATCCGCCTGCTTCAGAACAGCTCTTGCTTTGGTCTTTACGAAAGTAACCTCCTCGGAGTACTGCAACGCGCTCCGCATCCGGGTGTTTCCGAACGCCTCATTCACTTACGGGCTCAACACACGGTAGTGGCGACCGGAGCGTATGAGACTCCGATTGTCTTTCCCAACAATGATCTCGTTGGCGTGATGCTCTCCACGGGGGTGCTCCGTTTGCTTCATTTGCACCGCGTGCAGGCGGGCAAGCGCGCCGTTGTTGTGGGCAAGTCGCTGCAGGCCGGCGAAGTTGCCGAAGAGCTGCGTAACGGCGGCATCGAGATTGTGGCGATCGTCGATCCCGACACCATACTAAAAGCAACTGGCTCCAGCACGGTGAATGGAATTCAAACCCGCACCAGACACTTCGCGTGCGATCTGATCGTGATTTGCGGACCGCGGGTCCCTGACAACGGATTCGTCGCTCAGGCTGGCGGAAAGATCGAGTGGAGCGAAGCGCAGGGAGCATTTGTGCTCACGCTCCCGCCGTCGCATGTCTCCGCGGTCGGCGATGTTGCCGGCGAAACCGTCGCCAACGCCATTGCACCGCTGCCAACAAGCAAGCGCGCATTCATCTGCTTGTGTTCGGACGTAACCAGCGCGGATCTTTGCGACGCCATCGCCGAGGGTTTCGATCAAATTGAGACGCTAAAACGCTACACGACCGCGACGATGGGTCCGTGCCAAGGACGCATGTGCCAATTGTCTGCGATCGGAGTTTGTGCTCGCCAGACGGGCCGCTCGATCGGCGAGACGGGGATGACCACTTCTCGTCCACCGAATCCGGGAGTGAGCCTCGGCGCGCTGGCCGGACCCAAGCACCATCCACTGCGACGCACGCCCATGCATTACGCGCACCAGGATCTGGGCGTCGTGTGGCTGGACATGGGCGACTGGCAGCGGCCGCGCTACTACACCGACCACTCGGTTGGGAGCGAGGAAGAACGGGTCTTGCTTGAATACCGCGCCGTCCGCGAAGCGGCCGGGCTGATTGATGTGAGTACGCTGGGCAAGCTCGACGTTCGCGGAGCCGATAGCGGGAAGCTGCTCGATAAAGTGTATACGCACCGCTTTTCCGATCTGCCGCAGGGACGCGTGCGTTACGCCCTGATGTGTGATGAGGGTGGCATCATTCTGGACGACGGCACTGTTTCTCGAATCGGTGAAGACCGCTACTTCGTCACTACCACCAGCGGGAATCTCGATTTCGTGCAGCAGTGGCTCGAATGGCAAATCTGTGGCACCAACTGGGACGTTCATATCATCAATGTGACAGCGGGTTACGGAGCGATGAATCTTGCCGGCCCCAAGAGCCGCGATATTCTGCGCAAGTTGACCGAATGCGATTTGAGCTCCGCTAGTTTTCCATACATGGCTTGTCGGGAAGCGAAGGTCAAAGGGATTCCCGCCATCCTGTTGCGTATTGGATTTGTCGGTGAAACCGGTTGGGAAATACACTGCCCTGCCGAGTCGGCGGAAGAGTTGTGGCGAGCGATTCTCGGCGCGGGCCACGAATTCGGAGTTCGACCGTTTGGCGTGGCCACGCAGCGTTTACTGCGCTTGGAAAAACGCCACGTCATCGTCGGCGTAGATACCGACGCTTTGACAAATCCATACGAAGCGGATATGGCCTGGGCCGTCAAGCTCGATAAGAACGAATTCATAGGCAAGACACTTCTTGCGCACGCGGCCAAGGATCGCTCGAGAGAGCGCCTGGTTGGTTTCGTGTTGCAATCTCCTGGGGTGCCCGAGGATGGCGCCGCCGTGGTCGTAGATGGGAAGCCCGCCGGCCGGGTCACCAGCTCCCGTTACTCTCCTGCGCAACTGGCGGCGGTCGGCCTCGCGTGGGTGAAGACATCGCAGACGCAAGAAGGAATGTCTATCGACGTCCGAGTTAACGGTCAGTTGGTGAAGGCCAAAGTTACGATGAAACCATTCTACGATCCGGAGGGCGTGCGCCTCCGCCAATAATTATGAAGCGCTCCGCACTGTTTCACTTGCATCAGCTGGAAGGCGCGAAGTTCGTCGAGCGCCACGGGTGGGAAATGCCATTGAGTTTCGCTTCCCCGGAATCGGAGCGATCCCGGGTGCGCGAGCAAGTCGGCCTCGCGGACATGAGTTATCGCGCCAAGTTCGACAGCAAGACCGCGCCGTCGCGGCCGTTCTGGCTCCTCGGCAGGAATCACTTTTTGATCGTGGGCGAGCCGCCCCTTTCGCCACCCGCCGCGGCAACCGACGTCACCAGCGTCTACGCAGAATTGCTTCTCGCAGGACCTTGGAGCAAGGCCGTGTTGAGCAAGCTTACCTCGCTGAATCTTTCCGACGCCGCGGTTCCGAATCTGTCTTGCGCTCAGGCTAGTCTCGCCCATGCGCACACCATATTTCTGCGCGAAGACATCGGAGCTATCCCAGGATTCCATCTGCTAGTCAGCAGGGAATATGCGGAGTCAGCATGGGAGGCCCTCGTCCATGCCGGAGGCGAATTTCATTTGCAGCCTTTCGGTTTGGGGGCGTTCGAACTGCTGCGGAACTGAGCCATGCAACTGTTCAGCAAAAATCGGATGTGGCGACAGCACGAACTGCGCTCCAGCTACGATGTGGTGATCGTTGGCGCCGGCGTGCATGGGCTGGCCGCCGCATACTATCTCGGCAAGGAACACGGCGTACGAAAGGTCGCTCTGCTCGACAAGAGTTACTTGGGCGCGGGCGCCAGCGGCCGTAACACGGCGATCTTGCGCTCGAACTATCGCACGCCAGAGGGCATTCCTTTTTACGATGCTTCGTTGAAGCTGTATGAGGGACTGTCGCGGGAGCTTCATTGGAACCTGCTCTTTAGCCAATGCGGACATTTAACCCTCGCTCACAGCGACTCCTCCGTGACCGGCCTGCGTGTGCGTGCCGAGAACAACCAACTGCTGGGCGTAAACAGCCGGATCATCGGTAGGCTAGAAATCGGCAAGCTTGTCCCTTCGCTAAATCTGAGCGAATCGACGCGCTATCCGATTCTGGCGGCTCTTTACCATCCGCCGGGCGGAATAATCCGACACGACGCGGTCGTGTGGGGATTGGCGCGGGCTTGCGATCGGATGGGCATCGAAATCCATCCCTTTACGGAAGTCACAAGCATCATCGTTGAGAATCAGCGCGCTGTTCAGGTGATCACAAATCGTGGCCCGGTTGCGGCCGGGGCGGTTCTCAACGCGACGGCAGGCTGGGCAACTACCATTTCGCGAATGGCCGGTGTTCCATTGCCTATCGTCACTCATCCGCTGCAGGCCTGCGTCACCGAGCCGCTGAAGCCATTCCTCGACACCGTCATCGTGTCGGCTACGCTTCATGTTTATCTCAGTCAGACGGATAAAGGGGAGTTGGTTATCGGCGCAGAAATTGATCCGTATCAGTCTTACAGCATGAAGAGCACGCTTCCTACACTGGAGCAGATGGCGACTTACACGCTGGAATTATTCCCACAGCTGCACGGCGTGCGCATCCTGCGGCAGTGGGCGGGAATATGCGATATGACTCCGGACTTTGCTCCTATCATCGGCGCTTCCCAGGAAGTCGGCAATTTTTATATGGACGTCGGCTGGGGGACCTATGGCTTCAAAGCCGCTCCCATCTCCGGAAAATGCATTGCGGAGCTGATTGCCACGGGCAAGCCGCCCAGTTTGATCCAGCCGTTTTCTCCGGCGCGGTTCGAGACGGGCAATCTCGTAGGCGAAAAGGCGGCAGCCGCCGTGTCGCACTGAAATCGGAGGCAGAAGATGACTGATGCCCTGAGGTCGCAACTGACGGAAAAAGGCGTGGAGTATGTGTTCTGTTCGTTCGTGGAGTTGTCGGGTGCGCCGAAAGCCAAGCTGGTTCCGGTTTCACACATTGAGGAATTCGCGCGCGATGGCGCGGGCTTTGCCGGATTCGCTTGCGGTGACGTCGGCCAGGGACCGCACGATCCAGATATCTGCAGCGTCCCCGATTTTCGCTCGCTAACCATTCTTCCCTGGCGGCCTAACACGGCCTGGGTGCCCGGAAACTTGCACGTGGGCGGCAAGCCCTGGCCGCTTTGTCCGCGCACGGCGCTCATCCGTCAGGTAGAGCTGTCGCGCAAGCAGGGCTATGTCGTCAACGTCGGAATCGAACCGGAATTCATGCTGCTAAAGAAAAATTCTGCGGGGGAGTATGCTCCGTGGGACGCATTCGACACTCTCGCCAAACCCTGTTACGACCTGCGCGCTCTTTACCGCAATCTCGATTTGATGACGACTTTGCTCGGGTTCATGCAGGGGCTTGGCTGGTCTCCTTATGCCGGCGATCACGAAGATGCAAATTGCCAGTTCGAGATTAATTGGACCTATGCCGACGCGTTAACCACCGCCGACCGGCACACTTTTTTCAAATGGATGGTTCGCACGATTGCGGAGCAGCATGACCTGCTGGCCACATTCATGCCGAAGCCTTTTGGAAATCTCACCGGCAACGGCGCGCACGTGCATATAAGCCTGGCCGACGCCGCGACAGGTAAGAACTTGTTCCTTGAGCCGTCTGCGGATCTTGGGCTTTCGCAGCTCGGGCGATGGTTCATGGGCGGCGTACTAAATCACGCTCGCGCTCTTTCCGCTCTGGTGGCCCCGCTTGTGAACAGCTATAAGCGTTTGGTTCGCGGTGCTCCGCGCTCCGGAGCAACCTGGGCTCCGGTCTATATCACTCATGGGGCATCCAATCGCACGCAGATGATTCGCGTTCCAGATTCGGGCCGTTTCGAAATCCGTGTGGTGGATGGAGCTGCCAATCCCTATCTTGCATTTGCCGGCATCATCGCTGCAGGCCTTCACGGGATCGTGGAGAAAACCGATCCCGGGCCGATGAACCACGATAACCTTTATGAAGTGTCCGAGGAGGGCCTGCGGGCCCGTCACATTGAGGTCCTGCCGGGCACGCTCGCCGAAGCGCTGGATGCTCTGGCTAAGGACGCGGTCGTGCGAGGCGCGCTCGGAACCAGCTATGCGGACGAATATTTGAGGGTCAAACGTGATGAGTGGTTGTTGCATAGCCGCAGCGTTTCCGCGTGGGAGCGCGATTACTATCTCGCGACTTACTGAAGGAAGGTGCCACTGGCGCCGAAGCACCGTCCTTTGAAGTGCCTCCAGGGGTTTTCTGCCCCGGAATCTCAGCCGCAGCTCTTTCGCTCTCCGCTACAGACGCGTTCCTGGTTATTCTCGATGCTACTCATCCCCCGCCCCGCTCTGGAAATCGATCTGGTCTAACACGGCCAATCCGAGACTTGACGACCAGACCGATGATGAGTGTGGGGATGAAAGCTGCGGCGAACGCTATCTCAGCCGCTTTGACTTCGGTGTGGATTATGACCGCAATCACCAATCCAGCAAGACTCAGGATCGACGCACCACCGAGGCTCTGTACCCAACCGTTGGACGTCGTGGGAAGGGCGTAATTTGTAGAAGATGGCGATAGTGCCTTTCTTCACTACTCGCGGGAATCTCTCAATGGAGATGGATACGCAAGCGCGTCAGCGGCGGCGCGTTTAGACAAAGTTGGCTGCTTTCCTATTGAGACATGAACGACTGTTGACACTGGAGAGTTGTCTGACATTGTCTCCTACAGACTCGTGCCCTCGCGCCACATGCAAATCGCAGCGCGACCAGCTCTTAGCCGGCAACGACGAGAGGAAGCCGAGACACGAAAAGTCAAGGTTTGCTGAAAGCGATTGTAATGGGATCGCGCTTCGCAAAAGGACGAAAGCCGCGGCCTTGCCCACTATGAGCAACTTGCGTCAAAACCTGCCAGCCGCGACTCAACATTTTCCCAACGTGAGTGTCCATCTTTTCCAAGCTGAAGAACTGCTGCCGATGGTAGATTCCGTACCAACTTCGTTCGTAGGTGAATGACTTGACCTGCATTTGAATCCGGGCCCGAGTGCCTGCCTCGAAACCTGACCTCCCGCTCAGTCTACGCAACAACCTCGTCGGTTGTACCACGTGCTCGGCCGATTTTCGATGATTGGCCGTTCGAGAAATCGAGGCCTAGCTCACTTAGTGGCCACTCCTTCCGACCCTTCCCCCCCAAGAGATGGCTATATTCCGCGGGATGCCAGGAAAGCCGCCGGCCTAGGGAGGCGTAATGCCAGAAAGGATGTCGGTGCTCACCTGCTGGATATGCTGAAGCGACTGAGCGGGCGTGTCCCTGTCGCCGTTGTACAACTTCACGTAATCGCAAGACGCAGATTTGGTTTCGAGACCGATGGCCTCGCCGACCACAAACGCAACGGCTTCAGCCTCCGTCTCTCGGATGCACTTGGTCGTCTCGGCTCGACGTGCGGAGAAGTGCAGCCGCTCATGCGCCAGCTCATGCGTGAGCACGCGGATCTCCCTCGGTGTCGGCAACATCGAAGACCACGGCCGCGCGATAGCCAACGAGGCTTTCCCGCTCGCTCTCAATCCCACATTCATTCGCATCCACGGACCTGCACACGAGCGGCGGAAAATCACGATGCCCTTCGTCCCTCGCGTGACCTGGCGGTGAAGTTTTCGCCAGGTCTGGTAGCCCGCGACGTGCGTTGCATCGGGACGCTTGGTCATGATGAGCAGAATGTTGCTCGCGCTATAGCGATGAAACTTGCCCATCGCCGCGAGATAGTTCCGCAGCGCTTCGCTTTCACCTTGCGCAAGACTGTCCGATAGGCTCTGAAGAGCCTTGCTTGCAACTTCCCTGGCTTGCTCGATGTTCATTTTCGTTCTCCTGTTTCGGGGACTTCCTGCCCCCTTCACAGCGAGCGGAGGGGGCAAGGACCCGAAACAGAAAACGAGAAAGCAAAGGCGGAACCGGGCCGGCCGGAGCGGGCCGCACGCGCGAGTGCCACGGCCCGTCGGTGGTGCGAGGCGTGCTAGCGCAGACCGAAGAATTCAGACCGGGAAGACGTGCGTCGCTACTTGGCTTCTGGTCCTATCGGCCTCAGCAGTTTTCTCGGTCGGAAGGACATCTCCTGTCCTGGTGTGTGGCAAGCTATAGCTTGTCGTGTAATAAAAAGACGTCAATTTATAGCTTGTCATAAAGATAACTACGATCAACCTATAAGTTGACTTTTCTCCATTTTCCTCTCAAGTTATAGCTTGACAGGGAGCCATCATGAAACGTGAATTCCGACAGTTACGACTCTCGCAACTAGACCGAAACCTTGAGCTTGGGCGCAGCCTGCCACCTCGTCCTTCGGGCGGTTGGATCGCCTCAGTGCGCGAGGCGCTCGGCTTTAGCCAGCGCGAAGTCGGTGAGAAAATGCGGGCATCGGGACAGGCCATCCAACAGTTTGAACGGGCCGAAGCCGAAGACCGCATCACGCTCCGCGCCCTTCGGCGAGTTGCCGGAACCCTGGGGTGTGAGCTGGTTTACGTACTCGTACCGAGGTCGGGCTCGTTCGCGGAACTCGCCGAAGAACCCACTCGCAAGCGAGTCGCTCGTGATGTCAAAAGCGTCGTGCATACGATGGCGCTCGAAGACCAGAAGCCTGGGAACACCACCCAAATGACCGAGGATGAGGCGCAGCGCCGCTTGAACCGGCGCAAGACCCGATGAACTCCATCCTCGGTCACAAGTTCGCGGACGGGAATACTCCGATTCGGCCGGAAGAGGCCGAGGGATTAATTCCCCGCATCAGCACCATCGGCGAGCTCAATGAATATGAAGCGCTCAACATATTGTCGGCCCGCGACTGGGCGTTTGATGGTCGGACGATGACATCCCGTGACCCTTTGGATGAACTGTATGTCCGAGACCTGCATCACCGGATGTTCGACAACGTCTGGAAGTGGGCTGGCACGTATCGTCAAACGGAGCGAAACATTGGATGCGATCCGCGAGAGATCGTCCAGCGAATTCCCCAGCTCCTTGCCAACACGCGATACTGGCTGGAAAACAAAACATTCCCTTTTGACGAAGCTCTGCTTCGTTTTCATCACCAGCTGACGAGAATTCATCCCTTTGCGAATGGAAACGGCCGCCACGCGCGAATGATCGCCGACGTCGTCGCCGTAAAGTACGGCCACGCCGAATTCACCTGGGGCGCAGGTAAAGACCTGGTCGCGGAACGTGATGCGCGCAGCAGGTATCTAGGGGCGCTTTGCGCGCTCGACGAAAACGAAAACGATGTAAATCCGCTTCTCACCTTTGCCCGCTCCTAACGACGGTCGCTTTGCCCATCGATGGAAGCCGTGGCGTTAATCAGGCGCTGGTCGCTCAAGGTCATGAGGAGAGGCGACGATAGAAATCATAGAGAGCCAGCAACAGCAAAAAAGCTGCGACGCAGATTAGCATCGGCGTCATGATCCAAAAGTAAATGGGATGCTCTCGCCGTGTAAGTTGTCCCATGGGCCGCGTGGAAACTCTACCCGTCACAGCATCGAAGACAATCGCGCCAGCGAAGAAGAGGAAGACAATGTCCTTGAACATTGAGGCCGATGATACCTCCTTCGGTTGGTACTTGTAATTGGCTCATAGCTCCGGGCGGAGCAAGTACGGGAACCCACTTCTCCTGTAAATGCTGCCGGAGAACTGAACTAACGCTTCAAATGCCAGGTAACGGGACTCACCCTTCGCGCGGCGGGTGCGCGAAGCGCCGCATCGGCATGAATCACTACGGTCGATTAGGGTAAATGTCGTTGCCCTCCGCGTCACGTATTACGTATTCTCCTGGCCAGTCGGTATTGAATGCTTGCTTGAGTTGCAAGGCATCTTCGATTTCTTCGCGGGATGCTACGAGTAGGAACTCGTCTTTTTCGAGCTGTCGGAACATCGTGAACACGGCTGGCCCCACACCTGTCAAGAGAAGTGCCAGGCGGTGGGCGTCGTTAGGAGATAATGGTTTCCATGCGTATCGGAGTCTTCACACCTTTGCTCTCTCAGTTTTCACTCGCTGACGTTCTAAAGCGACTCGCTGCGGTGCGCATAAATACAATCGAAGTTGGGACAGGGAATTATCCGGGTGATGCGCACTGTAAGCTGGCGATGCTTGACGATAGCCGCGCCCTTGCGGCGTTTCAGAAGGTGCTGGCCGACCACGGAGCGCAGATTAGCGCTCTGAGCTCTCACGGCAATCCCTTGCATCCCGATAAGGCGCGCGCAGAGCAAGACCGAGCGGTGAGTCGCAAGACGATCCTGCTCGCGGAAAAACTCGGGATACCGGTGGTCATCGATTTTTCGGGATGTCCCGGCGATTCGCCGCGCGCTACCGCGCCCAACTGGGTGACCTGTCCGTGGCCTCCGGAATATCTGAAGGTGCTTGACTGGCAGTGGAACGAAGTGGTCGCTCCCTATTGGATTGAGCACGCAAAATTCGCCCAGGATCACGCTGTGAAGCTCGCCGTCGAAATGCACCCTGGATTTGTGGTTTACAGTCCGGAGACGATGCTAAAGCTGCGCGCGATCGCCGGGCCGATTGTGGGTTGCAATTTCGATCCAAGCCACTTGTTCTGGCAGGGCATCGATCCCATAGCGGCCGTGCGCGTGTTGGAAGGGGCGATCTTCCACGTCCACGCTAAAGATACGCAACTGTACCCAAGCAATCTGCAACGCGCCGGGGTGCTGGACACCAAGTCCTATAGCGAGGAGCGCGCGCGCAGTTGGATTTTTCGCACTTGCGGCTACGGTCACGGCGCGGAATGGTGGGGCGAGTTCATTTCCACGCTGCGAATGTTCGGCTACGATTACGTGCTTTCCATCGAACACGAAGATACCCTGCTCTCCGCGGAAGAGGGGCTTACCAAGGCTGCGCACTTCCTCAATGAGATCGTAATCCGCGAGCACCCGTCAGCGGCATGGTGGTTGTAGCGCACTGCGCCAAGGCAGCGCTATGCTCGGATGGAAAATGACTCCCGCGGCCCTTGCGCATTAAACCTTCAATGCGTTCATGTAGTCCGCGTCAATCTTCAGCGCTTCCATCGGAGGCATGTCGTACTGTTCCTGCTCGATGAAGACATGTTTGATGCTGGCCTTCTTTGCCGCCGCGAAAATTGGACGGTAGTCAATGCTTCCGCGGCCCAATTCGGCGGACGGCGGCGGATTCGTATCGGAACCCGGCGCGGCGCTCAAGTTGAAGTCCTTCACATGCAGCAAGGAAATACGTGTAGGGTAGCGGCGCAGATACTCCACGGGATTTTTTCCGCCAACGATCACCCACCCGCAGTCCATTTCCATTGTTACCTTTGCGGGATCTGTCAGACGTAGCAGCTCGTCGTAAATTACCACGCCGTTCACCGCGCGAAACTCCGCCGTATGGTTGTGGTATCCAAATCTGATTCCGGACGCATTCACGCGCGCTCCCAGCCGATTGAATTGCTCCGCGTTCCAACGCCAGTCCTCGAGCGTCATAGCTTCTCTGGCGGCCTTCGCATCCGCCGGTTTCGCGGGCGTTCCATGAGGAAATCCAGGGGACGAACAGATGATGTACTCAAGTCCGAGCGTTTTTCCGAATTGGATGACCTCGTCCAGACGCGGCGCCACGTCCGCATACGAATAATGGGCGCTCACGCAATGCAGGCCCGTTTGCTGCATAGCCTGCTTCACCTCGCTCGCGCTGCGTCCAAAAAATCCCGCAGCCTCGACCTCACGGTAACCCATCGCACTCAGCTCACAAAGCGTCTCTTCATAGCCCTTCGGCAACAAATCCCTCACGGAATAGAGCTGCAATCCGAGAGGCAAGCCGAGCGGATTCGCCACGAGCCAGGGTGCCTCAGCGCCAGCGACGGCCAGCGCAACTGACGCCGCTGCACTGTTTAGGAAATTCCTTCTGGAGATTCCTCGCATGGTCACCGCCCCTCTTCCGTAGTAATGATCATCTCCACATTCGCCGAACCGCGCTCACCCGCGAATCGCCTTCGCCTTCCCATCCCAGGTTGCAATCGTTTTATGGAAGTACGCGTAGTTTGCCAGATGACAGCCAATCGCGGTGTGATTGCCAAACACTTCATTCTCGACGGGAGCTTTGCGCGTCCGGACCGAATTGAAAAAATTCGCCTGGTGCGCCGAAACGTCGCTGTATCCGGTCGGCGCCGTAAAGATCTCGGACTGCACCGTCGTCTGGTATTCGAGGGGCGCGGGCTGGGGATTTTCCGTTGTCCACTTCGCGAGATATGCATTACGAAGCCGCGCGGGCCAACCCTTGGTCGAATATGTTTCGGGCTTGGGAGTAATATCTTGCGGCGTGAACGTCAGCGTTTGATTCAGAATCTCCATCGTTCCCTTCGTCCCTTGGAATTTGATCGGTTCGCCGCCTTGATTACTGTTGTTCAGATTGCAGTACAGTGACACGCGGAAGTTCGGATAATCGTAAACCGTCTCGATCACGTCGGGGAAGTCGCGCCCGTCCTTCCAACGAAATAATCCGCCGGTTGATTGCGCGCGTTGCGGAACTTCATCGATTCCCGCGATAAAGTGGATCCCCGACAGCAGATGCACGAATAGATCTCCCGCCAAGCCCTCGCCGTAATCGGCGAAACAGCGCCAACGGAAGAAGCGTGCCGCGTCAAACGGGCGCTGTGGCGCTCCCACCAGGAAAGCATTCCAATCAATAGTCTGCTCGCTCGCATCCGGCGGGATCGGATACACCCAAGCGCCGCTCGGCGAATTTCGGTTTGACGACCCCTCGATCAGGAAAACCTCTCCGAGCGCCCCCGACGAGTAGAGCTGGCGCGCCTTTTCATACACGATGGAGCTGACACGCTGACTGCCGACTTGCATGATGCGATTTCCCTTTTGCACAGCATCCACCATCGCGAAGCCATCCTCTACGCTGTGCGACATCGGCTTTTCGCAGTAGACGTCTTTCCCCGCCGCGCAAGCGTCCATCACCACTCGGCGATGCTGATGGTCGGGCACCGCGACGATCACCGCATCCACATCCTTGCGGTCGAGGATCTGTTTGTAATCACGTGTTGCCTGCACTTGCTTCCGCACGGCTTCTTGCGCCGCTTCGTGCCGGCTGTCGTAAAGATCAGACACCGCAACGCATTCCACGCCGGGCACCGCGAGCGACGCATCGAGAAGCTCGCAGCCGCGCGTGCCCGTGCCGATGGAGGCGAAGCGGACGCGATCGCTCGGCGCGACCACGCGTCCAGCGCCCCAGAGCGCTGCCGGCTCCAGCAGGTTGACCTTTGAACTCGCTCCGGCCGCCACGGATCCCGCGCTGATCCGCATGAAAGTCCTGCGTGTTAGAGCGTTCATTCGTTGTCCTCTCTTACACCCGTGTTTCCTGCTCAGCCGACTGCATTGTCGGCCGCGGTAAACGCGATGTCGAGATTTTTCTCTAGGGATGCTGTCCGGCGATTCAGCACCGCTAGATCAGGCGATGCGAGGACAAGCGGATATTCAGGAATCCGGAGGAGTACGAGAATCGGACTAATAGTTATCCTTCCGAGGCCGCTCAGTCAATTCGTAGCTCACAAACGCGAGTCGTTTGCTATCCGGCGACCATGACGGCACGTTAATCGTGCCCTGGCCGCCGAACAATTTCGCCAGAACGCTAATTTTCCCGTCTTCGCGGGACATCAGCCGCAGCGCAACGTCCTTATTGGGCGGATGACCCGTTACGCTTTTATCGTAGGAGAGAATAACCATCCATTTCCCGTCCGGAGAGAGGTGCGGGAACCAATCGTTGAAATCATCGTGAGTGATCTGCACTTGCTCGCTTCCATCGGGGCGCATGCGCCAAATCTGCATGATGCCGGTGCGCACAGAATTGAAGTAAATATACTTTCCGTCGGGCGAATATTCGGGCCCGTCATCCAGTCCTTCGGCCGTGGTTAGCCGCGTTTCCTCGCCGCCCGCAACTGGAATTGAATAAATATCGAAGTCCCCGTTTCGTTCGCCAACAAATGCCAGCGTACTTCCGTCCGGCGACCACCCGTGCCAGTAGGAAGGGGAGTTTTGCGTGATCCGGTGGGGCGCTCCGCCGCCAAAAGGAACCGTGTAGACGATCGAATTATGATCACCCTGCGATTGATCGCTGATCGCGATGAACTTTGAGTCGGGCGAAATTCCGTGATCGTTGTTGCAGCGGATAGCGAAACCCGTGTCAATCACCGCCGGCTTCCCGCCGGTAACAGGCAGGCGGTACAGCCGGCCGTCCTGGTTAAACAGGAAAAATGCCCCATCGCGCGTCCAATTCGGCGCCTCGAAATGCTCCGGAGCAACGTAAACGACCGTTCGGGCCTTGGATTGTATGTCGACCGTTTCTAGTCTACTGAGCACAGTCGTCGTTGAAAGTGATGATCGACCCCACCAGAAACACGACATTACCAGGACGCAAAGCATCGCCACTGCCGAGATGCGGTTGTTGTCCATAAGCCTCTCCATCGTTCTGATGCGTACCCCGAGTCCCGTCGCCCGCGACGTGCGCTCCGGAAAAGGGCAGAATTTCCCATAACTGAGCGCATTCTAGCATGGTGGAATTTCAATGACGGAAGGTCGCCAGTTCTAACTCGTGCGCGAGACGATGGACTGCAATCTGATAGAACATCTTCTCGCGGTAATCCAAAGCCATCACAGTTGCTTGGAATCAGTTCTTTGTGAGGCAGGCTCCGGCGCACTCTTGGGTAAGGGAATTCTGAACCACTCCGACAGCCCGCGGGGATGGGGATTTTGGGCACACGTCCGGTAACGCGGGTGATCTCAATCGGTCGACACAACACTAAGGTAGAACCCGCCTGGCATTGATAACCAACGCCAAAATCGCTCGCTAGGGTCAGACCAGCGGGAAGGCTGCCCTAGCTAGGTTTTGACCGAGTAAAGCCAAACGGATTGTTCCCTGCGCAAGCATTGCCGAATCAATGCACTGGAAGGTGTCGCATCGACCGGTTGAGCTGGCACGACCAATTAGGACTTGAAGCCGCGTGTGGTTTGCCCGACTTCGCGAACCCATCTGCGTCCCGACTCAGGGCGCGGGATCGGGCAAGCGGATCTTCGATTGAGATGTGGCGTTGGTGGTAACGAATGGTCCAGAAGCCAAATAGATATTTCCTGCGGTATCGTTGAATGCCAATCCGTTCGCTCCCCAACGAATGAAGCGGCCAAGCTTGTTGAGCCCGAACTGCGTCGTAAAGATAGGAACCTGCGTCACCGGAAGGTAGTGTGTGATGTCAAATAGATCGATCGTGTAGTTCGAACTTTCCTGCCAAACATATTGGGAGAAAATAAACACAGTATTGAGATTTGAATCAGGAGCCATCGGGTCCCCGGCTCCTACCTCGAAGATGCCGTCGGGCAGGCCTGTTGACGGGTCAACCGCATGAAACCCGTCATCGGAGTAAACGAGACCGCTCCCTGCGTCGAAATGGATCCGGCCCGGATTCCAAAACACAGAGGGATAGTCCTGGTTCAGTGCAACTCCGGAGGAGTTCACGGTTAACGTGTAAAAGTCGAGCCCGTTCGTTTCGTTCTCCGTGTCGGCTGCATACAACACGGTCGCATCAGTTCCCCACTGGAGTGAATCGTATGTCTTGCCGCCCGGGAATTCCCATCCCAGCGCGCTGGCAGATCTTGGCGTGGCATCGTCGTAGATGGTGACGCCGCCTTCGGCAGCCGGCTCCAGGTTTAAGATGCCTTTTGAGACGGCCGTGGTATGCGGAGCGCCGGGCGCAACCTGGAGGTCGAGCGCGTAGTACGGCGTGCCGAGTTCTTGATCGTTCCCAAGCGAGTAGCTGATGTCCGGGGTCAACGCGGGCAGGATAAACCGTTGCACCGTACCTGTGCCGTCCTCTCCGACGTACAAAAACTGACTGTCGCTGGAAATCGCCATCACGTCAGGTTCGCTGCCGGCTGCCTGGCAATTGACGATTGCCCCCGAGGCGGGGTTCAAGATGCAAATCTGGTTCGCATGTGCGCTCGCAGAGCCGGGAATCGAGATGTATAAAACGTGATTGAGCGGATCCCAAACCAGGTCGTTCGTCACTTGGTTGACGATGGTCGGCTGATACAAAATCTGGAATGGAGCCGCGTTGGAGGTACCGCCTCCAGGTCCCGCGTTTGACACCGTTATCTGAGCATATCCGGGGGTTGCGATATCGGAAGCGCTTATCTGTGCTTCCAGCTGACCGCCGTTCAATTCAGTAGGGCGAGGGCTGCCGTTCCACTGAACCACGCTTGAGGCCGTGAAATTTCCGCCGTCCACACTGAGCGTGAATCCCGAGCCGCCCGCCGCTACGTCGTCTGGGAAAAGCGACAGAATGGATGGCACGTTGGACGTCGTCTGTGAGACGACGGTGAAGGGCAAACTATTGGAAGTGCCGCCACCCGGACTTGGAGTCATCACGGTGATCGGGACTGCTCCCGCAATCACAGCGTCGGAAGCAGTAATTTGCGCCTGAAGCTCACTGCTCGAAACGAGTTCGGTCGAGAGCGGAGCGCCGTTCCACTCGATCGTTGAGAGAGAAACGAAGTTACTTCCCATGACCGTTAGGGTAAACGCCGCCACACCGACTGATACGGAATTAGGGCTCAGGGCCGAAATGGAGGGAGAGGGATTTGAAATCACATCGGCCGCCCGGCTCTCTGCGATCAGCTTGCGCTTCGATCCGCTAAAGCGCACGGCTTTCGACACGAAAGGCACTCTTCGAGCGGACCGCGTATTTCTAACCGGCATCTCATACCGCCTCGGCATCACTACATGAGCGGCGTCGCTCACGACGAATGGGTTCGCAAGAATGTAAACAAAGCCCGCATCGTCATTGAAGGCAAGTCCGTTCGCGCCCCAGCGGACGAAATGCAGCGGATTACCTTGCACGTTCGGAACGACAATCTCGGCAATCGGGGCGAACGTCGTCAAGTTAAACGATTCGATCGAGAGGTTTTCAGTTCCCACCTGTTCCACGGTCTGCCCCAGGAAAAAGGCAGTATTCAAGGTGGAATCGGGAATCATCAGGCCAGAAGCGTTGAAGCTAGCAACCTGTTGTCCTGTCGCTGGGTTAGCGATGGAGCCGTCATCGCCGTAGATCAGGTTCGTGCCGCTGTCATAGTGGATGGTAGCTCCGAATCCCGGAAAGACGTTTGGATAATCCGCGTTCTGAACGACTCCGCTCCCGCTTACCGTCAGCGCATATAAATCGAAGGTAGTGATTTCTGAGTTGTTCGCAAAAATACTGGTATCGGATCCCCACTGGAGCGAGTCGTACAAAGGTCCGGAAGCGTCGGCAATGGTGGATCTCGGAGTGGCGTCATCATAGATGACCATGCCCCCAAGGGCGTACGGGCTTACGTTGAAACCTCCGCGCGACACGGCGGTGGTATGCGGGAATCCCGGCGCAACCTGTAGGTCCACGGCAAAAGTCGGCCCATCAATTGAAAACGCTCCGAGCGAAGAGCTTATATCCGGCGTCAGGCTCGGCAATGTAAGGCGCAGAACCGAGGAAGACCCGTCGAGCGCTACATATAAATACTGGTTGTCATTCGATATTGCGAGCCGATCGGGTTCGCTGCCAGCAAATTGGAATGACTGGATGGCGCCTGTCTCAGGATCGAGCGCCACGACCGAGTTGCCGTGCGATGAAGCCAGACTCGGCACAGATAGATAAATGAGTTGATGACTGGCGTCCCAAACCAGGTCGTTAGTTAACTGGCTCACGACGGTAGCCAGAGGGTTTACCCCAAAAACAAGGGATCCGGAAACTCCGCCCCCTGGCGCGGGATTCAAAATGGTCACCTCTGCAAACCCAGGATTTGCAACGTCAGCTGCAGGAATCTGGGCCTCCAGTTGTATGGCAGAGAGGTAGGTCGTTGAAATCGGCGCTCCATTCCATTGAATCGTCGATGCGGGTACGAAATTCGCACCGTCCACCGTCAACAGGAATCCGGAGCTTCCGGCATTCATCGAAACGGGACTAAGCGAAGAGAGAGAAGGCACCGCATTCGAATCGGGATTAATTGTGAACTCTGCTTCACCGGAATTTCCCCCGCCCGGAGCTGGGTTGGTGACGCTCACTGTTGCCGTACCCGCTGACGCCACGTCTGCGGTGGTTATTTGTGCCTGTAGTTGGCTGCTATTGATATAGGTAGTGGCGATTGAGCGGCCGTCCCACTGAATGGCCGCTGCCGATACGAAATTCTGTCCGTCAACGATTAATGTGAAAGCAGGCGCGCCGACATTCGTGCTATTCGGGCTGACTGAAACAACAGCAGGCACTGGGTTGTTCTGAGGCGGCGGAGGCGGCGGAGTCGTGCCACCGTTGCCGGAATTGCCTCCGCAGTGCGCCAGCAGCACGCACATCGCACCAACACCGATCACACCGGCGCGCGTGTTTTTCATCACGATTTGGTCTGCCTCTTCGAGAAAAATGTGCCGGGATTATAGGGGCTAGGTGGTTTCTGTGCAAGCCAATTCACCAATTGTATATTTGCTGACGTTCTAATTAAGACTGGGCGCTTTATTCACGGGAACTTAAGCTAGATCCGTCGGAGAGCAGGCCAACTTCTAATGGCGGCAATTCGGAATTGATGGGTAGGTCCTGATAAACGCGGCGGTCTCAATGGGTCGACGCAACACTTTCTCGGAGTTTACTCGCTGGAGTCTGAAAACCTAAAGTTTCTCGCGGGCGTTGATTTAAACGCAGCGCTACTTTGTTCAAATCCGACTGGGAATAGTCGGACAGGTCGGTTTTCTTCGGGAAATATTGTCGTAAGAGCCCGTTTGTGTTTTCGTTCGAGCCGCGTTGCCAGGGACTCTGCGGA
>Ga0187863_10000381_pt1 | contig 38121 bp, 36 predicted proteins | sample June2016WEW_11_1_FD_132975 | JGI IMG/M metagenome (GOLD analysis project Ga0187863, IMG submission 132975) | Peatland microbial communities from SPRUCE experiment site at the Marcell Experimental Forest, Minnesota, USA - June2016WEW_11_10 | ecosystem: Environmental > Terrestrial > Soil >...
ATTGATTTTATGGCGCTCCCTACCGGATTCGAACCGGTGTTACAGCCTTGAGAGGGCCGTGTCCTAGGCCTCTAGACGAAGGGAGCGTAGGGGTTGATCTTAGGCCGCCTGAACCCAAGAGGGCTGGTAGTATACGGGCCAATTTTTTGGACTCAAGCGGAACCGGCTTTTTTGAACTCACCGTCGACCCAATTCCCTCATTCGGTCATTCCTCGCCCCGAGCACTCGATATCGCGGGCCTCGATTTCGCCCAACGCCTTGAAAGTGCTTTATAGGCTCAAAGAGGCGGGCTATCAGGCATTTCTGGTGGGCGGGGCCGTGCGCGATCTGCTCCTGGGCCTCAAGCCGAAGGACTTCGATGTGGCCACCGACGCGTTGCCCGAGGACGTGCGGCGGCTGTTTCGCAATTGCCGCCTGATCGGGCGCCGCTTCCGCTTGGCGCACGTGCATTTCGGCAGCGAGATCATCGAGGTGGCGACCTTTCGGGCCGCCGCGGCGCCGGAGCGCGAGGATCTGCCCGAGGAGGCCGTGGAAGGCGCGCCGGAAGGCGGCTCCGAGGAAGGGACGGACGATGCCTCAGCCGATGCCGAACGGGTGGACGCGGACATCGAGTTCGTGCAACCCGCCGATTCGGAGCATCGCGCGTTCGATACCACCGGACGCATTCTTCGCGACAACATCTACGGCTCCATAGAAGAGGACGTCTGGCGGCGCGACTTCGCCGCGAACGGGCTCTATTACAACATTGCGGATCTGTCGATCTGGGATTTCGTCGATGGGGTGAGCGATGTCAGGGCGCGGCGGCTGAAGCTCATCGGCGATCCGGAAACTCGCTACCGCGAGGATCCGGTGCGCATGCTGCGGGCCGTGCGCTTTGCGGCCAAGCTCGGCTTCACCATCGAGGCCGATACCGAGGCGCCGATTCGGCGGCTGGGCTATCTGCTCGACGGGGTGCCGCCGGCCCGTCTGTTCGATGAGGTGCTGAAGCTCTTTTTATCGGGTTATGGCGCCAAGTCGTTCGAGCTCCTGCAGAAATACGGACTGTTCGAGCATTTGTTCCCGCTGTCCGCTGCGGCGTTCGAGCTGCCGCCCTACGCCTATGCCCGGGAGATGCTCGAGCTCGGACTGGCGAACACCGATGCGCGCGTGGTCGCGGACAAACCGGTGACCCCGACGTTCCTGTTCGCGATCCTGCTGTGGAGCGCGGTGCTGCGGGAGCTGAACGAGCGGGCGGCGGGTCCGGCGCCCGACCTTGCCCTCCTGATGCAAGCCTGCGACGCCGTGTTGAGGGCGCAGCAACCTCGCGTCGCCATTCCGCGCCGCTTCGCGGTGCCCATGCGCGAGCTGTTGATGCTGCAGCCGCGGTTCAATCGTCGCAGCGGCGTCAAGGCATTGAGCCTGCTGCAGCATCCGCGCTTCCGTGCGGCCTATGACTTTCTGTTGCTGCGGGCGCAGGTCGGCGTCGCCGATCCTGAACTCGCGGACTGGTGGACGCGCATTCAAGTGCTGCCGCAGGAGGAGCGAGTCGCGCTCGTCCAGGCCCGCCCCCAGGAAGCGTCGACGGCGCCGGACGGCAGCATTCCACCGGCGGGCCGACGGCGCCGGCGTCGGCGGCGAGGTGGGGCGTCGCGCAGCTAAGTGCGGCACCGCCCACCCAACGGGATCGAGACGCCGTCATGAGAGCGTTCTGGCGTCCCGCCTACGTGGCGATCGGCAGCAACCTGGACCATCCCCGCGAGCGGGTGGAAGAGGCATGCCGGCATCTCGGATCGCTCTCCGAGACGCGCCTCGAGGCGCGCTCGCGGCTCTATCGAACGCGCCCCATGGGCCGGCAGGATCAACCGGAATTCATCAACGCGGCCGTCGGCCTCGTAACGCGAAAGTCGCCTCACGAGATGCTCGAGGGACTGCTCGAGATCGAGCACCGCATGGGCCGCATTCGCGAAGAGCGTTGGGGACCGCGAGTCATCGATCTGGATCTCGTGTGGATGGTGGGAAACGCCGTTGAGGATCCCGGCCTGACGCTGCCGCATCCCGGAGTGTCGATGCGTAACTTCGTCCTGTATCCTCTGAGCGATATCGCCCCCACCCTCGATATTCCGGGACACGGCCGTGTCCTGGATCTCAAAGTGCGGCTGGGCGGGGATGGAATTTCTCCGTTGGAGTGAGTGGGGCATCGTCAGTGACCGAGAACGCGCATCGATTCATCGTCATCGAGGGGCCGATAGGCGTGGGCAAGACCAGCCTCGCGCGGCTCCTGGCGCAGTCGCTCGGTGGTCAGCTCGTGCTCGAGCAGGCTGACCAGAACCCATTCCTGGAGCGCTTCTACAGGAACCCGCGCGCCGCCGCGTTTCAGACGCAGCTCTTTTTCTTGTTTCAGCGCGCTCGGCAGCTCGAGGAGGTTCGGCAACAGGACTTGTTCGGCGAGGTCCGCATCGCGGATTATCTGCTCGAAAAGGATCAGCTGTTCGCGCGGGTGACGCTCGATGACGCCGAGTACGCGCTCTACGAGCGCGTCTACGAACGCGTGGTCGTGGATGTGCCGAAACCCGACTTGGTGGTGTATTTACAGGCGCCGGTCGATGTGTTGATGGATCGTGTCGCGAAGCGCGGCATTCGATACGAGCAGCATATCGAACGCACTTATCTGGAGAAGCTGACCCAGGCGTATGCGCGTTTCTTCCATAGCTACGACGCCGCCCCGCTCCTCATCGTCAATTCCGCGGCGATCGATCCCGTGAACAACGACGCCGACTATCGGATGTTGCTGGCCGAGATCAGCAAGAAGCGGCGCGGCCGGCATTTTTTCAATCCGGGCAGCAGCCTGCTGCCCCCCACCTAGGCCTCCCCAGCCGCGGCAGTGCGTCCGGTGTGCTCGGCGAGCGCCCAGCGCACGTGCTCGCGCACCAGGAGCGAGGCGTCGTGCTCGCGCGAGCGCAGCGCCGCGATCACCGCCTCGGAGCTCGCCGCATTGCCGAGCGCCACCGCGATATTGCGCAGCCAGCGCTCGAAGCCGATGCGGCGAATGGCGCTGCCCCGGGTCTTTTCCAGGAACTCCGCCTCGCTCCAGGCGAACAAGGCGACGAGCGCCGCCCGGTCGAGACCCTGCCGTACCTGAAAGTCCTTCTCGGCCGCGGGACGGGCGAACTTGTTCCATGGGCAGGCGAGCTGGCAATCGTCGCACCCGTAGATGCGATTACACATGGCGCGCCGCAGTTCGAGGGGGATCGCACCTTCGAGCTCGATGGTGAGATAGGAGATGCAGCGGCGCGCATCGAGCCGATAGGGCGCGACGATCGCGCCCGTCGGGCAGGCGGGGATGCAGGCGCTGCAGGAGCCGCAGTGCGCCGTGGCCGCCGGATCGGCGGGGAGCTCGAGATTCAGGTAGATCTCGCCCAGGAAGAAGTAGGAACCGGCGTGGCGCTCGATCAGGTTGGTGTGTTTGCCGATCCAGCCCAAGCCCGCGTTTCGGGCCAACGCCTTCTCGAGCACCGGAGCGCTGTCAACGAAGGCCCGATAGCCGAACGGGCCGATGGCCGCGGCGATTCGGTCGCAGAGCCTCTGCAGGCGATGGCGCATGAGTTTGTGGTAGTCCCGCCCCAGGGCATAGCGCGAGATGTACGCGGCGCTCGAGTCGGCCAGCACCGCGTCCGGGTCGGCGGCTCCGGGGGGCCAATAATCCATGCGCGCACTGAGGCAGCTGACGGTGCCGGGCACGAGCGCCGCGGGCCGGGCGCGCTTCACGCCGTGTCGGGACATGTACTCCATCTCGCCGTGAAAGCCCGCGCGCAGCCACTCGACGAAATGGGACTCGTCGGCTGACAGATCGATACTCGCGACGCCGAGGCGGGCGAACCCGAGCTCGGCCGCCCACCCCCGGATGTCCGCGACCAGCGCGGGTGCGTCGAAAGATCTGGTCATGGTCGAAACGCTCACATGCGAAGGCTACGCTGTCGCCCCCTATAATGGCCAACCGGCGCCGCGAGACGGCGCAGCCCCTGCCATCGCCGCATCGTCGAGATCCATGCCGCAGCCCGAGCCCTGTCAGATCGAATTCGCGCTGCCCGACGCCGAGGCGACCGAGGCGCTGGGCGCCGCGCTCGCCCGAGCATTTCCCGGCCCGGCTGCGGAATCGACGGGGCTTCATCTGGAAGGTGATCTGGGAGCAGGCAAGACCACCTGCGTACGCAGCCTGCTGCGCGCCTTGGGGGTCTCGGGCTTGATTCGAAGCCCCACCTTTACCTTGGTCGAGACCTACCGGCTGACTGAGCTTACCTGCGTGCACGTCGATCTCTATCGGCTGAGCGGCCCGGAGGAGGTCGAGGAGCTCGGGCTGCGCGATTTTTTGGGAGCAGGCTGTCTGTTGCTGGTCGAGTGGCCGAGCAAAGGGGCCCAGGCATTGCCGCCGCCGGACCTCGAATTGAGCTTGAGCTTCGCCGACGCCGGCCGCAGGGCGCGGATGCGCGCGCACGGAGCAATCGGGGAGAGGTGGCTCATAAACCTCCGGAATGACACCAGATTAATACCCTATCTATCTAATTTGGCTTGAAAAACTACAGGCTCACGGGTAAGTTATCGCCCATGAGAGTTCTGTGCTCCGGTCTCGTGTCGGCGATGCTCGCAACTCTGCTGGCGGTTCCTGCCGGAGCCGTGGAGATTCGCGCCGTCCGCCTCTCCACCGGCCCCGAGGGACCGCGCGTGGTGATGGATCTCTCGGCGCGCACCCCCCACAGCCTCATGACGCTGAAGAATCCGGATCGCATCGTCATCGACGTGAGCGGCGCCCGGCTTGCCCCCGAGGCGCGCAGAGCGCCCAGCGGGACGGGTGTGATCCGGCAGGTTCGTATGGCGCACAACGCATCCGGGGAGCGCATCGTCCTCGATCTGTCGCGCTCGATGCGGACGAAGAGCGTGCTGTCGATGCCGAACGGCCGCTCTGGGTATCGGCTGGTGGTGGAGCTCGCCGAGCGCGGCGCGGGGATGTCGGCTCGCGCGGCCGGGTCGCCGGCGATGGAGGAGGCTGCGCCCTCGCGGGACGCCCAGGCGCCGGCGCACGGGCAGGTCTCCGAGCAGCCCGCGGCGGAGGCGCCGATCAAAGTCGAGCATGCGCGCCCCGAAGCGCGCGATCTCATCATCGCGATCGACGCCGGCCATGGCGGGGAGGACCCCGGCGCCATCGGCATGAAAGGCACGCGCGAAAAGGACGTGACCCTCGCCATCGCCCGCGCGCTAGAGCAACGGGTGGACGCGGAGCCGGGGATGAGGGCCGTATTGACGCGCGACGGCGATTATTTCGTGCCGCTGCGCGACCGCATGCGGCGCGCCCGCGCGCACCAGGCGGATCTGTTCGTGTCGATCCACGCCGATTCGATTCGCGACCGCAGCGTCGACGGCTCCTCGGTCTACATCCTCTCGCAGCACGGCGCGACCACCGAGGCGGCGCGCTGGCTCGCCGAGCGCCAGAACGCGGCCGATCTCATCGGCGGCGTATCGCTCGAGAACAAGGGCGATATGCTCGCTTCGGTGCTTCTCGATCTGTCGCAGACCGCGTCGCTGACCGCGAGCCACACCGCCGCGGAGCACGTGCTGCATGAGCTGAATCTGGTGGGCGAGGTGAGAAAGCCGCTGGTCCAGCAGGCCGGCTTCATGGTGTTGAAGTCGCCCGACATTCCCTCGATGCTGATCGAGACGGCCTATATTTCCAATCCGGGCGAGGAGATGCGCCTGCGCAGCGTCGAGCATCAGGCGAAGCTCGCCGCCGCCATCCATCAGGGATTGCGCGCCTATTTTTACTCCGATCCTCCCGCGGGCACGCGCATCGCGCAGCTCGCGCAGGGTGCGCCGCGGCCCGAGCTCGCGACGACGAAACGCGACGCCGCCGCAAACCCGCCGACGCTCTAGCGCGCCGATCCCTCATTGCCCGCGCGCTGTGCGAAAATGCACAGTTCGCGAGGTGTACCCTGCCCATTCAAATACTTGCCGATGAGCTCATCAACCAAATCGCCGCCGGCGAGGTGATCGAGCGGCCGGCTTCCGTGGTCAAGGAGCTGGTGGAGAACTCCTTGGACGCGGGCGCCCGGCGCATCGAGGTCGAGCTCGAGCGCGGTGGGTGCGGGCTGATCCGGGTGCGTGATGACGGCATCGGCATCGCGCCCCAGGAGATCGCGCTCGCGCTCTCGCGCCATGCCACCAGCAAAATCGCGTCCTTGTCGGATCTCGAGCGGGTCGCGACGCTCGGGTTTCGCGGCGAAGCATTGCCGAGCATCGCGTCGGTGTCGCGGCTGACGTTGACCTCGCGCTCCAAGGAGGCCGATCACGCCTGGAACGTGGATGCGCGCGAGGGCCTGACCAGTGCCCCGGCCCCGGCCTCGCATCCTGCGGGCACGAGCATCGAGGTGCGGGATTTGTTCTTCAACGTCCCGGCGCGGCGCAAGTTTCTGCGCGCCGAGACGACCGAGTATCAGCACATCCTGCGCATGCTCGAGCGGCTCGCGCTGTCGCGTTTTTCGGTGGGCTTTACGCTCGCGCACAACGGCAAGACCGTCTGGACGCTGGCGCCGGCGCGCTCGCCCGAGGAGCGCCTGGCGCGCGTGGCGAAGATCTGCGGCGAGGAATTCGCATCGCACGTGATCGAGCTGCGCCACCAGAGCGAGACGCTGAGCGTGTCGGGGTGGCTCGCGCTGCCGACGTTCTCGCGCAGCCAATCCGATCTGCAATTCGCCTTTCTCAACGGCCGCTTCGTGCGCGACAAGCTCATCGCGGGAGCGGCGCGGCTTGCCTATCAGGACGTGCTCTTCAACGGCCGATTTTGCGCCTATGTGCTGTACCTCGACATGGATCCAATACTGGTGGATGTGAATGCGCATCCTCAGAAGCTCGAGGTGCGCTTTCGCGAATCGCGCGGCGTGCACGAGTTCATGTTCCGCACGCTCGAGCGGGCGCTCGCGGACACACGGCCGACCGCCGAGTCGTCGGGCAGTGCGCCGGCGGCCTGGCTGACCGGCGGCGCGCGCGCGTCGGGCTCCGCACCGCCCAGCCAGGGGCGCTTCGTGCTGCCGGATCGGGCCGCAGGCCGCGGCGCGATCGATGCCTACCGCCGATTCCTCGAGCCGTCCGACGTTCGCTTTAGCGCGGGCGCGGTGTTCGAGGCGGGCGCCGAGGCAAGCTTTGCCGTGCGCGATCAGGAGCGCGCCGAATCGGCCGCCTCGAACGGCGCCGTTCCGGTGGAGCATGCCGATACCCCGCTCGGCTTCGCCGTGGCGCAGCTGCACGGCGTCTATATCCTGGCGCAGACCTCGGACGGCATGGTGCTGGTCGACATGCATGCCGCTCACGAGCGCGTCATGTACGAAAGCATGAAAAAGCTTCTCGCCGGCGAGACGGCCCAGCAGCAGCTGCTCGTGCCCGAGATCCTGACCGTGACGCCGGCGCAAGCCGAGGCGGCCGACCTGCATGCGGCGGAATTCGCGGCCTTGGGGTTCGCCGTCACGCGGCTTGCGCCCGATCAACTGGCGCTGCGCGGGATTCCGAGTCTGCTCGCGGGACGAGACCCGGCGGCGGTGGTGCGCGACGTGCTCTCGGATTTGCTCGAAACCGGGCATTCCCGCCGGGTCGAGGAGTCGATCAATCACCTGCTCGGCACCATGGCGTGCCACGCCGCGGTGCGCGCCCAGCGGGCGCTCACCTTGCCCGAGATGAACGCGCTGTTGCGCGAGATGGAGCGCACGCCTCGGGCCGATCAATGCAACCATGGGCGACCGACCTGGGTGCGTCTGTCGCTCGGGGATCTCGATCGATTGTTCATGCGCGGGCGCTGATGGGCGGCAACCGCCGATGCGCGTTGTTGCTCATGGGACCGACGGGGGCGGGCAAGTCGGACATCGCCCTCGAACTCGCGGAGCGCTTCCCGTTCGACATCGTGAGCGTCGATTCGGCGCAGGTGTATCGCGGCATGGATATCGGCACGGCGAAGCCGGACCTCCGCACGCGCGCGAGGATACCCCACCATCTCATCGACATCCGCGATCCGGCGACGAGCTATTCGGCCGGTGAGTTCGTGCGGGACGCAACCGAGGCGATGCGGCAGATCTGGGCGAAGGGACGCCAGCCGCTTTTGGTCGGCGGCACCATGCTTTACTTCCATGCACTGTCCGCGGGACTCGCTGAGCTGCCCGAGGCGGACGCGCGCATTCGGGCAGAGATCGACGAGCAGGCGGCAACAATCGGCTGGGCCGCGTTGCACGAGGAGCTCGTGCGGGTGGACCCGCAGGCCGCGGCGCGCATCCATGTGAACGATCCGCAGCGCATTCAGCGCGCCTTGGAGGTTTATCGCGCCACCGGCTTGCCGATTACTCGGTTACAACAGAAACATGGGACGGCGTTCGACGGCGTGGAGGTCGTGGAATTCGCGGTCGCGCCGCGCGAGCGCAGCGACCTGCATCGGCGAATTACCGCGCGGTTCGAGGCGATGATGGCGGCGGGCTTCCTCGCCGAAGTGCGCGCCCTATACGAAAGATGCGATCTGACCGCGGAACATCCATCGATGCGCGCGGTCGGATACCGTCAGGCATGGACGTTCCTAGCAGGACGATGCGAATTGGATGAGGCTAAAGAAAAAGCGGTTGCGGCAACGCGGCAACTCGCCAAGCGGCAGTTGACGTGGCTTCGGCGACGTCACGGCGCTGCTTGGCTAGACTCCATGCAACCGCATGTGGCATCTATGGTTATCAGTGCACTGTCCGAGTGCGGGTTTGCGGGATGGTCATACCTTTAACGCCATCGACCCCTGCTGTGCTAGCATTTAACCGAAATTTGCCTGGCGCAGGGAAGTGACGAGGCAATGTCAACGACTCTAAAAACAAGGAGCTCTCCCATGGCCCGTGGCCAGTCCCTCCAGGACCCTTTTTTGAATGCCCTGCGCAAAGAACGCGTACCGGTATCCATATATCTCGTAAACGGAATCAAGCTACAGGGACAGATCGATTCGTTCGATCAGTTCGTCGTGCTGCTGAGAAACAGCGTCAGCCAAATGGTTTACAAGCACGCCATTTCCACCGTCGTTCCGGCGCGCAATGTGCGGCTGCCGACGGGTGAGGACGGCGAAGTCACGGAACCGGCCATCGTCGAATGATCCGCGGCAGGCGTTCGTCCATTGTTTGAACGCCCCCGGGGTGGCGAGCGGGCGCTATTGGTCGGTGTGGGGATAGGACATCCCGTCGACCCGCACGATGCCTCTGAATTCAAGGCGCTCGCCGCCTCGGCCGGCGCGATTCCCGTGGGAGTCGTGCTCGCCTCCCGCCCGAGGCCCGATCCCAAGTATTTCGTCGGCACCGGCAAAGCGGAGGAAATCCGAGCCCAGGCCGTGGAGCTCGGCGCCGAGGTCGTGCTGGTCGATCAGGAGTTGAGCCCCAGCCAGGAACGCAACCTCGAAAAGCTTACCGGATGTCGAGTATTGGATCGTAATGGATTGATTCTGGACATCTTTGCGCAGCGAGCGCGAAGCTTCGAGGGTAAGCTCCAAGTGGAACTCGCGCAGTTGTCGCATCTGGCGACCCGGCTGGTGCGCGGCTGGACCCACCTCGAGCGCCAGAAGGGCGGTATCGGCCTTCGAGGCCCGGGCGAGACGCAGCTGGAAACCGACCGTCGGTTGATCGCCAAGCGCATCCGAACACTGCGCGGCCGGCTCGACAAGCTCGCGCGCCAGCGCGACACAGGACGTCACGTGCGGCGCGAAGTGCCGGTTCCGACCGTCGCGCTGGTGGGCTACACCAACGCGGGCAAGTCGACGCTCTTCAACCGGCTCACCGGCAGCGACACGTATGTCGCGGACCAACTATTCGCGACGCTCGATCCCACCGTAAGGCGGGTAAAGCTAGCCGGCGTGGGCGAGGTCGTGCTTGCCGACACGGTCGGATTCGTTCGTCAACTTCCGCACGAACTCATAGCGGCGTTCCGCTCGACCTTGCAGGAAGCTCGCGACGCGGATCTGCTGCTGCACGTCGTGGACGCCAGCGATCCCCTGCGCAGCGAACGCATCGCGCAGGTGCGCGAGGTGCTCGCCGGCATCGGCGCCGGAGCGATTCGCGAGCTCACGGTGTTCAATAAGATCGATTTGCTGGAGGACTCGGCGGCAGGTGCCGCACCGCGGGTCATCGCCGGCCCCGACGGCCTGCCGGCCCAAGTCTGGGTGTCGTCGGTGACCGGGACGGGGCTCGAGGCGTTGCGCGAGGCCCTCGTGCAGGCGGTCCGGCCGAACCAGATCCGCCGCACCCTTCACCTGCAAATGCCGGCCGCCGCCGTGCGCTCGGATCTGTATCGACGCAACGCCGTGCGTACCGAGCGGCAATGCGACGACGGCAGCTGGGAGCTCGAAGTTGAGCTCGATTCCGCCGAAATGGCCAAGGTTTTGGGCAGCCGAGGCGTCAATCTCGTGGAAACGCTCGAACCGCACGAGCAGCGCGTGGCCTAGTTGACCTTGTGAGGTTGCGATCGGCTGTTAAAATGCCCGGCCTCCCAACATTAGACAGCCCGTCCGAAACCAAAATTTAGGCACATGCATGGCTTGGAACGAACCTGGCGGCGAGAAGCGCAACCCCTGGAACCGCCCTCAAAATTCGCAGAACGACCTGGACGAAGTCCTGCGCAACCTCCAGCGGCGGCTCGCGGCGCTGTTCGGGCGCAGCGGTAGCGGCGGTGTCGGCGGCGGCCAGAGCACGCCGAGTTTCGCTAAGGGATTGGGCAGCGTCGCGGTTCTCATCGGCGCAGTTTGGATAGCGAGCGGGGCCTATCGGGTCGATGCGCAGGAGCGCGCCGTGGTGCTTCGGTTCGGCGCTTACGTGAAGACCGTGGGACCGGGCTATAACTGGCACATGCCCTGGCCCATCGAGCGCAAAGTGATCGTGAATGTCTCGCAGCCCAACAGCGTCCAGGATGATGCGCAAATGCTGACCGCCGACACCAATCTGGTCGAGGTGCGGTCCGCGGTTCAGTACACCCAGCCCGATCCGCGCAAGTACCTGTTCAAGGTCAAGGGGGTCGAGGATACGCTGCGGCAGGTCAGCGAGAGCGCCCTGCGCGAGGCGGTCGGCCAAGCCTCTCTCGACAAGGCGCTCGCCTTCGATGCAACCATCACCGACCACGCCATGGCGACTCTCCAGCGCACCATCGACAGCTACGATATGGGCGTTCATATCATCGGCGTCAGGCTCGAGGAGGTTTTGGTTCCCGAGGCCGTCCAGGATTCGCAGCGCGACGCCATCAAAGCCGACAAGGACCGCCAGCGCTATCAGCAAGATGCGGAGACGTACCGCAATGATGTGGTGCCGCGCGCGCGCGGCGAGGCGGCGAAAGTGCTCCTGGAAGCGGAGGCGTACCGGCTGCAGGTGCTCGCCCTCGCGCAGGGCGAGACCGCCCGGTTCGATCAAGTGTTGACTCAATACGAGCACGCGCCGGCCGTGACCCGCGAACGCATGTACCTCGACACGATGAACCAGGTCTACAAGAACGCACGCAAGGTCATCGTCGATACCAAGGGCGCCGGCAACATGCTGTACCTGCCCATCGACAAGCTTATGCCGCCCGGCACGCAGCCTCTCGCGGGCTCGAGCGACGCCGGCACGGTGCCGGCGTCGCGGTTGCCGGAGGTTCAAGTGTCCCCGCCCGAGGACCCGGCGCGCGCGCGCGGGGTGCGCTGATGCAAACGAAACTCTTGTACGTGATGCTGTGCCTGGTGGCGGTCATACTGATCGCCCGCGCGAGCTTGTTTACCGTGAGCGAGGGCGAGCTCGCGATCAAATCGACGGGCGGCGAGATCATTGAATCCGATTTCAAGCCCGGCCTGCACGTCAAGATCCCGCTGGTCAACGAAGTCACCAAATTCGACGGGCGGGTGCTCACCGACATGTATCAGGCCGAGCACTTTCTCACCCGGGAACAGGAACAGCTCACCATCGACTTCTACGTCAAGTGGCGCATCGCCAATTTGCGCCTGTATTACGAGACTACGGGCGGGGTCGAGGAGGTCGCGAATGCGCGTCTGCGGGAGACCATCCGCGACAGCATCAAGACCGTGGTGACCCAGCGCACCCTGCAGCAAGTGGTCACCGCCGGGCGGGCAGAATTCACCGACGCGATGATGAAGACGGCGCGGCCCTTTGCGGACCAGCTGGGCATCGAGCTCGTCGACGTGCGGATTACCAAGATCGATCTGCCGCAGCAGGTTCAGGAGTCGGTGTTCGACCGCATGCGGGCGACCTTCAAGGCGCAGGCGGCGAAGCTGCGGGCCGAGGGCGTCGAGGCATCGGATCGCATTCGCGGGGAGGCGAACAAGGAGACGACCGAGATTCTGGCCGATGCATCCCGCCAGGCCGGCCAGACGCGCGGCCAGGGCGATGCCGCGGCGAGCGAGGTCTATGCGAATTCGTACTCGAAGAATCCGGAGTTCTACAGTTTCTACCGCAGCATGCAGAGCTATCGGGACTCGGTGGGCACGCAGGGTGATCTGTTGGTGATCCCGCCCGACAATGCGTACTTCAAGTACTTCAATAAACCTCAAACGCAACCGCAGCGCTGAGGGCCATGGGGATGGATATCGGTTGGGCCGAATTGGCGCGCTATTTGGGCGGGGCGTTCGCTCTGTACCTCGTGCTCGAGGGCATATTGCCGTTCTTGAATCCCGGCGCCGCGAAGCGGTTGATGGCGAAGCTTTCTCAAACCGAGCCGGCGCAGCTGCGATGGGGCGGATTGATCAGCATGATCGTCGGACTCGCCCTATTATGGATGGCACGCAATGGGTAAGAATTTAGTCGTGATCGGCTTGCAGTGGGGCGACGAGGGCAAGGGCAAGGTCGTCGATCTGCTCACCGACAAGGTGCAGGCAGTGGCCCGCTTTCAGGGCGGGCACAACGCGGGGCATACCTTGGTGATCGGCGGCAAGAAGACCGTGCTGTCGCTGATCCCCTCCGGCATCTTGCACGCGGGCGTGCAGTGCCTGATCGGCAACGGCGTGGTGCTGTCGCTCCAGGCGCTGTTCACGGAAGCGCAAATGCTCATCGATCGCGGCGTGCCGGTGTTCGAGCGGCTGCGCGTGAGCCCGGCATGTCCGTTGATTCTGTCCTCGCACGTGGCGCTCGACCGCGCTCGCGAGCAAGCCCGCGGCACCAACGCCATCGGCACCACCGGACGCGGCATCGGTCCGGCGTACGAGGACAAAGTGGCGCGGCGCGCGGTGCGCGTGTCCGACCTGTTTCACCGCGAGCGCTTCGCCTCCAAGCTGGGCGAGGTCCTCGATTATCACAACTTCATTTTGCAGCGCTATTTTCAGGTCGCGCCGGTGGATTTTCAGGCCGAGCTCGAATCGAATCTCGCGCTCGGCGAGCGCCTGAAGCCGCTGGTGGCTGACGTGACCGGCATCCTCGAGGAGCTGAGTATCGCGGGCTCGAACGTGCTGTTCGAGGGGGCGCAAGGCGCCATGCTCGATGTGGATCTCGGCACCTATCCGTACGTCACCTCCTCGACCACCAGCGCGGGCGGCGCGGCCCCCGGCACGGGACTCGGGCCGCGGCGCTTTCACGAGGTGCTCGGCATCGTCAAGGCGTACACCACCCGGGTCGGCGGCGGCCCATTCCCCACCGAGTTGTTCGACGAGTACGGCGAGCATTTGTCCAAGGTGGGACATGAGTTCGGCTCGGTCACGGGGCGGCAGCGCCGCTGCGGCTGGTTCGACGCCGTCGCGTTGCGCCGATCCATCGTCAACTCGAGCTGCTCGTCGCTCTGCGTGACCAAGCTCGACGTTCTTGACGGACTCGACACCATCCGGGTCTGCGTGGGCTACCAGATCGAGGGCACGCTCACGAGCACGCCGCCGCTGTTCTGCGATCAGTTCGGCAATTGCGCGCCCGTGTACGAGGAGCTGCCGGGCTGGAAGGAGAGCACGGTCGGCAAGACACAATACGCAGACTTGCCCGAGAATGCGCGCCGTTACCTCGAGCGGCTCCAGGCCCTTCTCGATGTACCCATCGACATCATTTCGACCGGACCGGATCGCGACGAGACTATTTTCCTCAAGCACCCTTTTGCATAATCCGGCGGCCGCTCCTTTAATCCCCGCGTGCCACCACCAGGTACACTATTCGTATGACCGATCGACTGACACCCTTGCTGGCGCAACGACCCTGGCTGCTCGCGGACGGCGCGACGGGGAGCAACTTGTTCGATCGCGGGCTGCAATCGGGCGATGCGCCGGAGCTATGGAATGCCGTGTATCCCGAACGCATCGCCGAGCTGCAGCGAGCCTTCGTCGAGGCCGGCGCCGATATCATATTGACCAATAGCTTCGGCGGTACCCGGTACCGCTTGAAACTTCACAAAGCCGCCGACCGGGTGGGCGAACTCAACGAGAAGGCAGCGGCCATCGCCCGAAGCCAGGCGGAGCGCGCCGACCGCACGGTACTCGTCGCCGGCAGCATCGGCCCCACCGGCGAGATACTCGAACCGCTCGGTCCGCTGAGCCTGGACGACGCGCGTGAGGCGTTCGCGGAGCAGGCGGCGGCTCTGGCGCGCGGCGGCGCAGATCTGCTGTGGATCGAGACGATGTCCTCGGTCGAGGAGACCGAGGCGGCAGTGGCGGGAGCGCGAACCGCGGGTTTGCCGGTCGTCGCCACCTGGAGCTTCGATACCAACGGGCGCACGATGATGGGCGTCACGCCCTCCGATCTCGCGGGCCTGCATCGAAAGCATCATCTTGCGGCCTGCGGCAGCAACTGCGGCGTGAGTCCCTCGGAGCTCGTGGCCTCCATCGTCAATCTCGCGGCCGCGTCCGATGCTTCCGCCGTGCTGGTCGCCAAGGCGAACTGCGGCATTCCGCGCTACGTCGACGGTGCGATCCGCTTCGACGGGACGCCGGAACTCATGGGCACCTATGCCGGCCTGGCGCTCGATGCCGGCGCGCGGATCATCGGCGGTTGCTGCGGCACGACGCCCGAACACCTGCGAGTCATGCGACAGGCGCTCGAGTCGCACGTGCCCGGCCCGAAGCCGGACCTCGCCGTCATCGAGGCGCGACTCGGCGCGATATCCACCGGTGCCGCGGCGCAGCTGCGCGGCGAGATGGATCGGCAGGCGGGCGCGGCTCCGGGCGCGGCCGGCCGGCGTAGCACGAGCCGGCGCGCGGCGCGCGAGTAGCGCCGGAGCCACGCCGGCGCTCGGCGCGGGGTCCGCCCTGTGCATCGCGCGTCTCAGGAATTCCTACGACTGTTTGTGGGCAGCGACAGCGGCGGCCATTCAGGCATCGCCGTAGACTAACGCTCGAGCATCACCGAGGGGGGCGAGTCATGGCGAAAATCCTCTTGAAGGGCAGTGAGCGAGCCGCCGTTCCCGGCGCACGAGTGGTGGGGCCGGCGAATCCATCGGAGCGCTTCGAGGTCAGCGTGCTCGTGCGCCGCCGCGGTCAGCAGGCGATGCAAGCGCACGTGGCGAGCCTCGCCGCCGGCAATCGGGTCGGACATTTGAGCAAACAGGATTTCGCGCGCGATCACGGCGCGGATCCCGCGGACCTCTCGCGGGTGAGTTCGTTTGCGGAATCCCAGGGTCTTGCCGTGGTTCAGGAGCATGCGGCGCGAAGGACGGTCATTCTGTCCGGGACCGTCGCGCAATTCACGGCCGCGTTCGGCATCCAGCTCCACCACATGTCGCATGCGGGCGGCACCTATCGAGGCCGCACCGGCGGAATTTACCTGCCCACCGAATGGGACGGCGTGGTCGAGGCGATTCTCGGATTCGACAACCGTCCGCAGGCGCGGCCACATTTTCGCACGCGCCCGCCGCTCGGTAACATCCTGCGGCATGCAGTGGCTCCGGTGTCGTTCACGCCGCCCGAGGTCGCGGCCCTCTACGGATATCCCACGGGCACGGGCGCCGGCCAATGCGTGGCGCTCATCGAGCTCGGCGGCGGATACCGGCCGGCGGACCTCAGCACGTATTTCAGCGGTTTGAATGTGACCGTGCCGGCGGTCACGGCCGTTTCCGTGGACCATGCGACCAACAGCCCGACCGGCGATGCCGATGGACCCGACGGCGAAGTGATGCTGGATATCGAGGTGGTGGGGTCCATCGCACCCGGCGCGCGGATTGCGGTTTATTTCGCGCCGAATACCGACGCCGGCTTCCTCGATGCGATCACCTCCGCCATCCACGACACCACCAACGATCCGTCCGTGTTGTCGATCAGTTGGGGCGACGCCGAGTCGACGTGGACCTCGCAGGCGATGACCGCCATGGACTCGGCATTCCAGGCGGCGGCCGCCATGGGCATCACGATCTGTATCGCCGCCGGCGATGGTGGTTCATCGGACGGTGTGAGCAGCGGCGGAGACCATGTGGACTTTCCCGCGTCGAGTCCGCACGTGCTTGCCTGCGGCGGCACGAGCCTTCAAGCGAGTCGGACGCAGATCGCGAGCGAGACGGTGTGGAACGACGGCGCGAGCGGCGGGGCGACCGGCGGAGGAATCAGCAGTTTCTTCGCGGTTCCCGCCTGGCAAAACGGGTTGAGCGCATTGACGACGGAGGGAGCGTCCGTCGCGTTGGCCATGCGCGGTGTTCCCGATGTCGCCGGCGATGCGGATCCCGAGACGGGCTATGAGGTGCGCGTGGACGGCAGCGACACGGTGCTCGGCGGGACCAGCGCGGTCGCGCCGCTGTGGGCGGCGCTGATTGCGCGGATCAATGCCTCGAGCGGCAAGGCCGCCGGCCTCATCAACCCGGCGCTTTATCCCGACCCGCAGGCCTGCCGGGACATCACCCAGGGGAACAACGGTGACTTTGCCGCGAAAGCGGGGTGGGACGCCTGCACGGGCCTCGGCAGCCCGAACGGCGGGGTGCTGGCGCGCCTCGTGTAAGCCGCTACCGTAGATGCGGGAAGAGTCCCAGCAGACCGGTGATGATCAGGTAGATGGCGACGATGAAATTGAGAAGCCGGGGAACGATCAGGATGAGCAGGCCCGCAATCAAGGCTACGATGGGTGCGAGACTCAGGCTCATATTCAAGTTCATGGATCGTTCTCCTGCAATTCGGTGGTCTAGAAAAGCTTCATGGCATTTTGCAAGGTCCTGAACACGCCCCATAAGAGGGGAATGCCGACCGCCAGCCACAGAATAAGCCCGCGTGTCTTCATTATGCGCTCCTCAAGCCGCCTTCTCCCGGCGCTCGGTAGTGATACTGCTCGCGCACCGGGCGCATGCAAAAATTACAAATGAACCCGATCAGCAGCAAGCCGCACATGATGTACATGGTGACCGAATAGGCTTGCGCCTTGGGCACGCCCTGATCGATCTGATACTGGCGAATGTAATTGACCAGGACGGGTCCCAGCACGCCCGCAACCGACCACGCGGTCAACAGGCGTCCGTGGATGGCGCCCACGTGCAGCGTGCCGAACACGTCGCGCAGATACGCCGGAATGGTGGCGAAGCCGCCCCCATACATCGACAGGATGATCACGAAAGCTGCGACGAAGAGCGGGATCGAGCCGGCGTAGCCGATCGACGGTACCGTGGAGTACAGCAGGATGCCGAGCGCGAAGAACACGAAGTAGGTGTTGCGCCGGCCGATATAGTCCGACGTGCTCGCCCAGAAAAAACGTCCGACCATGTTGAACAAGCTCAGCAGGCCGACGAAGCCCGCCGCCATCTCCGGCGTGACGCGGCCGGTAAAGATCTCCTGAATCATGGGCGAGGCCTGGCTCAACACGCCGATGCCGGCGGTGACGTTCATGCAGAGCACGACCCACAGCAGCCAGAATTGCGGCGTGCGCCAGGCCACCTCGACAGCGACCAGGGACTGGGTGACCAGCGGCGGCGGTTTCAACGGCGGCGTCCAGCCTTCGGGCTTCCAGTCCGCGGCGGGCACCCGGACCGAATACACCCCGATCATGGTGAACATAAAATAGATGACGCCCATGGTGACGAAGGTTTCGAGCACGCCGTTGGAGGCGGCGGTCTTGAAGTGATTCATCAGGATGACCGAGAGCGGCGCCGCGATCAGCGCGCCGCCGCCGAAACCCATGATGGCCATGCCGGTCGCCATGCCGGGACGGTCGGGAAACCACTTGATCAGCGTGGAGACCGGTGAGATGTAGCCGATCCCCAGGCCGCAGCCGCCGAGCACGCCATATCCCAGGTAGACCAGCCAGAGCCAGTGGTAGTGAATGCCGAGCGCCGACACGATGAAGCCGCTGCCGAAACACAGGGCGGCGACGAACATCGATTTGCGCGGACCGGCGCGCTCGACCCAGCGTCCGAATACCGCGGCGGCTACACCCAGGATGGCGATGGCGATGGAGAATATCCAGCCGATCTCCTTCAGATTCCAATCCCCAGGCACCGAATGCGTGATGCCCAGAACCTTGGTCAGCGGCAGGTTGAACGTCGAGAACGCATACACCTGCCCGATGGAAAGATGCACCGCCAGCGCCGCGGGCGGAACCAAGAAACGGTTGTACCCGGGCGGCGCGATGGTGCTCTCGCGACTCAAGAAAGATGAAGCCATTCGTGGTCCCTTCCGCGCAGCGTCGTTGTTCTTGATCTGTGTCAAATATGCGCCAGCCGCCGAGAACTTGCCACCACGACATGCGTCACAAACCCGTCGATTGCTCGACCGGGCGCATGCCCCGAGGCCGGACCCGGCACCTCAGCGGATGCAAAATTGAAAAAACGTGACTTCCGGGGTCGCCGGAGAGGAGACAAAGGCGGTATTTTGAGGATCTCCATGCACTTCTCCAAGCAGGCCGGCCTGCGCACCTCGAACTCGCGACTTGGGTGGTGGTCCTGGCTGTGCGCGGCCGTGGCCTGCCTTCCCGTGACGGCGTTCGGGTATTGCCTGGCCGACCGCGATCCGGATATCCGGCGGCTGCAGGAGTCCGTGGGCATAGACGCAACCGCCGCGCTCCGGGAGTCGCAGCAGCTGCTCGCCGCCGAGCAATCGGCCGCGCACGCCGACACGCCGACGGGCGCCGGCAGCGCCGCGGTATCGCGCATCGCCTCCCTGTATGGGGTCATCGCCGAGGCGCAGGGCATCCTCGAACTCGATACGGCAGCGCGCGCCAGCGCCGAGAAAGGTCTCGCGCTCGTGCCCGACCCTCACGATCCGGTACACGTGGAGCTTCAGCTTGCCTATCTCGCCAGTGTGTACGACGGCGCAGGAATCGCCGCGGCGCTGAAAGCCGTGGAGCAGGAGCGGTTGGCACAGCCGCCGGGCTCCGCCGCGGATCTGTGCCTGCTCATCGATCGAGGGCTCCTGGAGCATCGGTCGGATCGCGAGGATCTCGCCGTCGCAACCCTCGTTCAGGCGTATCGCGCGAGCGAGGGACAACTCGCCCCCGAGGTGCACATCGCCTCCGCCGAGAATCTATCCCTGGTCATGCGCTCCATGGGCGACTACAGCCAGGCGCTCAGCCTGAATCAGGAGAAAATCGACTGGGACACCGCGCACGATGCGCCGACGAGCCTGTCGCTGTCGCGCTTCAGGCAAGGCCAGATTTTGACCAAGATGGGCAACCATCAAGCGGCCATCGCCGAATTCTCCAAGGCCCGCGCGCTGAGCGTTACGCTCGGCGACACCCAGGCCAACGCCTTCGCGGACATGGCGATTTGCGGATCGCACATCGAGCTCGGCGAGCTCGAGACGGCGCGGCAGGAGTGCGACAACGCCTTGCGGTTGTTCGGGGGTGAGGAGTTGGCGGTCAAGGAGGCGCGGCTGCTCGAGGCGCGCATCGACTTGGGCATGGGACGCCCGGAGGCGGCGCTCGCCAAGCTCAACGGGGTGCTCGATCACGGAGGCCAGGATTTACCGCCGCGGGAGGTCGCCGCGATCTACAGATGGCGGTCCCGCGCCAACGCGGCTTTACATAAATACATGCAGGCCTACGGCGATCTCGAGGAGTACATCAAGCGCTACACGGCGGCTAACGATGCCGAGAGCGCGATGCAGGCCGGGGCGCTGCGGGCCCGCTTCGCGACCGACCGCGAAGTCGAGCGCAATACCTCGTTGAAGCGCGAACTCGCGACTTCCCAGGAACAAGCCGAACTGCAACGCAAGGAGCTTCGCTGGAATGCCGTGTTCGCCGGGCTCGGCGCGGCGGTGATCGCGCTGCTCGTGTACTTCCTGCTGGCGAATCGCAGGTACCGTGCGCAGCTGGTCGTGCTCGCAAACCAGGACCCGCTCACGGGGTTGCCGAATCGCCGGCGTACGGCGGAGTTGGCCGTGGCCGCGCTCGAGTCCGCGAGGACCGCGCAAGAGCCCCTGACCATCGCCGTGATCGACATGGATCACTTCAAGTCCATCAACGACCGCTGCGGGCATGGCGCCGGCGACCATGTGCTCAAGGAGTTCGTCCGCGCCGGCCGCGAGTCGTTGCGCAGCACCGACATCCTCGGCCGTTGGGGCGGCGAGGAGTTCCTGCTGGTCATGCCGAACACGCCGATCGAGGTCGCGCACGCGAGCCTCGAGCGGCTGCGCACGCGGATGTTCGCGATCCGGCTGCCCGTGACCGGCAACGGCCTCAAGGTGTCGCTGAGCGCCGGACTGGCCTTTTACGACCATTCGACGCGCTCGCTCGAGGACCTCATCGCGCGGGCGGATGCGGCGCTTTACATCGCGAAGAACGAGGGCCGGGATCTGGTGCGAATCGCCAACGGCAACTACGAGGTGAGTACGACGGGAGTAAGGCGGGCGCTGCGGGTCACGCTGTAGGCGCCGCCGCAGGCGAGCGGATACCGCAGCCAGCCCTGCTTGGCGGCATGCGCAATGCCCCGATAATTCAGCGATTACATGTCTTGACAACTTGACCACTTTGGGCGGAAACTCCCGGCGTGCTCGACAGTCAATCGGCGCTCCCTCTCTACCATCAGCTCGCGGACGAGCTCTTGCGGCGGATCCGCGCGGGCGAGTATCCGCCCGGCGAGCGCATCCCCTCGGAACATGAGCTGGCGCGACGCTACGGGCTGGGCCGCCCGACGGTGCGGCAGGCGACGGACACGTTGATGCGCAAAGGCGTCCTCGAACGACGCCGAGGGAGCGGCACGTACGTGCGCAGCGCGCCGGCGCAGGTGGATCTGTTCTCTCTCGCGGGCACATTGGCATCCTTCGAGGAGAGCGGCGTCACGTTCGAAGCAGAGATCGTGGGAAAGCCGCGAACGTTCGACGTCGAGGAACCGGGCCATCCGCATGAGGGGAAATCGGTGGTGCACGTGGTCCGCGTCTCCCGCGTGGAGGGCTCGCCGGTGCTGCTCGAAGAGATCGGCTTTCTCGCCGAGTCCTTTCCGGGGCTCGCCAGAATGCCGCTCGAGGGGCGTTCGCTCTCCGAGGTCGTCCAGGGCCACTACCGGCTTCGGCTCGAGAGCGCGGACCAGTCCTTCCGCGTCACGACGCTCGACGCGAGGAGGGCGGGCCTGCTCGATCTGCGCAAGGGATTACCCGTGCTCGGCGTGGAGCGTACGTTGAACTTCACCGGCAAGAACGCGGCCGTGTTCGCCCGCATGTTCTGTAGAACGGATCGTTTCGTGTTCTCTCAACGGATAGGAGCCTCGAGCCATGCATGACCGCGGATATTACGGCAGCTTCGGCGGCGCGTTCATCCCCGAAATTCTCGTCGCGACATTCGACGAGCTGGTGACCGAGTTCGCGGCGGCCAAGAGCGACCCCGCGTTTTGGCAAGAGTATGCGGCGTTGATGTCGAGCTACTCTTGCCGGCCCACGCCGATCACGTACGCGGAAAACTTGACGAAGCACTTCGGCGGGGCGCGCATCTACATCAAGCGCGAGGATCTGAACCACACGGGCGCCCACAAGGCGAACAACGTGATGGGCCAGGGGCTCCTCGTTCGCCGCATGGGAAAGCGCCGCGTCATCGCGGAGACGGGAGCCGGGCAGCATGGCGTGGCGACGGCCACCATGGCCGCCAAGTTCGGGCTCGCGTGCACGATCTACATGGGCGAGGTCGACGTCGCGCGGCAGCGGCCCAACGTCTTCTGGATGGAGCGCCTGGGGGCGACCGTGGTCCCCGTCAAAGAGGGCAGACGCACCCTCAAAGACGCCATCAACGAGGCGTTCCGCGATTGGGTGACGAACATGGACGATACGCACTACGTGCTCGGCACCGCGTGCGGCCCGCACCCGTTCCCGGAGATGGTGAGCTATTTCCAGTCCATCATCGGCAAGGAGGCGCGCGAGCAGATCGTGCGCGCCAGCGGCAGGCTCCCCTCGCGCGTGTACGCGTGCGTCGGCGGCGGCTCGAACGCGATGGGGATTTTCTCCGGGTTCTTCGACGACAGCACCGTGGGGCTCGTGGGCGTCGAGGCGGGCGGGCATGGAATCGAGACAGGAGAGCATGCGGCCCGGCTGTGCTCACCGCACGCTTCGGTCGGCGTCGCGCAGGGCTACAAGACGTACTTCCTGCAGAACGGGGACGGCCAGATGAACGACACCCATAGCGTGGCGGCGGGCCTCGACTACGTGGGCGTCTCGCCGATCCTCGCTCATCTCAAGGAGACGGGCCGCGTGCGCTTCGAGGCCGCCACCGACCGGGAAGTCATCGATGCGCTTTCGCTGACCATGCAGAAAGAGGGCCTGATCCCCGCGCTGGAGTCGTCGCACGCGTTCGCGCAGGCCTTCAAAGAGGCGGGCAAGCTGACCCCCGACGACGTGATTCTGATCAACCAATCGGGGCGCGGAGACAAAGACATCTTCACGATCGCCGATGCCTTCGACGATCCGGCGTGGCGCCACTTCATCATCGAAAAGGCGGAGGTGTACCGTGCTCGAGGCTGAGATTCGCCGGCGTTTGCGCGACAAACCCATCTTGCTCATGACCCACATCGTGCTCGGCTATCCGAGCTTCGACGATTGCCGGCGCATCGTGTCGGCGATGGTCGAGGCGGGAGTCGATCTCATGGAGCTGCAGATCCCGTTCTCCGAGCCCATGGCGGACGGGCCCGTCATTCTCCACGCGAATCAAAAGGCGCTCGCGGCGGGATCGACGGTCGATCGCTGCTTCGAGATGGCGGCCGAGCTGGCGCGAGAGTTCCCGATCCCCTTCGTGTTCATGAGCTACTACAACATCGCCTTCGTGCGCGGCATCGAGCGCTTCGCGCGGGAGACGCGAGAGGCCGGACTGAAAGGGGCGATCGTCCCCGATTTACCCTTCGAGGAAGGAGACGCGCTCTTTTCGGCGATGACCCGGGCGGAGCTCGACCCGATTTTCATTCTGTCGCCGAACACCCCGGAGGATCGGATGCGCGAGATCGGCGCGCGCAGCCGCGGCTTCGTGTACTGCGTGGCCCGGAAGGGCGTGACCGGCGCGGCGACCGAGTTCAGCGCGCTCTCGGCCTATCTGCAGCGTTGCCGCGACGCGACGTCGCTGCCGCTCGCTCTCGGGTTCGGCGTGAAGGACGCCAAGGACATCGAACAGCTCACCGGCCGCGCGGACATCGCCGTGGTCGGATCGGAGACCATTCGCGTCGTCGACTCGCAAGGCGTCGGGGCGGTGGGCCCGTTCATTCGGCGTCTCCGGAGCGTATGACGAGCGCGAAGGAACCGCCGATGGGCCCCGTTCATGGGGCCGCTGCCGCGGAGCCGATGAAGGGGAAAGTGCCGCAACCGGGCGGCCGGTTGGTCGATTTCGTCACGATTGGGGGTAGTGGTGCCCAGGAGAGGACTCGAACCTCCACGAATTTCTCCACTGGTACCTGAAACCAGCGCGTCTACCAGTTCCGCCACCTGGGCATAGGGGCCGCCGACGAGGCCCGGGAATCTACGCACCCGCCCGAGGCTTGTCAATCGAGGGATCGGGGGTGTCGCGGCGCATCGCGCCCGTCGGATCGGGACCCAGTGATTCCGAATTTCGGAACCAAATCGCAGCAATTCACTAGTTTATCGGAGCCACTGGTTGGGGGATCATGCGGCCGAACGGGTGCTTGCAATCAGGCCCGAGCCACTGGGAGATTCCGATGATCCGCACCGGCCAACAGTACCTGGACTCGATCCGCGACGCCCGCGAGGTGTACATCGACGGGGAGCGGGTCGAGGATGTCACGCAGCACCCGATGATGAAGCCGATCATCGATATTCGCGCGCGCATTTACGACATGCAGCACGAGGCGGCGACTCGCGACGCGCTGACCTTCGAGGCCGACGGTGAGCGCTATACGGTGGCCAACAAGCTGCCCCGCACGCAGCAGGACTGGGCGGACAAGCGCCGCGCGACCGACACCGTGCTCGACGACATCGGCGGCGTGGTGACCCGGGTGGGCGATGAAACCGTGGGTGAGATGTGGTCGCTCTACGACGGCCAGGATGTCCTCGACGAGGCCGATCCGACCTTCTCGGCCAACATCCGCCGCCACGTCCAGGCGGTTTCGGACAACGATCCGTTCCACGTGTCGGCGAACACCGATCCGAAAGGCGACCGCTCGAAGCCGCCGCAGGAACAGGATCCGGACATGCTCCTGCACGTGGTCAAGGAGACCGATGCGGGCATCATCGTGCGCGGCGCCAAGTACGAGACGGCGGCGCCGTACGCCAATCAGGCGTTCACCAAGCCGACCATCGCGAATTGGGGGAACGCGGCGCTCTCCGACTATGCGGTCGGATTCATCTGCGACTTGGGCTCCCCCAATCTCAAATTCATCTGCCGCACGGGATTTGCCGGCCGCAGGCCCGCCGTCGATTATCCGCTGGCCAATAAGTTCGACGAGATCGATGCGCTGGTCATCTTCGACAACGTCTTGATCCCTTGGGAGAACGTGCTGTTCTACCGGCACACCAAGGCGGCAACGTTCATCCGCGCGACGCTGCATCGCTATTCCGCCTTTGCCTTCGTGCAGCGTAATTTGAAGCTGGCGGACATGATGATCGGCGCCGCGCTGTTCAATGCCCGGCAAACGGGTCTGGATCACCAGCAGGCGGTGCAGGAGAAACTCGCGCAACTGGCCGTATACCGGGAAGGCATCAACGCGCACCTGACGGCAGCCATCGCACTCGCCGAGAAGAGTCCGGCGGGTCTGCTGATGCCGAATCGGTCGCTGCTGTACACCGGCCGGGTGCTCGCCTGTTCGCAACTGCACGCGATGATGCATATCGCGCGCGAGCTCTGCGGGGGGCAGATTTGCGTGACGCCCGACAAGGCATTGTTCGAATCGCCGGAGACCAAGCCCTGGCTCGACAAGTACTATTCGGTCAACGAGGACTGGGTGGCCGACGATCGGCGCAAGCTCCTGGCGTTTGCCCGCGATTTGCTGAACTCCGATTACGCCGGCCATCGGCTCACGTTCCAGCTGTTCGCTCAGGCGCCGCCCTTCGCGCATCTGGCCGCGGTGTATCAGAACTTCGACTGGGACGGACCGCTCGACTTCGTGCGCAAAGCCGCCGGCCTGTCCGGACGCGTTCGCAAGCCGCGCCGCAAGGCCGGCGGGACGGCGTCCCCGTGAGCGCGGCCGGCGACTCAGGGATGCTCCGGCGGCGCTTCCTGCAGGCGATGAGCCATGCCGCGTGCACCGTGAATGTGGTCACGACGGATGGGGTTGCCGGGCGGCACGGAATGACGGTGTCGGCGATGGTGTCGGTGTCCGCCGATACGCCCCAACCCACCTTGCTGGTGTGCATCCACCACAGGAGCTCGGTCGCGGAGGCGCTGCTCGCGAACGGCGCGTTCTGCGTCAATGTGCTGCGCGAGGATCAGCGGCGCATCTCCGATAGCTTCGCGGGCCGCACCGGCGCCCGCGGCGCCTCGAAGTTCGATTGCGCCTGCTGGACCACCCAGGTCACCGGGGCTCCGCGGGTGATCGACTCGCTGGTGGCGTTCGATTGCCGAGTGACCGCCAGCGAGCGGGTGGGATCGCATTGTGTGGTCTTCGGCTCGGTGCTGGATATTTTTCTCGGCGAGGCGGGCGCGCCGTTGATCTATGCGAACCGCGCGTACGGCGTGCCGCAACGTTTATGATGGGCCGGACGCCGCTCGACGGCCGTCCGCCATCTGGAGCCCTGCATGCATACGCGCATCCGTAAATTCAACACCCGCGACACCTATCCGGAGCAAAAGCTCGACAACGATCTCTGTCAGGTGGTGGTGGCTCGGGGGCGCACCGTGTTCGTGCGCGGCCAGGTGGGGCAGGATCTCGATACGGCGGTGAATGTCGGTATCGGCGACGCCGCGGCGCAGGCCGAGCAGGCGATGGCCAATATCCAGCAGCTCCTCATCGAAGCCGGCGCGAAGCTCGAGCACATCTGCAAAGTGACGATCTACCTCACCGACCCGCGGTTTCGCGAGGCGGTGTACCGCACCGTCGGCCGATGGCTGAAGGGCGTGTATCCCGTCTCCACCGGAGTCGTCGTGGCCGGTCTTGCCCGGCCCGAGTGGCTGGTCGAGGTCGATGTGACCGCGGTGATTCCCGATGAGGGCTGAGCGTTGACCCTGTCCATCGTCGCGCGCTCCGAGGACGCACGCCTGTTCGGCATGGCGATCGCCTCGTCCTCGCCGGCGGTCGCGGCGCGCTGCGCGCACGCGCGCGCCGGGGCCGGCGCCGTGGCGACCCAAAACATCACCGATCCGTCCTTGGGGCCGATCATTCTCGCCAGCCTCGCTCGCGGCGACGGCGCGGGCGAGGCGCTCGCGGCGGCGCTGCGGGCGACGCCGTTCGGCGCCTACCGGCAGCTGTTGGTGATCGGAGCCAAGGGGCCGCCCGCGGTGCATTCGGGCAAGGAGGCGCTCGGAACCGTGAGCTCCGCCACCGGCGCCCACGCGGCGGCCGCGGGGAATCTGCTGGCGAATGCGCAGGTTCCCGCCGCGATGATCGAGGCGTTCGAAGGCTCGAGCGGCCACCTGGGTTTGCGTCTGCTCGAGGCACTGCGCGCGGGTGCGAGGCGCGGCGGCGAAGCCGGTCCGCTGCGCTCGGCGGGGTTGCTGGTGGTTCGCGACGTGCCGTGGCCGATCGTGGATTTGCGCGTCGATTGGGCGGATGAGGATCCGCTGTCCGCGCTCGGGCGAACGTGGGAGGTTTACGCGCCGCAGATCGACGACTACGTGCTGCGCGCGCTCTCACCCGGCCGCGCTCCGGCCTTCGGCGTGCCCGGCGATCGGTAGCAGCGCGCCATGAAATTCACCCTTCGGCAACTGTCGTATTTCATTGCGGCGGCCGAGAGCGGCAGCATCACGCTCGCCTCCAAGCGCGCGAATATCTCTCAGCCGGCGATTTCCACCGCGATCTCGCACATCGAACGCGAGCTCGACGTGCAGCTGTTTCTGCGTCATCACGCGCAGGGTCTGTCGATCACGCCCGCCGGCCGGGCGCTGCTCAAGGACGCGAAGCAGTTGCTGATCCAAGCGGAGGGTTTGAATTCGTCGGCGGCCGATGTCGGCCGACTGCCGCGCGGGGACCTGTCGGTCGGGTGGTTCTCGACGCTGGCGCCGGTCGTGATGCCGGAGCTCGCGGCCTCTTTCTTGAAGTCGTTTCCCGCGGTCCGGTTCCGTTCGACCGAGAGCAATCAACAGGGGTTGCTCGCGGCCTTGCGCCGGGCGGAGATCGAGGTGGCCTTGACCTACGATCTGCAGATCGGGGACGACATCGCCTTTGCGCCGCTCGCAAGCCTGCCTCCGTACGCATTGCTCGGGGCCTCGCATCCGTTGGCCCGCGAGCGCGAGCTCAAGCTTGCGCAGCTCGCGCCGCTCCCGATGGTGCTGCTCGACATGCCCGTGAGCCGGGAGTATTTTCTGGCTCTGTTCATCCGCGAACGATTGGAGCCGACGATCGCCTGGTCATCGGGACAGATGGATGCGGTGCGTACGCTGGTGGCGAACGGCCTGGGGTACACGCTCGTCAACATGCGCCCGCGCGCGGACGTGGCTCTGGACGGCCGGCGCCTTCGCCGCGTGCCGTTGAGCGGGGATTTACCGCCGGTGCGTATCGGGATCGCGACCTTGAAGGAGCTCAAGAAGACCCGGCTCGCGGAGGCCTTCGAGCGGCACTGTACCGAACACATCACCGCCACCCGTATTCCGGGCATGACCGACGTCGCAGCCGCCGTGCGGCGCAAGCGGCGCTGACGGCAGGCGCATGCAGGCCAACCGCGGCGATGAATCCGCCCTGCGCGAGCTGCGGGAAATCTCGCGCCTGATGCGCGCCGGCGACTGGGCCGGCGCGCGCCGTGCCTGTCTGCAACTGAATGCCCGGGCCCCGCAACTCGCCGACGGCTGGCTCGCCGCGAGTCACATCGCCATGGCTTCCAAAGAGCCCGGGGTTGCGCTCGCCGCCATCGACCGGGCGGCGGCGATCGACCCTCGCAATACGCGCTATTCGGTTCAGCGCGCGCAGTGCCTGTTGGCGCTCGGCCGCAGGGCCGCGGCCTTGGCTGCCGCGCGGGCCGCCGCGGACGCGGCCGGCAAAGATGCGGCCGCCTGGGATGCCGTCGGGACGCTGCGCAGCTTCGCCGCCGATCAGCAGGGGGCGCTCGAGGCCTACAACCGTGCGGTGGCGCTCGCTCCCGAGGAGTCGCAGTTTGCGTTCAATCGCGCCTCCGTGCGGCGCTTCCTGGGGGATCTCGAGGGGGCGGAGTCGGACTACGATCGGGCGATCGCACGGCGGCCGCTGGACTTCGAGGCGTATCTGAATCGCTCGGACCTGCGCGTCCAGACCACGGAACGCAATCACGTCGCGGAGCTTCAAGCGTTGGCGCGCCGGCCGGAGCTCGACTGGCGCGGCTTCGTTCAAATCCACTACGCGCTTGCCAAGGAATGCGAGGATCTCGGCCGTTATGCCGAGGCGTTCGAGCATCTGCAGCGGGGCGCCCGCCGGCGGCGCGAACATTTGCGCTACGACGTCGCCGTCGATGTCGCAACGGTCGAGTGGATCACCAAGAGCTACCCGGCGGCGCGCGCCGATCCGTCGGCCGAGGCGAGCCCGGAAAGCCCGATTTTCATCGTCGGATTGCCGAGGAGCGGCACGACCTTGGTCGAGAGGATCCTCGCCAGTCATTCCTCGCTGTCATCCGCGGGCGAGCTCGACAGCTTCGCCCAGAGCCTGGTCGAGGCCGCGCGCCTCAAGAGCGGGCGCTCGAATCTGCCGCGCCAGGAGCTCGTCGCGATGTCCGCGACGCTCGATTTCGCGGCGCTCGGCCGGGATTACCTCGCGCGGGCGCGCGCGGCATACGGCGGCTCCGGCCGCTTCATCGACAAGATGCCGTTGAATTACCTCTACTGCGGACTCATCCACCGGGCCCTCCCGAACGCCCGCATAGTCCATGTCGTGAGGCAGCCGATGGCGGTGTGCTATGCCATGTACAAGACCTTGTTCAAGAGCGGATATCCTTTCTCGTACGAGCTGCGCGAGATCGGCCGGTATTATGCGGCCTACCGCCGTTTGATGGCCCATTGGCAGAACACCATGCCCGGCGTCATCTACGAGGTGAAGTACGAGGATCTGGTCGCCGATCAGGCGGCCGAGACGCGCAAATTGTTGGAGTATTGCGGACTCGAATGGGAGGATGGCTGTCTCGCGTTTCACCGCAATCCGACGCCAAGCACGACCGCGAGCGCTGCCCAGGTGCGGCGGCCTCTTTACGACTCGTCGGTTGCTCAGTGGCGGCATTACGAGGCCCGATTGAGCGAGTTGAAAAACGCATTGGCGGCGGAGGGGATCGAATGAAGGGACTGGATGAGTAGGCGCGAAAGGGCGGGCGAGCTCGAGCTCGCGACGATTCAGCCGATCCCTCTCGATCAGCGGCACGGCACGTATGCGGATTTATTCACCGTGTGGTTCGGCTCGAACCTCATGCTGCTGACCATCGTCACCGGCGGTCTCGCGGTGACGGTGTTCGCGCTGCCCTTCCTCTGGGCGGTGATGGCTCTTGCGGCCGGGAATCTCGTGGGCGCGGTGTTCATGGCGCTGCACGCGGCGCAGGGGCCCACGTTGGGCGTGCCTCAAATGGTCCAGACCCGCGGGCAGTTCGGCTCGCTCGGCTCGCTCCTCGTGATCGGTATCGTCATCGTGATGTACGTCGGATTCCTGTCGTCGAATCTGGTGCTCGGCGGCGAGGCGCTCGCCTCGATGACGAGCGGCAAGTCGGATGTTCCCGGTATCGCACTGATCGGCGTGTTGAGCGTGATCGCGGCCGTTTACGGCTACGACCTCATCCATGCGTACACGCGCGTGATGACCTACGTGTCGGGCTCGGTGCTCGCGCTCGCGGCGGTGTGGATCGTCGCCGTGCACGGGCTGCCGGCGGATTTTCTGTCCCGCAACACGCCCAGTGTCCAGGGGATTCTCGGCACCATCTCGGCCGCGGCGCTGTGGCAGATCGCCTACGCGCCCTATGTGTCGGACTACTCGCGCTACATGCCGCTCGAGACCGGAGTGCGGCCGGCATTCTGGGCGAGTTATTGGGGCTGCACGCTGGGCTCGTTCCTGCCCATGGTGCTCGGCGCCGCGGTGGGCCTGGCGGCGCCCAAGCCGAACCTCATGGCGGGTCTGGCCGTCATGACCCAGGGAATCGCCCCGTTGGTGCTCGTGGTGTTCACCGTCGGGGTCGCCGCCGCCAATGCCATGAACCTCTACTGCGGCGCGCTCTCCACGCTGACATTCGGCCAGACGCTGTTCCCGAGCTGGTCGCCGGGGCCCCGCGCACGCACGCTCATCGCCCTGATTCTGTTCGCGGTCTCGCTCATCGGCGCGCTCTTGAGCAAGGAGTCGTTTCTGGCCAATTACGAAGCTTTCATCCTGCTGCTGCTCTACGTGCTCGTGCCCTGGACCGCCATCAACCTGGTCGACTATTACCTGTTGCGCCGCGGGCAATACGATGTCGCCTCGTTTTTTCGCCGGGACGGGGGTATTTACGGCCGCATCAACGGCGCCGCGGTCACCTGCTACGCCGTGGGAATCCTGGTGCAGCTGCCCTTCATCGTGTCGCCGCTGTACACCGGGCCCGTCGCCCGCGCCCTCGGCGGCATCGATTTGTCGTGGATCGTGGGTTTGGCGGTGACTTCCCCTGCGTACTATTGGCTGGCGAAGCGGTCGCAAGGCCGTCAGGAGCTCAAGGCGCAAAGCTGCTAACCTCTCGCATCTATAATTTTCGAGGTATTTCCAGCCCATGACACGCCGCGGCGGCAAAGTTTCGCGCCCTTCCCAGAAGAAGGCCAAGTCCGATCCTGCGAAACCGAGCGATTGGCGTGCCGAAGACCCCAACCTCGAGCTCGAGAAACAGCGCTACGAGAATCCGATCGCGAGCCGCGAGCTGTTGCTCAAGCACCTCTCGGAGGCGCCCGAGCCGCTGACCGCGGACCGCCTCGCCAAGCGCCTCGGGATGCGCACCGACGAGCAGCGCGAGGCCTTGGCGAAGCGCCTGGCCGCCATGGTGCGCGACGGGCAGGCGATCGAGGGCCCGAAGGGGTTTGCGACGGCCGGCGAGGCCGAACACCTGATCGGCGTGGTGCGCGGGCGCGCCAATGGCGATGTGCTGGTGATCCCGGAGGACGCATCCGGCGCGCTGCAGTTGGCGCGCGCCGACACGGTCAATCTGATGCACGGCGACCGGGTCGAAGTGCGCGCGGTCGGCATGAACGAGCGCGGCCGGCGAGTCGCGCGCTTGATCCGCCGCACCGGCGATGCGCCGAAACTCCTCGGCGGCATCTGGCATTCGGGCATCGGTCACGGCCGGCTCGAGCCGGAGGATCCCGGGCATTGGTATGCCATCGAGATCGCGCCGCGGTCCTCTCACGGGGCGAAGGATGGCGACAACGTCATCGTCGAGATCACCCGGCGGCCGCAGGGCGAGAATCCGGCCCACGGCCGGGTCGTCGAAGTGCTGGAGGGACTTCGGCCCTCCGACATTGCGGCGCGCTTCGCCATCGTGCGTCACGACCTGCCGCAGGAATTCCCCGCGGAGGTGCTGCATGCGGCAAATAAGTTCGATCCGCTGGTTCAGCCGGACGACAAGGCGGGGCGCGAGGATCTGCGCAACCTGCCGTTGGTCACCATCGATGGAGCGGATGCACGCGATTTCGACGATGCGGTGTATGCGGAGCGGCTCAAGGGCGGCGGCTGGAGGCTGGTCGTGGCCATCGCCGATGTGAGTCACTATGTGCGTGTCGGCGCCGCGCTCGATGCGGAAGCGCGCGCGCGCGCGACTTCGGTGTATTTTCCGGACCGCGTCATTCCGATGCTGCCGGAACATCTCTCCAATCATCTCTGCTCGCTCATGCCGAATGTCGAGCGGCTGGCCTTCGTCTGCGACATGCGCGTCGGCAAGACGGGCATACCGGGGCGCGCCCATTTCTACGAGGCCGTGATTCGCTCGCACGCGCGGCTCACGTACGATCAAGCGTGGCGCTTCCTCGCGAATCCCGCCGACACCTCGGACCCCGCCTTGACGCCGGACGTGCGCGCATCGCTTCAGGAACTGTATGCGGTGTACGGCGGCCTGAAGGAGGCGCGCGATGCGCGCGGCGCCTTGGATTTCCGCGGCGGCGAGGTCAAGGCTCGCATCGGCGAGGACGGCAAGATCGAAGGGTTCTATGCGGTGCTGCGCAACGATGCGCACCGGCTGATCGAGGAGTGCATGATCGCCGCCAACGTGCAGGCGGCGACGGCGCTGCGGCTCGCCAAGGCGAAGAGCCTGTACCGGGTGCACGGGCAGCCCGAGGAAAAGCGGGTCACGGAGCTCATGAAGGTGATGAACGCGCTCAAGATCGGCGCGACCTTCTCCGAGCAGCCGACGCCGCGCGAGTTCCGCCAGCTGGTCGATCGGATCGCGGCGCGGCCCGACGGGGCGCTGCTCGAGGGGCTGGTGATCCGCGCGCTCGCCCAGGCCGTGTATCAGCAGACCAACATCGGGCATTTCGGGCTGGCGCTCGAGGAATACGCGCATTTCACCTCGCCGATCCGTCGCTACCCGGACCTGCTGGTGCATCGGGCCATCAAGGCGGCGCTGGTGCCGAACTCGGCCTCGGGGCACCGCTACAGCACCGCGGAATTGCAGGCGCTCGGCGCCGAAAGCTCGGAGCGCGAGCGGCGCGCCGACGATGCCTCGCGCGATGTCATGGGCTATCTCAAGTGCCTGTACCTGCAACCGCGGGTTGGAGAGAGCTTCGAGGCCACCGTCACCAGCGCGCTCGAATTCGGACTGTTCGTGCAGCTGAAGGAAATGCCCATCGATGGACTGGTGCACATCTCGAACATTCCGGGCGACTACTGGGAGCTCGACCCGGGCGGCATGGGACTCGTGGGCCGGCGCACCGGACGGCGCTGGCGCATGGGGGATGCGGTCCAGGTGCGCTTGAGCCGCGTCGATCTCATGCAGCGCCAGATCGACTTCGAGCTGGTCGAGACGGGGGAGGACGGCTCGGTTGCCGCCGCACCCGCGGCGCGCGCCGGCGCGGACGGTTCGGGCGCGCGCGACCAGCGACCCCGGCGCGGCGGTGGCGGCGGTCGCGGTGGTGGCGGCGGTCGTGGCGGCGGCGGTGGCGGCTCGTCGCGCCGCTCATCCCGGGGCGGCGGTCGCGGCCGGCGTGGCTGACCCCAAGCGCCATCTCGTCTACGGTCTGCACGCGGTCGGCGCCGTGATCGAGCGCTCGCCGGAGCGGCTGCTCGAGCTCTGGATGGCCGAGCCGCGCCAGGACGCGCGTGCGCGGTCGCTCAAGGACCGGGCGCTCGCCGCGGGAATCCGCGTGCAAACCGTCAGCAGCGACTCGCTCACCAAGCTCGCCGGCGAGGTCGTACACCAGGGGGCGGTGGCCGCCGTGAGGCCGCTCAAGGCCTGGGACGACCATGCCCTCCTGGGCGCAATAAGTGAACTCGACAGCCCGCTGCTGCTGGTCCTGGACGGGGTCACCGATCCTCACAACCTGGGCGCGTGTCTGCGCACGGCCGACGCGGCGGGGGCCCACGCCGTGGTCATCCCCAAGGACCGGTCGGCCACGGTCGACGGGGTGGTCAGAAAGGTTGCAGCCGGGGCGGCGGAGTTCGTACCCGTGGCCACGGTGACCAATCTGGCCCGTGCCCTCGATATGCTGAAGGAGCGGGGCATCTGGGTGGTCGGAACCGATGGGGAGGCGGCGGATACCCTGTACGGCGCCGATCTGAACCGGCCTCTCGCCCTGGTTTTGGGCGCGGAGGGGGACGGAATGCGGCGTTTGACGCGCGAGCGCTGCGATTTTCTGGTGCGTATCCCCATGGCCGGCCAGGTTGAGTCCCTGAACGTGTCGGTCGCGGCGGGCATCGCCCTGTTCGAGGCAAGGCGGCAGCGCCTGCCAGAGTTGACCGGACGCGGCCCGAACGCGTAACATTCGCGCTCTTTTTCGCCGGCCACCCGGCTTTACTCCTTGCCTCACCGCTCGCAACGGGAGGCTACAACCGTAGGGAGCTACAATGCGACATTACGAAATCGTGCTCTTGGTCCATCCGGACCAGAGCGAGCAAGTTCCTGCGATGGTCGATCGCTACAAGGGCATGGTGAGTGCCGGCGGCGGTCAGGTGCATCGCTTCGAGGATTGGGGCCGGCGCCAGCTGACCTTCCCGATCTCCAAGGTCCACAAGGCGCACTACATCCTGCTCAATATCGAATGCGACCAGAAGGTGCTGGACGAGCTCAAGGGAGCGTTCCGGTTCTCGGACGCCGTGTTGCGCAGTCTCGTCGTCAAGATGGACGAGGCGGTCACCGAGCCCTCGCCCATGGCCCGCGCGCCGGACGAGAATGCGCGCCGCCACGACGACTTCGGCGACGATGGCGATGACGACGACATGCCCCGGGCATTCGTCGAACGTTAAGGCTTAGGAGCACCACATGGCACGTTTTTTCCGCCGCAAGAAGTTCTGCCGATTCACGGCCGATGACGTCAAGCAGATCGACTACAAGGATCTGGCGACGCTCAAGAGCTACATCACCGAAACCGGCAAGATCGTACCCAGCCGCATCACCGGTACGCGCGCGCACTATCAGCGTCAGCTGCAGCTCGCCATCCGGCGCGCACGCTTCCTGGCGTTGTTGCCGTACACCGATCAGCATTAACAGCGGGCAACGCACATGGACATCATTCTGCTGCAGAAGGTCGCGAACCTCGGTCAGATCGGCGACCGCGTCAAAGTGAAGTCGGGCTACGCCCGCAACTACCTCGTGCCGACCGGCAAAGCGACGATGGCGACCGCCGCCAACATCGCCAGGTTCGAGGCACAGCGCGCCGAGCTCGAGGCCAAGGCGCATGCCGAGCTCGCCGCCGCGCAGGCCCGCGCCGCCAAGTTCGAGGACTTCAAGCTCGAGCTCAAGGCCAAGGCGGGCGCCGAGGGCAAGCTGTTCGGCTCGATCGGCACCACCGACATTGCCGAGGCCGCCGTGAAGGCGGGTCAGCCCATTTCGCGCAGCGAAGTACGCATGCCGAACGGTCCGATCCGAACCACCGGTGAGCATCAGGTGCAGCTGCACCTGCATACCGACATCGACGTGACCCTCACGGTCACCATCGTCGCCGAAGAATAGCGGTCGGCAGAGCCGCGGCGCGCAGGCTTTGCACGTGGCCACTCGCCTCAATCCACACCCGGGCGCAGGCGACGAGGCATTGCGCCTGCCGCCGCACTCCATCGAGGCGGAGCAGGCGGTTCTCGGCGGTCTCATGATCGACTCCGCGGCCTGGGATCAGGTCGCGGATCGAGTCTCTTCGGATGATTTCTACCGTCACGATCACCGGCTGATCTTTGCCGCCGCGCAGGCGTTGATCGAGCGCAACCAGCCGTGCGATGCGGTCACCCTGTCCGGATTGCTGGAGAGCCAGGGACTGATCGACCAGGTCGGCGGGCTCTCGTATCTCGGGACGCTGGCGCGCGACACGCCGACGGCGGCGAACATCAAGGCCTATGCGGATATCGTGCGCGAGCGCTCGGTGCTGCGGCAGCTCATCACGGCCGGCAACTCCATCGTCACCAGCGCACTCGAGCCCGAGGGCCGCGAAGCGCGCGAGATCGTCGACGACGCCGAGCGTGCGGTCTTCGAGATCGCCGAGCGCGGCTCGCGCGGCAAGGTGGGCTTCCGGTCGGTGAAGGCCATTTTGCCCGACGTGGTGACGCGGATCGACGAGCTCTACAATTCCAAGGGCATGCTGACCGGCATCCCGACCGGCTTCAAGGCGCTCGACGAGATGACCTCCGGTCTGCAGCCGGGCGATCTGATCATCATCGCCGGCCGCCCCTCGATGGGCAAGTCGACCCTGGCGGTGAACATCGCGGAGAACGCGGCCCTGGGTTCGCAAAAATCCGCGGCGATCTTCAGCATGGAAATGTCGGCCGAATCGCTGACCTTGCGCATGCTGTCCTCGCTCGGACGCATCAATCAGGGACACCTGCGATCCGGCCGCCTGCAGGAGGAGGACTGGCCGCGCATCGACTCGGCCATGACCCAGCTGAGCAGCGCGAGCATTCACGTCGACGAGACGCCGGGGCTCACGCCCACCGAAGTGCGCGCGCGCGCGCGGCGGCTGAAGCGCGAGCGCGGTCTCGATCTGATCGTGGTCGACTACCTGCAGCTCATGCAGGTCTCGGGCACGAAGGAGAACCGCGCGACGGAGATATCCGAGATCTCGCGATCCTTGAAGGCGCTCGCGAAGGAGCTGAAGGTGCCGGTGATCGCGCTCTCGCAGCTCAATCGCGGCGTGGAGCAGCGCACGGAGAAGAAGCCGGTGATGTCGGATCTTCGGGAGTGCGTGACGGGGGATACGCTCGTGTGCTTGGCGGATGGGCGGCGCGTGCCGATACGAGATTTGGTGGATCAAACACCGGATGTGTTGTCGATGACGCCGGATGGGCGAATTACGCGAGCCCAGGCTGAAATAGTCTGGCGTGTCGGTAAGAAGCCCGTCTATGAGGTGACCCTTGCCAGCGGCAGGAAGCTTCGTGCCACCGGCAAACATCGCTTGTATAGCTCGTTCGGTTGGCAGCAAGTGAGCGATTTGGGTCCAGGCGACCGACTTGGCGTAGCGCGGCGCCTGCCTGAGCCTGAAGTCGTGGAAAAGTGGCCGGAGGACCGGGTGGCCTTGTTGGCGCATCTCATCGGTGATGGCAGCTGCCTCAAGCAGCAACCGATGAGATATGCAACGGGGTCGGAGGCGTGCAGCGAGCTTGTTCGGCACGCGGCTGAGCACGCTGCTGCGGTACTTCGGTATCCCTCTTGTCCGTCTCGTGTACTGGTTTCCAAATACGCGGAGCTTCTCGAAGACGAGTATCTAGGGTCCGTTTCATCGAGCGATATTTTTTGGGACCGGATCTTGAAGATTGACTTTTTTGGCGAGGAAGATGTATACGATCTAACGGTTCCCGAAACCGCGTGTTGGCTCGCAGACGGAATTGTGAGCCACAACAGTGGAGCCATAGAGCAGGATGCAGACCTCATCCTCCTCATCTACCGCGAAGAAGTCTACGATCCCAACACCACGCGCAAGGGCATCGCGGACATCATCATCGCCAAGCAGCGTAACGGTCCCACCGGCGAGGTTCAGCTCACCTTCCTCGGGCAGTACACGAAGTTCGAGAATTACGCACCGGAGTCGTACGCCGAAGGCGTATTCCGATGAGCCGTCGATGACGCCCATGACCCCGATCGTCAGCGCGACGATCGACACCGGCGCGCTCAATCACAATCTCGAACGAATCAAGAACTGGGCGCCGCGCTCGCGCGTGATGGCGGTCATCAAGGCGAACGCCTACGGTCACGGCCTCGTGTCGGTGGCTCGGGCGCTCGAGGCCGCGGATGCGTTCGCGGTGGCGCGCGTCGATGAGGGCCTCACGCTGCGCGGCGCGGGCATTACCAAGCCCACCGTGCTGCTCGAAGGCGTGTTCGACCGCGGACAGTTGGACGCCGCCGCCGCCGCCCGGTTCGAGCTCGTGGTTCATACGGCCGAGCAGATCGAGTTGCTGCGGCAAGCCGGAGCGGGGGCGCCGTTCAGAGTCTGGCTCAAGCTCGACACCGGCATGAATCGCCTCGGATTCAAGGGCGCCGCCTTCGAGCAGGCTCTATCCGCGCTGAGCGTGTTGGCGCGCGTGCAAAATCCGGTCAATCTCTTCACGCATCTGGCTTCCGCGGTCCTTCCGGAGCTCGCGACCACG
>Ga0187863_10000383_pt1 | contig 38055 bp, 32 predicted proteins | sample June2016WEW_11_1_FD_132975 | JGI IMG/M metagenome (GOLD analysis project Ga0187863, IMG submission 132975) | Peatland microbial communities from SPRUCE experiment site at the Marcell Experimental Forest, Minnesota, USA - June2016WEW_11_10 | ecosystem: Environmental > Terrestrial > Soil >...
CTCGACTAGCAGGGCCGGTCGGTCGCCGCGGCGACCTCGACCACGACGACCGCGACCGCGACCGCGACCTCGACCACGACGACCGCGACCGCGACCTCGACTACCGCGACCGCGACACCTCGACCGCGACTACCGCGACTACCGCGACCTCAACAGGCGCGATGGCCTTCGCTCGGAAATATCTTTCCGGGATTCAGGAGATCCTTCGGGTCGAACGCGCGTTTGATGCCTCGCTGCAGCGCGATCAGATCGTCGCTCTGCTCGAGACGCAGATAGGCCGCTTTGGACACCCCGATTCCGTGTTCGCCGCTGAGGGTCCCTCCGAAATCAATCGTCGCGCGCATCAAGCGATCGATCGCGCGGTCCACGGCTGCACGCTCGGAGTCGTCGTCCCAGAGAAAATTGACGTGCAGATTGCCGTCGGCCGCATGCCCGTAGGCCAGATGGCGCACACCGGTTTCGGCTCCGATGTCGTCCACCCGTGCGAGCAGATCGGCGATCCGTGTCCGCGGCACGACGACGTCCTCGCTTAGCTTGTGACGGGCGAGACGCCGGGTTGCCTTCGACAGCATCCGACGAGCAGCCCACAGTCGGTCGCGCTGCGCACCGTCGTTGGCCACGACGACGTCGACGCACCCAGGGCATGCGCTGGCGACCTCACCGACACGCAACAGAGCGCTCTCGGCGGATTCGCCGTCGACCTCGATGAGCAGCATCGCGCCCGCGCGTGCGTCGACCGCCACTCCGGCTGCGCGGACGGCGTCCAGCGTTCTGCGATCCAGTATCTCGAGGCAGCGCGGAACGATGCCGCTGCCCACCAGCGCGCCGACGGCGTCGGCCGCGCCCCGAACGTCCGAGAAGAGCGCGAGCGCCGTGGCGATGATCGGCGGCTTCGGGATGAGCCGCAGTGTCGCCTCGGCGAAGACGGCGAGAGTCCCCTCGCTGCCGACGAGCAGAGCCGTCACGTCGTAGCCCGTTACGCCCTTGACGGTGCGCTTGCCGGCACGGACGATGTGCCCTCCGACGAGGCACGCTTCGACGCCCAGCACCCAGTCGCGGGTCACGCCGTACTTGAAGGCTCTCGGCCCGCCGGCGTTCTCGGCCAAATTGCCACCGATCCGGCAGCTATCGAGCGAGTTCGGGTCCGGAGCGTAAAAGAGACCCTCGCGTTCGACGGCGGCATGAAGGTCGCCGGTAATGACGCCCGGCTCGACCACAGCGATCAGGTTGGCGCGGTCGATGTCCTTGATCCGGTCCAAGGCATGGGTTGCGAGCACGATGCCACCGGCGACGGGCACCGCCCCGCCGGTGCGCCCGGTTCCACCCGCGCGGGGGGTGACGGGTACGTCGCACGCGTCGGCGATGGCGAGCGTGATCGCGAGATCCGCCGTGCATCGTGCGATAACGACGACGTCCGGTGGCCGACTATCGACGTCACTGTCGTCGGTGGCGTACGTGGCGCATGCTTCCGGACTCGTGAGCACTTTGGACGGACCCAGGCGCCGCTCGAGGTCGATCTTGGCGCGCTCGATCGCCGCACGTGTCGGCAGGCGGACGTCGGGTGCCGCGAGGATCATGCGGGGGATGGTAGCGCGGACGCTTCCCATCGAGCGACCGGCGTCACCGATACCCGCTGGCCTGGAGCTCGAACATGTGCGCGTATCGGCCGCGTGCGGCGACGAGCTCGTCGTGGGTGCCTTGCTCGACGATGCGTCCATGGTTCAAGACCACGATGCGATCGGCCATTCGGACCGTCGGAAAGCGGTGCGAGATGACGATGGTCGTCCGGCCGCGGGCGAGGGCTCGGAAGCGCTCGAACACATGGTGTTCGGAGTCCGCGTCGAGCGACGCGGTCGGCTCGTCGAGCACGAGGATGTCCGCCTCTTGCCGCATGAACGCACGGGCGAGCGCGATTTTTTGCCACTGTCCGCCCGACAGCTCCATTCCGTCCTTGAACCAGTGACCGAGAGAGGTCTGCAGGCCGTGGGGCAACGCCGCGATCACCTCGGCGGCCCCGCCTTCCTCGGAGGCCCGAGCGATGCGCTCGTCGTCATCGAGGTGGTCTACGCTGCCGAGTCCGACATTGTCCCGGGCCGACAGCTGATACTGATTGAAGTCCTGGAACACCACGCCCAAGCGGGAGCGTAGCGTCGACTCGTCCCAACTCGCGATCTCGCGACCGTCGAGCAGCACTCGCCCCTCGGTGGGCTCGTACAGCCCGGTCAAGAGTTTGACCAGAGTGGTCTTGCCTGCCCCGTTGTCGCCGACGAGGGCGAGGCTTGTGCCGCGTGGAATGACGAGAGACACGTCGCGAATCGCCCAATCCGCTTTGCCGGGGTAACGGAACGAGACGCGATCGAACGCAAGGCCCGGAGCGCCTTGCGCAGCCACCGTTTCGGCAGGCGGCCGCGAAGGCGCAGATGAGGGCCGCGAGTCAAGAAAATCGAAAAGATTCGACATGTACAAGTTCTGTTCGTAGATGCTTCCAATCGAGCCGACGATGGATTGAAAGGCCTGTTGGCCCTGCCGAAAGGCCACGACGTAGAGCGTCAGGTTGCCGATCGAGATATGCCCGCGCGCCGCGGCGAGCGCCATGACCAGGTACGCGCCGTAGAAAGCCACGGTCGCGATCAACGACAGGAGCTGCCCGGCCGCCCGTCGTACCGCCACCGTCCGGTCGTCTTGAAACAATCGGCCTGCGAGATCCCGGTAGCGACCGAGGAGCGGTGGACCGAGCATGAAGAGTTTGACCTCTTTCGCGTGCTCGTCATTCGCGAGGACGTGTTCGAGATAGACGAGTTTCCGCCATTCCTGGGAGCGACGATTCCTCAGCTGAAACGTCAGCTTCGACGCGTGCATCTCGGCGGCCGTGGCCGGTATCGTCGCCGCGAGAAGCACCAGCACGACCCATGGACTGAAACGAAGCAGCAAAGCCGCGTATCCCGCGAGCGTGACCATCCCCTGCACCAACCCAAAACTCTCGCGGACCAGCTGAAGAGGCCGGGTCGACGCCTCGCGCCTGGCGCGCGTCATCTTGTCGTAAAACTCCGAGTCCTCGAAGGCCGGTAACGGAAGTCCGACGGCCTTCTCGAGGATCGCGATGTTGACGTCGATGCTCAAGCGCAGTCCGAGGATCTGAGTCACGAGGGCGAGTGCTCGCTGAATGAGCGTTTGTGCGGCCACCAGGCCGAGCTCGACGGACACCCAGACCATCGTGTCGTGGGCTCTGCGCGCCACGACGCCGTCGACGATGCGCTTTCCGGCCCAAGCCGTGGCCGGGGGCACGAGCGCCGCGGCCACCGTCATGACCATCAGTGTCGCGGTCAACGCGGGTGACGTCTGCCACACCATGCGGACGGCCCGCACGGCGTGCCGAGTGCTCCGCCCGGCCTCTTGGAGTCGAGATGTCGCTGCCGGCGCGTCGCTCACAAGCGAACGTCGATGTAGACGTTTCGGCGTAACTCCTGGAGCCACTGTTTGCGGGCGCGCTCGAGGCCTTCGAGCAATGCCCGCTGCGTCATGTCACTCTTGACGTCCTCGAATGGCGGCACGCGCGCTTCCCCGAGCGGCATCAGGATCACGATGACCTCCTCCTGGCCAGCGGCCACGGGGATGGGGTCCGAGATCGTACCCGGCTTCATCGTGTGGATCGCCTCTTGAATGGGAGGCAGCAGATTGGCAATCGGCTGCGCCCCATGCGATCCGCAGGCGTCCTTGGTCGAAACGTCGTCGCTGTATTGTGCCACGAGCCGGCAGAAGTCTTCCCCGTCCCGCGCACGTCCAACGATCTCTTGCGCGAGCACGGTCCGCGCTTCCAGCTGAAGCTTCGTCGCCATAGGCGGTACGCGAAGCGCAAGGATCCGGACGTCGACGGGCTCCTGGTCTCTCAGCTGTTGAACCCAGTGTTGATACGCTGACCGCGCGTCGTTGTCGGTGACGCGAACCCGCGGGCGCACTCGCAGTTCGACAAGCTTTCCTTCAAGGATTTGCCTTCGAATTTCGTCGCGGAAGTCTTGCTCGCTCAGGCCCCGCCGGTGCACCTCTTCGAAGACATCGGCCGGCGTCACCGCGCGACCTTGCTGAGCTTGTGCTTGCGCCGCGATGTTCTCGATACCTCGATCGATCTCTTCCGGCGTGACGGCGATGTGCGATCGGTCGGCGTGCTGCTCCTCGAGGCGATCGTCGATCATGCGATCGAGCACCTCCTTGTACATTTCCTGTTCTTGCACGCTGATCACGTTCGTGTCGTGGGTCTGCATGCGGATCTGAACCCGGCCGGCCTGGGCCCTGTGCAAGAGGTCCGTCCAGAGAACGGGGCGCTCGCCAATGACGGCGACGACGCGCTCGACGATCGTGGCATGGGCCGCCCCGGCACCGAAGAGGGTGGCCGCCATGGCCAACGCGGCGAGGAGCCGAGCGAGCTTCACGGAGGGCATGGTCGTTCCCCGTGACGGGGGCTCCGTCATCGCTTGCTGTATTGGAAGCGCTTGCGCGCGCCAGGGCGCCCGTACTTCTTGCGCTCCTTCTTTCGCGCATCCCGTGTGAGGAAGCCGGCGCGTTTGACCGCACCCCGCTTTTCCGGGTCGAACGCGATGAGTGCCCTCGAAATACCGTGGCGCATCGCCTCGGCCTGTGCACTCTTGCCGCCGCCCGCGCAGGTGGCCCACACGTCGAACTGGTCCTGCGCCTCGATGAGTTCGAGCGCCTGCCGAAGAACCATTCGGGAGGTCTCGCGCTCGAAGTACTCGTCGACCGGCCGGCCGTTGACGACGATCGTGCCGGTCCCCGGCTTCAACCAGACGCGTGCGATGGCGGTCTTGCGTTTGCCGGTGGCGTACGTGCGGGTGTCTGCTGTGGCCATGTTCACTCGCTTTACGATTGCGGCGGTCGCGTCGCCGACGGCTGCGGGCCCGCGGTCAGGGGCCTGGGCTGTTGCGCGCCATGAGGGTGGTCAGGGGTCGTGTAGATCTTCAGCTTGGTGAGCATCTGGCGGCCGAGAACCCCCTTGGGAAGCATGCCGCGCACCGCCTTCTCGACCGGGAACGTCCCATTTCGAGCGAGCAGATGCCGGTAGCTCTCGCTCCGGAAGCCGCCCGGGATGCCCGAGTGGTGGTAATAAAACTTCTTGTCGAGCTTTCCGCCGGTGAGCGCCACCTTGTCGGCGTTCACGACGATCACGAAGTCGCCCGTGTCCTCGTGCGGCGTGTACTGCGGCTTGTGTTTGCCCCGCAAAACATGCGCCACCTGGCTCGCGAGGCGACCGAGAGGCTTGCCCGTCGCATCGACCACCCACCACGAACGCGACCCTTGGGCCTGCGCTTTGGTCATAACGTAGGTTCGCTGGGAACCGCGCGACGGAGATTGCGGCTGCGTGGAATCCATGGAAGCTCGACCGGTGGCTTGTGGGCGGGCGCTCGTGAACCCCCACGAAAGTCGAAGGGCCGCGGAAAATACGTGGGCCTCGTCCGCCTGTCAAGCTCCTCTACTCTCCAAAGCGACCGCGACCGTGCGTGACCCACGACCCCCGACCTGCACTAGAAGTGGCCCTCGCGATGCCACTGTGGAGCGTCGAGGGGGCCGGGGCGGTTGTGCAGCAACTCGTGCGGCGCGAACGCGGCTTTGTACGCGAGCGACGCGCACGCAGCGACACGATATCCGAGGTAGACGTGCGCTCGGCTACCGGCTCTTGCGTCGTCGATGAGCGCGACCACGTTGGCCGTGCCGAGCGAAAGACGGGCATAATCCGGATCGTAAAAGAAAAAGGCGGCCGAGATCGCCCGCGCCGTCATGTCGAACAGCCCGACGCCGACCAGCGCGCCGCCTGCGTCGTCGTCGTAGTAGGCCGCCTCGCGAGCGCACGGATGCTGGAAACCAAGCTCCAGCTCGTAACGCTCGCGTGTCTGCGGGTTGGCTTCCCACCCACGCGCGCCCTCGCGGTTGGAGTGCCACTTTGCGTACAACGCGAGGCGGGCGTCGTCGACTTGGGGAGCGCCCACCACCCGGCGGAGCCGCGAACATGCGCGTTGGGCTCGCCGCTGGCCTTTGGTGGGCGCGAAGCGCGCCACGTCGACGCGCAAGCTCACGCATTCCGCGCACGCGGCGCAGGCGGGGCGGAAGTAGATCGGTCCGAATCGACGCCATCCGCGTTCGAGCAGACCCTCCATTTCGTGGACGCCCACTTCGAGCATCACGCGCACCTCCAGGCTCGCCCGCCGATCGGGTAAGTAGCTGCACGGGCGAGGTTTCTCGATGAACCGCTCGAGGGTACGCATGGGCAGGCGAGCCGGCGCGCCCGCATCGGCGCATGCCGAATGGGGCGGGGTCGGATCCAAGCGTACCGCCCCCGTGCCGCATTGGCGCGGTCGTTCGCGAGGCTCGTGCTAGTGTGCCGCGCCGGCACGTTGATCACGCCCGTCTCCGAGAGCCCGCTAACGTACAGCGTCGTCGTGCCCGTCTTCAACGAAGAGGGCAATGTCGAGGCTCTCGCCGCCCGCGTCGTCGCTACGATGGAGAAAGTCGGGGCCCCGTTCGAGTTGCTTTTCGTAGACGACGGGTCGCGCGATCGGACGCCCGAGCGGCTTCGGCAGCTTGCGGGCCGAGACCCACGAGTCAAAGTTGTCCGATTCACACGCAACTACGGCCAGGAGGCGGCGGTCGAGGCCGCTTACCTGAACGCTCGGGGCCGCTGGATCATCCAGATGGATGGCGACTTGCAGCACCCTCCCGAGGAGGTCCCGAAACTCATCGCCAAGCGTGATGAGGGCTACGACGTCGTTTACGGCTTGCGCCAGGACCGGCAGGACTCGATTTTCCGCGTCGCGGCTTCGCGTGCCATGCAGTGGGGCATGCGATCGATGATGGAAGTCGAGCTTCCCGACGACGTGTCGACGTTCCGCTTGATGAGCGCACCCATCGCTCGAATGGTTGCCGCCTTGCCGGAACGGCGCAAGTTCTTCAGCGCCCTCATCGTCTGGAGCGGTGCGCGAATCGGCTCGGTGAAGGTCGCGCATGCGCCGCGGCACACCGGCGCCACCCACTACAGTTTCACCAAGCTCCTCAACCATACGTTTGACCTCATCGTCGGCTTCACGAGCAAGCCGCTTCGCTACATCGGCTCGCTCGGCCTGGCGTTTGCCGTCACCGGCCTGGCGCTCGGTGGTTGGGTGATCGCGCGCAAGCTGCTCTGGGATTACGGCATCATGGGTTGGCCTTCGCTGTTCGCAGCCGTCGTGATTCTCGGCGGCATGCAACTGATGGCGACGAGCGTCATCGGCGAGTACATCGCGCGCATCTACATTCAGGCCCAGGCGCGACCCCTTTACAATGTAGCAGAAAGGTTGAACTTTCATCCGTCTCACGCGCGCGACGAGCTGCAGCGGGCTTCGGTCAACCCGAAGGATCCATTGGCTGATCCAGCCGGGACCCCGACTTCGCCTTTGAGCAAGACTCTGGCGTCGCCGTCGACGGCGCTCGTGGATGAGGCGTCTTGACTCGCATCGTGATCGTGGGATGCGGATTCCCGCAGCTCTCTCTCGTGCGGCAGGCCAAGCGACGGGGACTCTTCGTCATCGGGGCCGATGCCAACCCCCGAGCGGTGGCGGTGGCTCACTGCGACGCGTTTTTCGAAGTGTCTACGAGCGATGTCGAAGCCGTCCTCGACCTGGTGCGACGAACGCGGGCGGACGCCATCACCACGACGGGCAGTGAAGTGTCGCTCAAGACGACGGCGTCGGTCGCGGCGCGCCTGGGTTTGCCGTTTTACGCCGATTCCGAGACGGTGCGCCGGTGCCAGGACAAGGATGCCATGCGCGACGCGTACGCGGCGGCCGGGCTGACTGTGCCTTCGTATGCCCGGTGCGAGTCGTTCGAGCAGGCGCGCGATTTTGCGCATCGCACCGACTATCCGCTGGTCGTAAAGCCCTCCCGAGGGTGGGGCCAACGGGGCGTTGCCCGCGTCGAGAACGATAGCGAGCTTGACGGCGCCTTCGGCGAAGCCCGTGCGCATTCGGCACGTGCCGGTCTGCCCGTCGTCATCGTCGAAGAATGGCTCGAGGGTCGCGAGTTCTCGGTCAACGGATGGATCGAGGACGGCCGGCTCGAAAGCTACTGTGTCACGGAGCGTGTGACTTTGCCCGGATGCAAGCCTCTGGGCGTGATGATCGCGGAAATCGCTCCGTCCGGCCTCACGCGGAGCGACGAGGGGCGGGTCGTGGACGAGGCAAGGCGCGGTGCGGCCGCACTCGGGCACATGCGCGGCCCGTGCTATTCGCAGGTCGCGTTGGGCCGGCGAGGGTGCGTCTTGTTCGAGACCGCCGCGAGACTCGGAGGCGGTTTCGATGGCGACGTCACGCGTCTGTTCTCTGGGGTGGATCTTTACGATCGGGTGCTCGGCGTGGCGTTGAACGATCCTGCGTTGGAGCGGCAGGGCGCGACCGGCCCGGCACGCGCCGCCGCGATCGCTCAATTTTTGGTCGCCCGGCCGGGCATCGTGCGCGCCGTGAGCGGCCTCGACGCCGCGCGCGCGGCATCGGGCGTCGAGGACGCGCAGTGCTTCGTCCCTGTAGGAGGCCGGGTGCTGCCGCTGACCGACAGCGCGAAGCGTGCGGGATACGTTCTGGTGCATGGCTCGTCGCGGCGAGAGGCCATGGCACGCGCCGACGATGCGCTCGCGCTTCTCAGCATGGAGACGCGCGAGGAACCGCGCCCGGGGGCAAGCGCTTGACGACCCAGACCAACGGGACCGGCTCTCCCGGTGTTTGGCAGCTCCTGAGGGAGCGGGCTTCGCGCGACGCTCTGTACGGCGTCGCGTCGTATTGGGATTCGCGGGCATCCGCCCGCGGGGGCATGGCGCGATCCCTCTGGCCTTCGAATGCCTTCAACGTCGTGTGGGACGTGCGGCAACGATCGCTTCTCGTCCGGTCGCTCGGGTCGGTGGAAGGCAAGCGCGTCGTCGACATCGGGTGCGGTACGGGACGCATGGTCCGGTTCATGTCCGAGGAGTGCGGGGCCGCCCACGTGGTCGGAGTCGACTTCTCGTCGGCCACCGTCGGAGCCGCGCGCGACGAATCGGCAGCCCTTCTGTCTTCGGGGCTCGTGCGCTACGAGCGCGGTGACGTGGTGGCCGGTCTCGACGCGATCGGCGTCGGTCAGTTCGACGATGCCGTGGTCCTGGGCTGCCTGTCGGTCGCGTGCTGCGACGCCGCGTCGCTCGAGCGCGCGATCGGCAACGTCGCGCGATTGGTTCGCGGCGGTGGCCGTGTGTTGTTGCTCGAGCCGATCCATCGTTCGCCGATGTTGCGGCGTGTCCTGGCCCTCGGCGTCGAAGAATGGATCGCGGCCGCGAATCGCGCCGGCCTGCTGCTTCGCGCGGCCGATCGAATGGGCTTCGTACCGGTCCGGGCGGTGCTGAGTGTCCGCGATCTTCCCGGCTCCCTTGTCCGTCCGATTTTCTCCGCCGGAGAGTCGCTCCTCGACTCGGCTCCGTGGTTGTCGTTTCTGTCCGACTACAAGCTGCTGCTATTCGAACGGATCCCATCCGCGTGACCCTCGCGACGATGGCACTCCTCTTTGTGGCTGCCGCCATCGGCGGAGCCATCAACTCCGTCGCGGGCGGGGGGAGCTTCGTGGCGTTTCCGGCCTTGCTTTTCGCAGGGGTTGCGCCGGTTCCCGCGAACGCGACGAACACCATCGCGCTGTGGCCCGGCAGTGTCGCGAGTGCCCTCGCGTACCGGCGGGAGCTCGCTGAGGTGCGCGGGGAACTCGTTCCCTTCGGAATCGCAAGTCTCGCGGGTGGCCTCGTCGGGTCGCTGCTTCTGCTGGGTACGTCCAACCAGACGTTCGTCCTGCTCATCCCGTGGCTGCTGTTGTTCGCCACGCTTCTATTCTCGTTTGGTGGCACGGTGGCGCGGCGCCTCGCGCGCGGCGCTCGTGCCTCGGTCGGCGTCGCTGTCGCCACGCAACTCGTGATCAGCGTGTACGGGGGCTACTTCGGCGGGGGAATGGGAATCATGATGCTGGCCGTCCTTTCGCTCCGAGGCATGACCGACATTCACCGGATGAATGCGCTGAAGACGTTTCTTGCTACGCTCATCAACGGCGTCGCCGTCGTGGCGTTCGTCGTGGCGGGCGCCGTGGCCTGGGAGCCGGCCGCGGTGATGATCGTCGGAGGCATCCTCGGAGGGTATGCCGGTGCCGCGGTGGCCCGCCGCATCCGTCCTGCCCACGTGCGCACGATGGTGCTGGTCGTGGCCTGGACGATGACGGCGTACTTCTTCGTCCGGACGTATTGGCCCCGTCACCCCGTCGTGTGAGGGCGGCAGCGCCGCTAACCTGAAGTTCCTGAACCAAAATCGCCCTGGCGGCACGGGACCTCGGAGCATTTACAACCACTTGAACGCGTGCGTCGCAATTTCTTCGCCGATCGCGAGCGACGCGGTCGCCGCAGGCGAGGGAGCGTTCAGGACGTGGACCATGCGTTCGGCATGCCGGATCTCGAAGTCGTCGAGCAGCACGCCCTTGCGGGTCACGGCCTGGGCGCGCACGCCGGCACCTCCGGGCGTCAAGTCCGATGCCTGAATCTCGGGGACGAGCCTCGCGCACGCCCGGGCGAATGCGCCTCGGCTGAGCGATCGCCATTGCTCCGACATCCCGGCTCGCCAATGCCGTCTCGCCATGCGCCAGAAACCGGGCCACGTCGCGACGTCCCAGGCGTCGCGCACGTCGAGGCTTGCACGGCCGTAGCCTTCGCGCGCCATCGCGAGCACCGCGTTTGGACCGGCCTCGACGCCCCCGCCGATCCGGCGCGTGAAGTGGACGCCGAGAAACGGAAACGACGGGTCGGGAACGGGATAGATCAGGTTTCGAACAAGGTGTTGGCGATCGGGGGCGAGCATCCAATACTCGCCCCGGAACGGCAGAATCGCGACATCGATCGAGAGGCCTGCGAGCCGCGCCACCCGATCGCTTTCGAGACCGGCGCACGCCACGAGCACTCGGGCCTCGACTTCCAACGCGGATGACGTGACGACGACACACCCATTTCGCCGCTCGATCGCCGTCGCCTGCGAGCCCGTGTGCAGCGCGGCGCCGCGTCGCGCGAGCTCGGCCGCAACCGATCGCGCCACTTCGCGGTAGTCCACGATTCCAGTGTCGGGGACGAAGAGCGCCTGCACCCCCGTGGCGTGCGGTTCACGCTCCCGGAGTTCGCCCGGGCCGAGGCGCCGAATCGCGGTGAGCCCGTTGGCCAGACCGCGTCGCTCGAGTTCCTCGAGACGCGGAACCTCCTCCGGTCCCACGGCCACCACGACTTTGCCGCATCGGTCGAATCGGACACCGTGCTCTTCGCAGAATCGCTCGAGGAGCGCCCGACCGCGTGCGCACGTCCGGGCTTTGAGCGAACCTGGCTTGTAATAAAGGCCCGCGTGGATGACCCCGCTGTTGCGGCCGGTCTGGTGCGCGGCGAGCGAGGGCTCCTTCTCGAGCACCACGACCGACAAGCTCGGGCGAACCCGAAGGAGAGCAAGCGCCGTGGCCAGCCCGACGATTCCCCCGCCGATGACGACTGCGTCCGCACGAGTCACGCTCACGGTGATCGCACTATAAGCTTCGTGTCGAATGTCGCACGAGCACAGCGCGTTTCGTTCCGTCCCGCGCACGGGGGTCATCTACGTGACGACGGAGGCCCAGCGTCGGGGGTTTTCGTCGGCGGATCCGGCGTGGTGCAATCTGGGCCAGGGACAGCCGGAAACCGGCGATCTTCCTCTCGCGCCGCCCCGGGTCAGGCGCGTGGAGATTGCCGTCGACGACCAAGAGTACGCCCCTGTGACGGGTATCTGGGAGCTGCGCGAAGCCGTCGCATCGCTCTACAACGCGCTCTACCGTCGAGGGTTAAAGTCTCAGTACTCGGCCGAGAATGTCTGCATCTCGGGCGGTGGCCGGGCCGCCCTGACGAGGGCCGCCGCCAGTCTCGGTCCAATCAATCTCGGACACTTTTTGCCCGATTACACGGCGTACGAAGAGCTTCTCGACATGTTCAAAGCGTTCACCGCCATTCCCATCCTGCTCGAAGGCGAGCGTGGCTACGCTTTCAGCGCGGACGATCTTCGCCGAGAAATTCTGGGCCGTGGCTTCGGCGCGATCCTGATGAGTAATCCGTGCAACCCGACCGGTAAGCTCGTCGATGGCGAGGATCTCGCACAGTGGGTCGCGACGGCTCGCGAACTCGATTGCACGCTGCTGCTCGACGAGTTCTACTCGCACTACGTGTATCGGTTCGCTTCCGGGCGGCTGCCGGTCGAGAGTGCGGCCCGATACGTCGAAGACGTCGACCGCGACCCCGTCGTCCTGTTCGACGGACTCACGAAGAATTGGCGCTACCCGGGGTGGCGCGTCACTTGGACGCTTGCACCGAAGGACATCGTCGATGCGCTCGGTAGCGCCGGGTCGTTCCTCGATGGCGGCGGCAGCAAACCGCTGCAGCGGGCCGCCGTGCCCTTGTTGGCCGAGGAGCATGTGGTCGTCGAGACGAAGGCGATCCAGATCGCCTTCCGAGCGAAACGCGATTACCTGCTGTCGCAGCTCGACCGGCTCGGGGTCCGAATCGATCGGGTGCCGGACGGGACCTTTTACGTCTGGGGCAACGTCGAGCGGCTGGCCCCGCCGTTCAACGAGGGGATGGGATTCTTTCGAGCGGCGCTCGAGGAGAAGGTCATCGTCGTCCCGGGCGAATTTTTCGACGTCAATCCCGGCAAACGGCGCCATGGGCGGGCGTCGCGGTTCCGGTCGTACGTGCGGTTCTCGTTCGGCCCCGCGATGCACGTGCTCGACGAAGCCGTAAAACGCATCGAGCGCATGCTCACGGGAAGCGAGCCACCGCCCCCATGAGCCCGATCCGAACGGCCGGAGGGGCTACCCCCGTCACATCGAACGAGCCGCCGCGGCTACAGCGGCGGCTGTGATTCCGCGCTTCTCCATGATCACGTTGCCGGGTGCACTGCTGCCGAACGCGTCGACGCCGATCGAACGCCCAGTCGGGCCGACGAATTTTTGCCATCCGAAGGTGACCCCCGCCTCGATGGACACCCGGCGTGTGCACGACGGCGGCAGGACCTCGTCCTGGTACGCCCGCGTTTGGCGCTCGAAGCGCGTGAAGCACGGCAAGGACACGACGCGCGTCCCGGCACCGAGCTCGCGCGCCGCGGCGACGGCGTGCTGCACCTCGCTGCCCGTGCCGATAAGAAGGGTCTGGAGCGCGGCCGTCTCACGCACGAGCACGTAGCCTCCGCGACGCGCGCCCTCGCGCTTGGCCTTGGCCTCGCCGGGTAGCATGGGCACGGTTTGCCGCGACAACGCCAGCACCGTCGGCCCGTCCAGGCGCTCCACGGCCGCGGCCCACGCACCGGCCGTTTCCTCCGGATCAGCGGGGCGGATCACGTCCAAGTTCGGAATGACGCGAAGCCCCATGAGGGTTTCAACCGGCTGATGCGTCGGCCCGTCTTCACCCACGCCGATCGAATCGTGCGTGAAGACGTAAATGACCGGCAGGTGCGACAGCGCGGCCAGGCGGATCGTCGGTCTCATGTAGTCGGCAAAGACGAGGAAGGTTGCTCCGTGCGCGCGCAGTCCGCCATGGTAGGCGATACCGTTGAGTACGGCGCCCATGCCATGCTCTCGGATTCCGATGCGAATGTTGCGGCCGCTCCTGTGGTCCGCGTCGAAGTCGCCTCCGTCGGCGATATAGTTGAAGGTCGAGCCGTACAAGTCGGCGCTGGCACCCATGAGCTCGGGCACCTGCGTGGCAACGGCCTGGAGCGCCGCTTCGCCCGCCTTTCGCGTTGCGAGCTTGGCGTCGGCGGGGAAGGTCGGAATTCGGTCGATGAGGTCGGCCGGTACGGTCCGCGCCAGGGCTCGGTCGAGAGCGCGAGCGCGGTCGGGGTCCTCGGCGCGCCACGCCTCGAAGCGGGTCTGCCACTGCGCGTGCGCTTCGGACAGATTCAGTCGGTGGGCGGCAAACAAGGATCGCACTTCGTCGCTCACGAAGAACGTTTCTTTGGGCAGGCCGAGATGCTCCCGAGCTTCCGCGACGAACTTGACGCCCGCTTCGCCATGGGCCTTCTGCGTTCCGGCGATCTCGGGGATGCCACGACCGATGAGCGTTCGCGCCACGATGAAACGTGGACGTCCACTCTTCGATGTCTTGGCACGCAAAAGCGCCGCGTGCACTTCGCGCAGATTGTTGCCGTGATCGAAGCGCGTCACCTCGAAGCCGTACGCCTCGTACCGCCGGCCGGTATCCTCGCTTTGAGATTTGGCCGCCATCGCGTCGAGCGTCACATCGTTCGAGTCGTAAATGATGATCAGATTGTCGAGCCGAAGATGGCCGGCGAGCGCGGACGCTTCGGAAGCGACGCCCTCTTGCATGCACCCGTCTCCGGCCAGGCACCAAACGGTGTGGTCGAAGAGTCGAGAGTCTGCCGTGTCGAAACGGGCCGACAACATCTTGGCCGCGATGGCGTGGCCGACCGCATTGCCAACGCCTTGACCCAGAGGACCGGTCGTCGCCTCGACCCCCTCGGCGATTCGGAACTCCGGATGTCCCGGGGTGTTCGATCGCCACTGCCGAAAGTGCCGCAGATCGTCGAGTGAAATCGGGTAGCCGCTCAAGTGCAGCCACGCATAAAGAAACATGCTCCCGTGGCCGGCCGACAGGACGAAGCGATCGCGGGCGATCCACTCCGGATCCGCCGGATCGATCCGTAAGAGATCGCCAAAAAGGGCCGCTCCTATCTCGGCATCTCCCAAGGGGAGGCCGAGGTGTCCCGAGGCGGCCGCTTGAACGGCGTCCATGGCGAGGCCGCGCGCAATCGTGCACGCGGCGGCGAGCTTGTCGAAATCCGGCATGGGGGTACCCCCGGTTAAAGCACTTTTTTTTGCGTCGCGGGCGAGTGACTGCGGACCATGCGCCGCTCAACGAGCGAGCGTCTACGGACCCGCGCAGCAATAGAAGAGCACGCCCGTGGGCGTCGGCACGGACGCGACGGCGCATTCGAGCGAGGGTGCCGGGGCGGCAATGGCGGAATCGGCCGGGTCGTGGCTCGTGCAGGTGAACCCGTAGGGCTGACTTTCGCCGCACAATGCACCGTCGTTCGGGATGCAGCCACCCCCGTCCGCGACGGCCAAGCCCGGGGTGGCGTCTGCATCCACCGGCTCGGATTGGTCGGCGACGACGTCGGGTGCTCCGGAGTCGAGAGCCGCGTCCGCGTCGGCCGACTCCGAATCGCTCGTCGCCCCGACGGCGTCGGTCGCGGCCGTGTCGGCTGCCGTCGATGCGGCCTCCAGAGGCGCGCCCGTCTCGCTGGCGTCGGCCGTCGATGCCGCGTCAGAGCTGACTCCGGCGTCGGCGGTCGGACAACCACTGGGATCCCATGCCCACTCGAACGTGGTCGACGTACAGCCCCCGGGCCCCGATGCGCAGTTCGCGGTGCCGTCCGAGTTGAAGCACCAGCCACACCCGTTTACGGGCGTGCACGTTTCACATGAGCTGAATGCGCTGCAGGCGCTGACTCCTTGGGGGTAGTCGTCCCCGGACGTATCGCAGGCGGCGGTGGCGAGGGCGATCAAGCACGCGAGCACGGCACCGGTGGCGAGGTGCTTCATCATGGCGGAGCTCAATGTAGCGCACCGCGGAGGGGACGCATCCGCGGAGACGCCAACGCCAACGTGGCGGGCCCAGCCGGCTACGGACGCTGCCCGCGCCGGGACATGGTGAGCACGGCGCGAAAGACGTCGGCGACGCCCTCGACGTCGAGCTTCAATTCTTGCGCCCAAGTGCGGCGTGTGCCGAGGACTTCGGCCTCGCGCGCGCCATCGAGCACGGGCGCCCCGAGCGCAGCCTTCGCCTGGGCTGCACGTTCTTGCAGCTGCGATCGCTGCGCCAGAAGGTGCACGATCGCGCGGTCGACTGCGTCGATATGATCGCGCGTTTGCTTCAGCTCGGGCGACCGCTCTCCGAGACCCGGAATGGCGAAACTCGTCGTATCCGTCGGTGCCGTATCGCCTTCAGCGGCCCGCGCGTCGATCGCGCGGTCGATCGCGCTCAGGGCTTGGACGAGCTCTTTGCGCGCCTCCGCCGCGAAGGGGTTGTCGCGCGCGATCGCCGCGAAGAGATGACCCCCATCGGACCGGACGGTCTCGATCGTGCGCGACAGCGCCTGAAAACTCGGAGGTGCGAACGGCACTTCCATTCCGGCTCCGGCATCGATCATGCCCTTGGCGACGAAAAACGTGAGCGCGTGGGTGTGCGCCATGACCCGATCGTGTCCTTCGGGCGTCTGCTCGATCACTTCGCACCCGATCCGCTCGTACAGCGCACGGACGCGAGCGGCCGCCGCGGGGTGCTGGCGCGCCGGGCAGATGACGACACGCAGCGGCCGTTCGGCCAACGCGAGACTGACCGGCCCGAACAGGGGGTGGGTTGCGCACCATGGGATCGCGTCGCCCAACACGTCGTCGAGAGCGTTTGCGGGACGCACCTTGACGCTCCCTACGTCGAGCACGACCTGACCGGGGTTGAGGTAAGGTCGAAGATCGATCAGCGCCTGTCGCATGCGCGGAACGGGGACGGCGACGACCACGAACGACGCACCCTGCGTCAGGTGGTCCAGCGACTCGACGCGAACGGGTGACGGCACTGAAGCGATGGGATCGTACGCGCGATAGGGAACCCCCGCTTCGACCAGAACCTGGCCGAGCGCGCGTCCGAACCGGCCATAGCCGAGCAGGGCGACGTCGTCGTGCGCCATGGGCCGCCACTGTATCATTCGGGCGGCGTGACACCGCGAGGACGCATGCGATCATGAGCTCGTGCCCCGACGCTTCGGCTCGATTGCGTTGATGGTCGGGGGGATCGCACTGCTCGGGGGAACGGCTTGTCGGCCGGCGCCCCTCGATCTCTCACCCCTTGGCCCGCCACAGCCGACCTGTCCCGTCGGGGGCTGCCGGCCGCCTTCGGCGGCTTCGGAGCAACAGCGCGCACCCCGGGACGCTTGCTCGACCGTTGGCGGTGCTCCGTGCGGCGGCGCGCCGGCCGAGGAGTGCACCGCACGGGCCCTTTCGGCATGGGGCGAATTGCCGGACGATCGGCCCATCGACTGTGTAGCGGCGATGCTCTCGGAAGCGTGTGCGCTCAACGACCCTCGTGCGTGCGGTTTCGCCGGTCGGCTCTGGCTCGACGGACGCCGGATCCCGCGTGACGTGCAGCGCGGCCTCGGCATGCTGCTTCGAGCTTGCGACAGCGGCGACGCGCCGGCCTGCGCGTTCGGTGCCCGCCGTCTAGCGGACCCTCTCAACGAGGGCGTCCAGCAAGGCGCGGAGCTGCGCAGTCGACTCGAACTGGTGGGGTCGTGCTGGAGTGGACAAGCCGATGCTTGCTATCGGGCTGGGCTGCTTTTCTACTTCGGCCGTGAAACGTTTCCGCGCGACCGCTCCCTCGCAGCCCGCGTCTACGGGCGCGGCTGCGATCTGGGCGACTCGCGCGCGTGCAACAACCTGGGCGATGCGCTCGCGTACGGCGACGGCCTGGCGCGCGACGTGGCGCGCGCCGCGGCTCTTTTCGACAAGGCGTGCCATCTCGGAGAGGCTCTCGGCTGCGCGAACCTCGGTTACATGGCCGAGCACGGCGAGGGCGTTTCGCGCGACCCGTCGCGGGCCCTGGCCCTTTACCGCGATGCGTGCACGACCGGAGACGTGTACGGCTGCCTGCACTCGGAGATGATGGTCGCGGCACACGGGGCTTTCAGCGATCCGTCCCGCACACTCGCGCAATGGTCCCAGGCGTGCGAGCGAGCGCGAGACGCTCGCGCCTGCGCGTTCGTCGGCGTGATGTACGAAGACGGACCGGACGGGTTGGCGCGCGACGAAACCAAGAGCATGCAGGCGATGTCGCGCGCGTGCGCTCTGGGCCATCTACGGGCATGCGAGTGGATCAAGTCCCACAGCGGCGACGACGACGACGAGTGATCGGTCGCGGAAGCGCGGCAGGAGAGCGTGCGTCCAAGCCTACGCGGCGTGAGCGTGCGGGTGGTGCCCCGATCAGCTCGGCACAAGCCTCCAATGAGGCGTGGGGCTGCGTTCGATGCGCAGAAGCGTACCGTCGTCGACGGTCGCCCAGGGTTCGTCGGTGACATGTTGCGAGGCCACAAATACAGCCGTGCGCTGGTCAGACCACGGAGTTTCGTAGGTCGTGCCATCGCGACTCGTGCGGCTGGGGACGACGGCGTCGCCGGGCCCGCGTTCGAGCAAGAACATCGATCGGCCGAAGCGATGCGCGTAGGTCGTGGACCCGTCCGAGAGAAGGAAGTTGAACGCGCCGAAGTCGGGTCTTTCGCGCGCTGCACGCGCTGCCGACCCGATAGCGCGGTCGGTCTCGGGCGACGCGAGCGATCCGGTCGCTCCGATCTCGTCGAGGCGGGTGAGCAGCCACGCGAAGAGAAGCTCACTATCGGTCTGACCGGAAATCTCCGCGAGCTGATGCGACGAGGTATGGGCTCGAAGCCAGGCGGTGTCCTTGACCGTTCCGTTGTGCGCGAAGACCCAGCGGCCATGCTCGAACGGATGGGTGTTCGCGAGCGTCGAGTCGCCGACGGTTTTCTGCCGAACATGCGAAATAAGGATCTCGCCGCGACTTCCAACAGCCAGTTGGTGGAACCGCTCGTCTTCCCCTGCACACTCGACGCCCTTGTCAATCTTCCAGCAATGCGCTTGGGCGTCGAAGACGGCGATGCCCCAGCCGTCGCGGTGTTCGCGAGAGAGAGCAGCGAGCGAGCGCGGGGCCTCGCGCAAGACGACTCGAAATTCCGTGGGCTCGTTCGACGCGATGCCCAACAAACGACACATGCTCGCTCAACCATAGCGCCATTCCGCCTTCCGTGGGATGGCGGCACCGTTTCCGGAAAGGACATGGCTTTTCGCCGGCGACGACCGCTTGGCGCTCGCTGCCACCAAGGACCCGACGTGCGCCCTCTTTGGAGTCTTGCTGTCGCCTTTTGCGAGGGCTACGTCTGATTCCCATGTCCGACACATCCGGCGCCAAGTCCACTCTGTCCGTCGGCGCATCCAGGTTTTCCTACTTTCGACTCGCGTCCGTGTATGCCAAGCACCCGCAAGCGGAGCGGTTGCCGTTTTCGCTCAAGATTCTGCTGGAGAACCTGCTGCGCACCGAGAACGGCGTGTCCGTGCGCGCCGAGGACATCGAAGCGCTCGCCACGGTCGATTTGAAGGCCCAGCCCACCCGAGAAATCGCGTTTACTCCTGCGCGGGTGCTGCTTCAGGACTTCACGGGCGTGCCCGCGGTCGTGGATCTGGCGGCCATGCGCGACGCGATGAAGCAGCTCGGGGGCGACCCGAAACGGATCAATCCGTTGCAGCCGGTGGAGCTCGTCATCGATCACTCGGTGCAGGTCGACGCTTTCGGATCGAGCCAAGCGTTCGCGCTGAACGCACAGCTGGAGTTTGCGCGCAACAAGGAGCGTTACCAATTCTTGAAATGGGGGCAGAGCGCATTCCGCAACTTCAAAGTCGTGCCCCCGGACACGGGGATCGTTCACCAAGTCAACCTCGAGTACCTCGCACGCGTCGTCATGAAGAGCGAGGACGGCACTACCGTCTATCCGGATACCCTGGTCGGCACCGACTCGCACACGACCATGATCAACGGCCTGGGTGTCCTCGGCTGGGGTGTGGGCGGCATCGAGGCCGAGGCGGCCATGCTGGGCCAGCCCGTGTCGATGCTCATCCCGCAAGTCGTGGGGGTGAGGCTCACCGGCGCCTTGCCCGAAGGGGCGACCGCGACGGACCTGGTTCTCACCGTGACCGAGGTGCTGAGAAAGAAGGGTGTGGTCGGCAAGTTCGTGGAGTTCTTCGGCGACGGGCTCGCCCAGCTGTCGCTCGCCGATCGAAGCACGATCGCGAACATGGCCCCCGAGTACGGCGCGACGTGCGGCATCTTTCCGGTCGATGTCGAGACGCTTCGGTACTTGCGATTTACGGGCCGCGACGAGGCGCACATCAAGCTCGTGGAGGCGTACTTCAAAGAGCAGGGGCTCTTCGTCGCGCCGGGAGCGAAGGATGCCGTGTACTCGGAAGCGATCGAGGTCGACCTCGCGTCGATCGTCGCGAGCCTCGCCGGACCCACGCGCCCTCAGGACCGCGTCAAGCTCACCGAATCGAAGGTGAGCTTTCGCGCCTCGCTCGAGAAGATGCTCGCCAAGGCGCCGAAGGCAGGTGCGGGGGACGCGAAGGGCGCCGTGGCCGGCAACGGCGCGAGCACCGAGCTCGGGCACGGAGCGGTGGTCATTGCCGCGATCACGAGCTGCACGAATACGTCGAACCCGAGCGTCCTCGTGGCGGCCGGTCTGCTCGCCAAGAAGGCTGTCGAAAAAGGCCTTACCCGAAAGCCGTGGGTGAAGACCAGCCTCGCGCCCGGATCGAAGGTCGTCACCGAGTACCTCGCGAAGGCCGGTCTGGCCACGTACCTCGATCGACTCGGTTTCCAGACCGTGGGCTACGGATGCACGACGTGCATCGGCAACAGCGGCCCGCTTCCCGAAGCCGTGTCCAAGGCGATCGAGCAGGGGGGGCTCGTCGCGGCCGCTGTGCTGAGCGGCAACCGCAATTTCGAAGGGCGCATTCACGCGGAAGTCCGCGCCAACTACCTGGCATCCCCGCCGCTCGTCGTCGCGTATGCGCTCGTCGGCACGGTCGACTTCGATCCGTACCGCGAGCCGCTCGGTACCGGGACCGACGGCCAGCCGGTGTTTCTCAAAGACGTGTGGCCGTCGCGCGTCGAGGTTCAGGCGGCAATCGACCAGTGCATCGACCGTGCGATGTTCGAGCGCGTGTACGGACGGGTCTTCGACGGCGACGCATCCTGGCAGAAGCTACCCGTGTCGACCGGAGATCTCTATGCCTGGGATCCGCAGTCGACGTACGTAAAGAACCCGCCGTACTTCGTCGGGATGACGCGGGATCCGGGACCGATCGCCGATCTGGTCGGCGCCCGTGCCCTCGCCGTGCTGGGCGATAGCATCACGACCGATCACATTTCACCCGCCGGTTCAATCAAGAAAAGCGGCCCGGCGGGTCAATACCTCATCGAACGCGGGGTCGACGTCAAGGACTTCAACTCGTACGGATCGCGGCGCGGCAACGACGAAGTGATGGTGCGCGGGACGTTCGCGAACGTGCGCTTGCGCAATTTGCTGGCGCCGGGAACCGAGGGTGGGGTCACGACGTACCTCGGGCCGTCAAAGAGCAATGGGGTAAGCGTCGACACCCAGAGCGTCATCAGTATCTTCGATGCCGCCACGCGGTACGCGAAAGATGGGGTTTCTCTCGTCATTCTTGCGGGCAAGGAATACGGTTCGGGTTCTTCACGCGATTGGGCGGCCAAAGGCACCAAGCTGCTCGGAGTCCGCGCTGTCATCGCCGAGAGCTTCGAGCGCATCCACCGCAGTAACCTCGTGGGCATGGGGATTTTGCCGCTGGAGTTCGCAGCGGGCGACACCGTGGCGTCACTCGGGCTAACCGGCCGCGAGACCTTCTCGATCCCGAGCGTCGAGGAGGCCATCGCGACGCGACGCGCGACGGTTCACGTCCGACGGGTCGATGGGACGCTGTTCGAGTTCTCCACCACGCTGCGAATCGACACGCCCCAAGAACGCGAATACTACCGGCACGGGGGAATCCTGCCGTACGTGCTCCGACAGCTCTTGAAATCGTCGTAGCGCCTGCGGTGGCGCTCGACGCCGAACCGCGACCGTGGGCCCTGACCGGCGGGTGCGCGACTTGAAGGAATCGGCGCAGGCCGCGTCACGCGCGTCAGTTGCAGCCGATTCGGCCCGTTGCGGAGAGTGCGACGTCGTCGATCCAGAGGGTCATGGCGGGGCCGCTAAAGACGATCCAAGCAAAGCCGAGGCTGTCGAAGGTAAACGCCGGCAGTGTCGGGAGACCCGCTTCCCACTGGTCGGTGACCATCGAGACCCCCGGCGGAAACGTCAGTCCGGCAACTGGTTGCGACCCGACCCACGTCTCGATGGCCTTCGATGCGCTGGAGGTATGGAACTCGACACACGTCCACGTAGCGGCCATGGGGTAGGTGGACAGCGCCCCGCCGGTGGCATTCTTGTCGGGCAACACGTGACTGTCATCGGTCTGCCACATGAACACGTTCGTGGCATTGCCGGCCCCCTCGGAGGCGAGTTGCAGAAATGTGCTCTGATCGCTGGAGTTAATGCCGCCGTCGCCGTCGGCCGAGAAGGCCAGTGTCATCAGGACGCTATGGTCGAACGTCATGCTGGTGCTCGTGAGACGGAGGTAAAAGCGACCATAGACGTCGGTGGCGCTCGCGAGGTTCGAGAATGCGCTGCGGCTGAGCATCACGGGTCCGCAGGAATCGCCGCCCGTGATCTTCACGGAGTTCGGTGGGCTGTGCGAGAACGTGTCGTCGACGACCACGGGATACTGCACCGGGCCTTGCCCGCTGCATCCTTGGGTCCCGACGACGGTCCAGACGCTTGGGGCCGGCACGCTGTTGACCGTGTCGGTGTCGAAGTCGTCGCAAAACGCGAGACCGCTGCCGCAGCCCGAGCCAGCGCTGGCGTCGCCGCTCCCCGAGTCCGCCGTCGTGGCGCCGCTGTCGGGTCCGTTCCCGCTCGATGAAATGCTGCTCGATCCGCTGCCATTCGATTGCCCGTTCGGCGCGCTACCGACGCTCGACCCCGAGCTGCCGCCCGTCAAGCCGGAGGCGAGGCTGCCCGTCGACGCCGTGGAGCTCGTCGCTCCCGCGCCGCCGTCGGCGGCTCCCGGGGGGGGACTTGCGGTAGACGACGTGCAGGCGTGAAAAAGAAGAAGCGAGCCGTAAAACGCGACTCTGATTTGCGCCATGATGGATGATGCAGTCCGGATCGATCGTCCGTCAAATCCCCGGTGGAGGCCGCGAGCTCAATGCGGACCGATCGCCATCCTCGGCGCCGAGCCGCAGGAATTGTCCGGAGATCGGGTCGTAATCGAACACGTCGCCGGTCGCTATGCGGAAAACCCAACCGCTCATCTTGAGCCGTCCGGCGTCGAGCCGGCGCGCGACGAAGTCGAACGAGCGCAGGTTTTCGAGCTGCACGAGCACATTCTCCTGCACTGCGGCGGTCATGCGCGCCTCGCCCTCGAGGTGGCCGTATCGTTCTTCGATGAGCGTCGGGATACGCGACGATTCGGCCAGCCACCGCGATACGAACCGCAGATGGCTGACGCGATTGGGGTTGAGGATCGCGTCGATGGCACCACAGTTGGCGTGACCACAGACGATGACGTGGTCCACTTCGAGCACCTCGACCGCGTACTCGATGGCCGCCGAGACGCCGCCCAGAACACCCCGTTCCACGGAGGGGACGATGTTTCCGACGTTGCGCACGATGAAAAGTTCACCCGGCGCCGCGCTGGTGATGAGGGTCGGCACGACACGCGAATCGCAGCACGTGATGAAGAGCGTCTCGGGGCGCTGCCCCTTCTCGGAGAGATGTTCGAAGAGTCTGCGGTTCGAAGCAAAGTAGTTGGCCTGAAACTGGTGAATCCCGGCTTCGAGCTTTTGCACGGGCCGACTCTACCCGACCCTGCGCGCGCGACGAAACGGGCCGTACTCTCCGCGCGGCGGGGCTCGCCGGCCGCGGCCTTCCGAAGCGAGCCCGACTCGAAGGATCGTGATGGCGCGCCCCTCAGACGAGGCCCCGCACGATATCTGCCGTGTAGAGGGCACTTGGAATCACTTCGCATTCCGCCCAGCACCCCGCGCACGCGTCCACCCACGCCCGCGCGCTGTCGGCTTGAGGGGATCGCCAAACGTCGGCAAAAGCATCGGTGCTGAGGTTGCCGACGGTCTCGGTGTTGAATTGGCAGACCGGGACTCGGCCATCGGGCAGCAGACGCAAGTGGCTGCGCAGCGCGACGCAGCGCGGGTGCGGCTTCGGGTCCGCATCGCCTCGGAGGCGCGCGAGCAAGCCGCGCAGGTAGTACCGCTTGCCGACGCGCTCTCGGAGACGCAAGCGTTCGGCGGCCACGAGTTCACGCTCGACGAAACCAACGACGTCGGCGCCCTGCAGCGCGGGGTGCAGCGGGTAGCCGTTTCGCACGATCAAGTGTTCGGCACGCTTGCCGCGAAGCTTGATCGAGTACATGGCTGAATCCGAATAGGCGAGCACGGAGTGAACGTCGACGCCGAGCGGTTCGACCGCGCGGCGGATGGCGGCGTTGTCGTCCAGCGACCGCTTCGAGATGACTGTATGGTTGACTGACACGCGCACGCCCTGGGCGACGAGCACGCGCACCGTCTCGATCGCCCGGTCAAACGTCACGTCCTGCCCTCGGTTCTCGTCGTGTTCTGGGGGCATGCCATCGAGCGACACCATGAACGCCAGCCGGTCGATCTGGCGGATCTCGCCGAGTGCGTCGACGAACCGAGCGACCCGATCGGGAAACGAGCCATTGGTGGTGACGTGCAGCACCATGGGTTGTGCGTGCTCAACGACGGCTCGCGCAACGTCGACAAGATCTTCGCGGAGAAACGGCTCTCCCCCCGTGAGACGGACAACGTCGAGCTTGCCGATCTTGGCGAATACGTCGGCGATCTGTTTGGCCGTGAGCTCGCGGCCGGGCTTCACTCGCCACGAGTCGCACATCGTGCAGCGGGCATTGCAGCGGTACGTGACGAGGAATGTGCACCACGACGGCCGCGGGGGTGTGCTCCCCGTCCGGTTGTCGAGCACGGTGAGAGCGTAGCGGGCTGCCCGCGGCAGTCGGCGTTGGCTCGGCGGTTCGGGGGCTTCGAGCACCCGCGGCGGCAGCGTGTCCGCGAAGCCCGTCATGCCGGCCTCCATGCGCCGAGCGGCGCCCTCTGGCGCGCGCCGCCGAGCTCGCGGGCGAACGTCTCGAGCGCCGCGATCGACGCCTCGCGGCCATCCCGACGCAGGGTGCGCGCACGCTCGGCAAATCGCCGCTCCTCGGCAAGAAACCGACGGATCGCGCCTGCCGTGAACGATGAACGATCGATTCGCGCGCCGACGCCCAGCCGCTCGACGGCGAGGGCGTTCATGCGTTGCTCCGGGGTGTTTTCGGGTGCTACCAGGATCGGCTTGCCCAGATGCATCGTCTCGCCGACCAGCTGGTTGCCGGCCGTGCTCAACACCGCGCGGCAGCTGGCCAGGTCGTCGAGGAACGCGGGGTCGCCCACGCGCTTGTATACCAGATTCGCGTCGGTGCCGCGGTGGCGCTTGCCGTAAATGACGACCGGCAGTCGAAGCGCTCGGAGTTCCTCCATGACCCGGGGGGTGAGCTGGTGCTCGGACTGATTGAAGTAGACGAGCACGTGATCGCCCGGACGCGCGGTGGCACGGCGCACTTCGTCACGCAGCAGGGGGCCGACGACACGGACGCCGGGTCCCGGCGATTCGGGATCGAAAAAGCTCGAAACGACGACGCGCTGGGGGCGCCCATTGAGCGCGCGGTACGCGAAAACGTCGCGAAACACCTGCACCGTATCGCGCCAGGCGATGGGGGGCCGGCACCAGGCCATGATTCCGAAGTGGTCGAAGCCGATCCGAGGAACCCCGAGCGCTGCGGCGGCGCGGTGCGTCCACGGGTCGGCGTCGCAAATCGCGACATCGGGCTTGAAGTCGCGAACCCGTCGGACGACGTTGCGAAAGGTCTCGCCGCCGAAGACAAGATCGGCAACCTTGCGGAAGTTGCGTTGGAACGTGAGCCGTACCGACCGCTCGCCGCGCGCACCGTAGACGTAGCCGAGCGACGGTATGCGCTCGACCGGGAATCGCGAACAAAGTGCTTCGTGGGCGTCTCCTCCGACCAGGATCAGAACGTCGTGCCGTTGCCGAATCTCCGATAGGACCGCCTCGGCCCGCGTGGCGTGGCCGCGTCCGTATCCGAAGATGCCGTAAACGATGCGCATGCCGCGCTCCTTTCGACCCGCAACGCATCGAAGCTCAGTTGAGTGTCAACCGCGTGACATTCGAACGGTAAATCGCCGCCGCGGACCCGATCAGTGGTTGCTGCGAATCGTCACGATGGGACGGCGCCCCGTTCGGACAACATGCTCGGCAACGCTTCCGAGCAAAGCTCGCGCGAGCCCGCGCCGGCCATGGGTCCCGATCACGACCAGATCCGCGTCGATCTCGTCGGCGACGGCGTTAATCTCCTCCCACGCCACCCCCTCGCGGAGCAGACTATCGATGGGGATTCCGCGCCCCAGGCGCTGGTCGACGGTCTTCTTCAGCGCATGCTGCGATGCGTCGGAGATGCGCGCCGCCATCTCCGGTGTTGCCACGATCGTCGCGTCGGGAAAGCCGGCAATCGGAATTTCGTACGAGTGCATGACGGTAATGGACGCGCCGAGTCGCTCGGCTAGCGTCATCGCCCACTCGAGCGCATGGTCGGAGGTTTCAGTGAAGTCGGTCGGGACGAGGATTCGGCGGAGTTCGGCCATGCGGTCCTCGTAGGCTTCTACCACCTCGGCGCGTGCCCGCCGAAGCGTATCCACTATCCATCGGGATTGAGCCACCGCTCGGCCTCCAGCGAGGCGGCGGATTCGTTGTGCAGGGCTTCGAGCCATTGCGGGAGTCGAGCGGCCGGCCAGGCGGAAGGGGTCTGGTCGAGCGATCGTCGCGCGACAGCCGCTCCCAGCGCGCGTGCGAAGCTCCGATCGGTTGCCGACCGGGTCGGCGCAGTCGCTTCGGCGGGCATCGGATCCGTCGGCTGGCCGCCGCCCATCACTCGGGCGAGTGAGCGCTCCGCGAGGATGTCGAGGATCGCGGTCGCAGGCGGCAGCGATTGGAGACTCAACAGTTCGCGAGTGGCTCGCCCGAGCGCCGCGTCGACGTCGGCGGGCGTGCCTCGATCGAGGGCGCGCAGCCCGAGGGTTCGACCCGTCGGCTCGCCGATCAGGGCGAGCACGGACGCATTCCAGGCGAAAACGGGCGCTTTGCGGCCGCAGGTGGCCAGATCGGTCAGGGGCGATCGCGTTAGCAGCGAGCCGATCGCCCCTACCCAGATGGCCCGGTCGACCGCGATGGGAGCGAGATCGAGCAGCGCGGGTCGCGTGCGAAGGACCGTGACCCGTCGCAGGGCTGGCCAGGCCTGGACCCGAGCTGGGGGGTCGCGGCCCAAGAAGCGACGGGTCTCCGACCACCAGGAGACTTGGGTGTCGGTACGCCGAACCTCGAGAACGCGGGCGAGCCAGCTGTGGCGGGACAAGGCCTGCCTGGCGTTGGCCGGGACGGGTACGCTTTCCAAGATCGCGATGGCGCTCTCCAGAATCCGTCGCGCGGCGCCTCGCCGAAGCGGCGTAGAGAAGCCCGGGTTCGCGGCATGCAAGAGGTCGTGGAGCGCAGCCGCGAGGACCCAGTCGGAGGCAGCCAGCTCGGGCACGGTGTCGACGGGTGCGAGACTGCGCGCGCGACGTACGCGAGCCCCGGTGACTTCACGGACGAGAGGCCCCTCGCATGCGAGTCGCGCGTCGTGCAGGGCGCTGGCGGCGCGCGGTCCAATCGCGCCCGAGGGCACGACCTTGCCGCCCAGCACGAGCGGGGCGACGACCGCGGCGAACAATCGCTCGGCGAGGGCTGACGGAGGCACGCCGCGCTCGTCAGGCTCGGGGTGGGGAACGACCACTGCCTGGGAACCTGGGTAGCCCGATCGACTCGACACGCAGATCGATTGGGCGGTCATCGAGCGCAGGGTCGACCGCCTCCGCGGCGAGAGGCTGCGAGGGCGGCGCCTGGATCAGGGCCGATTCCAGCGAAGCAAACGCCGCTCGCTCAAGCGTCACGGCACGCCCGTCGGGGCACAGGAACAAGATTTGCCCGGGCGAAACGTTCAACGCACGCGCGAGGACATCGGCGGCGACGTCGGGGACCGACTCGTGCCCGGCCGGCACGTAGATGTCCGGATGGACTTCGCTGAAAAACGTGCCCATAGGCAATCCCTCGATGCCGGCGCTCGACCGGACGATGGCCCCCTCTCGAGTGAGTGCGATTTGCGTGCGTTCGATGGTCGAGCGGGGCAGCGCGTACGCCACCTGGCGCAGAATGCCGAGCTGCTCGGGAGCGATCCATGTCGCGGTCACCCTGCGCCAAGGCCGGGTCGACGGGGCAAGCCGTAGACGGACCCGCACCTCGTCGGGGGTGGCGTCGAGCGGTATGGTCTGCGAATCGCGCGCACCGCCCCCCAGATCGATTCGCGCCAGGGCGAGGACGTCCCCCATCGGTGGCAGGCGCTCGATGACCCATGGGTCGTCGCCCCGGCCGCGCCAAAGGACCAGTCCCGCGGCGTCGAAGATTGGGCAAGCCTTCAATTGGACCGGGTGGCGGAAGCCAACTTCGACCGCGACGCCGGGCGCGACCGGAACGAAAGAAGTGACGCCAGGAGTCGAGTTCAGCAGCGGTTGCATGCGATGGGGAGGGTCGGGCACCCGTAGGATGAAACGGCGTCTCGGCTCCTCGTCCAAGGCGCTTCGGGGTGGCCACTCCACCACGCAGACTTCTGCCCGAACGTCGGAGCGGACGAAGTAGTGGACGATCGCGGGGCCGAGCCCAGGCTCCGCGATCACGATTCGGGGACCCGGTTCGAGCCGCGTCGACGCGTCGGCACGCGGGATGACCCGGAGCAGCACAGAACGCAGGTCGGCTGGCTTCTCCCGATCGTACGTTTGGCAGAAGCGATCGTGATAGAGCGCCAGTGCCGCGTCCGATCCGGACAGCTGAGGCGCGTCGTACCCGAACGGGCCGGCCGCGTCGCGGTACTGAACGAAGTGGCGCGTGGTCCCAGTGAACGTCAGACCGCCGACCAGTCGCCCGGTTTCGGCGATTCGGTCCATTCGCTCGGTTGATTCGGCCGCGAATTCGAGGACAATCTCACGCTGACCGATCGCCGAGCGGGCGACGTAGAGATCGAGGCTCGGCAGCAGGTCCTCGAGCGACCGATCGCGCGTGTAGACCGCAAGCAAGGCCACGAGTCGATCGATCGACGGCAGCAACACGAGACCCTTCGCGCCGAGCGCGACTCCCTTCGAGTCGAGGCTCAGGCCCGGCGTGTGAAGGCGCGGCTGATAGAGAGCGATGCGTTCGAGCACGGACGGCCGTTGTCCCACTCAGCATAGCCGACCGGACGGGCCTCGACGTTTGCCGCTTTGGACGGGCCGTCACTCGGTCGCGTCTTCGAACCAGCGCGACCAGATCTCGACGGCGCCGAGCACCGCGGCCGCGATCGTTTCGGTTCGGAGAAGACGCGGGCCGAGCGAGACCGCGCGCCACCCATGCGCACGGGCGAGTGCGACCTCGGCCTCGTCAAGGCCGCCTTCCGGCCCGCACGCGAAGGCCAGGTCCGCGCCGCGCGCGAGGCTTTCGAAGAGGGGTTGGGCAAGCGGAACCGTCGCACCCTCCCAAAGGCAAAAACGCGCGTGTGCGGCGTCGGCCCGCGCGAGCGCCTCGCTCCAGTCGGCCGGGAACTCGACGAGCGGCGCATCGCTGCGTCCGCATTGCCGCGCAGCTTGTTCGGCGATGCGCGCCCAGCGGGCCGTACGCGCCGCGGCCCGCGGGGCATCGAGTCGTACGACGCTGCGCTGGGTAGCGGCGACGACGACATGGGTGGCCCCGAGCTCGGTCGCATCCCGCACGATGGCGTCGCATTTGTCGCCCTTGGCGATGGCTTGGACCCAGGTGAGACCCCGACGGACGATCGCGGCACCTTGCCGCAGCTCGGCGATGCGAACGACGACCGAACCGCGTTCGACCCGGACCGTCCGCGCATCGCCTTCGCGGCCGCTCTGGGGGTCGAATGCGGTGAAGACGTCGCCGGCGCGCAATCGCAGGACCCGCGCGAGATAGTGCCCGAGCGCTCCCTGCAGGCAACGTTCGCCCATGGACAGCCCGACGATGGGAATGCGCCGATCCATTACGACCGCAGGACCGCGGCGATCCATTCGCCCTTCTGCGTGATCTGTTCCACGTGCAGATCGGCATACGCGCGCCGGACGCTCTCCCATTGTGTCTGTGCGACGTCGGGTCCCAGAATGCCGCTCAGAACGAGGGTGCCGCGTGTCGTCAGTCGACTCGCGAGCGGCGCCGCGATGGCCATCAGCGTGGTGGCCTCGATGTTCGCCAGGACGATCGCGTAACGCTCCCGGAGCGCGTCGACCGGCGTGGAGTCAGCCCGAACACGGCCCGTGACGCCATTGTGCTCCGCGTTGTCGCGTGTGACGGCCACCGCTTCGGGATCCACGTCGATGGCGCGGACTGCGGCCGCCCCGAGCGCAACGGCGGCGAGAGCCAAGATGCCGCTGCCGCAGCCGACGTCGAGGACCTGCGAGCCGCAGACCCCCGGCCTTCGAGCGGCGAGGGCCTCGGCAACGAGCCGGGTGGTCTCGTGAAGCCCTGTGCCGAACGCCCGGCCGGGTTCGAGGGTGATGACGCGTTCGTCCGCGACCGGCGAATACGCGCGCCATGGGGGCCGGACGACGACGCCCTCGCAGAGAAGAAATGGTTCAAAGTGTCTTTTCCATTCGTCACGCCATCCGTCTCCTACGACGTAGTCGATGCGCGGGAACCATTCGCTCGGTAGTGACCCCAAGGCGCATCGTGCTTCGTGCTCTCCCGGGAATGCGGCAGCGAGGATCACCTTATCCCCCGGGGGCCGTACGAGCGTCTTGGCGTCGCGCTGCTCCACGCCGACCGCGCCCAGATCGAAGAGCAGAGCGCCGGCCTCATCGGCCTCGGATTCGGCGAGCTCGACCACGACGTACGGGTAGCGGGGCAGGTCGGCCGGCTGGATCATCGGGGGGGGCTCAGGGGGTTAGCCAGGAAAGTATCGCTCGCGAGCTTTTACGCTCGTGAGCTTGGTACGAGCCTTTCTCCCGCGCGGCATAGGCTCGCCCGCGTCGAGGACGATCGCGGTCAAACGGCCTCCGTAGACGCAGCCCGTGTCGATTCCCGTGGCCCAGTCGTGGAGCTGAGGGTCGGTGAGTGCGTTGTGCCCGAAGACGACATGAGGGGGCCCGACGTAGAGTTCACCCCAAAGGGGCGACGCGTTCTTGTCGTCCGTCCAGCGCCCGTTCGCCTCGGCGGAGCGGATGCGTAAAAGCGCATCTCTCGGCGTGCTCGAGATCTTGCGACCGGGCACGACGCCCGCGTGGACGATGCGCGCACCGTGCTCGGGGACGTCGAGCCAGAGCGGCATGGCTTCGAGAATGCGCCATTCCGCTTCCGACAGCGTCGCTGCGAGCCTCTGGTGCTCGCCCTTCAAATCCACGATGCCGTTGCGTGCGGAGAGGATCTTGTCTTCGTGGTTGCCGCGCACGACGGTTGCCCCGAACCGTTCGATCGCGGCCAGTACACCGTGGGAGTCCGGGCCGCGCGCGATGACGTCGCCCACGAAGATCAGCCGGTCGGATCCTTGGGCGAACCGCACCGCCGTCAACAGACTCTCGAGCTCGGCGCGGCAACCATGAACATCGCCGACGACGATCGTCCGAACGGTGGAACCCGATTCAAACGAGGCCATCGAGCTTCGCGCGCTTCGGGATGACGACTGTCCCCCGCTCCGTGACGAAAAAGCGCTGTCTGTCGGCCTCGCGGTCGAAACCGATGACGGTCCCGGGCGGGATTTCGACGTCCTTGTCGATGATGGCGCGACGAATCTTAGCGTGGCGGCCCACCCGGACGCGCTCGAACAGCACACTCTCCTCGACCTCGCTGAACGAGTTGACGCGGCAACCGACCCCCAGCACGCTCCGATGAATGCGTCCGCCCGAGATGATGCACCCGTGGCTTACCATCGAGTCGGTTGCGATGCCGACGCGGGCCTGCGCCTCGTCGCGGAAGACGAATTTCGCCGGCGGGTCGTGCGTCGCGCCGGTTCGCAGCGGCCACCTGAAGTTGTAGAGGTTGAACTGCGGGTGGATCTCGATGAGGTCCATCTGCGCCTCCCAGTAAGCGTCGATGGTTCCAATATCGCGCCAGTATCCGAGGTTGGGTCCCTCTTCGCCGGGCACGACGTTCGTCGCGAAGTCGTACGCGTAAACGGCAGCACCTTTCGCGACGAGACGCGGCAGAATGTCGTGACCGAAGTCGTGCCGACTCTCTTCAAGGTTCTCGTCTTCCTGAAGCTCGCGCAGGAGCACGTCGGGGCCGAAGATGTAGTTGCCCATCGACGCGAGGCACCGGCTCGGATCGCCCGGCATGGGTGGCGGTTCGGCAACTTTCTCATGGAAGGCCACGATGCGCCCCCCGGCGTCGACTTCGAGGATGCCGAGGTCGCCGGCTTCGTGGCGAGGCACGGGAATCGCCGCGACCGTCGCGTCGGCGCGGGTGTCCTGGTGAAACGCAACCATCTGGCGGACGTCCATCTTGTAGACGTGGTCGCCGCCGAAGATGCACACGAGCTCCGGACGTTCGTCGTTGATGACGTGCTGGCACTGCCACACGGCATCGGCCGAGCCGCGATACCAGGTCTTGCCCGTCCGCTGCTGGGCCGGGATCGCCTCGATGAACTGATCGAGGATCGGGGCAAGCCGCCAGTTTCGTGCGATGTGCTCTTCGAGCGAGGCGCTCTTGTATTGCGTGAGCACCTTGATTTTGCCGAGCCCCGAGTTGACGAAGTTCGACAGGACGATGTCGATGATTCGATAACGTCCTGCGAACGGGACCGCCGGTTTGGCGCGGTCCGCGGTGAGCGGTGCGAGACGCTTGCCTTCGCCTCCCGCGAGAACCATGACCAGCACCTGACTCTGGTCGAAACCGATCGAGTGACGTTCCGCGGGTCCGGACATCGGCGCCGCATCCTAGCGCGCGATCGCCGATGCGCGATCGCGTTTCGCCTTCTTGGTTCGATCGGTCCTACGACGCGCTTGCCTCGAGGGCATGGAAGAGCGGGCCGAGATCCGGGCGGGCGCGAAGCGGCTCGCAAAAGCGGGTGGCCAGTTGCAGCAATCGGCGCTCGAGGCGCTCCGATCGGGCATTCAGATCGACGAGCCGTGCCTGGGCGGCAGCCCGACCACGGTCGATGCCCTGTTCGTGGTTCGCGAGAGCCGTGCGCAGCTCGGCGAGCTGATACTCCAAATCCTTGACGGTCCGTTCTCTGCTCTCGGCGGCCCCCAGGCCCACGCGTTCCGCTGCGCGCGCATCGAACCACCGATCGACGGCCTCCGCGCAGGCGCGATGGGCCTGTGCGAGTTGGCGATAGGGCTCCTTTTGCGCCGACCTTCCTTCCCACGTCAAGAGCTCGCGGTGCACGTCGGCGAACGCTTCCTGAGCACGCGCTGATTCCGCGGCCAGTCGCTCGACATCCGCTCGGGTCGAGCGAACGTCGTCCTTCGCTCTCGACGCGTCGAGCCCGAGCGCATCGACGGCGAAACCGAGGCGCTGCCGGCCTTCGCGTCCCCTGGCGTCGATCTCCTCGAGAATCCGCTGTTCCTTCGCGCACGCGGTTCTCGTCTCGTCGACTTCGTCGACGAGGCGCCGCAGCTCCGACAGCGTACGCTCCGGGTCGCTCGGGGGCCGGCCACCGTAAGCTCTCGCGATCATTTGATCGAAGACGCCGACCCGGCGCCGCCACTGCTCGAGGGCAATCGCCGGACGGGTCCGCGCTGGCCCGGGCGTTGAGCTTTGGGGATCGGCCTCCGGTTCGGGCGGTACCCGGGCGCCGAGGGAGTGTGCCAAGCTCACCAGGTCGCGCTCGATGCGGTGGGCGTCGACCGGTCGCAAACGAGGGTCCTTTTCGAGCAGCTGCAGGATGAGCGTGTCCACCGGCTCTGGCACGCGGCCGTTGATCGATCGCGGCGATGGCGCGGGCTCTTTCATGTGCTTGATGAGAAAGCTGGCCGGGTCACTGGCCTCGAACGGAAGCCGCGCGGTGGCCATCTCGAAGAAGATGACCCCGACCGCGTAGAGGTCGACGCTCGGGCCGGTTTCGCCACCCATTACGCGTTCGGGCGCCATGTACTGGGGGGTTCCGAACAGCTCTCCCGCATGGGTTAGACGCGTGTCCGATCGAGAGCGCGCGATTCCGAAGTCGAGAATCTTGACGAGGTCCGTCCCGTCTTCGCGGCCACAAATGAAGATGTTGTCCGGCTTCAGATCGCGATGGACGACTCCGAGGTCGTGCGCCCTGGCGATGCCGCGCGCGATCTGGATCATGATGGGAATCGCGCGGACCGACGCCACGGGCTCCTCGTCGATGAGCGCGGACAGCGTTTGGCCCTCGAGCAGCTCCATGATGATGTACGGCGTGCCATCGGCGGTTTCGCCCTGGTCGAAAATTTCGATGACGTTCGGATGCGTGAGCGACTGGGCGCTCTTGGCCTCGCGCCGGAACCGCTCGCGCACGTTGGGATCCGAAGCGAGCGCCGGTCTCATGACTTTGATGGCGCAAGGGCGATCGACGAGCTTGTGCCGGGCGCGATAAACCGTGGCCATCCCACCCTCGCCGAGGAGATCCTCGACGACGTACTGGCCCGCAATCGTCGTTCCGATGAATGGATCGCGAATGTCGACTAGTTCCGCGCCGTCAACGAAGCAGTAGACGGTGTCGGGCGGGTAGCGGATCTGGCAGTGCGGGCAGGCCTTCATCGCGGTGCCGTCGAACGCGGTTCGCCACGAGCCCATCGCATCGGCCGCATTTGTGCAAGAGACTGTGCGTCGTCCCACCCACGAATTGTGCCGGAGGCTGCCACATGGGAGACTCGCGCGAGTCGTCGTCAACAGCGTAGGGGCATGCATGCATTACCGATTGTTCGGGCGCACGGGCTTGTACGTCTCCCAGCTTTGCTTTGGGGCGATGACCTTCGGGGGCAAGGGGTTCTGGCAGGCCATCGGCCGAACGGCGCAAGAAGAGGCCGATCGGCTGGTCGGAATCGCCCTCGACGGCGGCATCAACTTTTTCGATACCGCCGACGTCTACTCCGAGGGCGAATCGGAAACGATTCTGGGCAAAGCACTCGGGGCGCGGCGCCGCGACGTCATCGTGGCCACCAAGGTTCGCGGGCGCACGGGGCCCGGTCCAAACGACGTGGGGCTGACACGAGGGCACATCCTGTCCTCAATCGACGCAAGTCTGAAGCGGTTGGGGACCGACTGGGTCGACCTGTATCAGATCCACGGCTTCGACCCAGTGACGCCGCTCGACGAAACGCTGAGGGCGCTCGATGACGTGGTCCGGGCCGGGAAGGTCCGCTACGTCGGCTGCTCGAATCTGGCCGCCTGGCAGATCGCCAAGTCCAATGGACTCGCGGCCCTCCACGAGTGGGAGCGGTTCGAGTCGCTGCAAGCGTACTACACCATCGCCGGTCGCGACCTCGAACGGGAGATCGTGCCGCTCCTGAACGACCAGCACATGGGTCTCATGGTGTGGAGCCCGCTCGCCGGCGGACTCCTGAGCGGCAAGTTCACGCGCGACTCCAACGGTCCGGCGGGCGCCCGACGCGCAACGTTCGACTTTCCGCCGGTCGATCGGACGCGCGCTTTCAATTGCATCGATGCGATGAAGAAGGTAGGCGACGACCACCGTGTGAGCGTCGCGCGCGTCGCCCTCGGCTGGTTGCTCGCGAAGCCTCACGTAACGACGATTATCGTTGGTGCCAAAGACGAGCAGCAGCTGCGTGACAACCTCGCCGTCACCGATCTGCGACTCAGTGTCAGCGAGATCGCAGAGCTGGACATGATCAGCGCCCTGCCTCCGGAGTATCCCGGTTGGATGCTCGAGCGACAGGGAAGCGATCGCGCGCTGAAGGGCTGATCCGGGTTGCCGGTCGAGGTCGGCGTAGTCGGCGCCGAGGGCCGGGGTCGGGGTAGTCTGGGTCGAGGGTCGGGGTCGGCTAGCTCGCCGTTGCCTGCGAATTTGACCGCTCCGGCGCCGCGTGCGAGCGTTTTGCCCAATGCTGAGACCGTCCGCGCGCCGAATCATCCGCGCCGCGGGGGTATGGGCCATTTTCGTCGCCACGACGGCGCGAGGCGGGGAGGCCCCTCGGGCCGCGACGAAGGACACGCCGCCCAAGACTCGAAGCTCGGGGAACGGCTCCAAGCCCGGGCGCGGCGTCGATTCGAACGCGCGGCGGGCCATTGCGGGGGGACCAACGAGCGACGACGTGGCCATGGGCGCCGAGAGCGCCGAGATCCGCGCTCTTCGCGAAGCGGAGCGAGAGCTTTTTCCGGGGGCTTCGCCTGCTGTCGGAAGCGCCTGGCCGACCGAGATTCGGGCGGTGCAGCAGGAGGGCTTGCCGAGGGTCAATGCGACCGGGCTGCCGGCGAACGTGCCGCCGCCGCCGCCCTCGTCGGACGACACCGCTCTCGGCTGGCTCGACCACCTCGAGTTGCCGGATCTCCCGGTTCGGTGGGACGAACGCCTCGTGCGCTACTTGCAGTTCTTCCGCGACGACCCGCGCGGCCATGCGACGTTCGTGAACTTGTACCGGCACTCGGGGCGGTGGCGCGATCTGATGCGCAGCGCGCTCCGACAGAAATCGCTTCCCGAGGACCTCGTGTGGGTCTCGATGATCGAAAGCGGATTCGACGCGACGGCCCACTCTTGGGCCGGCGCCGCGGGACTCTGGCAGTTCATGCCCGAGACAGCCAAGATCTACGGTCTCGTTCTCGATCGCTGGGTCGATCAGCGCCTCAACGCGTCGGCTGCGACGCAGGCGGCCGCGGACTTCTTGAGCGACCTGCATCGTCGCTTTGGAAGCTGGGAGCTCGCTTTGGCTGCGTTCAACATGGGGTACGCGGGCCTTTCCTCGGTCGTGCGGCGTTACAACACCAATGACTTCTGGGCTTTGGCCCGAACCGAGGGCACCCTTCCATGGGAGACCACGCTTTACGTGCCGAAGGTCCTCGCGGCGGCCGTCGTCGCGCACAACCTGGCCGCGTTCGGGTTCGGCGAGATCGCTCTCGACCCTGCCGTGGAGTCGGACAGTGTCTCGGTTGGACCCGGAACCGCGCTTTCGACCATCGCGCAGATCGCCGGATGCTCTGTTAAGGACGTCGAGTCGCTGAATCCCGAGTTGCGCGCGGGTCGCACCCCACCTGCCGCCAACGGCGACGCCGCCTACGTCGTGAAGGTGCCGCCGGGCAAGGGGGCCGGTGTCGCGCAGGGCCTTGCACGCATCCACAAGGACCCGCCGATCCTCGAGCGCTACGTCGTGCGTTTCGGCGAAACGCTTGATCAGATCGCGGCGGCCCGCAGGACGACGACACAAAAGCTTGTCGAACTGAACGCCATTTCCCCCGGCGAGGCCGTTCGGGGTGGCAACGTCCTGCTTGTGCCTCCATTGGACAATGTCGGTTCCGCAGCAGACGCTGCTCCTCTAGGTCCGTCCACGAGCGCGTCATCGCCTTCCGGTCAAAGGCCGACCGTCGTCGTGCCGGCGGAGGGATCCTCGTATCCGGATCGCAAGCGCGTCTTCTACCGAGTCATCGTCGGCGACACGCTCCGGGCGATTGCGAGCGCGATGCACGTTTCGCAGGACGACCTGCGGCGTTGGAACGGACTGGATCCAAGCGCCCGGCTGCAAGAGGGCATGACGCTGCAAGCTTACGTGCGAGAGAGCACGGATCTCTCGAACGTCATCGTCGCGTCCGAGGCCGACGTTCATGTGCTCACGGTGGGAACGGACGAGTTCTTTGCAGCACTCGAGCGGGACAAAGGCTTCAAGCGGGTGACCGTCGTAGCCAAGCCCGGCGATACGATTGAGTCGATCGGACGACGTTTCGACGCGTCGGCGCGCACGATGGAGCGGATCAATCGGCGCGGGCGGGCAGAGCAGCTGAGGGGCGGCGAGGCCGTCGTGGTGTATGTCCCCACGCGCATCGCCGATCGGCAAGACGGCAAGACGGGAGGCGTGGCGGCTTGGGCAGCAGAGCCGGCTCCGAATGGGCCGCTGCCGGCGCCGCCGGTCCCGGACTTGATGCCGTAAGAGGGCGATCCCGACCTCCACCGCGACCTCGACCTCGACCCCGA
>Ga0187863_10000386_pt1 | contig 38028 bp, 34 predicted proteins | sample June2016WEW_11_1_FD_132975 | JGI IMG/M metagenome (GOLD analysis project Ga0187863, IMG submission 132975) | Peatland microbial communities from SPRUCE experiment site at the Marcell Experimental Forest, Minnesota, USA - June2016WEW_11_10 | ecosystem: Environmental > Terrestrial > Soil >...
CCATCCAAGCGAACACAAGGGCTGCGAACCGTAGGCGTTCAGCGACATCTCGCCGAACGGGAAATGCGTAGAACAGAAAGACCCCGACCCCGACCCCGACCCACGGATCAGCGGAACACGAAGTAGCGGTGCATGGGAAAGTTCCAAATCAACCCGACCGCGAAGGCCACGAGCGCGCGCGCCAGCACGTATTGAACGTGGGCGAGCTCGTGCACGACGTGTTCGCCGAGCGCGTTCCACGCGGCGCTGGCTGCCGAGACCATGGCGTACCGCACGGCTTGGTCAGCGGGACGTCTCGAGTGGCGTCGAAAGATCCAGACCCGGCCGAGGGTGAAGTTGGTCGCCGCCCCGAGCGTCGCACCGGCCGCTGTGCCAGCCACGGCGGAGACGCCGAGCCATTCGACACAAGCGATCATCACGCCGAAGTCGACGCCCGTGGCGACCAGAGCGCCAATCTGATGACGACCGAAGGTCCGCAGCGTGTCCCATCCGCGGCTCTGCGTTTCTGCCGAGACGCGCTCAGCCATCACTGCCCGCGCCGGATCCGAAGAGAGACCTTGAGGCGCGGGTGCCTCGTCGGATGCGACGAGTGCGCGACGTTCCAGCTTCGTCACCTCGACGTGAGTCGAGACGATTCGCTTCGTAAGCGCGTCCAGCTTTTGCGCGGGCGGCCACGAAACGTTCCATATCTCGGCCGCCTTAAGCGTCCCAGCCCCCCCTTGATTGCAGTGGCATTCAATCGACAAACCGGCTCACCGCGATCGAGCGTGCACGCCCGCTGCCCTCGGCCATGGGTGGTGCAGGCACACAAGTGCCCGGGGTTGCGCACTCTCGCGTCGCGTAGGCCACCACGCCTGATGTAGCCTCGCCTCGATGGCCAACCAAGAGCCAGCCGTGGTCCTCGCGATCGACGGGCGGGACGTAACCATCACTCACCCCCACAGGCCGTATTTCTCGAAAGACGCCAAGCTCTCGAAGCTCGACGTCGTTCAGTACTACTTGTCGATCGCCGGCGGCGCGCTGTCCGGCATTCGCGATCGCCCTCTCGTCCTCAAGCGGTTCGTCGAAGGCGCCGACGGCCCGGCGTTCTTCCAAAAGCGAGCGCCCGAAAAACGACCGCCGTGGATCCGGACGGTGACGCTGACCTTCCCGTCGGGCCGAACGGCGGACGAGATCGTGGTCGACGACGCCTCGGGGCTCGCATGGGTGGTCAACCTGGGATGCCTCGAGCTGCATCCGCACCCGGTACGATCCTCGGATCTCGAGCATCCCGACGAGCTGCGCATCGACCTCGACCCCGGCCCGGGTGTCGCTTGGTCGGACGTCCGGCAGGTCGCCCTCGCCGTTCACACGTTGCTCGGAGAGCTCGGCCTGGTGGGATGGCCGAAAACCAGCGGATCCCGCGGGATGCACGTCAACGTCCGCGTCGAAGCCCGCTGGACGTTTACGGAGGTGCGTCGCGCCGCCCTCGCGTTGTCGCGCGAGATCGAACGGCGACTGCCGGGGATCGCGACGTCGAAATGGTGGAAGGAAGAACGGCGCGGCGTATTCCTCGATTACAATCAGAACGCCAAAGACAGGACCACGTGCTCGGCATACTCGGTGCGTCCGTCGCCGGATGCGCGCGTTTCGACCCCTCTCGACTGGGACGAAGTGGTCCACTGCGACCCTGCCGACTTCACCGTGCAAACCGTGCCGGCGCGCTTCGCCTCGCGCGGGGATCCGCACGCCGACATCGATCGCTTTCCTGGATCGCTCGAGAAACTGCTGGACCTCGCGGCCCGGGATGAAGCGACCGGGCTGGGCGATGCACCCTGGCCGCCTCATTTTCCAAAGGCCGAAGGGGAGTCGCCTCGGGTGGCGCCTTCGCGGGCCAAGAGCACGCGCACGGGCCGCACGAAGGCGCCCCTCATCGTGGTCGCGAATTCACCGAGCCGAGAGGCGGCCGTGGCAGGCCTCGAGCGGTGGAGAGCACGCCATCCGGCGGCCGCCGCTCACCTTGCCGTCGACGATGTCCTGGTCGATGCGATGCGGGGTCGTTCCTCGACCTGGACGCGCGTTCGCGTGAACTTGCGAAACGTTCCGGAGATCGATCGCCCAGCCCGGGAGACACCCGACCCGGATGACGATCCGACCCGCGAGGGGCGATCGGGCATCTACTTGCCGAGGACCCGCCGGTGACCGACCCAGCCGGGGCTCAGCGACCTGCGGCGAAGATCGCCGCAAGCTCGTGCGGCGCGACGACTTCCAACTGCTCGAACGTGCACTCGATGGGCTTCTTGTCCTCGCGCCAGCGGCGAAACTGAGCCGTGTGCCGGAAACGGGTGCCTTGCATGTGGTCGTATCCCACTTGCGCGACGAGCTCCGGACGGAGCGGCTCCCATGACAGGTCTTTGCCCTGGCTCCACCGGCTCTTGGCGCCCGGCGCCCGCGAGTTCGCTGCGTGCGCAGGAGCGGCCCAATGCTGCCAAGGGTGACCGACCAGCGCGTCGCGACGATAGGGGGTGAGCAAGCCCACGAGCTCGCGGCGCTTCAACGCGGAGAAGTTCGCGCAGACTCCGACGTGCTGGAGCGTGCCGGTTGGGTCGTGGAGTCCGAGCAAGAGCGAGCCGATTTCAGTATCTGCGCCACCCTTGTGCCAGCGAAAGCCGCCCACGGCGCAGTCGCACTCACGCTCGTGCTTGACCTTGAACATGACCCGCTGATTGGGCTCGTAGGTCCCGGCCGCCGCCTTCGCCATCACGCCGTCGAGCCCGGCTCCCTCGAAGCGATCGAACCAGTCTGTGGCGATGGATCGATCCCTTGTGGCCGGCGTGACATGGACGGGCGGGTGCGCGGCGCACAGCAGCGTCTCGAGCAAGGCGCGTCGGTCTTGAAACGGTGATTTCTGCCAGTCGCGGTCGCCTTCGGCGAGGACGTCCCAAAAGACGATTGACGCGGGGCTCTCGCGGGCAAGGAGCGTGACGCGCGACGCCGCAGGATGAATGCGCTGCTGCAACGCCTCGAAGTCGAGCGCCCCGCCGCGCGCAACGACGATTTCGCCATCGAGAACACATCGCTCCGGCAGCTGGGCAAGAAGGGAACCGACCACTTCGGGAAAGTAGCGATTGAGCTCTTTTCCGTCTCGACTCTGCACGATGCACTCGTCGCGGTCGCGAAAGACGAGCGCGCGAAACCCATCCCACTTGGGCTCGAAGATCCATCCCTCGCCGCCCGGCAACTCGCCGATGCGCTTCGCGAGCATGGGAAGAACAGGAGGGCGGACAGCGAGACCCGCGCCGCGCTGCGGACCGGAGGCCATGGCGGCTCAGCCATAGCACGCGAAGTGGACTCTGCGGCCCGGCCCACGCGCCTCGCGGGCGGCGTTGCGCGATCGAGAACGGCCGTCGTTCCCGGACTTCACGGCGGGACACGGACGAGCCGAATTTGGCAATCAAATCGGTGGTGCGGACCGCCCCAGCGGGCCCCCGCAGGACGCTCGAACCGGCCCCGCCATGGGCGACCACGGCGCCTGGTGCAGAAACCGATCGGCCGCTTCTCGAGCCTCGACGACGCGTCCGAGCGCGCAGAGCGCGGCGATTCGATCGGCCTCGCGCTCTTCACCCAAAGCGCCCCTGGGATAGCGGCGCACATGCTCCTCGAGAAGGCCGAGGGCACGCTCCGGCTGGCCACCTCGTAGGGCCGCATGAGCTTCGGAAAGAAGACGAACCTCGGCCGCCACGTCGCCGGTGGGCGGCGCGACGCGCGAGGACGACCCGGCCGCCGGGGGAACACGCGGGCCCGACATCGTTCTCGGGCTCGGCCGAAAGGCTCCCATCTGCGAACCGATGGTTCCCGCCGCCGGCGCCTCGGGGCTCGCGGCGCCGTCCGGCCGATCCTGAACCTGCGCGATAGCTTCGCCCGACGTCGGCGCGCCGGTCGCCACCGAACCCGCGGGCAGCGCGGGCCGGGGCGCCCTACGGGAGAGCATGGCGGCGCCCGCGCCGATCGCACCCACGAGCGCCAGCCCAACCAGAACCTTCGTCGCCCACGCCATCCGCACGGCGGCGACTGCGGACGGATCCGGTCCACCGACAAGCGCCCCTCGGTCGGCAGCGGCGACGGCGAGCCCACTCGCGGCGCCGAGCGCCAACCGCTTCCCGATCGCGGCCAACACGCGCTCCTCGTCCGCATGGGTTGGTTGGTCACCGCCGCGCGCCGCCTCGAGCAACGCGTTGGCCTCTGGCCCGAGCCCCGTCATCGGATTCTCCTTTGGTCGCTTGCGCGCGCCCTGGCGACCGCCCTCTCGAAGTCCGCGCGTGCGGCGCGCAGGCGGGAAGACACGGTATTGGGGTTGGCCTGCACGGCAGTTGCGATGTCCGCAAGGGTCATCTGCTCGAGTTCGGCGAGAATGAACACCTCGCGTCGCTCTTTGGGCATGGCGTCGAGCACCGCATGAAGGGTGCGCACGGCCTCCGCTACCGCCACAGTATCTTGCGGGCTCGGCGCGGCGTTGGCCAAGAGGTCGACATCGTCGCACACGCGCCCACCTCCTCCCAGGTTAGCGGGTTTGCGGCGCAGGGATCGCCTCGAGTCGCGCACGACATGCGACGCGATGGCGAAAAGCCAGGACCGAACGGAGGACTCGCCGCGAAAGCGCGGAAGCTGGCGATGCACCACAAGGAAGACATCTTGGACCACGTCATCGACCGCGCTATCGACGACGCCAAGGCGAATCACACTTCGCCAGATGAACGCGAAGTGCGCTTTGTAGACGGCCACGAACGTCCACGGGACCGCCCCGTCGCCAGTCGCCGCCGGCACCGTATCGTGAATTCTTGCGGCTCCGGTGGACACGCCGATTAGTGGCCGGCCATCCCTCGCTTCGTCTTCAAAACCGCAGCTCGAGCCCGAATCCACTCCCCAGTGTAGTCCCGCCGGCCGCAACCTTCCCAACCCAGAGCGAATTCCCGCCAGCAGCTCGGTCGGCATCTGCCGACACGGAGGGTGGGAGCGTCAGCCGCCGTCGTCGGCGCTCGGCGTGGCTCCGTCTTGGTAAATCCCGGCGTCGTAGATGGCGCACCCATCGATCCCATCGGCGGGCGTGTAGAACCATGTGATGATGTCGCCACCCAGCTCGTTGGGCGTGTGCCACAGAGTCGTCCCAGACGCGGTCACGGCAAAACCACGGACCACCAAGACTTGGATGGTGTGGCATGTCGTGAGCACGGCTGGGGGCTGAAGCGGGATGGTGACCACGGCGACTCCGCCGTCGGTCCCCAGCTGGCCAGGCGGTGCCACGGAGTACGGAGTGTCGTCCGAATTTCCATCGTAATCGACGAAGACGTCGTACGTGAACGACCCGTTCGAGTCGTTGACCTGAACGGGAACGATGAGCTCGGACGGCCACTCGACGAGCAGCTGGTCGGCAGGTGGCTGAACGGCGTCATGCACGATCGCAGGTGGCTCTGGCGGCGTCGAGGGCAGGTCGGTAGGCAACACGGTGAGACAGCCGGCGCCGAAGCCGGCGGCGGAAACGACCACGCCGATCGCCGTCGTGCGCCCGATGGCACGAAGCGATCCATTGCGATCGTTCGTCGGGAATCGCCGGCGCATCGCAAGCGAGTCTGCCGCTCGAGGTCGTCCTGCGCAATCGGAGCCGCGACGTGCCGAGCCGAAGCGGACCGAGTCGTCTTTTCGGCTCACCGGCGTCGCCGTCACGCTGGAGCGGCCGGACGCCCGCCAATCGTCGCCGGATCGCCCAGGTTTTCGCGTTCTCGCCGGACCCGGGTACAGAAAAGGCGCCGGTGTGCCGTTTTCCTCTGCGGAGCATGCACCTTGAGAGTCTTCCGCCGGCGGATCGGCCGGCTCGCATCCTCGTCGTGGACGACGACAGGGCTCGGCGGGAACTCTTCGCCAAGGTGCTGACCCACGAGGGCTACTCGGTAGACACATTGGCGGAAGGCACCGGCGTCATTGCGCATGTTCGCGACCATCCCCCCGATCTCGTCCTTCTCGATGTCATGCTTCCCGAGATCTCCGGCTTCGAGATTTGTGGCGACCTCCGAATGATGGATGAAACGCGTCTCACGCCGATTATCTTGATTACGTCGGCCTTCCAGGACGAGCAAAGCGTCGTCCGGGGCCTGCTGTCGGGAGCCGACGATTACGTCGTCACCCCGTTTCGCCTCGACGAACTTCGCGCCCGCGTTCGGGTCCAGCTACGCAACCGTCGGGACCGCGAAACGCTGCAGTGGGTCAAGGCGGAGCGAGCGTCGCTCAAGTCCGCTGCGATGACCGACGCCTTGACGGGGCTGTCCAATCGCCGGGCCGCGGACGCAGTCCTCGACCGGGCGCTCGAAGGAGGCGAGCCGATTCTCGCCGTCCTGGTCGACATCGACCATTTCAAGCAGATCAACGACACGCACGGCCACGCGGCAGGCGACGGCATCATCACGGAAGTCGCGGGAGCTCTCAACGTGTGCGCGCGCACGGGGGATGTGGCCGCGCGCTACGGCGGCGACGAATTCCTCGTCATTGTGCGAGGCGCGGCTCTCGCCGTCGCCGATCGCATCGGCGAACGGTACCTCGCCGCGATTCGCAAGATCCTTCTGGCCCCTCGGCAAGGGTTTTCCAACGGGCAACACGCCTCAGAGTCAGCCTCCGCAACTCTGAGCGTCAGCATCGGAATCGCCGGAACGACGGGGGATACCCGGGTCGAGCGGGGTGTGCTCCTCTCCGAAGCGGACGAAGCGCTCTACGAGGCCAAGCGCTTGGGGCGCAATCGCGTGGTGGTCCGGGCCCATCCTGTAACCGGCGCGCCCATCCCGTGACCCGACCGGATCCCATGACCGTCAGGACTTTGCCGACCTCGCTGGAGAACCGGCTCGAGCTCGACCTCGCCCGAGGCACGAGCGATCTGCCGACTCTTCCACGCGGCGTCACCGAGGCCCTGCGACTCGCGCGAACGCCGGGGCTCGACTTCGACGAGCTCGCACATTTCGCCGCCGACGACCCGCCGCTCGCCGCCCGAATCATCTCCGCTGTGAACTCGGTGTCGTACGCCCGAGCCGGGATGACCAAGATCGCCTCGGTTCGCCAAGCGGCCGTGCGCCTCGGCACCCAGGCGACTCGCGACGTGCTTTATCAGGTGGCGTACACGTCGATCTTCATCGACACGCCGTGCTTTCGCGAACACGTCGAGGCGACGTTCCAGCACGGCGCGCGGGCGGCGCGGTGCGCGCGTCTTTTGGCGCGCAACCTGCATCTCGACCCGGACATCTCCTTCTTGGCCGCGCTGCTGCACGATATCGGCAGGGCGCGTTGCTGGAAGCTTCTGGCCAGGCGCCGAGAGGCCGCCGCCGCCCTCGACCTCGCCGCGCGGGCAGTGGACAACCTGCACACGGTCGCGGGCGAAGAGCTTGCTATCGCATGGCGCTTGCCGGACGGGGTGGTGGAGGGCTGTCGTTGGCATCACGCGCCGGCCGGGCGAACCTATGCGCTGCTCGTCGCCGTAGCCGACGTCGTCGCGCGGCTCGACGAGGAAAATGACGCCGAAGAAACCGCGCGGGCGTATCTGCTCAGCGGCGGTATACCCGAAAACCGCGTAGACGACTTGATCGCACGGGCCGCGCAAGAGGCGGGAGGCCTCGAAACCGCCTGACGGCGAGCGTTCACTCGACGTCGCAAGACTGCCAAGCCCGGGCTCGGCTCAAGGCGGTCTCTCGCATGGAATCAGAGGCGCCGGCGGCGACGCGCCGCCACGACACAACCAGCGAGTGCCAACCCCGCAACCGTCCACGGGGAGCTCGAGGAGCTGCCGGCGCTCACAGCGCATCCTCCTGACTTGGAGCTGCTGGCGGTGCTTTCTGAGCTGCCGCTCTCGGCGCTGGAGCTTGAACTACTGCTGGCCGAGCTTGCGGAGCTGGTACTTTTCGAGCTGCTGGAGCTGGAGGTCGTGCCGGTCGAGGGGGGCGTAATAAACAACTGGCCCGCGTCGTTTTGACACGTGAAACCTACGCATATGGCGCCCAATGACGCGCATTTGCAGTTCACATTGCTCGGCGTATTGGTTGGCGTGCACCAGCCCGTGCCGGCGTCGGCCGGGACGCATGTCGACTGATCGAAGTTGCATACATAAGAGCCGCATTCCGTACCGCCTTCCGTGCAATCGCTGTCGTTCGTACACATCTGTTGGGCGTGCGCGGGCGAGGTCCAGAGTCCGAGGCCAGCAGCGACGACACTTGCCGAGAGCGCAAAAGCCTTGAGTTTCACGGGATGTCTCCTTGCCCAGGAACGCGAGCGACGCCCGGGGCGGCGCTACGCTACCACAGCCTCGTGCCCCTCGTGACAGCGGCGACGGGTGTCACGAGCTCGTCGTCTTGCGAGAACTCGTCGTCGCTCGTCGCGCGCTCCGCCCGATTCCGGATTGTGGCACGCCACGGCGGGGTCAAGCCCGTAGGTTGGGTCGTCTCGGATTCAGGCGTGTCGAACAAGAATCCTCTCGCCTGGGCGGGCCTCGGTCTCGAACGGGGGTAAATTCAAGCCGCCCGAGCTACCACCCGAGCTTGGTCTGGAGCAGCGTCACTAGGGCCGCGCCCATGCGCGCGTGAGTCACGGCGAGCGGATGTCCTCCGCAACCGGTCCCCTCCGACGCCAACGGCTGAGGCATCTCGAGGAAGACGACGTTCGTGTCACCGGCATCGGTGTTCTCCGCGTTGACGATCCCTTGGACGTACGTGCGCTCTTCGGTGAGTTTCGGATCGGTGAGATTCGGTCCAATCGTGCAGACGATGAGCGCGCTCGGATAGTTCGTCCGAACACGCGCGATGAACGTCCGATACGTCGTCACGTACGACTGACCCGGATCGCCTTGCCCAAAATCGTTGTTGCCCAGGTAAATGACCACGGCATCCGGAATCCACGATGCGAAATTCCACGTGCTCGTGGTGACGTCGGGAAGCGCCAGCCCGTACATATCGGGCATCGTGGCGGTGGTCGTGCCGTCGTCGTTGCGGTACATCCCCTTGCCCGTCCAGGCAATCGTGATGAGATCGGCCCCCAGCGTGTGCGCGGCGACCGCTCCGTACGCGACGTCGTAGTTCTGCGCTAAAAGGGGGTTCGGGCACGCGCCGTTCACGCTGTCATCGCCATAGCCGGAGGTGACCGAGTCTCCGACGATTTCGATGCGTCGCGCCGAGGGCGCGGTGGGCGGCAGCAGGGCCCCGCCGTCGGCGAGAATCAACCCGAGATACGTCGTGTCTCCCGACCCCGTACCAGGCAGGACGGGCTCGTTGCGGCGAAATACGCTGAGCTGGTGGGTTCCCCCGTCGAGATTCGCCGCCAGCGGATACTCGGTCGTGCCGGCAGCCAGCAAAAGCGGCGGAGTCTGCAGCGTGCCGTCGATCGTCACGTCGAAGTACTTCGCGGCGCCCGACAGACGAATGCCGATCGAATTGCCCGTAAATTGCGCCAGAATCGTGCTTCCCGACCACGCGAAGCGTGGGCCCGTCGCGCTCTCGTAGTCCACCCTCGCGACGAACCGCACGGCCGCGGCCGCGTCGGCGGGCTCGGTGGGGTTGGCCGATCCGTCATCGCCCGCCTGCCCGGACCCCGCGTCGGACACGGACGCGTCCGGCGACCCGCTGCCGCCCGAACCTGCGTCCACCGCCGGGGTCGAGACGCTCGAGCTACTGCTTGAGCCGCCCGTGGTCGAGCTCCCGCTCCCGCCGGTGCTCGAAGACCCCGTCCCCGTCGAGCTCCCTGTCCCCGTCGCATTCGTCTGGGCCGCGCCTGTGGACTGTTGACCCGTGCCGGTGGAGGAACTCGCATTGACCCCGGACGCTGGCGAATTCGACCCGCATCCCCCCAGCCCCAACACGGCAACCGCAACCGCAACCGCAAGCCAGACCGATTTCTTCATGCGGTTCACCACGTTGGCCTCTCTCCGCAGTATGCACTCCGAACGACGGGAACGCACGCGCGACACTTCCGCACCGCCGAATATCTCTCGAGCAAATAGTGCATAATTTTACCGTCGTATGGCCACGCGCAATGGCCCAAGATCGCCGCAACAGTCTCTGAAAGATCGCCGCAACAGTCTGTGAGAGACGAATAGCAAAACGCGGATTGCGCCGCAGGCCCGCAATCGGAGCGGAACTTTTTACTTTTTGTGTTTACGTTCCTTCGGCATATAAGCAGGCCCAAGGAGGCGAGCCCCGTGTCGCGATCGCACGTCGTTCGCGCTTCGCGCCTCGGTGCGCGAAGCTCCGCCGGCAGGAAGGCCTCGATCCCAAGAACGCCGTCGATGCTGCAACGGTGCCGAGCGCCCCACGGCTTCCACCGCCGCCGGCAAACCCACGTCGGACCCGTACAAGGTTTGGACAGCAAGAGATGACCGGCTCTATCCGCTTGTTCCTGGCCACGTCGATCGTCGTATTCGGACTCATTGGGTGCGAAAGAGGCCGTTCGCCGGGGGGGGGCGCTTCGGGGTCGAGTCCGACCGGGGCCGCGGTCGACGCCGGGCGCGCCGTCCTTCCGACGCTGCGCTTGTATTTGATCACCGATCTCGCGGGAGCGCTCGCGCCGTGCGGCTGCGTCAAAGACCAACTCGGGGGGTTGGATCACTTTGCCACGTGGGTGCAGGCCGAGCGCGCTCATGCGCCGGCGTCGCTCGTGGCCGCGGCGGGGCCGCTGTTCTTCATGGATGGCAAGCTTCCACCCGATCGGGCCGATCAAGACCGGCGGAAGGCGGCCGTCATCGCCAGCCTCCTCCGCGAGCTCCACTTCGCCGCGTTCGCACCCGGCGTCAACGACTGGGCCGACGGGCAGAAGGGCCTGATCGACCTGGCACACAAGGCCGGTTCCACGATCCTCGCCAGCTCCGGGGCCGGGGGCTCACCGCCGTTCGCCTCGGCGATCGTCAAAGACGCGGGTGGAATCAAGGTGGGGTTCGTTGGATTCGGACAGGGATCGTCCGAGTCCGCCGATGCGGCGAGTCCGCAGGAAAGCATCGCGCGCGGCGTCGATCTCGCCAAGCAGCAAGGCGCGAGCGTGTTGATAGCGCTCGCGGCCGTCGGCCGCGACGAAGCCAAGCGCATTGCCGAGGCCGTGCCCGATCTGACGGCCATCGTCGTCGGATCGACCCAGACGGCAGGCGAGGAGAACACGGTCGTGCCGCAAGGAGAGGCGGTCGGCGGCGTGATCGTCGCAGAGGGGGGCAACCACCTTCAGTCGGTTGCCGTTCTGGATCTTTACGTGCGCGATCGCGTCACGCCCGGGCAACCGATCCGGTTCGTCGACGCGACGGGATTGGATCGACGGCCCGAGCGCGAGGACCTCGCAACGCGCATCGACAGTCTGCACGAGAAGATCGCCGTGTGGGAACGCGAACGCACGTTGCCCAAGGCCGATGTCGAAGCACGCAAGAGCGAGCTCGCTGAGCTGGAGGACAAGCGCCTGAGCCTCGATGTCAAGCCACCGCCGACCCAAGGTAGTTTCTTTCGCTACGCGCTCAAAGAGATCCGCCCGTCCTTGGGAGCGGACCCGACGATCCAAGCCGAGATCGGCGGCTACTACGAGTTCGTCAACGGGCACAACCGCCTGGCTTTGGCGGACCGAAAGCCTTTGCCGCGCGTGGCCGGTCAGGCCGGCTACGTCGGCGTGGCCGCGTGCGGACGCTGCCACGCACCCGCGGTCGCGATGTGGAAGCATACGTGGCATGCGCATGCCTACGGGACGCTCAGTTCGTTCGGCCGAGAGTTCAACCTGGAGTGCGTCGGCTGCCACGTGACCGGCTACGAACGTCCGGGGGGAAGCACGGTCACGCACGTGGACAAACTGCAGAACGTGCAATGCGAAGTGTGCCACGGACCGGGCTCCCGGCACGTGGCGGATCCGACCGACGAGAAGGCCGTCATCGCCAAGCCGGACGCCGATCGATGCCTCGATTGCCATCGCCGGCCGCACGTCGAGCAGTTCGACGCCGTCGCAAAAATGAAGGCGATCCTCGGGCCGGGACACGGAGCGCCGGTTGCGAAGTAAGCGCGCGCGAACGCCGCGACCTCGGGACGAACCACGGTCCCCGGCGTCGAGCCGTCTCCGCTATCGACGCGCATTCCCCGGATCGATACGGTGTCGCGGGTGGCCACTCTTGGACCTCGCCACGAGTCTGCGGAAAAGCGGGTCCGATTTCGCGCGCGCCTAGCCGCCGTCGCTGGCGACCCGCAAGTGGCCGTCGTCGTTCTGGCCGCGGCGGCGATGGGGGTCGGCATCACGTGGGGACTCCCGGGATCCGATTCCTGGGCCACCGACGCCATCTCGCCTCGCTCGTGCGGACTGGGCGCGATTGTTGAGACGTACTGGCCAGGGCACTTCCATACGTATCCGCCGCTGCACATGGCGATCCTGACGGTCCTGTCGTTGCCGTGGATGGCGGCGGCCGCAGTACGCGTCGGAACGGGAGTCGGGGCGCTGAGCGACGAATTGATCAAGCCGCTCTACATGACGGGCATCGAGTTGGGGGCCCGAGCGGTCGCCATCGCGATGGCTGTCGGCGCGTTGTGCAACACGATGCGCCTCTGGGCGCGCCTCGCCGGGCCGCGCGTCGCGCTCGGGGCGGGGATCGTCGTCGCTGCGAACGCCACGTTCATCTACTACGCACACACGGGCAACGTCGATGTTCCGTATCTTTTCTGGGTCACCGGTGCGCTCGTCGAGATGGACCGAGTGATGTCGGGCGAGCCGCGCGAGACGCGGGCACTTCTGCTCGCAACGGCGGCGGTGCTCACCAAAGACCAGGCGGCGGCGGCGCTGCTGATTCCCCTCGTGCTGGCGTTCGCCGTGAGCCCGAAGACCAGGAGGGTCTCCGTGGCACGTCCGGCCGTACGGGATGCCGTCGTGCGCGCCGCTGTGGCGTACGCAGTGGTCTCGGGGGCGATCGTGAACCCGGTGGGATTCGCGCACCGCGTCGCGTTTCTGCTCGGGCCGGCGAGCCAGACGTGGGCCGGTTACCCGCGCGGCCTGCGAGGCGCGCTGGCGCTGGCGCATGACGCCGTCGCCGCAACACCTCGGTTCACGTCCGGATTCGTGGCCGTGGCAGCCCTCGTGGGCGTGATGATCGCGGTCACGTCGCGGCACGGTGTGACCCGCGTTCGTGCGTTATTGCCGCTGTCGGCCGCGGTCTCGTTCACCTTGTTCTTCACGCTGGCGGCACGCCGCAGCGAAGACCGGTTTCTGCTGCCGCAGAGCCTCTTTGCCCTGCCCTATGCGGCGCTTGCGTTCGACGCCGCATGGGTGCGCTGGCCGCGCGCCCACGTGGGCCTCGCGGCCTGCGCGGCCGCGGCGTTGGTCCCGGCACTGCTCGGTGTCGCGTCGCTCGACGCGACGCTCCTGAACGACTCTCGGTACGCGGCGGAGCGCTACTTGGCGACGCTTCCGACGGGCACACACGTCGAAGTCTACGGGGGCCCGATTTTTTTGCCGCGCATCCCGACCCAGATCGCGGCCGTGCGCCCGGGCATCGAGCCGATCGCCGACCGCGAACGGATCGCCGGCGTTGAGGAGCTCGTCGACCCGGCGATGGACCCGCGTCCCCGGGCGCCAAGCGCAATCGTCCTCGCCACGGAGCTCAGCAACCATGCGGCCACGGATCCACCAGCTCGAGCCCTGTCGTATGCGCTGGCCCAGTACCGGGACGCACAATCGCACGCCTTGTTCCGAGGATTGCTCGACGGATCGCTCGGGTACGTTCGTGCGCTGCGAGCCACGTGCACCGTCAGCTGGCCGCTCGCGTGTCGTGAGGTGCATCGCGCAACGGCCGGAGAGGTATGGATTTACCGCCCGAAAGCCGGCGTTGGCCCACCAATTCCCTAGAGCGCTAAACAGGGTGGCGGACCGAGGATTTCCTAACTACAGGCACGTGGCCAACACGGCGAGCAACCCAAGAGAACCAGCCCATCAACTGCGTCGAGGGGTACCAGGCGTATGCGTTCCGTATCCGGGACGGTGGGTTCTTGGCGAGCGATGCAGAGTGGTCGCCATGCGCCCGGACACCGTGAACCCCACGGACTAGGTTTGCGTCAGCGTGATGGCGTACGTGCAAGTTACGGAAATGGCGACGCCGGACTCTGTCACCATCTCTTGAATCGTTTCTTGGCCACTGGCCGAGTCGTTGGCCACGGTGAAGTTCACCGTGACCTGGCTCGTCGCACCGGCCGAGCTGTCCGAACACGTCTCCATGACGGTGCAGCCGGATTGCGAGGTCGTGCACGTGGCGCCACCGTCCGCCCCGCTCGTCGTGGAAGTCATGAATGCGCTGATGCTCGATGCGCTTTCACTGCCCGTGATCGGCACCGATTGATCCGTGAGGATCGGGCATCCCGCACTCGACCCGCTCTGCAGGACACTATGCGAGGTGTAGGTCCCGGCTGCAAGTGAGCATGCGCCGGGCGTGGCGTTGCCGCTCCCGGCACCGGTCCCACCGGACGACCCGCCGCCACAAGCAAAGCAAGCCACGATCGCGCCTACCGTTGCCAGAGCGCCCAGATTCGACGGCCCTATTGAAACGCGAACCGATTGGCTCATGAAAAAGTCTCCCTATTTATGGATCCGTAAAGCACATCACACTCCGCTCGACGCGTCACGATCGAACGGCGTGTCCGGTCGTCGGGTGCATTCGCCCGGCGAAGACGCGGCCGATGCCGCTGGACGCCAGCGCCAATCAGCGCCACAAGGGCGAGGTCTTACTCGGTACGAGGATGGACCCAGGAACGAACCATGACCGAACCGACGCATTTCACGCGTCTCGGCAAGACGGGGCCGGCGGTTTCCCATCGGCCTCGGCTGCATGGGCATGTCCGGCATCTATGGAGAGTCCGACGACGACGAGAGCGTCGCAACCATCCGCGCCGCCGTCGAGCGCGGCGTCACGCTGTTCGACACCGGCGACTTCTACGGCATGGGCCACAACGAGCTTCTGGTGCGCCGCGGCCTCGAGGGCTTGCGCGACAGGGTTCAGATCTCGGTCAAGTTCGGCGCGCTGCGCGGGCCTGACGGCTCGTGGCTGGGGCTCGATACACGCCCCGCCGCCGTTGACAGACGCCCTCGGTGCACTCGCCAAGCCCCTGTCGCAGGCCGATGTCGCGGCCGTGGAAATGCTTGTCGCCAAGGACTCCATCGCCGGTACCCGCTACCCCGCCGAGCAAATGAAGCACCTGGACAGCGAGCGCTAGAGCGCCGAACAGGGTGGGGTACCGATAATCTCAAGGCTTTTGGCCTCAGGGCGTCGTCTTCCGCCCCTCCGACGCGCGGGACGCTCGGACGTTGGCGTGTACGACCTGGCCGGGGCGCGGCGGCGATCCGGCGACCCAGCGAGCGAGCCCCACGACTCGGCTCGCGAGCTGCGAACCCCACAACGCGATCCGAATGCCGAAGCCGAACACCACCCCCATCGCGCCGACCAGGGGCGACGGGCGCTGACCGCGCCGAAAGCGCCGCTCGTCCCAGGCGCGCAAGAACCCGAGCGGCTCTTGGAGAGGGAACAGCAAGCACAGATCGTTGCGGCCCTCCTTGACCAGGATGGCATTGACAGCACGTCGAGCCGCCTCGTTTGCGCCCTCCATCGTCGCGAGGTCCGTGTACGTCTTGACGTAGTCGGAGGCCAGGAACGCGTTTTGAGCGGAGCCCGCCGCGCCGGGGCGAAGGGCGCGGGTACCCACCTCGTTGACCAACAGCGGCTCCGCGTTCGTCAGGAGCGGCTGTGCGGGGCGGCCCTTCGCCTGCTGCCAGCGGTGGAACGTGAGCAGCTTTCGAATGTTGTTGCGCCCCTGAATGTCGTCGTCCACGAACGAATACTTTCGCAACGAATCGTCGATCGCGTATCCGAATCGGCCGACCGTCGCGGCCTTGACCTGCGCCCACGTCTCTTCGATGACCTCCTCGCGCGTGAGCTCCGACGCAGATTTGCCCGCATGCGGGCCACTCGTTCGGGGTGCGGTCCAGTCGGAGACGTCGACCGAAATGATTTGCTGCACGTCGGGGTCGGTCCCACGAAGCTCGAGCCAGTCGGACCACAGCTTCGGGCCTTGATCGATCGACGTCAGCGCCCAGTCGCTGTCGAGGTAATCGGAGTGCGCGGTGGGCAGATTGCCCGGCGCGGTCATGTAGAAGAGGACTCCGTTCATCCACGCCACGCTCTTGGCCAGCTCGGGCAGGGCCGCCCACTCCGGCACGGCTTCTTGGATGCGCTGGGTGACGTACGTCGCCATTTGCTCCACCGGCAGCGCAAAGACGAAATACTCCCCTTCGGCCAACTCCGCGCGCACGGCAGGCCGGAGCACCAGTTCTTCGTGGGCTTGCTCGGGCCGCAGCTTCGCGAGCTCGCGGGCCTTGGCATCGACGCCTTCTGGGCTGCTTGCCGCCTCGGACGGTCTCTCGGTGCAGGCGAAGCGCACGCTTGCGATCCGCGGCCCGCCGTCTCCCTCGACGAGCTCGATCGACTCGAGCTCGCGCTCGGTGTGAAACGTGACGCCCACGCTTCGCAGGTAGTGCACCCAGGGGTCGATCCACACAGCACTCGTTGGGCCGTTGAGGACCCGGTCGAACTGCGACGAGCGGACGGCACCGGAGCCGGCGTCCAAGAGGAGCTGCAACCCGATCGTGCCGACGGTGAAGGCGCTCGCCTTCTCGGCTTGGCAAGCGACGAGGCTTCGCGTGAGGCCGACGCTCAGGTACTTCTCGTAGACGACGCTGCGATTCGCACCAATGAAATCGGACCACGAAAGATTGGGCAATTCCGATTCCCGGCGCGCTTCGCACATGGCGAGAAATGCCCAGATGCGCCGGCCGAAAAAGACCAGATCGTCGCCCGTCAGCGGCTTGCCGTCCGATCCGGGCGTGACCTTGAGAAACGAAGGAAGGAACGCGACCCAGTCTTGAAACGCCTGCCACAATGGCCGGAGGGGAAGCACGCCGAGCACCGGGTCGCTCTCGACGTCACCGATCGCCCGGAGCTCGGAGACCCTCTCGAGGGTGTCGGCAACGAATCCGCTCGCACAGGGTATTCGCGTCATCGTGTCGATGACGTGCTTGTAGAAACCGGGGAAGAATCGAAATCCATGCTCTGCGGGTAGGCTCAGACCCGCCGCGGTCGAAAATGCGAGGCTCCGTGCCTTGCCGCCGAAGACACTCCTCCGCTCGTACACGTGAACTTCGAATCCACGTTGAACGAGCTCGTGAGCAGCCGAAAGGCCCGCAACGCCGCCGCCGATCACGATGACGCGCTTTTGCATGGGGCGGGCCATTCCCTCGGACTGATCGGCTTTCGAGTGCGCGGTGCCCAGTATTACCCCCTGCCCTGGGTCGTCAAGAGTCGAAGTCGACGGGAATTGTGACGCGAATGAATCGCGATGGGTGGCGGTCTCGTTTCGAGGACATGGACTCGAGCCACCGCCGCGGGTTCGGGACCCACGCACGGCAAGCCTGCTTTTCACGTGGTACCGTGGACGCTCTGCGGCTAACATCCACCCCGGTCGTCAGCGCGCGTTGTGGGCAGTCAGAATGAGGAGAGAGAAAACCCTTTTGGGGGTTGTCGTTTCCGATTCCCCCGGCGGCGCTCGATCGCTTTCGGGAACCGAATCGTCGGCGCTCGTGAGCCAGGCCGCACGCTCGACGCCGGCCACGGCGCCTGTGACCCACGCGTTGGAGGTGTGGCCGATCGAATCCGCGGATCGCCCGTCTCGTGTCGACGGCATTCCGGAGCGTGTCGGCCGCTACCGACCCCTACGCATGCTCGGCCGCGGCGGCATGGGCATCGTGTACGAGGCCGTACACGACGCGACGGGGCTGCGCGTCGCACTCAAAACAGCGATTCGCGACAGTGAGCGCTCGCTCGCGCGGCTACGGGCGGAGATCCTCGCGCTCGAGCGCGTCCGTCACCCCGGGATCGTCCGGCTCCTCGATCGAGGCAGCGACGAGGGAGTTCACTTCTACGCCATGGATTTGCTCGAAGGATCCACGTGGCACGAGTACACAGAAGCGATCTGGCCTGCGGGGGCCCTACGCCCCGGCGGCAAGCGGCCGCGCGCTGCCAACGGGAGGCTCGATGAAGTGATCCGACGCGCGGTGACGCTGGCCGAGGCGCTCGGCCATCTGCATGGTATGGGCCTCGTGCACTGCGATGTCAGCCCGCGCAACGTCTTCGTCCGGGCGGACGGGACGACGGTGCTGATGGATCTCGGGCTCGTGAGCCGACATCGGGGAGCGGTCGGCCCGGAGGTCTTGGAACAAACGGATGTCCCGACCGGCACGCTCGGATACATGGCGCCCGAGCAGGCCCTCGGCTTGTCGGTCGACGCGCGGGCGGACCTCTATTCCCTCGGTGCCATGATTCATGCGGCGCTCTCCGGACGTCCCGCCTCGCATCACGGCCCCCGCATTTTGTCGAGCCTGGTGAGTGACGTGCCGCTCGAGATCGATTCGCTCGTTCAAAGGCTCCTCAGTCCCGACCGTGCCCAGCGCCCGATGACGGCCGCTCACGTCGCGCAGGCACTGATGGGCGTTCTCGAGGGCCACCGTGACGCGCCCCCATGGGCGCCGACCGCGCGGCTTTTCCGATCCCGCGTGTTCGGACGGGACGAGGTGCTGCGGTCGCTTTGGCGAGCGATCGACCGCGCCGACGTTTCCGGAAGCTTCAGCCTCATCGCGGGACCGAGCGGCATCGGCAAGACGGCCGTGGCGGCCATGGTTGCGCGTAGGGCAGCGATGAGTGGCTTGCGCGTCGTGACCGGCGAGTGCGTGTCGCTCGTTGCGACAGGCGGCCGGCATCGCCCCGGCTTGCGGGGCCCGCAGCTGTCGCCGCTCGGACCCCTGCTCGAAGTCGCGATTGACTACGCCCTGTCCCACGACAAACCGGCGCTCCACGAAATTTTGCGATCCATCGGACGCCACGACGCACGCGCGGCAGCCGCGTTCCCGGGGGATGAACAGCAGGGTTCGGGCCCGACCGTTCGGGAAGCCGCCAAGCGCCGCCTCTGCGACCACATCGGCGCACTTTTGGCGGAGCTCGCGCGCGCGGGCCCGGTGCTCCTCGTCCTCGACGATCTGCACTGCTCCGACGAGCTGACGATGCACTTTCTGGCATCGCTTCCCGTCGACTACTTCGAGCAGAATCGCATCGTTCTCGTCGCGACGTACCGCACCGAGCGAAGCGACGATCTCGTTCGGCTGCTCTCGGCGCGACCCTATGTCTCGACGATCGTCCTGGGCGCGCTCGGCCTCCGGGAGGTCCGCGAGATGATTGCGGAGAGCTCGGGCTTTCGCGCGCCGGACCCCTGGGTGCGCATTCTGCACGAGAAGGCCGCCGGCAATCCATTTCTCGTGGCCGAGTATCTTCGCGCCGCGCTCGACGCGGGGATGCTGGTGAGCGGACACGACGCCGCTGCGGCCGCAAAGACCGCGCAGGCGTTCGCGAACTTGGCGGGTTCGATCGAGGAGCTCATCGGGCGACGACTTGGCGCGCTCCCGCCGGCCACGAAGCGCGTCCTGCAGCTGGCCGCGGTCATCGGCAACCCGATTCCGGAACGCCTGCTCGCCGAGGTTTCGGGGACTACGGAGGACGCATTGCGCGAGCACCTCGAGTGCCTCGTCGGCCAGAACCTGTTGGAAAAAACCGACTCGGCGCACCACCGGTTCATGCACGACCGACTCCGGGAAGTGGCGTACGACAGTGCCGACGACGACGCGCGGCGCGCGATGCACCGGAGCGTCGCGCGCGCGATCGAGGCGCGCACAGAGAGCGAGGGCGCGCGTGCCGGGATCGCACCCGTGCTCGCTCACCATTTCATTCGTGGCGGTGAAGACAGGCAAAACGCCCGTGCGTACCTCGAACTGGCGGCCGACGTAGCGCACCGCGCGTTCGCGAACCGCGAGGTCGTGGCGCTCCTCACCGAGGCGCTCTCGCTCGCGTCCGATCGGCCGGATGCGGACGGCGCTCGGACAGCGCAAGTGCACTTCCGGCTGGCGAGCGCGTACTTCGATCTCGGCATGCTCGAAGAGAGCCGCACCCACGTCGAGCGGATGCTCGAGCTACTCGATTTTCGGTTGCCCGCCCGTGGCATGAAGGGCTGGTGGCGATGCCTGTTGGAGGTCGGCCGACAGGTGGCTCATCGCGTCATCGGGGCCGCGCGGGTCGATCCGCAGTCGGCCCTTCTGCTGCGTGAGGCCGTTCGCGCACACGACCTATTGATGCAAGTTCATTTCTACAAGGGCGACAACGTGCCGGGAATGCTGCATTGCACCCTGGCCGGCCTCAACCTGGCCGAACGCCTCGGGCCCTGCCCGGAGCTTCGCCTGGCGTATGCCAACGTGCAGTCGACTGCCGCGATGCTTGGGCTCCGTCGCGTCGCGAACGCCTACGAGGCCCTCGGCGCGGCCTCCACGTCGCCCGACGATGACTTGGCACTTTGCACGGCGGCGTGGGTCCGGCAGTGCGTGCAGCACGTCATCTTCGGCGAGTGGGACCAGGCCGACATCCGCGTTCATCGGATCATCGAAGAAGCCTGCGCGGCAGACTACCAGCGGCGCGAGGAAGAGGGCATATCCATTCTCGCATACATGCGATTCGCGCAAGCCCGCTACGATCGTTGCCGCGAGCTCGGCGCGAGGCTCGAGCGATCGGCGCGAGGCGACGCGCAATCGCTTTGTTGGAGCCTCATCTTCAGGTCGCACACGGATCTCGTGAGCGATCGGACCGAATCGGCCGTCGCGAGCGCGACCGAGGGGCTCGAGGTCGCAAGGGAGCTTCCAGGGCGCTCCGAGTCGATCAACTTGCACGCGGCGTTGGCTCTCGGCCTGCTGCGGCTCGGCGATTGCGATCGAGCCGAACACCACGCGCGGGCCGCACTCGATCTCGGGCGCTCGTCAGAACTCATCGCATTCCTCGAGATCGTCTCCTACGCCAACCTCGCCGAAGTCGCGTACCGGCTCGTGTCGCGGCCGGTGCGCGGCGGATCGGCGTCCGCCCGGGCGCTCGAAGACGATGCGTTCCGGCGGCTCGGCCGGTGCGCGCGCCTCTTTCCCATCGCCGTCCCAAGGGCCGAGCTGTGGAAGGGGGCCCGGCATTGGCGGTCGGGGCGACGCCTCGGAGCGCAGGCCGCGTGGCGCCGTGCGGCGCGCGCGGCGCGCACGCTCCAGACCCCGTACGAGCAAGCGCACGCCGATCTGTGGCTGGAGCTGTGCGCGGAGAGGTGCGGCTCGCGCGATGAGGCGCTCGAGAGAGCACAGGCCACGTTCAAGAATCTCGGAGCCGCTTTCGACGAGCGCACGACTTCCGAGACGCGGCGGTCGTGTCCCATCGATCCGTGCGGGTCGCTCTTGCTTGGACTTGGCTAGCCCGGTCGCGGAATCCGTCGCGCATCATCGAGGGAGGGCAAGCATGACCGTCGTCACCCTGCGCAGTTGGGCAGACCCGATCTTCGCACGGGTGCGAGAATGCGTGTGCCTGACCGAAGCCGCCCAAGTCGGGTCCCCGCCGTGCGCCGCCAGCGCGGCGACCGCGAGCGCTCCCGCCCTCTGGACCTTTGCGTTCGGAGTCTGGATGCTCGTCCTGGGCTTGTCGTTCATCGTCGTCCCGACACTCGACCGCGGACCGGCAAGCGGATTCAACAAGATCGCCAAGGCGATCGGCTTTCCCGGCGTGGAAGGCGTGTGGTCGCGCCTATTTGGGCTGTCGGTCGCGGCCCTCAGCCTCCTTTACTTCGTCGCTGCCGCATTCGAGCTGCGGACGTTTTTCTGGATGAGCGTCTTCGGGCGACTCGGCATTTTCGCGACCTGCACTCTGCTCTCGTGGAACCATGGCCGCAAGGCCAAGGCGAAAGCCGTCGCCAGGCCTCACGCGCTGCTTTGGGCCGCCACCCCCGACCTGCTGTCCGCGACGGCCACGGCATGGGTGCTGCTCCCCGACTCCATTTCGCGCGTCGTCTTCGTGGGGGGAGTGGCGCTCCTGACCACCGCGCTCGGGTTTCTCACCTTCCCCGCGTGGATCATCCAGCTCGTCGGCCTGAACGTGGAGCCCGACACGTGGAACACCGTGCTTGCAGCCCTGTTATTCTTCTTCGGCGCGTACGACCTCGCCGCCGCGATCTTGGGCCTCACGCCGATCCTCGTCGCCGCGATCCTCGGCAACACGGCCGTGATGCTTGGCGTCGTCATCGCGCTCTTCTGCGAACCCGCCGCGAGACGCTCGAATTGGCGACTCAAGACGATCGCGACGGCTCTTTTCATCGCGATGTCATTGGCCCTCTTTGGATCGCTCGGCGGCAATCGCGCCGGCAAGACCCGCGATCGAGGCGCGACGCGGGCCACCACGGCGGTCTCGGCTGCGCCCAAGTGGACGTCCGACTCGTAACGGCTTGCGACCCGGCATGCTACATTGGCAAGGGTCATCTCGCCGATTGGTGAAGTCGTCACCATGGGACCCCTTGAGAACCTACGTCACCCATCGTCGTGCGGCCCGCGTGGCAAAATCGGTCGCCTCCGACCTTCGTGACCGTGCTTGGGCGGCACGCAGATCCTCGTTTTCGATGACGGCGTCGTTCCTGCTGCTGGGCGCGTGCAGCAACGGGGCGGCGTCGGCAGCCGCTCAAGATTCGGGAGAGGCACTCACGGCCCAGGACGGCAGCACGGTAGGCTGCACGTCGCTTGGCGGAACGTGTGTACCGTATACCCAAGGGTGTCCTCCCCCTCAGCAGAACACCGTCCTGTGCGAGAACACCATCCTTCTATGTTGTCTACCCGCGGACCACGCGGATCTGGACGGTCCCGCTACGGCCGAACAGATGGACGGCGGCATAGCAGAGATGGACGACGCGACGGCGACGGACGCGACGGGGTCCATCGACACTTCCCCCCAATGAGTCAGTCCTTGGCGCGCCAACCGTTGGGTCGCCCGAAGGTCAAGAGGGTGCCTTTCATTCCCGCTTTCGAGGGCGGGTGCGACGCGCAGCGACGGATTGCACGGGGGTTGACGGCGGCACGGAATTTGCGAACCCTGGGCGCACTCCGATGAGCTGGCCCGCCCGCCTCTTGACGCGAGGGGATCCCCCGCCCTTTCGCGTGATCGACGGCCGATCGGATGCACCCTTCCTGATGACGGCAGACCATGCCGGGCGCGTCATTCCGCGCGCGCTCGGTACGCTCGGCCTGTCGGCCGCGGATCGAGAGCGTCACATCGCGTGGGACATCGGAATCGGCGCGCTCTCCGAGCAGCTCGCCCGACGGCTCGGCGCGTTTCTCATTCTTCAAACGTATTCGCGACTCGTGATCGATTGCAATCGACCGCTCGACGCGCCGAGCTCGATTGCAGTCGAAAGCGATCGCACGCCCATACCGGGCAATCGCAACCTGTCTGCACAAGAGGTCGAAGCACGCGCGAACGAAGTGTTCCGCCCGTATCACGCGCGCATCGAACAAGAGATCGCGCGGCGCGAGAGCGCGATGCTGCCGGTGATCTTCGTGGCGATGCACAGCTTCACGCCGCGGTTCGATGGGGTCGACCGACCCTGGCAGTGTGGCGTGCTGTGCAACCGAGATCGACGCCTGGCCGATCGGTTGCTTACCCAGCTGCGAGGCGAAGGGCTGAACGTGGGCGACAACGAGCCGTATTCCCTGAGCGACCTCACAGACTACGGCGTGCCGTACCATGCCGAGAAACGCGGCCACGCTTACGTCGAATTGGAAGTTCGTCAGGATCTCATCACGAGCGACGAGCAGCAGGAACAATGGGCCGAACGGCTCGATCGCGCACTTCGGGAAGCAGCACGGCCGCTAGGGCAGCCAAGTGGTCTTCGCTTCGTGTGACTGGATGCGGAGATCGAGCGACGCTCCAATCGGCGCCGTCGGATCACGGCCGCGCTCGGGGCGAAGCCTCCGCCGCCGGACGATCGCTCGGCCGATCCCTCAGCCCGCTGCTGGCACGTGCCGCGTTGCGCGAAGAGGGCCGGAACGGTGGAGGCGGGACGGGCCAGGCCCGCTGTAGGAGATGCGGGCACGCTGTCGTCCAAGCGGCACGGGCCGAGCGCGCTTGAGTTGCAATTCTCCGCACACGCGATGGGAATACAGCGCAGGCGGCAGTTGACAGTGACGTAACCTCCGGAACCGAAACCAGGCGCGCGCGACGAGGCTCACGGTACCATGAGCGACATAGCGGGCAATGACGACGACCTGGCGACACGTTCTTATCGGCGCAATCCGCCTTCTTTGCGTCCTTGCCCTTGGCGTTCCCGCCGGCGCATGCGGCCGCTCCTCGCTGGAGGGCGACCTCGTCATCATGACCGACGCGAGCGCCGTCTCCCAGGCGACGGGCGCGAGCTCGAGCAACGCGAGCGCCGACGGGGCGGTGTGCCTACCGACCGGATCCAGCTCGAGCTGTACCGTCCGCGAGCCGACACCCGACGCGACGCCCGCCGATGCGAGGTCGACGGCCGACGCGACGTCCGCCGGCGACGCGACGTCCACGGCCGATGCAGCGCCGACCCGTGATGGGAACCCTGTGGACGGGACGGTAGGCCAGGAGGACTCGAGCCTCCCCCTGGACACCGTCGCGGATTCGCCGATCGTCCTCACTCAGCCAGATGGGGCGGTTTGCCCCCTGGGGGATACCACCGTCTGCAATTCGGTCTGTGTCGATACGTTTACCGACCCCGCCCATTGCGGCGGTTGCGGCAACGTCTGCCCGGCCGGCGACGTGTGCCTGGACGGCGCGTGCGCCCTGTCGTGCGACAGCGACGCGGGACTAACCCTGGTCAATTGCGACGGCGCCTGCGTCGACCTGCTGACGAACCCGAATCATTGTGGCTCGTGCGCAATCGCATGCACGGGTGGCCAGCAATGCGAGGGCGGCGGTTGCGCGTGCACCGGCGGGACGCTGCCCTCGCTGTGCGAGGGCCAGTGCGTCGACCTGGCTTCGAGCCCGACGAACTGCGGCGCGTGCGGCACGGCGTGCGGCCAACAACAAGTGTGCTCGGGCGCTGTGTGCGTCGTGTCGTGTCCCGATGCGGGAGGCGTCACGAACTGCGGCGGCGCCTGCGTCGACACGGCCGAGGACAACGCCAACTGCGGCGCGTGCGGCACCGTGTGCGGCGGCGGATCGGCGTGCGTCGACGGCGCGTGCGCGTGCCCCGCCGGCCAGGCCTTGTGCAGCGGCAATTGCATCCCCGATACGGCCGACTCGAACAACTGCGGGGGCTGCGGGATCACCTGTCCGGTCGGTAAGGTGTGCTCCAACGCACAGTGCATTTGTGCGTCCGGCGATATCCAGTGCGGCGGGGTCTGCCTCGATGCGCAGTCGGACAACGCCAATTGCGGTACGTGCAATACGCGATGTGGCAACGGGTTTCAGTGCCAAGGCGGCGCGTGCGCGTGCGCAAACGGCGGCGTCGCATGCAACGGCGGCGCGTGCACCGATACCGCGAGCGACCCCGCCAACTGTGGCGCGTGCGGGAATGCCTGCGCCGCCGGCCAGGTGTGCAACGTTGGACAGTGCACGAACAACTGCACGACCGGCGACGGGGGCCTGCCGCTGACCGAATGCCTCGGGGCGTGTGTCGACTTGACGACCAACAACCTCGACTGCGGCGGTTGCAATGCCCAGTGCCCGATCGGCGGGAGCTGCGTGAACGGGGCCTGCCAGTGCGGGCCAGGCGATACGCAGTGCCGCACGACGTGCACGAACACCCAGAGCGATGACGCCAATTGCGGCCGGTGCGGCAATGTCTGCCGCGAGGGGACGACCTGCCAGAGCGGAGCGTGCGTCGCGGGCTGCGGCACGGGCGGTCTGACGCTTTGTCCCGCGCCCGGCCCCGGCGGCGCGATGGTTTCGACCTGCGTCGACCTCAGCACGAGCGCGGCCAACTGCAGCGCATGCGGTGTCGCGTGCGACGTAGGCGCGACATGCATCAACGGCCAGTGCACGTGCTCCGCGGGATTCGCCCAATGTGCGGGCAGAGGTTTCCTGGGCCGCGGAGACTGTGAAGATCTGCAGTCGAGCAACGCCGACTGCGGCTCCTGCGGCCACCGTTGCCCCATGACGGCCCCTCTCTGCTCGGACGCGACGTGCGTGATTCAGTGCGTGTCGGGCGAAACGCTCTGCACCCCCAACTGCGTCGACCTGACCAGCAGCAAGGCCCATTGCGGCTTCTGCGCACAGTCCTGCGGCACCAATCTGACGTGCGTAGACAGCGAGTGCGCCTGCGTGGCCCCATTTACGAATTGCGACGGCAACTGCGTCGACACGACGACGAGCAATACCAATTGCGGTGCTTGCGGCACGACGTGCGTCGCCCCGTCGACCTGCCAAAATAGCGCGTGCCAGTGAGCGGGTAAGGGGTGTGCATCCATCTCGGACGATCGCGGCACGACGGTTCGGGAAGGTCTCAGGACTACGGCGCGCAGAAGGACACGAGCGTGCGGAGGATCCCGTCGGGCTCGCGTAGCCCGTCGGTCACAATCCGATCGGCTCGCTCTTGCGAGTCGCTGTTTGCGTAAATGCGCAGCTGCGGCGCGTTGCCCGACGGACGCACGTGGGCCACGTCACCGCTCTTGAAGGTGACGCGCACACCGTCGACAACGTTGATCCGCACGATGTCGTCGAAGCCGAGCGCAGGGACGAAGACGCGCGCGAGCAGGGTACGGAGCTCGTTCCACGCTGGCGGCACTGCGCCGGCGAAATCCACCTCCACCACCTCGCCGGGTGGAACCAGCCGCGCCATGAGTGCACGGGTGACCTCCACCGGGACTTCGTCGAGGAGCCCCGATTGGCCGAACCGCGCGGGCAATCGGCCCCAGATCTGGGTCAACGCCGTCCCTTCGCGCGCGGCTGCGAACAGGTTTGCGAGGATCGGCAGGGTGGAGTCCCGTGTTGGAAGCGCCGCCAACGTTCCGCCAGGGAGAGCGACGTCGCTTCCCGTTAGAAAGCCCCCGTTGGCCTCCCATCCAACGATCGGCGCGTCTCGCCCTTCGCCTTTCATGGCGTCGATGGCCGCAATCACGTAGGGCGAGCCGATCTTGGTCCTCCGAAGCAAGACGCCGCGCTCGCGCATGCGGCGCTCGACGGCATCGTTCGCGCTGATCGGCACGGCCACGGCGCGGGCCGACAGGAGCTCGGCGACGACGATCCCCAGGAGATCCCCGGCAAGGAAGCGCACGCGTCGTCCTGCCGGTCCGGCCTCCGCGACCGGTACGACGGCGGCGACGAGCGGCCGATCGGAATCTCCGTCGGTCGAGACGATGGCATGCGGGCGACGGCCGTCTCGCTCGGCGGCGATCGCCAGCGCCTCGAGGACATCGAGCTGACCGCCGACGACATTTTCCGTGTCGAGCGCAATGAACGCATCGCTGCGGCCCAATACGACGACATCCGCGCCGATCGCACCCAGGATCCGGGGAAGGATGTCGCGACCGACCGCCGAGTGCTGGTAGACGACGACGCGCATTCCTCGGAGCGCGTCCCCCGGGAAGGCGCTGACGTAACGACGAACGTACGCTTCCTCCGCCGCACGATCCACCGGCGGCAGAGGCGTGCGGGTCTTGAGCCCGCCCTTGGAGTCGAACGCGGACTCGCCGGCGGAGCGGCCATACTCCTCCGCTCGGACCCGCTCGACTTCCCGCGTGATTCCGGCTTCGTCGGACTTCAGGACTTCGCCGACGCTCCGGTTGATCTTGATGCCGTTTCGGTCGAAGGGAATATGGCTGCCGGTGACCATGACGCCGGCACAGCGCTCGGCCATCGCGCGCGCTACGAGCGCCGGCGTCGGGATCTTCCCAGCATTCTCCGCGCCGCAGCCGGCGTCGGCGACAGCCCGGGCGACCGCGATGAGGAGTCGATCGGTGCTCGGCCGCAGGTCGCCGGCCAGGATCACGCGGCGGCCGGGCGGGATGTCGCCTGCCGCCAGGAGGTACCGGAGCCCGCCTTTGACGTTGATGTACGCCTCGAGGTCCGTGATGTCTTTGACAAGGCCTCGAAGGCCACTGGTCCCGAAGGAGAGGGCTACGGGCGTATAGTCGAGAAAAGAGGGGGCTTGGCCGCTCATGGGTCGTCGGGATGGCGGGAACGCGAAACCATGTCGAAATCACCCGAATGGTAACGCCAGGTTCGATGAGCGTTTGGGAATCGCATTGGTTCGGCTCGGTACGGCGCGCGACCGATTTGTGGAGCCGGAGTGAATCGCGCCGCGTCTTCTATGCCATCATCGCCGGAAAGGCGATCGGCCTCGCGTTGGTGCTCACCCTGGCCTGGGGAATTCCCGCTTACTTCGGGCACCGTGCCTACGCCGCCGAGCCCACGGCTGCGCACTCCGAATGCGTCAATCCTCTGAACACGGCCTGGACCCTGACGGCAGCATTTCTCGTCTTCTTCATGCAGGCGGGGTTTCTCTTTCTCGAGGCCGGATTCTCCCGGACGCGAGAGACCGTCAACGTTCTGCTCGAGGGAATCGTCGACACCTGCCTGTGCGGTGTTCTTTTCTTCGCGTTCGGGTTCGCGTTCATGTTCGGCTCGGGCAACGGGTTCATCGGCCACGAATACTTCTTTTTGCACGGAACGCCGGACACGTACGGGTCGACCGGCGTGCCCATGCTGGCCTTCTGGCTCTTTCAGTTCGCCTTCGCCGACACCTGTAGCACGATCACATCGGGCGCCATGGTGGGTCGGACGGCTTTCGTGGGCGACCTTTGGTACAGCGTCGGCGTCAGCGGTTTCATCTACCCGATCTTCGGTCATTGGGCCTGGGGCCCCGATGGATGGCTGACGGCGCTCAAGCCTCTCGCCTTCCACGACTTCGCCGGATCCACCGTGGTGCACACGATTGGGGGCACCGTCGCGCTGACCGGGGCGATGGCCCTCGGCCCCCGCCTCGGCCGGCGGTTCGCGCGCGACGGAGGCGGCATCATGGCCGGACACAACATGACGTTCGCGGCGGTGGGCGGGGTCATCCTCTGGTTTGGCTGGTATGGATTCAATCCGGGAAGCACGCTCTCGGCCATGGATCTGCAAGGCATTGGGCGCGTCGCCACCAATACGACTCTGGCGGCATGCGGAGGTGGACTGTCTGCACTTTTTTGGGTGTATTGGCGCGCGCGGTACTGGGACTGCGGCATTACCGTGAATGGCTTCTTGGCGGGCCTGGTTGCGATCACGTGCCCTTGCTACTGGGTCTCCCCGTCGGGAGCCCTCATCCTCGGCGCGGTCGCGGGCATCATCTGCGTCCTCTCGGTCGACCTGTTCGAGTTTTTGCGAATCGACGATCCGGTAGGCGCGGTCTCGGTCCACGGAGTCTGCGGGATCTGGGGAACGCTGAGCTTGGGTCTCTTCGCGACCGGCCAATACGGCGCACCGGGACCGTACGGGGCGGACACCTCGGCCGGATCCCTGGTGGTTGGGCTCTTTTACGGGGGCGGCACAGGCCAGCTCAGCGCCCAGGCCGTGGGCAGCGCCGCGATCACGACGGCGACCTTCGTGACATCCTTGCTGATGATGGCTGGCCTTAAAGCAGCCGGCGTCCTGCGCCTTTCGGCCGAGCGCGAGCGACAGGGCATGGATGTGGCGGAGCATGGCGGGCCGGCGTACCCTGAGAACGTTCCCCGCACGGCCGCCGACCCGCGCCGAGACCTCATGACCTCCGACGCCGAGCTGCGATCGGTCGCGCGCTGACCGATCGGAATCCGACCCATTCGGTGCACCGAGCCGGAACCGAGCGATTGACTCGACCGAGCGATGGGGGTCCATCGTTTCGACCCCCGTCTTGGGTTCAATCGTCGACGACGCGGCGACCGCGGTACATGCGGACGTGCCCGTCGCTCCCAGGTGGCGTCGAATCCCTGCCGTCCTGCGGTTGGGGCTCCACGACCGGGGGCTCGGCTCGATCCGCGGTCAGGCGCAGAGGCGGCGACGACCGGGTCACGGTGGGCGCTGTTGCCAGCTCGGTCAAAGGCTGCGCCACGGCGATGGGCGGGCGCACCGGGGCGACGACTTCGGGATCGATCCGGCGGACGACGAGGTTCGCCACCATTCGCAACGCCGGCATGTTGACGCTCACACCGGAAATGATGCCGATGAGTCCCCAGGTCATCCTCTTCAGGTAAATCTTGTGCTCCGAGTAGCGTAGGATGCACGCATCGAGCTCTTCGCCACCGGTGAGAAACGTCTCGTACAGGCGCGTGATGCGTGGGCCCACCTCTGCGAAGAGGTCGCCGTCGAACACGGCGGGGAGATCACGAGCCACGAGCGCGCCGGTGCCGGCGATCACAAAACTGCCGTACACCCCCTGAACGTCACGAAGCGTTCGCAGCGTCCCCTCGATGCTCGGCATGGGCTGGCTCCTTAGATCCCGAGTAACTCGCGAAGCACAGACACCTCGGTCGATGGCCTCGGCCGAAGTGCGATGACCTCTCCGTTGCGCTCGAGTACGACAAAGCAGCGTCCGCTCTTGAAGATGCACTCCATCGCTCGGAACCGCTCGACCCCCAGCTGATTGCCCACGAGCTCGGTCAGGCGACACGCGTACGCGACGATGTCCGCGAAGTCCTGGGTCGCGCCTTGATTTTCCATGATCCCGCCGCCCGGATCGAGGCGCAGAACAACTTCGAAATCTTCGCTCCGCAAAACATGGCCCGCGACCAGAATGGGCGTCGCCTCGATCTCGATGCTCTCGCCGACTTGCCGGCCCGCTGCCCCGGGGCGAAGCGCCAGCAGGCTCGGCGCCATGCGCTCATCGCGAAGCTGAGCCGCACGGATGAGCAGCGTCTGCCAATTGCAGGCGATGGTGTCTTTCGCCGGCCATTCGCGCTCGGCCGGCTCGAAGGAGCCTTCGTTCCAGGACAGCATGTCGAGGGCGGCGGCCTCGCCGCTCAGAGTACGCGCAACGGCGTGGACGATCGCTCCTCCACGGAAATAGAGAAAGCCGATGTTGCTTCCCGACGTCACGCGGACGACCCGCCGCGACCCGGCCAGACATTCCATCTGGACGAGGTCGCCGATGGTCGCGCCCTTGATCTGCGCCTGAAAACCCGAAGGGCGTGCGCTGCCCGACGGGCTGTCGCGAGGGGCCGGGGCCTTCGAGCTCACGACGAATCCTGCAGGTTGTTGGGCGTCGGCGGCGTCGGCGGCCCCACCCTTCCAAAATCGCTGAGTGCTTCCAGAATGCTCACCTCGTGGCTCAAAATCCGCATCCGGCCCACGCCCATCGCGACCCGCGTCGGATCGAGCTGAGTCGCGAGGCCCGCTAGCTTCATAGGCCGATCATGGGCTAGCACCGTTTCCGCAGGGTGTCCCGAGCGTGCCGGGCGCGAAATTTAGCCCCCGTTTACGATTTGAAGAACCGAAGGATCGTTGCGGATCGTGGGCGGCCACGAATGGACCCCTGCTTTTTTGAGGACTCGAGCATCAGCCTTGACGCGTTGCATAGGCGCGCCATCCGCCGAACGACGAGATGTCGGTCGCCGAGGCGACCGCGTGCGCCTCACAGAGGAAGCCGTGAACCTTGCCCCCGTCTTCGAGGTCGATCGTTCCGATCGCAAGCGGAGCGCCCACGCCCTCCAGGAAAGAGCCGACGCTCTCGCGCGGCAAAGCCCACACCTCCAGATCGATTTTCGTGCCGTGAGAGTCGGTGACACGAACAAGGCCCGGCTTGGGCGGGTGCGTGCCCGGCAGTGCGTACAACCGATACGAAGGCGCCGTCCGGGTCGCGCGCACGCAATGGGCCCCGCGCTCGGTGAGCTGATGATTGAGCGGCATGCCGGACAGGTGAGCGCCGACGACGGCCAGCAGCAGGCGGCCCTCCAGGGGTTCCTCGACCCGCTCGGCGGGTGCGGGCCAAGGCCATCCCGTGGCCCCGAGAGGGCCGCCGCTGCGACGGTGAAAGGCGGACGCCAATGCGGCGAGTACGGGATCCCTGCCCCAAGGCCCTACGAACGTGACACCCGCGGGCAGACCGTCGGGACGGATTCCGCTCGGCACGGCCACGGCCGCCAAGTCGAGCAAATTCGCAAATGTCGTGTAGAGCCCGAGCCGCGTGTTGACCGCGATCGGATCGGCAAGGACTTCGTCGATTCGGGGGGTGCCGGGGACCGATGGAAGCACCAGCGCGTCGAGCGTGGTCCATAGCGGCTCCACCGCTCGGCGCAGCGCGGCCAGCGTATGGAGACCGCGAAAGGCATCGACGGCTCGAAATCCGGCTCCTTGATTCAAAATGGTTCGAATGACCGGCAGGAGCGCCTCGGGATGCGTATGGATGAACTCATCGAATCCCGAAAGCCGCTCGGCGATCCAGGGGCCCTGATAGAGAAGCCGCCCGGCCTCGAAGAACGGCGTCATGTCGACGTTCTCGAACGCGGCCCCCATTTGCTCGAGCGTGGCGCGAGCCGCGGCGAACCCCTCGCGTGCCTGCTCGTCGTCGAACGACTGGTCCTCCGGCCTTGGAATCCCGACCCGCCAGCGCCGGCCGGAGACGTCCGCTCGCCATCGAAAGCGGGAGGCTTCGGGTCGCGAATAGGGATCCCGCGGATCAAATGCCGTCGCCACGGCGGCCACCTCCGTGGCGTCCTCGCACGTGAGCGCAAGGATCGTGACGCAATCCATCGAACGGCACGCAGGTACCACGCCGCGGGTCGAAAGAAGCCCACGGCTCGGCTTGAGCCCTACGATGTGATTGAGTGCCGCCGGGACGCGGCCCGAGCCGGCGGTATCGGTGGCCAGGGCGAAGCTCACCAATCCTCGAGCCACTGCGGCGGCGGAGCCCGAGCTCGAGCCGCCGGACACATATCGAGGATCGAAGGGATTCGGCGGGATGCCGTACGGCGACCGAACCCCAACGAGGCCGGTCGCCAGCTGGTCGAGGTTCGTCTTGCCAACGTAAAGCGCGCCCGCCGCACGGATCCGATCCACCACCGGTGCCGAATCGCCGGGCAAGTACGCAAACTCCGGGCACGCCGCAGTCGTCGTCACCCCGCCCACGTCGATATTGTCTTTCACGGCGAACGGGAGCCCGTAGAGCGGCGGCCGGGACCCCGGCGGATACGCCCGTTCGAGCGAACGCGCCTCGGCGACGACCTCGTCGCTCGGGCGGAGCGCCGTCCAAATTCCCGCCGTGGCATCGGCCGCGATCCCGGCGACGACGGTTTCCGCGACATCGACGCAGCGGATGCTCGAGTCGCGGTACCCTCGCCGCAGCGAAGCGATGTCCAATGGCAGCGACTGACCCGATGGGCTCACGCGCACGCGATGCTCTTACCACACGAGGGCCGGGGCGCGGATCGATCACCTTCCGGCGCAGAGGCGACCGGACGGTCCTCGCCCGAGCGTTTGCGACGAGTCCACTGCGAATCCTCACGCCGCGCAATCACGGGCACGCCGCGTGGGTGTTTCTGTCGAGTTTCGGGGGTGGGCTGGTCGACGGCGATGCGGTCGATCTGATCCTCGAAGCCGAGCCGCACTCGTCGGGCCTGGTGTGCACTCAGGCATCCACGAAGGTATACCGCTCGCCGCGCGGCTGTTCCCAGCGGCTCGAAGCTCACGTTGCGGAAGGCGCGACGATGGCCATCCTGCCCGACCCCGTTGTACCCTTCGCCGGGGCTCGCTACACCCAAAGGATCGACGTCTCGCTCGCGGCGAATGCGTCACTCCTTCTTTTCGACGCGACATCGTGCGGACGCGCTGCGCGCGGTGAGCGATGGCAGTTCGCTCGTCTCGAATCGAGGACCGAGATCATGCGCGCCGACCAACCCATCTTCGCAGACGCGACGCTGCTGGATCCGGCTCATGGATCGATCGCCGAGCGGATGGGACCGTACGAATGGGTCGCATCGCTGGTCGCGATCGGACCCCGCTTCGCCGACGTGCGCCGAGCGATGCTTGGACCGCTCGCACCGTCCACCGACGATGCCACCACCGTTTGGGCGGCGAGTCCGCTGCGCGACGACGGCGTCGTCGTGCGCGTCGCCGCGGATCGTTTCGAGAACGCGTCCCGCGTCTTGCGTCCGAGTTTCGCGCTTCTCGCACGATGGCTCGGCGACGACCCTCTCGCTCGAAAATGGTGACGGGCTAAAACGAATGCGTCATGCTCCGGCCCAATGCACCTGACGCCTCGGGACGTCGACAAGCTGGTCTTGCACGGGGCAGGATTTCTCGCGCAAAAGCGCCTGGCTCGCGGCATCCGCCTCAACTACCCGGAGTCCGTCGCGCTCATCGCCACCCAGCTTCTGGAGTTCATCCGCGACGGCCAGTCGGTGGCCGATTTGATGGATCGCGGCCGGCGCATTCTGGGACGCGCGCACGTCATGCCGGGCGTGGGCGATCTCGTCACGGAAGTCCAGGTGGAAGGCACCTTCCCGGACGGGACGAAGCTCGTGACGGTTCATGGTCCCATCGCGCTCTCCACCGTCGACCTCGATCTTGCCCTGTACGGCACGTTCCTGCCGGTGCCGCGGCCGGAAGTTTTCGCGCCGATCGCCGATAGCGCACACGCGGGAACGCCGATACCCGGCGAGCTGTTCGTCGTTCGCGGCGAGATCGTGATCAACGACGGGCGCGAAGTCATCGATCTGGTCGTCGAGAGCGTCGGGGATCGCCCCATCCAGGTCGGAAGTCACTATCCGTTCGATGAGACCAATGCGGCGCTCCTGTTCGATCGCAAGCGCGCCGCCGGCCGACGCCTCGACATCCCGGCCGGCACCGCCGTTCGCTTCGAGCCGGGCGATCGGAAGACGGTCCGCCTGGTCGCCCTCGCCTCGGTCGCGCAATCGCCCGGTAGCGCCCCATGAGCGCTGGGATCGACCGCCGGCACTACGCCGACATGTTCGGCCCGACCGTCGCGGACCGCGTTCGGTTGGGCGACACCGGCCTGGTCGCCCGAGTCGAACGCGACCATGCGGTGTACGGAGACGAATGCAAGTTCGGCGGGGGCAAGGTACTGCGCGATCGGCAAGGGCAACGAGCCGGAGTGAGCGACCGCGACGCGCTCGATTGCGTGATTACCAACGCGCTCATCATCGACGCGACCGGCATCGTCAAGGCGGACATCGGAATCAAGAGTGGCCGGATCGCCGGAATCGGCAAGGCGGGCAATCCGGACGTCATGGCCGGCGTCACTCCGGGGATGATCATCGGTGTCACGACCGAGGCCATCGCCGGAGAAGGGCTCATCGTGACCGCGGGCGCGATCGACGCGCACGTTCACTTCATCTGCCCGCAGCAGGCGCACGAGGCGCTCGCTTCCGGCGTGACGACCTTCGTCGGGGGAGGCACGGGGCCTGCGACCGGGACGAACGCGACGACCTGCACCCCCGGCTCCCGTCATATCCGCCAGATGCTGCAGGCGACCGATGTCCTGCCAATCAACATTGGACTCACCGGAAAGGGCAATACCTCCTCGCCCGAGGGCCTCGTCGACCAGATCCGCGCGGGGGCCGTCGGGCTGAAGCTCCACGAGGATTGGGGGACGACGCCAGCCGCCATCGATTGCTGCCTCGGGGTGGCCGAAGGCGAGGACGTGCAAGTCACGATTCACACCGACACTCTGAACGAGTCGGGGTACGTCGATGACTCGATCGCGGCGTTCAAGGGTCGAACGATCCACACGTATCACTCCGAGGGCGCCGGCGGCGGGCATGCCCCCGATCTCATTCGCGTCTGTGGCGAGTCGAACGTCATCCCGAGCTCGACGAATCCGACCCGGCCGTTCACCGTCAACACCCTCGACGAGCACCTCGACATGCTCATGGTCTGCCACCATCTCGACCGGACGATCCCCGAGGACGTCGCGTTCGCCGAGAGCCGGATCCGCGGAGAAACGATCGCCGCAGAGGACATTTTGCACGACATGGGAGCGATCAGCATCGTGTCGAGCGACAGCCAGGCGATGGGCCGCGTCGGCGAAGTGATCACCCGGACATGGCAGACTGCGCACAAGATGAAGGTGGATCGCGGCCGGCTCCCCGAGGAACAAGGCGACGACGACAACGTGCGCATCAAGCGCTACGTCGCCAAGTACACGATCAACCCGGCGATCGCCCACGGCATGTCGACCGAGATCGGGAGCGTCGAAGTGGGCAAATGGGCCGATCTGGTGCTCTGGCGGCCGGCCTTCTTCGGCGTGACGCCTGAAATCGTCGTCAAAGGGGGCTTCATTGCGTGGGCGCAGATGGGAGACGCAAACGCGTCGATTCCGACTCCTCAGCCCCTTATGATGCGTCCGATGTTCGGGGCGTACGGGCGCGCGGCCGGCGCCACGAGCATTGCGTTCGTGTCGCGACGCGCGGAGCTCGAGGGAGGACTCGACGAGCTCGGCCTCGCCAAGCGAGTGCTGTCCGTCGGAGGGTGCCGCGGCCTCGGAAAACGGCACATGATTCACAATGACGCCCTGCCGACGATCGCCGTCGACCCCGAAACGTACGAGGTTCGAGCCGACGGAGTTCGCCTCACCTGCGAGCCGGCGGCGACACTGCCACTCGCCCAACTCTATCACCTATTTTGAGGTCCCTTGACCGCCGCGTCGCGCTGGAGAGTGCTTCAGATGGCCGACTCGGCTTTTCCCGTCGGCGGATTTGCCCATTCCGCGGGCCTCGAAGCGATGGTCCATCGCGGGCAGCCTCGCACGGTCGATGAGCTCGACGCGTACGCCGGCGTCCATCTCTGGAACGTCGGGCATGCAGCACTTCCGTTCGTCACGGCCACGTTCAATGCCCCGCACGAAATCGAGTCGATGGATCGTCGCGTCGACGCGTTCCTCACGAATCATGTCGCCAACCGCGCGAGCCGCACGCAGGGGCGGGCGTTCATCGGGACGTGCGCTCGGGTCTTCGACGGACCGGCCATCGCCGCGCTCGCCGAGCGCACCCGCGGCCGCGACGTGGCCGCCCATCATGCGCCGCTTTTCGGCGCGACCCTCGCCGTGCTCGGTCTGGAGCAAAGCGACGCGCTCGGGCTGTATTTGCATTCCGCATTGCGAGCCATTCTGTCCGCTGCCGTGCGCCTGGGCGTCGTCGGGCCTCACGAGGCCCAGCGGATCCAGGACCGGCACGGCCCGACGCTCGACCGGGTCCTAGCGGCGTGCGCGAGACTGCGCGCGAGCGAAGCGGCGAACGTAGCGCCGGTCGTCGATGTGGTCGCCGCGACTCACGATCGCCTGTATGCGCGACTATTTCAGAGCTGAGGTACGAATCCATGGCCCACGACGAGCAGCGAGATCACGACCACGAGCAGCGCGATCACGACCACGAGCACCGAGATCGGCAGGACCACCGCCACGAGCACCGGCGCCACCCCGGCCTGTTCCGGGACAGGTCCCCGGCGCGTCGGCGCGACTACTCGCTTCGATCCTTCACGGTCGGGATCGGCGGTCCGGTCGGCAGCGGCAAGACGGCGCTCACGCTCGCGCTCTGCATCCGCCTGCGCGAGCGCTTGAGTTTGGGGGTCGTGACGAACGACATCTTCACGCGCGAGGACGCCGATTTCTTGCATCGTCACCGGGCGCTTGCCGCAGAGCGGATCCGCGCCGTCGAGACCGGTGGCTGTCCGCACGCCGCGATTCGCGAGGACATCAGCCACAATCTGGACGCTTTGGAACAGCTGACGGCCGATGTCGGTCCCGACTTATTGCTCATCGAGAGCGGGGGGGACAATCTGGCCGCTCAGTTCAGCCGCGAACTCGTGGACTACACCATTTACGTCATCGACGTCGCCGGGGGCGACAAGGTCCCCCGCAAAGGCGGCCCGGGGATCACCCAGTCCGATTTGTTGGTCATTAACAAGACGGATTTGGCGATCCACGTCGGCGCGGACTTGGAGGTCATGGCTCGAGACTCCCGCGCGATGCGAGGCGAAGGGCCCTTCGTCTTCGCGCAGGCGAAAAACGACGTTGGGATCGACAGAGTGGTCGATCTCGTCCTGCAGGCAAGGGCCGAGGCCGTCATGGACACGAGCGCGGGATGACCTCGAGCCTTTGGCTGGGCCTCGCTTCATGGGGACTCGGCACTCGGCAAATCACACGTTCGGGAGCGCGCCCC